>ENA-ORCT01000350-ORCT01000350.1-marine-metagenome-genome-assembly--contig:-NODE-350-length-23306-cov-3.182746_pt1 | contig 23306 bp, 15 predicted proteins | sample MGYA00248632_ERZ508511 | MGnify/ENA primary metagenome ERZ508511 (study PRJEB26182, sample SAMN06268839) | marine metagenome | isolation source: Tt an P1-techrep anaerobic enrichment on pine from sediment...
ATGAATGCCCTCGGCAGCCACGCCCGCCGGAAAGTTATACGAAGCAATCAGTTCATCGATCTCAAAGCGGTACGATTCGAGCAGGTCATTCGACTGCCGGGCTTCATCAATCAGGCTGTAGGTAATTTCAATCTGCTTTTCCTGGTTCACCCGGTTTATTCCGGCCAGGCCACGGGCGTAAACCAGTTGGGTAAATTTTTGTAAGTCGTGCAACCCACCTGCGGCATCGCTAATCTGAAGCACTTTCAAATCATCCATGGTTCGCGGTGGTTCTTCTTCCAAAGGATCTTCCTCACCTTGCTTGATAATGATTTCGTATTCGTCGAGCCCCTGGTTAAGCTGTACTCCGGTAGAAATTTCACCCGAAAAGGAATTTAACTCACTCGTTACCTGGTTCATGTTGATGTTGTATTCGGTCATCAACAAAGGATCAAACAGCATGTGTACTTCCGGGCGGTTGTCGGACACATTGAGCCGGACACGATTGATGAAGTCCAGTTCTTCCAGGAAATACTCGATATCTTCAGCAACAGTCTGCATCATCTCAAAATCCTGTCCTTTCAGCACCACTTTCTCCTCGTTGCTGCCAATGCCCAACAAGCGCTGAAAGTTCCCCATCATGTTGCGCCCGCCGCCGAAACCTCCGCCACCTCCACCACCGGAGCTGCTTTGTTCAAAAGAGATTTCTGCTGAACCAATATTTCGGGTCAGCTCACCCACCGACGACTTGATCTCGGCAAAATTACGTCCGTCAATCTTCTCGAAATCTTCGAGCAATTTAACGGTCACCACCGCCTCTTCTTCTTCAATGGTGCTGATCACATCTTGCTTTTCCTTAAGGTCGGCCAGCTTCTCCTCAATCTTGCTCACCGTTTCATCGGTCGTTTCAAGGCTTGAGCCGGACGGCATGGTTATATACAGATGAATCTGATCTTCTTCCACTTCCTGCAGGGAACTGACACTGATTGCCAAACTACCAAATACCGTGATAAAAAAGATGACAACTGCTCCGATGATCGTACCTGCAGGATTGCGCATGCACGATTTAAGCAGTAAGAGGTACACTTGCACCATCCGGTTGTTAGTCGTTACTTTTTCAAACGAAATGGCTTTTCCGCTTTTTCTTTTCAGAATGAAGTGAATGGCCATGGGCACAAATAGCAGGGCCACTACCAACGACACAACCAGGGTTGAAATGATGGAAACACCGACGTTTTTCCCCAGCATCTCGATCATAAAATTGGTTGAAAATACAAAAGGCAAAAACACGGTGATGGTGGTGAGTGTGGCTGCCACGATTGAGCGCCACACCTCGGTAGTTCCCTGGGTAACGGCCGAGTCTGGGTCCATTCCCTTTCCGGCCAGCCGGTAAATATTTTCGAGCACCACCACGCTGTTGTCGAGCAACATGCCAATGGCCAGCGCCATACCCACCAGCGTCAGGCTGTTTAAAGTGATGTCGTAGGCATAAAACAGGTTGAAAGCGGTAAACACCGATACCGGGATGGCCAGGGCGATAAACGCGACAATACGGATATTTTTCAGAAACATCCAGAGCACGAAAACAGCCATCAGCCCACCAACCAAAGCCAGGTTGATAATCTGGTCGATATTTTCCTCCATGGTTTCGGCCGAATTATCCTGAATAAACAACTCAACATCCTTGCGCGCCAGCTTCTCATTGAGCTGTTGAACCAGTTCCTGTGTTTTGTGCGAAAGCTCAATCTGATTGGCCTGTGAATCATTGATCAGGCGAATGGTCACGGCATCCTGTCCATTTACCCGGCTGTAGCTGGTTTCTTCCTTCACCCCGAATCGGACAGTGGCAATATCTTTCAGCAAGATAGGCCCTTCGGCAACGACCAGGTTCTCCAAATCACTCACCTGGTCATACTCGGCTGTCACATGGACAAAATAATGCTTCTCCTTTTCCTTCAAAGCGCCCACGTAGGTTCGCGACTGGGAGTTTTGCGAAAGCAGTGAGCGCACTTGTCCCGGGGTAATGTTGTAGGCTTCGCAGGCCTCCATGTTCAGGATCACCTCAATGGATTTTTCCTGACCGCCAAATACGTTGACACCGGCAATGCCATCCAGGTTTTCCAGGGCGGGTGCGATGTCCTCATCCGCAATGTTCCGAATCCGGTCAACACCCCCACTGCCGCGCGCCTGCAGTTCCATAAACTGGCTGCTCATTTGCGACAGGTCCACCCGGTTGACGCTCACCCGTATTCCTTCGGGCAAGCTTCCTTGTATCTCATTAATTTTCTCCTGAAGTTTGAGGTAGGCAAAACTAAAATCAACCCCTTTTTGGTAATACACAACAACGGTTCCCATGCGGGAGGTGATGTTCGACTCGAGCGACTCAATACCTTCGAGCGTTCCCACAGCGCCTTCAATGGGAACAACCACCTGATTTTCGAGGTACTCCGGATCAGCTTCCTGGGTTGAAACAGCCTGAACAAACAGGAACGGGAGTTCTGCATTGGGCAACAGCTCCACACCCAATTGTTTATAGGATACGTACCCCAGCAGGGTCAATCCAATAAACAACATGCTGATCAGGGTCTTTCTATCGATTATAAATTTCATTGGTCTATTTACTATTTAGCTGTTTACCATTTACAAGTTGTAAATCGCAAATAAGCAAATCGTCAATTATGATTTCTGATCCGGTCTTTAATGCCTTCAATGGCTTCGTACATGCAGGGAATAACAACCAAAGTCAACAGCGTAGACGTCACCAGTCCACCAATCACGGCCAGCGCCATGGGTGAACGCAGGGAAGCACTTTCGCCAAAACCCAGCGTAAGCGGAAACAAAGCCAGGATGGTTGTTAAACTGGTCATGATAATCGGGCGAATCCGTTGCTGACCGGCCTGCAAAATCGCTTCGAGGCGCTCCATCCCCTCGTTGCGTAGCTGAAGAATGCGGTCGACAAAAATAATGGAGTCGTTCACCGCAATACCCACCAGCATGATGATTCCGATGTAGGCCATAATGTTGAGCGTTTGCCCTAACACAAAGAACACCAGGATGGAACCAACCACAGCCAACGGAATGGTCAGCAAAATGGTGAATGGATGCAACAGCGACTCGAACTGGGAGGCCAGCACCATGTAAACCAACACAATGGACAAGATTAGCGCAAAGCTTAAGCTGGCCATCGATTCTTTCCTTTTTGCTTCTTCACCGCTAATTTTCACCTGATAATCAGGTGGAATATTCATCGGCGCAATGGCTTCCTCAATGGCTTTGACAGCCCGATCCAGCGCCATGTCTTTTTCCAGTTGCCCGGTGATCTTGCCAATCCGGTTTTGGTTGCGCCGGTATACTTCCTTGGGCGATTGCCCGATACGGATTTCTGCCAGCTCGTTCACCATAAACTCCTGGTTGGCGCTCGAAATCGTCAGCTCATCCAATTGCGACAAGCCTCTGTCGGGAACTTTAATGGTGATGTCCTGCATTTCGCCTTCGCGTTTCACCTGCCCGGCATCCTGTCCAATCAACTGATCCTGTATCTGAGAAATGATGTTGGTCACACTCAGGTTATACATCCCGGCACGCAGGCGGTCAACCATAATTTCCACTTCTGGTGAGCCTTCTTCCAGTGACGATTCGAAATTGTACATGCCGGGCAAATCTTCCACCAGGCTTTTTACTTCCGCGGCCAGCGTTTCAATCACTTCCAGATCTTCACCCTGGACTTCAATAACCAAGGGCGCCTCGTCGGTTCCCATGATGCTTTTCAGGGCAGTCTCATCCTGCCGATAGCTAATCTCCATACCCGGAATTTCGCCTACGGCCTGGCTAATTCTGCGAATGGCGGCCGTAGATCCAAGTTGACTTTCAGCTTTCAAAATCAGTTTGATGTCGGCCGTATTCTCCCCTTCAAAAATGTCGGTCGCTGAACCGCTGATTCCGCTCGATGGCCCCACATGACTGAAGATCGTCTCCAGGTCCTCACCAAGCAATTCCGATACAATGGCTTCCAGGTTTTCAACGGCCGCAGTAGTCCTGGCCAGTCGTGTTCCTTCCTGCATCCGGATATCCATGCTAAACTCGCGGGTTTCCGTTTTTGGCATAAACTCAGTGCCGATAAAAGGAACCAAGAGCGCAGATCCACCCACAAGGATGGCTGCCAACACGATGATCATCCACTTCACGTTCAATACTTTCGCCAAAAAGCGCCCGTACCCTTTCACCTGAACCGAGCGCGAACGAACCCGCTTTTTCTTATTTTTATAGAACAGGTCGAACAACATGGGAATGACCAGAATGGCGACTGCCAATGAGGAAACCAGGGAGAAGGCCACAGTCCACGCCTGGTCCTTGAAAAGCTCGCCCGATGCACCATGCAGGTAAACGATGGGCAAAAATACGATGATGGTCGTGATGGTTGAAGCGGTGATGGCACCCCCGACCTGGGCCGTTCCTTCGATGGCTGCCTCGCGAACGGACATGCCTGACTCGTGGTTTCGAAAAATGTTTTCCATCACCACAATGGCATTGTCAACCAGCATACCGGCGCCCAGCGCCAGTCCTCCCAAAGTCATAATATTCAAACTTAGCCCGTTGAAGTACATCAGGTTGAAGGTGGCAATAATGGAAATCGGAATGGCAATGCTGATGATTAAGGTACTTCCAAACCGACGCAGAAAAAGGAAGAGAACAAAGACAGCCAGCAAAATTCCGAACAAGGCCGACTCTTCCACTTCATTAATCGCATCGCTGATAAAACTTCCCTGGTTAGTCACCAGTTGCAGTTGGTATCCGGGCAGGGCTTTTTGAATATCTTTCAGTCCCTCGTTAATTTCGTCGACCGCTTTGACGGTGTTAAACTTGGTTTCCTTGTAAATGGAAAGGCCCAGGCAACGCTTGCCATTGAGCCGGACAATGTTGTCGGCTTCCTTATTTTGAAAGCTCACCTTGGCCACTTCGCGCAAAAAGATGGGAGCGAAAGCCGCTTCCGTATTATCGGCCACAACTTGTTTGTAACCCACAATTACATTCTCGAAATCCTCGACATCGGTGAGCAGGCTGACTCCTTTCACCACATAGCGCAAGCCCATTTCTTCAATACTTCCACCCGAAATACTCTGGTTGAAACTCGCAATGCGGCTACTGATTTCATCCATCGTCAGCCCAAAAGCATCGAGCAGGTAATCGCTGGTTTCAATCAACACCTCAACATCTTCGGCACCCGAAACTTCCACTTCGGCAACCCCTTCGAGACGAATCAGTTCGTTGCGGATATAGTTGTCGGCCACCTTGCGCAGGTCGTTCATGTTATCGATGGTCGCGTGACTGAGTCCCACGAGCATAACCGGCGACGAATTGGGATCATGCTGGGTAATGTTAATGGCATCGATCTCCTGGTTTTGGGCAAAGGAAGTGACGGCTTTCTGCAAATCCAAAAAGGCATCATCCATATTCTTGTTCCAGGCATACTCTACCGTAATTTGGGCGCTTCCCACCTTCGACACCGACGACACTTCAATCACATCGGACTGCCGGATGGCGAGTGCCTCCAGGTTTTCAACAAACTGGCTTTCCATTTCTTCCGGTGGCCTTTCGCCCGACTCCAGTTCGATAAACAGACGCGGGCTGTTCAGGTCCGGGAAAAGGTCAACGCCCAGCTTGTCGTACGAGATGTAGCCCAGCAGCACCACACCAAGCACCATCATCAAAACAGTAACCGGGTACTTGACCGAAAATTCGCTTAACTTCTTCACGGTGTTTCCTTTCTATTTGATGATTTTTACTTTCGAACGGCTGCGCAAGGTCTCGAACCCTTTTACCACCAGCCGGTCATTGGCTTTCAGTCCGGAAGTAATTTCCACGCGATCCTGATTCTCATAGCCCAAGGTCACTTGTTTTTGCTCGGCGGTACCCTGCTCAACAATGAAAACGGTTTTACCACGCTGGTTGGAAATAATCACATCTTTGGGAATCACGATCACACTGTCTTTGCGGTCCAGGATGATCTCGGCCTGCACAAACATCCCCGGACGCAACTTCATTTCGTCGTTGTCAATACTCAGCTTCCCGGTGAAGGTGCGGGTTTCGGTGCTGATTGCCGGCGAAAGTGCTTTCACCATACCATGAAGCGTATCTTCAGGCAGCGTGTAGTTCATCACCCGCACAGGCTGCCCCTGCTCCAGTTGATTGATATATTTCTCTGGCAAGTTAACTTCCAGCTGTAGCTTTTCGTAGCTCATCAGGCTGGCCACTTCAGTTCCATTGGCAACCTTGGTTCCCTGAGTAAAATAAGGCAACTTGGTAATCACCCCGTTAAACGGAGCACGCACCTTCATTTTTTCAAGCTGGATCTTGGCCAGTTCATAACTGTCGCGGGCGTTAACTGCCGACACCTCAGCATTACTCAGTTCGCTCTGCGTTACCCCACCCTTGTCGAACAGCGATTTTTGCTTGGTATAGTTTTGTTCCGAAATTTTCAGGTTCAGCTCTTTGGCTTCCATCCCCAGGTTGTTGACATATTCCTCATCTTCCAGCTCAACAATCACTTGTCCCGCGGCAACCCGGTCGCCAAGCATAAACTGTTTACCTGTACGTGGGTTGATTGCCAGCGAATACCGTCCAGCCATTTCGGTGGTCAACGTTGCCTCCTTGGTGGCAGTCACGGTTCCGGTTGTACTGATACTTTGCTCAATAAATCCAGGTTTCAAATCTTCAACAGAAACAGGAATGGCGATTTCGGCTTCCGAATCAGCGCTTTGGTTGTTACACGCTGCCAAACCCAGTAGCGCGAATAAAATAACGGAATGGTACAAATTGATCTTCATGGGACTGTGTTTTATAAGGATGGTTTTTAGTTTTTACTTTTCATGATTAAATCTTCCGGAACAATGCCTTTGCCCAGTTCAAAGTCGTACAACGTTTGAATCTTGAGGTTAAGCAATTCGACTTTATAGTCGATTAAGGCCTGGGCATAGGACATTTTCTTTTCGGAAAGCTGTGTTTGAAACAAGTTCAGGTCCATACTCGTCAGGTCGCCGTTGGCATAACGTTCCAGGTTAATCTCGTAGGTCAGCTGGGCGTTCCGTTCATTCTGCTCGGCAATATCGATCTGGTTACGAATATTTTGAAGCGAGCGATACACCTGCCGGATGTCCATGATAATCTGAACTTTCTCCTGCTCAAAGCTCAGTTCCTGGGTTTTAATGACCGCTTCCTGTGCTTTAATTCGTGATTTCTTTTCGCCCCAATCGAATAACGGAACGTTGAACGAAAGCGAGACCCGGGGATTGTTAGTCGGGTTTTCATAAATGTCGCCCAGTTTCCGGTTATCGCCAATAATCCCAACCGAGAGGTTCATGTTTCCTTCGAACTCATTCATGGCATTGGTGCGGATCAAATCAAACTGCGAAGTTTCAATGTCGATCTCGCGCTGGCGCAGCTCCATTCGTGAGTCCAGACCATATTCAATGGCTTTTTGCAAATCAACATCCACCGGATTGACATCCACGCTGGTCATCACCGCGATCTCCTCGAAAATGTCCATCCCAATGTATTGCTTGAACTGGTCTTTGAAATTCTCCAGACTCACCTGCTGGTTTTGTACATTTGATTTGGCCGTGGCGTAATTAAGCTCTGCCTGGTACAATTCTTCCCTGGCGGCCAGGCCTGCATCTACCTTGTTTTTCGTAATTTCAAAACTTTTCTCCGTGTTGGCCAATTCATCCTGGGCAATGCTCAAACTCATTTGAGCCATGTACACGTTGTAGAAATATTGCGTCACCAGCCGTTCCAGGTTGAGCCGCTGCATGGCGTAACTAAGATTGGAGTTCTCCAAATCAAGCTGCAGCTCCTTGAGCTGAAGTCGTAAGCGGTTGTAGGTAAACAAAGGCTGGCTGAGGCTCAGGTACAGGTTATTGGTGAATGAGCGGTCTTCGATATTGTTAATATCGCTGGTGCTTTTCTGCCAGCCAAAGCGGTTGACAAGCGACAGGGTACCATCGGTCACCAAAATGGGTTGCGCAACGGTAAAAGTACCCGAAGTTCCCAGCGACTCGTTGGTGTACCAGCTTGAATAATAATCGTCGAAAGACCGGGTACGGCTGTACTCAATGGGATTCAGGCTCAGCGAAAACTGTGACTTCAGGGCTGCCTTTTGTGCATTGAGCGATTCCTGCGAACGTTCCAGATTGAGTAACGATCGCCGGATATCCGGACTATTTTGCGATGCAATGTTAAGCGCTTTTTCCAGGCTCAGCAATTGCTGTCCCCAGACCAGGGTTCCCGGGAAAAAGGCCATGAAGACAAGGATTCTAAGTTTTGTAAAAATTGGTTTCATATGAATCTGTTACTTTTATTGTTTTATCAGTTTCACTGCATCGGCAACCACCATGCGGGCTGACGACTGGTTGGTTAACTCGATTGCTGCTGTATTGGGCGAGAAGTAGTAACCACCGAGAAGATTCCAGCCTTCGTCTGTTGTTTTCAGGTCAACCTCCACCGCTTCATCACCATCGTCGTGATGCACAATGAAATGGTATTCTCCATCATCACCACCCCGGCGGCCACGGCCTTCATCTTTGTAAATATGAGCATATACCTGATAGTACCCTTCCTCCCGGATCGGGACATTCCAGGTCGCCACTTTATCCCCTTCGCCCGACCGCAGATAATAAGCCGAACGAATGTAGGCGCCGTAAAAACTGGAATGAGTCGTTAAGGTCCAGTTTCGGGGTGCCCGCCAGCTCGAGAAACCCGAATATTTGCTGGTGCTTTCTTCCTCTTTGATAAGCAGCTTGCGCAATAAGCTGGTTTCATCCTCGCCAACCACCACAAAGCCCGGATCTTCATTGTCCAAAATGATTTCATTGTCTTCGGCTATTCGAACCGGCCGATCTGTAATGCTTTCGCCTTCATAAGGAACCGCCTTTTTATCTTCCTCAATATTATCAAGCGGCAAACGGATTTCAGAGGGAATATTTTTCGAGGTCAGCGTGTTGATGTTTGCTCCGCGCGGGGTGCCACTGAGCAAATAGCTCACTTCCTTGGTTTGGTTGCCTTCCAGGTGAATCAACCTCGTGATGGTTTCGGGCGAGCCGCCCCGCCCGCCAAACCGACCTCCGGGACCTCCTCCCAATCGGAATTCAACCGAAATAATTCCTTCCACATCTTCGGTATTACTCACTTTAAACTTGACCATGGTTTTCAATTGATCGCCGTCCAGCACATTGACCGCATCAACACTTCCAACCAAAAAAGCAGGCAAGCGGGTACTGCTAAACCAATCTTCCATGTAAGGAATCAAATCAATCCTAAACTCATCCCAAATGGCATCATTAAAATCTTCAATGGTCGAAGCCTCAAATTTTACGTTGCGAAGGTAGTCGTAGAGAAAGTCTTCAAAAGCCTCCTCATCTGCTTTACGTTTTATAATCGAGAATAAGGCTTTCCCCTTAAGCTGAATAACGTTGTCCACAATTTGCTTGTGGGCCGGATCGTCGAGAATCTCTTCGAAACTCTGAGACAACAGCGCAAGGTTGCCCTGTTCATCTTCCGACATGCCTTGCAAATCACGCATCCATCCCATGCGAGGATTGGCTGTAGCTTGTTTTTTATAGGCTTCAAACACCCGGTCGGCTACCGGCCAGCGATCGGAACGGATATAGAAAGCATAATTATAAAAAAGAGGGAAGGCATAAAAGGCATTCTGCTTCTCTTCAATCTGCAGTTCGCCCTGCGAACGGCTGAAGTCGGGCCGCCCTTGCTCCTGGGTGAAAGTGGCCAGGAAATTCTGCAGCACGCGGATCTTCTTTTCCTCGGGTGTCAAATTTTCGTCGTCACCTCCCCCCCATCGCCGCCGTTGATTCATGCGTCCATAAAAATCTGCTTCATCAACCAGCAAGCCTTTTTCGGGGAACAGAATCATTTCGGGTTGAATTTGCTCACGGGCGCCGCTCAAGACACGTTCGTAGGAATAAAACTGAATGGGAACTTCAACCAGCGAAAAACGCTCAAAAGGATAATATAAATCTATATTTCGCTCAAAATCCTGAATGGTTTCGGTAATCACCCCGGGAATCGTATCCTTAATTTCTTCGAAGAATTCGGAAAAATAGTCATGTCCCTGCCGATAGTAAATGCTGAACTGTAGCCCGTCTATCTCCTTGTTCATCCGCTCATAATGGCCTATCGCCAACGAAATTTGCGACTGCGCATGCAAATTATTGAACACAAACCGATTGGCCTGTTCTTCAACCGTCCCCTGCGAAACGGCAGTGAGACCGGGCCGGGTATCTACTTCGAGCCGGTAGTTGCTAAACTGGCGCGACAACCATTGCTTATTTTTAGTACCGAAACCAGCCCCGGGAATTGGATACCAATTGTTTTCGCGGGTCAGCAGCACATAGTCCGGGGTAATAAAGGCATGTCGCTTATCAATTTGATACATGAAATTGCGGTAGGCTTCCTGCCGGGTTTCATCATCAATATCCAAAAAGCAGGCTGCTTCATTAATGGTTCCGGAATACGAAAACACGAGCTTCACCCGCTCTCCGGGCTCCACCTTCAAACCAGTCAGCTCAACCAAACCAAGCTTTCTTTCAAAAGCTTGTTCTTTTCCGTCAACAGTCAGCCCATTCAATTTCAATCCCGGGTTCAGACTGAATAAAATGGTTGACAAAGTTTCGTTTTCATTATTCTGAGCATCAAGTCTGGCTTCGCAGCTAATCGATTCGCCCACGTGGGTGAGCTCAATATTATAATTTGAAATGGCTAACTGTTTCACCCCCAGATACTGATCATTCAGATCAATCATTTCTTCGCGCAACTCCTGGTTCTTTAAAAAGGAACCTACGTGCAAACTCCCCAGAAAAAGGCCACCACCCAAGGCAATTGTTCCAAACAGAAGCGAGAATATTCGCATTGATTCAGAGTGTGGCAGTCGGCGCAGCAACAAGACGGTATAGAAAATAAAGCCGAGGCCCAAGCTCAAATACATGCCCCGGTGGATCAAAATGGTTTGTAAGTTTCCAAATCCCACAAAATCGGAAAAAGTGAGCGGGATATTGAAAGCCATGTAATCGAAAAGATAATATACCTTGTCCTGAAGATAAAACAAGGAAACAGCTACATAGCCTAGTAAAACGACAAAAGTTACCGCCTGGTTCCGAATGATGGACATGATCAGAAACGAAAGTCCCATAATAAAAATCAGGGTCGGTATGCTGATCACCAAAAAATACGCACCGTAAGCCAACCAGTTTACCGCAGTATTTTGAGTGATTAAATTAAAGATCAGGGCAATCGTCAGGATGATCAGGTTCAGCACGATAAAAACAACCAGGTTGCCCAGGGTTTTGCCAATCACATATTCGCCATTGGTCATCGGACGCATATAAATGACCTCGGTGGTGTCCAGCTTTTTATCGCGTTTCAGAAAGTCGGATGCCAGAAAAATGGCGATCACCGCCTGAACAACATTTAAGAACAACAGGTTGGTGTAAGGAATGATAGACGGCAGGCCTTTTATGGCCCACTGCCCGGCTCCTCCGTTCGATTCGATTAAAACCCCGAAGTTGAAAAACGACAGGAACACCATCGCCAAGATGGCAAAAATCCGAAAAAACCAGCTACGCAACAAGGTTTTGGTTTCATAGCGGGCAATGGAGCGGATATTATGAATTGAAATCATAGGTTCAGGAATTGAAGGTTAGATAGCTGTCCATTGGTTTAAACGACTTTCCATAAAATACACATAGGCATGCTCCAGGTTTGGATCAATATTGTGACCCGAGTAGCCGTTAATCTCATCGGCTACCACCTGAATCTCCCAACCATCACTGGTGGGCACATTGGAAATAACCGGATACTTTTCATTGATTGCCTGGTACTCCGCTTCGCTGGCATGAATCAACCACACTTTTCCTTCACATTGCGCCACCAGATCGTCAGGCGACCCGCTGTATGCCAATTCACCACGGTTCAGCAAGGCCATGCTTTTACAGGTACTGGAAATATCGCCAACGATGTGGGTCGACAGAATGATGATCACGTCCTTGGTCGAAATGGCCGACAACAGGTTCCTAAACCGGATGCGCTCCTCCGGATCCAAGCCCGTGGTCGGTTCATCAACAATAATAATCTGTGGATTATTAATCAGCGCCTGGGCAATTCCCAGCCGGCGCTTCATTCCCCCCGACAACCGATTGGCCTGGCGATCGCGGGCCTCGAACAAGCCGACTTCCTCCAGCATTTTATCAACCGCGTTGGCCCGTTCTCTGCCTGATTTCATTCCGGCCAGGCGAGCGGCATAATCCAGAAATTCGTGGGTAGTCAACTGCGAGAAAAAACGAAAGTCCTGTGGCAAATAGCCCAACATTTTGCGAATTTCTTTCCGGTTCTTCACCAGATCGTAGCCATTAACGGTCACTTTTCCATGGCTCGGTTTCATTAGTGTGACCAAAATTCGCATCAGGCTTGATTTTCCGGCTCCGTTGGGTCCAAGCAAACCAAACATCCCGTTCCCGATTTCCAGATGTACATTATTTAAGGCACGATTCCCGTTCGGATAGATTTTGCTCAGTTGATCAATTGTAATTTTCACAGCAATAAATTTCGTTTAGCATGTAGACTTCTTTTTTATCCAAACGTTTAACTCGTTGGAGTCGCAAATGAAAAAGAAGTTACAATAGGGTCTAAAAAAGTTGGTTGAAGATTAAAAAACAAGTAGCGAATCGGCTCATTTATTAGACGAAAGTGGAAAATTAATCGACTAACCCTGGATACTTTTCTATCTTGATCCCAAAACAATTCTCAATTGTGAAAGGAATTCCACAAAATTCAAGATTATTCTACATCCGGTGCTGACCCGCCAGTCAGCTTCCAACCGCCCCGTAATCCCCACAAAATCAAACCAAACATCCATTGTCGAAACAAGAAATACAACATGGCATGGTATTTCTTTTATGATGTAACAGTTGATTCTTATTTTGACCTCAACCCAATGATAAAAAGAGGAAAAATGACAATTGACCAAATAGAAGTTAAATCTTAAAAAGAGGAGTAAATTATGAATTGGGACAAAAAATTGAAACAGATTTACACAACATTAATAGCGTCATTTATTTTGATGGCAGGAGCGATTACAGCTACTGCACAAAGTGAAGACATGAAGTACGATGAACTGGAAAAGATGCAGGATAACATAGAAAGTTACCTGTTTCAGGTGTACGAAATAGTCGATGAATATCCAAACTTTGGCTATGAGTATGTTTATCATAACGGTCATCTTGACCGGGTAGCAGTATCGGGTATTGATGATACGGCCACCAAGAAGGAGGTCGCCGAACTGATGCACCTGTTCAGAAGTGAAAAAGACAAGATGAAAAACTTTGCAACCCGTGTGGGAATTTACTACGCACCCGAGCAGGAAGCTGAACCTGAAATGGGATACGAAGCCTTTAGAGAAGAGGTGCAAAAAAACCTGAACTATCCGGAAAGAGCCGAAAATTTCGGTGTTGAAGGAACCGTTTACGTTAAGTTTATTGTCGAAGCAGATGGTGAAGTATCGTTGATTACTGCAGACCATGCCATTGATTCACCATTCGATCAACGTGTCGAAAAGCTGAAGAAAGAGGCTATTGCTGCGGTGGAGGAAGTTGATGCAGAATGGGAGCCCGCCATTGTTGACGGTGTAATTGTTGACTCATGGGCAGTGGTGCCGGTAACATTTGATTTCCAGAAACATCCGACACTACCGGCTCTCATCCGCTAATATCGGCTGCAAAAACCCAAGGTTGTTCCGCGAGGAGCAACCTTTTACTATTTTTGCTTATCCATAGTGTCGCTCGACATCGTACTTATCTATTAAAATAAAAACAATGAAAAATTTCTTTACTACCGATTTTTGGGAACCCTTGTTGGCAAAGCTGGGCGAGTGGGTAATTACCGAGTTGCCAGCCATCATTATCCTTGTCGTATTATTGCTCATAGCCCTTCGGGTGAGTTCATTCATGATTCGAAAGCTTAAAAAAGTACTGGCTTCCAGAACCGTTCATCAAACCGATGAGCCTAATCTTGAAGTGGAAAAAAGGCTCAATACCCTGATGGGGATTGTTAAAAAGGGGGTCGCCATTATTATCTGGGCGGTTTTTATCATGATCTTTCTTAAAAAAATCAACATCGACATTGCTCCTATCCTGGCGGGTGCAGGTATTATTGGACTAGCCGTTGGTTTTGGAGCTCAGGAACTGGTTCGTGATTTTATTTCCGGCTTTTTTATTTTGCTCGAAAACCAGATCCGAACAGGCGATGTGGCCATTATTAACGGAACCGGGGGCCTGGTTGAAAAAATTGAACTTCGAACCATCACGCTCCGCGATTTATCTGGTGTTGTCCACGTGTTTCAGAACGGGAAAATCAATACCGTTTCAAACATGACCAAAGAGTGGTCGGCCATGGTGTTCGACATTGGTGTAGCCTACAAGGAAGACCTGGATCAGGTGATGCAAATTATGAAAGATGTTTCGGAAGATTTGCGCAAGGATGCCAATTTTAAAGATTCAATTCTTGAACCCATGGAAATTTTCGGCCTGGATAGCTTTGGCGACAGTGCTTTGGTAATCAAAGGACGGATCAAAACCAAGCCGATTCAACAGTGGAATGTTGGGCGCGAATACCGTAAACGACTGAAAATTGCTTTCGACAAACAAAATATTGAAATTCCATTCCCACATCAGACTATTTACTGGGGAGAGGAAATCGATCCGCTGAAATTATCGATGGACAACAAGGCGGCTGCAGCGATTGAACCGTCTAAAAAATGATAGAAGATTGATTGGCTTTGGATTCCCAACTGCAACCAAAATTCACCTTGGCCAATCAATCAAATCTGCGTGAAGGTAGATTGAAAGCTGGCCGGATGATCCGGCCAGCTTTCTTCTTACTTGTTCTAATTGTCCTGTTTTCTGAATTGAGGCTGTTAAATAATGTATTGTCTGGCTTATTCGTCTTCAATAATAATTTCTTCTTCGATTTCCAATGCAGGGTTCCTGTCCTCCTGCTTCTTACGAATGATCTCTATTTTTTCGCGACCTCCGCTTAGGTCCTTTTTCTTGTACGAAATCACATTTGGGTCATCCAAACGAATGACTGTTTTATCCTCCGAATGCCAATCAAAAATCTCGACTCGTTTGGGCGGATGGGGAGGCATCGGTGCGTGAATCCATTCCCGGTCATGTCGGAAATGCATGTTTCCTTTTCCCGGTCCATCTCCCCGTCGGATCATAACCACTGTCCGGGCCGAGTCACCTTCCAAAACAGTATCTTTGATCATGATCCGGTTTCCCCGGTGATGTGCAAACGGCCGTTCATCCGCACCAAAAACAAAGACTTCTTCGTTTTCACCACCCGAAAATTCATACCGAAGGTGTTTCAATTTTCTTTTTAGGCTTGAATCGAGCGCGCTCGTGAATTCCTGTTCATCGATCCAGTCAAAATCAGTTTCATCACCGGTTAGCAAGGTATCCAAAACAGTCTTTTCACCATCTTCAATCATCACCATCTTTACGTGTTTTTGTTTCTCTGCTTTTTCATTGGTCTGGGCCGAAATTCCAACAGTCGACAACAGTAAAAAAGCGACTAAAACCACCCTGTTCATTTGTAAGTTTGTTTTCATGTTCTCCTGTTTTATATGAATTCTACGCAAACAAAGATAAGCTTGACGGTAGGCACTTCTCAGTTAAAGCCCGGTTAAAATCTGTTAAGGGAAAGTTAAAGTCAAAAAAGCCACCCGCTGAAATAGTTATCTTTGAAACATGAAACGGGCAGATTACAGTCGGTGCTCCGGAAGAATAGGCCCACCGACTTCTCCGACGCCCTTTGGAAACTGAAAATAAAATGAGATGAATAAACGCTTTTTTATCTATTTGATCACGCTCATGGGTTTGTCAATCCTGGGCATCATTGCCATTCAGCTCATTTGGATCAGCAATGCCATTCAGGTAAAGAATGAGTTGTTTGACCGCAGTGTGACGGAAGCACTCAACAATACCGTTCGCCGCATTGAAGTTCATCATGACGTGGAAGTGCTCACCGGACTTGAACGCTCTGGCCGCTACTCCTGGCAACACAATGCTCACCCTGCTCCGCCAGTTCCTCCCCGCTCGGTTCGCATTATTCGCAACTCAAAAGCAAACAAGGGCAAGCTAATTGAATTTGAAACCATTGAAAACGACAGCAACATTCAGGTTTTTCAGTTTCGAACACCGGCAGACACGCTGGTTGAGACCAGCAGTTTTTCGTTTTCTGACGGAGACACCATTTACACCACTACCACTGCGCTGGCGAGCTCAGCCCTGCTTCAACTCGACTCTATTGAAACAATGGCTGATCAATTTGGTCAGCTAAGCCCCCAGTTGCAGAAACGCATGGAAATACGCTCCGATAACCTGAAAAAATTTGGTTCCCGCTTCGTTCACGAAATCGCAAAGTTAGACGTGGAGCAGATTCCGCTAAACGAAGTCAGCAGTTTGTTAAAAAGGGAGCTTGAAAATCAAAATATCCAACTGGATTTTGATGCAGCTATTTTTGAGCACGACACTATTCAGTCGGCAACAGAAAAAGCAGACCGCCTGGCTCTTACACAAACCCGCTACCAAACCGATATGTTTCCGCGGGCAATATTTGACCGCGACACCAAACTGGCAGTGTTCTTTCCCAACCAGGAACGATACATCTACCGGTCTGTTTCGTGGCTGCTGGTGGCGTCGCTTTTCTTTTCTATTTTCATTCTGCTGACCTTTAGCCTCAGCATCTTTTTCATTCTGAGACAAAAGAAGATCTCCGAAATGAAATCGGACTTCATCAACAACATGACCCATGAATTTAAAACCCCGATTGCGACCATCTCCGTAGCCGCCGATTCCATTCGAAATGAAAAAGTCATCAGTCAACCCCAAAAGATCAATTACTTTATCGATATGATCAAAAAAGAAAATGCCCGGATGAACCGGCAGGTCGAGGATATTCTAACCATCGCACGGCTTGACAAGAAAGACTTTGAATTCAAATGGGAACCCATCAATATTCATGAACTGATAAAAGGCGCGATCGACGGAATTACCTTGCAGGTAAACAAGCGGGGAGGAACAATTGAAACTGATTTCCAGGCTGTAAATCCAACCATAACGACGGACCGGATTCACGGAGCGAATATTATTTATAACTTACTGGACAATGCCAATAAATATTCGTCGGGCCAGCCGGAGATCAAGGTTGAAACCTGGAACAATGCGAAAGGCGTGCTCATTCGGGTTTCAGACCGCGGAATTGGCATGAGTAAATCGGTTCAGGCCCGAATATTTGAGCGATTTTACCGCCAAACCAGTGGTAACGTTCACAATGTAAAAGGATTTGGCTTGGGCCTGAGCTATGTCAAAGCGGTGGTAGAAGCCAACCAGGGAAACATTACGGTTCAAAGTGAGCCGGGCAAAGGCAGCCAGCTCGAAGTATTTCTGCCATTCATGAGAGACCACTGAGGAAAAACGCAAAACAATGGATAAGAAGCAACACTTATTTTTATTGGAGGATGACCTGAGTTTTGGTGCGGTACTGAGATCGTACCTCGAGCTGAATGACTTTGAAGTCACCTGGGTTGATGATGGAAAGCTGGCCATGGAACGTTTCCGAAGTGCGCCATTCGACCTTTGCCTGTTGGATGTGATGCTTCCGCATGTTGACGGATTTACCATTGGTACAGAAATCCGAAAAATAGACAAACAGGTCCCGTTCATCTTTCTCACCGCCAAAAGTTTGAAAGAAGATGTACTTCGTGGCTTTAATATTGGCGCTGATGATTACATTACCAAACCGTTTGACACCGAGGTACTCATTTGTAAAATCAAGGCCATTTTAAACCGAAACGGACAAAGTATAAAAGCAAAAACCACCGCCTATCAACTGGGAGAATATTTGTTTGACGTGCCGCTGCGAACCATTTCAACAAGTGACAAACAACAGAAACTTTCCCCTAAAGAAGCAGAATTGCTGGAAATGCTTTGTCGCAACAAAAACGAATTGTTGCCGCGCGAAACCGCCCTGCTAAAAATCTGGGGCGACGATGGCTACTTTACCGCCCGGAGCATGGATGTGTACATCACCAAACTGCGAAAATACCTGGCTGACGATCCTTCCATTGAAATCCAGAATATCCATGGCAGTGGCTTTCTTTTGAAAGTTCATTAAGGCGATCCGTCAATTTTTGTTAACTTCGGGGGAGAACCCTTAAAATCGAGAACATGAAAACTTCAAAAACAGCCATCATTACAGGAGCAAGCAGAGGCATTGGGAAGGCCTGTGCAAAAGGGCTTGCCGGCTTGGGTTATCACTGTCTTTTAATAGCCCGAAACCAGGAACAATTAGAAGCGTTGGCTGAAGAAATTCATTCAACCGGAGGCAAAGCGTCGCTCTTTGCTGTTGACCTGACCAACGAGTCCGAACTTCAGGAATGTGTGCTGAAAATAAAAAAACACTACGTCGGCATTGATGTTTTGGTCAATAATGCCGGAATGTATGTCGGTGGGAACCTGCAAATGGAAAGTGATGAATTCAGAAAACAACTGGAGCTGAACCTAACAGCTAACTTCAGCTTGCTGAAAGCCATTGTCCCGGTGATGAAAGCGCAGAAATCAGGCTACATTTTCAATATGGCATCGCGTGCCGGTAAAGTCGGTTTTCCCAACAGTGGTGCTTATTCGGCCTCAAAATTTGGATTCATTGGCTTAAGTGAATCCCTTTACCGGGAATTGGCTGAATACGGTATTTCGGTCACCGCTATATGTCCTGCCTGGGTAGCCACCGAAATGGCTACAGTTGCCGGCTCCCCGCATGAAGCCGATGAAATGATTCAACCAAACGATATTTTCCTGACCATTGAATACCTGCTTAAGCTGGCCCCCAACACCCGAATAAAGGAAATCGTACTCGAAGCGCGAAAAAGTGTTCGCTGACTGGCTACTCCGGCTGGTAGCCCGATTCGTTTAATATTCGCAGGTAGTCTTGATCTTCCATCAACTTTTTCAGGCTGACTTCCGGGTTCTTTTTCATGTACGACCGCACGATCTGCCAGCCCAGCCACGCGCCTACACGCCCCGGCGATTCGGTCGTAAAACTCGATGTGTAGGGTCCATCGTCAACGTAACGCTTAATATCCATCCGCTTGGTTGAAAACAGTAGGTTATGCTCGGCCAGGTAGCCCCACATGGCTGCTTCGCTGGCCCGGCAAAACGCCAGCTCCTTTTGGGTATAGCCGATTTTCAGACTGTCGTGAACTTCGGGTTGCATGGCATCAACAAAATAAAGCAGGCGCCCTTCGTAAATCATACTTTCAATGACTTTGCTGGCTTTCGCATTGATCGGATACTCGGTCATCGCCCAAAAGTAGAACGCATCAGGAATAATCTTTTCCGGATGCATATTCCGGATTTTATAGGCTGGAAGCCCAAGCCGGGGATAGTAATCAAAGTCGGCTCCCAGGTATTTATCCAGGCTGATCCCGATGAGCGAATCGGCCAAAACCACGGACTCATTCAAACCGCTGATGCAGGTGTAGACTGCAGGCACCACTTTGCCGGGGAAGTAATAGCGGTAATGTTTGAACGCGCTGGTAAAATCGTCTTTCAACCTGTCCTTGTCGATCCGTCGATCGGCTTCAATTTTCAGATTCACGATCATGGTATCCGACAAAAAAGCCTGCAGCTGCGGATAAAAGTTTTCGTCGGCCGGACCTCCAATACCGATCATATGCTGGTTGAAAAGGCTGAAAAATGTTCCATACTCCGCTTGCAATGCAGCCACTTTTTCTTCCAGGCTGTCCGCCGGCTCAAACAAATCATCGTCGTAACTTTTAAATGTCAATTCGAGATTGACGTCTGAAACATCAATCTTCAATGGATTACGCTGACAGGATGCAGTAGCCAACCCAAGCAGCAGGAGAATAATTAAACGATTCATCATTCGAATATTTGTCAGTTTCACACCAATAACAGAAGCAAGAAAAACCCCGACATTCCTTAAAAAATCGGGGATCAACCTTATAACTTGTTAAACTAACAAATATTTTCCAATCTGAAAATTTTAGCTAAGGATCGTTGAGAATGCCTACTCTTTCCAAACCGAATCCAGCACTTCCCACAATTCAGCCCGCACATGGGTCCGTGAATCTCCGGTTTCTCCAAACAATTCACTCATATCTTCTCCCGGATGGGCTTGATCGAAAGCGGCACCAACATCGGCTGCACCCAATTTTGAAAAATCAGCAAAATAGTCAACCGTTACATAGTCGTATGGAAAATTTACCCCAAACGGATACAGGCCCCGCCACAAAGACCAGCCAACGCGTGACCCGGCATTGATTAATTCCTGATGAATCGGCTTCCAGACGGACAGTTCATTGTCAACGTAACGTCCACCCTCACCGGGTTTAACTTTCATGTAGTTGACCTGAATATATCTAAAATCTCCCGGGCCTCCTTCCGGAAACACAGCGTCCACCCTTCGAATCAGGTTCTGCCTGACCAACTGTCGGCTATCCATCGTTTTCTGAAATAAGTCATCCAAATCCTTTCCCGGATGCACTTTTGAAAAATCCAGTGAAAAGGTATTTTCCAATTTTCCGGGATCGTCAAAAAGAGCGACCGTCACAAAATTGTATTCATCATTGGCTCCGGCATAGCGAACGCCATACAAGACCCAGCCGATAATTTCGCCCTGATCAATTCGTGCCTGGTGAATGGGTTTCCACACCGTTTTTTCCAAGTCTACATATTTCGCTTCATCGCCCTGCTTGACTTTCATAAAATCGACAACTGCAAATAAATCGGATTGGTCCTGCGCGTAGCCGGTCACTGGTAGCGCGCCAAAAACAAATGCCATAAAAAGAGCCAACAGCATTGCTTTTTGCATCATGTAATTTTTTGTTCTCATTTCTTAATGTTTTAGTTAATTATTCAATCATCCTGAATAAGTTACGGCTTATTTAGATTGAATAAAAATAAACCTATTGCACAACATCTTCTTTTTAAGCGATTTACGATAATTTACAGCTATGAGAAATAGGAAAAATTAAGTCGCGTGGTTTAACCGATTGCCTATTTCAAAAGAAAGTTCGAGATTTGCAAATACAAAAAAACGATCATCAACCGTTCATTATTCAGAAAACGAAAGCTCATGAAGCAAATACGAAACAAACTTTGGCTATTGGTTATAATTATCTTGGTTAGCCAGCCTGTTTTTTCACAGCGGAAAACGCGCCTGTCGTTCACCGGAAGCCCTTCGATTAACTGGTTTTCGTCCGACATGCAAGGTGTTGAGTCAGGAAAAGCAACCATTGGATTCGACTATGGGGTGAACGCGGATTTCTTTTTCGACGAAGAAAACCGGTATGCTTTTGCGACCGGTTTATTAATCAATAACGTCAGAGGAAACCTTCGTTATTACGACGATGGCGGTTCGATTCGTTTTGCAGGCGAAAACTTTGCTTCAGGCTCCCTCTTTCAATATCGCCTAAAATACGTGGAAGTTCCGCTCATGCTAAAACTGCAAACCAGCCAATTCCGCAGGTGGACTTACTGGGGGCAATTTGGTTTTTCATCTTTTGTTAACATTCAGGCCAAGGGCGACAGCGGGAACGGTGTGTTGGACAAACATAACATTCACGACGAAGTCAGGTTGTTTAACCTGGCACTGAACATGGGTGTTGGGTCCAGCTTCGATTTGGGATCGAAAAATGCCGTAACCATTGGCCTTATATACAAAAACGGTTTTCTGGATGTCACCTCAAACAATCAATTTGATGATAAAACGACCCTGAATTCAGTGGTATTCAAACTCGGGCTCATTTTTTAGCGCCACAAGTCTTTCATGAACTCAGGGAAAAAGTAATCCCAGATTCTGGTAAACAACCGCACGGATTTTATTCTATTTCAACTATTTTTGCTGTCCAACTATTCGCAATGCAACACGCCGGGAAAGATGCATTGCTTAAAGACAATTAAGAAACAGGCCGGAGATCTAAAAACAGTTTGACTATGAAAATTGCACTTGCGCAACTCAACTACCACATTGCCAATTTCGAAGGAAACGCCAATAAAATTATTGAGGCGATTCATAAAGCGGAGCAACAGCAAGCCGAACTGGTTGTTTTCTCCGAACTGGCGGTAACCGGTTATTACCCGCACGACCTGCTGGAGCGGAAAGAATTTATTGAAAAAGCAGAACAGGCTATTCTGAAAATAGCAAAAGCCTGTACCCGCGTAGCGGCACTGGTAGGCGCGCCAAGTATCAATCAAAGTCCGCGGGGCAAAAAGTTGTTCAATTCGGCTTACTTACTAAAAGATGGCCGAATTGAAACTGTTCGCCACAAGTCGCTGCTGCCAACCTATGATATTTTTGACGAATACCGCCACTTCGAACCCAACCGACAATTCGATGTGGTTGATTTTAACGGGAAAAAACTGGCGGTCACCATTTGTGAAGATCTGTGGGACGAGCAGCCCACTCAAAATGAATTTGGGAAAGACAAACTCTATACCCGCTCGCCCCTGGAAGAACTAAACAAACTCAAGCCCGACCTGGTCATCAACCTTTCGGCATCGCCTTTTTCGTACAACCAGGAAAATTGGCGGAAAGATATTCTGGTTAAAAAGGCCATTAAATATCAACTCCCGATCGTTTATGTCAACCAGGTTGGCGCACAAACTGAAATCGTTTTTGATGGCGGTTCATTTTTCTTGAAAGAAGATGGAAGCATCCCGGTTGAACTGGCCTATTTCGAAGAAGATTTCCAGGTGATTGACACCGAGAATCCACATCCTAAACATCAGGATCATCCGGATTATATCGCCAAAATTCACCAGGCTCTGATTTTAGGAATCCGTGATTATTTTCAGAAGATGGGATTCAAGGACGCCATTTTGGGCCTTTCGGGCGGTATCGATTCGGCACTGGTCTGTGCCCTGGCAGTTGAAGCTTTGGGGAAAGATCATGTTCGTGGGATTTTGATGCCTTCGAAATATTCTTCCGGACACAGTATTGATGACGCGGTATTACTGGCCAAAAACCTGGGCATTCGGCACGATACCATTCCGATTCAAAACATGGTGGATGAATTTGAAACCCAACTGGCTCCGCTCTTCAATAACCTCCCGCCAGGCGTTGCCGAAGAGAATGTACAGGCACGCACACGGGGTATCTTGGTCATGGCTGTATCAAACAAGTTTGGAAACATCCTGCTGAACACCACCAACAAAAGTGAATGTGCAGTTGGCTACGGAACC
>ENA-ORCT01000351-ORCT01000351.1-marine-metagenome-genome-assembly--contig:-NODE-351-length-23299-cov-3.580355_pt1 | contig 23299 bp, 19 predicted proteins | sample MGYA00248632_ERZ508511 | MGnify/ENA primary metagenome ERZ508511 (study PRJEB26182, sample SAMN06268839) | marine metagenome | isolation source: Tt an P1-techrep anaerobic enrichment on pine from sediment...
ACCTCATAAACCAACTTGTACCCTGATGCCCTGAGCTTAATTTTATAATGATTATCAAACCCTCTCAGCCGGTTGGCGGGTACATGCGGATTTTCAAGTCTTTCTGCAAGCTTTTTTTAAGGTGGTTTCTTCTGGAGTGATCGAGTTTTTTTCATTCTTTTAGGGCGGTTGGCAGAAACTTCAGACTATAGCTCATCGAACGAGACCTCCACGGCGGAGGGCTTTTCATTTTGACGTTCTTTGACTATTTGCCCCAGTTCATAGTCGTCCAACATGTCAAGCAGGGCTTCGTAAGTTTTGGCCGGCACCAGATATGCCGCGGGCTTGTTGTGGTTGAGGATGATAATCGGTTCCCCATCCGTTTGGTTCAGCAAGGCACTCGGATTTTTTTTTAATTCGGAAATGCTGGCTGAAAGCTTTGCAAATATAGATTCCATGGTAACCTCGAAATAAAAAAGGTCTGATATTAGAATGAAATTTATTACCTGATTTAGGTCTTTTTTAGATTTGTGTCAATTGGATACAGACGCGGACAAGCTGCAACCAAAAACGCATCACCGGCATGAAGAATAAGCGTCTGGCACATCGCTTGTTGGGGTATTGTTTTATCGAGATCGATTTTCTCGATCCCATAGCCGGCAGAGCGTCGTCTTTCACAAGGCGATGCACATGCGGTTTGTCATGCCCAAGTCCCGTGGCTTTTCGATTCCGATCCCGATATCGATTGGGAATTGTCAAAGAGGTTTATGATCCCACCGGCCCGTTTGTTCCGGTTCCTGCCCGGGGGGCTTCCGACGGGGTTTCGATCGGCCAGCACGCCTGGATTCGGGTGCCGCCGCTGGGCGATGTCTGGATGGCAAATTTTCCGCTGGTCAATTCCGTCCGCTCACGCATGCTGGCAAGCCCGAAACCTCGCCGGGCCGTTCCAAGGGCGATGATTTTGGCCAGGTTGAATCCCCGGCCGTTGTCCTGGATGGAAAGCCGGATCACACCATCGGATTTTTCAAGGCCCAGCCGGACCTCCGAGGCGCCGCTGTGTTTGGCCACGTTGTTCAGGGCTTCCAGAAGCACCCGGTAGATGACGGTTCGAAGATGCTCCGGAATATCCTTTTCGTCCAGATGGATGGCGGTATCGATGGTGATGCCGGTGTAGACGTTCTGAAATTCCCGGCACACCCAGCCGATGGTGGCCAGGATCCCCAGATTGTCCAGGATGGACGGTCGAAGGTCTTTGACGATTCGCCGGACCTCTTCGATGGCACCCTGGGCGATGGGGATAACGGCCTTGAGAATCTTCAGGGTCGAGGGGTCGGCAACCGGTTTTAAATTGCCGAGCGATGTTTCCACACCGAATTTGATAGCGCTCAGGGCCTGGCCGATGCTGTCGTGAAGTTCACGCGCGATGCGCTTTCGTTCGGTCTCTTCAGCGGTGAGCAGCTGAGATGACAGGATTTTAAGCTCTTTTTCCGATTCCCGGAGCGCCTCCTCTATTTGTCGTCGTTTGGTCACGTCTGCCAGATTACCGGATACAGCGGGTTTCCCCCGATACCGGATCAACGTGTTGCGGCGTGTGGTGTGGATGACCTCGCCTGTTTTTCGAATGCATCGGCACTCGTACTCCTCCGGCGCGGGTTTTCCCGACAGGCGCATTTCCCGGATCTTCCGGACTCGCTCCCGATCCTCCGGGTGGATCAGGTTGAGGGAGTTCATGCCGATAAGCTCCTTGCGGGTGTAGCCGAACATGTCGGCAAATTTTGGATTGGCAAACTCGATTTTACCATCCTGTACGATATAGACTCCCACGAGGGCGCTTTCGACCAGTGTGCTGTATTTTTTTTCGGATTCGCGCAGGGCCAGTTTCGTTTCCCGGATTCTGGCGATCTGTCGCTTGAGGGCCTGATTGGTCCGGGCCAGTTCCTGTGTGCGCTCTGCCACCCGCAGCTCCAGTTTGTCCCGGGTCTCCCGCAGTTCATCTTCGGCCTGTTTTCGTTCGGTATGGTCGTGGACGATGGAAAAAAGCAGCTCCTTCCCGTTGACGGTTATCGGGCCGCTGTGAACCTCCACATCGCGTATGGTGCCGTCTGCCAGCTTGTGGCGAAAGAAATAAAAATTAGGATTTTCTTCGGCTGCCCGGTCAATTTCCCGTTCAAAGTGGCGGTTGGGCAATATGTTGATGTCGGTAATTTTCATCCGGGTGATTGTTCGGCGACTGTATCCGTAGAATCCGCAGGCTGCCGGGTTGGCGTCCACAATTCGGGCTGTCAGGGGGTCAATGAGAAGCATGACCGAATGATTGTTTTGAAACAGGCTCTTGTATCGCTCTTCGCTCTCTTTGAGCGCAATATCAGCGTCTTCCCACTGATTCTCAAGGGACAGAAGGCGGCCGAGGAACAGTGTCGCCATTGGATAGAACAGCAGGACCGGCAAACAGTGTGCTTTCAGTCCGGCCCATGGGTCGGAGGCGGAAAACAGAAGGTCCCACAGCAGCGTTTGGGCAGCCAGTGCGAGTCCGAGCAGCATCAGATGATGAAATTTGCCGTTTTGCAGGCGAGGTCCCTGCCGGAAAAATAAAACGACTCCGATCAGCGAGGCGGTGAGGATGGCAGCGATGCCGGCAGTCGTTCCCGCTCCTCCCATCCAGAACCTGCCGATCGAGATGATTCCACCGCTCAGTATCGCGGATAGGGGGCCGGCCCAGGCTCCGGCAATACCGGCTATAACCACCTGTCCATCGATTACAATATCGGGCGCCACCTGAACCGGCATGGACATCCCGAAGAAGGCACCGGCGCCAAACAATGCGCCGAAAATCAATGAGCGTATAAAATCAGCCGCACTTCTCATCCGGGAGCTGATCAGGCCAATGGAGAGCGTCAGCGCCAGAAGCAGGGCAATGTTCTGGCCCAATCCGATCAGCAGCGTGGTTATCGATATCATATGATTGGTGTCCCCTCCAGGGCGGATACACCCTTTGCCGTGGTGTGGAATTTGCCGTTGACCTCGATGACAAGCCCGGTTTTTCCGAGTTCACGGATTGAACCTCGAACCCGGAACAGCGGCAACCTGCATTCGACGGCGGTCTGTTCGATGGTCAGGGGGTTCAACAGGGCAAGGAGGATTAATTCGGCACTTCGCGTAATTTTTCCGTTTGCGTCAATACAGGCCATCAGCGCTGCAGCTCTTTTGTACAGAAATACCAGTCCCGGCAAGTATAGCCTTCGCGGATCCTCTCATCGGCCGCCTCTTGTGTTCGCGGGGGTGGTACGATTACCGGTTCGCCGGGCCGCCAGTTCACAGGCGTGGCCACCGTGTGCTTATCCGCCGTCTGCAGGGCCGTGACAAGTCGGAGAATTTCATCGACATTTCGCCCGGTTGTCAGCGGGTAATAGACGGTGGCGCGGATTTTTCCGGCCGGATCGATGACAAAGACACAGCGGGAGGTTTCCGTGGTGCTGTCGCCAGGCATGATCATGCCGTAAAGGCGGGCCACGCGGGCATCGACATCGGCTACGATGGGAAACGGGATTTTCAGTTTGAAGGTATCCTCAATGTTCCGTACCCAGCCGATGTGGGAAAAGATGCTGTCGATGCTGAGACCGAGAAGTTCCGCACCGATTTCCTGGAATTTGTTATAGCATTTTGCAAATGCCACAAATTCGGTGGTGCAAACCGGCGTGAAGTCCGCCGGGTGGGAAAAGAAAACCAGCCAGCTGTCCCTGAAATCCTCCAGCCTCAAGGGGCCGAAGGTTGTTTCCGCCTCAAAGAGTGGGGCCATGTCACCGATCCTGGGGATACCGGGGCTTGCGGGCTTTTCCTCTGCATCGCCGGTTCGTTGGATATCCGTCTGATCATCCATTGTGCCCTCCTGATTTTTAATTAATGCTACCTCAGGAGCGGCGCAATGATCAATTCCTTAAATATGGGTGTTTCGTTTTTAAGGCCCGGCCGGATTTACAGCGTGTAAAAATCGCCGACACGAACCGGTTTGCCGGTGCGGGCGTGCAATTGGATGCGATGGTTCGAAATACGACGTTTTCCGGCCGGCCGGGAGCGCCGCTGCAGAGTGCTGTATTGTGGCACGGGAGTTGCTAATTGCTACCTTAACCACCAGTTTGTTGATGTCCAACCCCAACCATCAAGGATGATGCGTATGGCTGTGTTTAATCTGGAGCATATGTTCAATCCCCGGACGGTGGCGGTTGTCGGTGCCACCGAACGAAAGAGCAGCATCGGATCAGCGATTATGGGGAATTTGATCCAGGGCGGTTTCAGCGGTGAGCTGTTTCCGGTGAATCCCCGGCGGGAAAAGGTGTGGGGCAAGCCGGCTTGGTCCAGTCTCCGGGATCTTGACGACGGGCCTGATCTGGTCGTGATTGCCACCCCCATGGATTCCGTGCTGGAGATTATCGGTGATTGCAATACAATCGGCGCCAAAGGCGTCGTCATTATATCCTCCGGCGGGAAGGAAATCGGTGAAACCGGTCGGTCCATGGAACGGCGGATCCGGGAGGAAGCCGACAAGACCGGTTTGCGAATTATCGGGCCGAACTGCCTTGGCATCATGTCCAGCCGGAGCCGGCTCAATGCAAGCTTTGCCAGTCATACGCCGCTTGCCGGGAAAATGGCGTTTATTTCACAAAGCGGTGCGATCTGTACGGCAATTCTGGATTTGTCAATCAAGGAGAAAATCGGATTCAGCTATTTCGTCAGCCTCGGCTCGATGCTCGATGTGGATTTTGGCGATGTCATCGACTATATCGGCGGTGATCCGGGAGTAAGCAGTATCGTTATGTATGTCGAGAGTCTGACCCGGTTCCGGAATTTTATGAGTGCCGCCCGGGCCGTCTCCCGGGTCAAGCCGATCATCGCCCTTAAAGCCGGACGAACCCAGGCCGGCGCCCGGGCGGCCGCTTCACACACCGGGGCGCTTGCCGGTGCCGATGACGTCTACGATGCCGCTTTCCGGCAGGCGGGCATTGTTCGCGTGAAAACGTTTGAAGAACTCTTTGACTGTGCCGAGCTTTTGTCCAAGCAGTCCCGTCCGAGAGGCAGCGGGCTGGCTATCCTGACCAATGCCGGCGGTCCCGGGGTGATGGCTGCCGATGCGCTGGCCGATTACGGGTTGGAGCCGGTTCCACTGGGCAAGGAGACATTGAGCCGGCTTGACGCCCTGCTGCCCGGTCACTGGAGTCGGAATAATCCCGTGGATATTTTGGGCGACGCGTCGCCTGAGCGATTCCTTGCGGCCGCCGACATACTGCTGGACGCCCCGGAGGTGGATGGACTGCTGATTCTGCTGGCTCCCCAGGCCCTGACTGATCCGACAGAAGTGGCACAGCGGATTGCCGGCAAACTGACTGTCAATTCACGCCCCGTGCTCACCTGCTGGCTTGGCGGAGTGGACGTTGAGCGGGGGAGGGATGTGTTCAACCGGGCGGGAATCACCACCTTTGATACCCCGGAGCGGGCCGTGCGGGCGTTTGTCGATCTGTTCCGGTATGGCAAAAATATTGAGATGCTCCAGCAGGTTCCGGCCAAACTCCCTCGCCGGCTTGAATTTGACCGGCAACGAGCCGCCGGGATTATCCAGGGCGGGCTGGACGGCAATCAGAGTACGCTGTCCGAAATCGATGCAAAAGCCCTGCTGGCGGCTTATGGAATACCGGTGAATCCAACGGAGGTGGCCATCTCCGCATCGGATGCCGTGTCGATGGCCGGACGGATCGGGTTTCCGGTGGCGATGAAAATTTTCTCGCCGGATATCTCTCACAAAAGCGATGCCCACGGGGTCGAACTCGGCATAGCCGATGAGCCATCTGCCGGCCGGGCATTCAACCGTTTGATGGAAAATGCCCGGCGATACCGTCCGGAAGCGCGCATCCACGGGGTGACGCTTCAGAAAATGCTGAGCCGGCCCGATTATGAGCTGATCCTTGGCGTCAAGCAGGACCGGGATTTTGGGCCGGTCATCCTTTTTGGCATGGGCGGGGTTATGACCGAAATTTTGAAGGACCGGGCCATCGCCCTGCCGCCTCTGAACCGGCTGCTGGCCCGGCGCCTGATGGAACAGACCCGGGTCTGCCGGCTGCTTGAGGGGTATCGGAATTTTCCGCCGGCCGACCGTGTTCTGCTCGAGGAGATTTTGATTCGTCTGTCGCAACTGGCCACCGATTTTTCCGAAATCAAGGAGCTGGATATCAATCCGCTTATGGTCAGCGATGACCGGATTCTGGCGGCCGATGCCCGGGTCCTTTTGACACCTGCGGAAAAACAGGCTCCCCATCATCTGGTCATCAGTCCCTACCCGAACGAGCAGGAGATGCATCTGATCCTTGACGATGTCGGCGAGCTTTTTGTCCGGCCCATCCGACCGGAGGATGCCCCGTTGCTTCGGGAGCTGTTTGCCGAGCTTTCTCCTCAGAGCGTTTATTTCCGATTTTTCAGCCCGCTTAAAACATTTCCTCCCAACATGCTGGCCCGGTTCACTCAGATCGATTACGATCGGCAGATTGCGCTGGTGGCCGTACGGGAAAGCGGTTCGGATGAGAAAATGCTGGGTGTGGCCCGGATTATTACCGAACGAAATCCAAAGCATGCCGAGTTTGCCGTTGTTGTCGGTGATTCGTCGCATGGCAAAGGGATCGGCGCAGCTCTGCTCGGACACTGCCTGCTGATTGCCCGGGACCGGGGTATTGAAAAAATATGGGGTGTGGCTCTGCCGGACAATACGGGAATGCTTGCTTTGGGCAGAAAACTGGGCTTTACGGTCAAACGCTCGCCCGAAACCAATGAGTATGAAATGACGCTCTGGCTTGCCTCGATGGATCGACCGATAAATTGATAAAGAGCCGGGTTTTCAAACAGGTTCCAAGAAATTTCAGGCGACATCATTTTACTGGTTGCGGTGGCCTTCCTCCCCGGGTTAAATTGATTGTATCAAGATGGATGCCGTCGTTTAGGAACGCGGATTTAATTAATTGCAAGAATATTGCGCTGAATGGTGGTTCATCTTCAAGGCGCGTCAGCGGTTTCATACTGTACGTATGAGGCCGTTGACGCAACGCCGAAGATGGGCCACCAGGCAAGCAAGAAATTGTAATTAATAAAATTCGCGTTCCTTAGAGCCTGTTCGCAGAAAGTTTGCGGCGATTTGAACCGCTCTCATGCATTTGCAGCCAGTTCATCGGTTTTCAGACAGGCTCTCAGGCAATAGTGTAACCGGATATGCGGTTGCACAATATAAGGTTGAAATGCCTGCAACTCAGGCATCAACCTGGGAAACAAAAGGATTCTCCAAGAAAATTAAAGGATTAAAATAGCGCTTCTCTGCGCGGTTGCCTCAATATTTGCTTGACATTGGCAGCGAAGTGCTTAGGATGAATTATTATTGGCCCCGGTGGTGGTAAGAGCCAGTTTTCAGAAGCACACGGGGCTGATGATACACGATCAGGATCCTCTGACTCCGGCCTTGAGCTCCTTTCCTGGATACTGAATCTCATTGGCTGCATACTTGCCGCACCACATCTTACTACCCCCGATGATGAACTGCGTTTTACACGTTGGGTTTTCGTTTTCGACTCGCAATGCGATGATTTCGCCTGCTCAAACGCACAGGAACGCGGATATAATAACACGTTGTATTCATTCAATCGCGTTCCTTACCCCGACTCCTGCCCGATAGCGCTGCTGCCACCGGTGCCTTGTGTTCATCGTGTATAAATTATTGCCGGCGGCAATATGAAGCCCTTTTCGGCCATTTAAAACTATCCGTTTTTTTCGATTCATTATCCATCCCCGTTACCAGAGTTTGTTTGAAAACCAGAGGGAAGCGAATATGTGTGCAATTGAAGACAGATCGATAGCGGTCAAGGCCAACAGTCGGTTTGTTTGCTGAAAAATTGCGGCGTGTGTTGAAGCGCCTCACGTATTTGCAGCCAACTCACCGGGCTTCAGACAGCCTGTCAGGCGGGCAAAAACCAACATGGAGGTATGCAAATGAACATTAAGCGAATCGTTTTTCTACTGGCAATTGGTATGGTGCTGACGGGTCTCGCTGCCGGGGGCGTTCTGGCTGCGGAAGTGAAGACCGAATCGGTCAGCGAAGAGGTGGTCAAGACCAAGGAAGTGTATGTCAAGACCGCTGATAATTTCATCATTCTGTTTGATGCCTCCGGGACCTTCGACAAACCGTATGCGGATACGGGGATGCCGAAAGTCGATGCCGCCAAGAAAATTCTCAAGGACGAGATCGAAGTGCTTCCGGATCTGGGGTACAATGCGGGCCTTTACCTCTATACCCCGTTCAAGACGTATTATGAGATGGGGCCTTTTAACAAGGCGGAGTTTCTGAAAGCAATTGACAGCCTGCCAAATGTGAGAACGGCAGGAACCTACGCGAACCAGCCGACGCCCCTTGGGCAGGGGCTCGATAATCTGGGAGACATTCTCTCCGGGCTGACGGGAAAGACCACTGTATTTGTGTTCTCTGACGGGCAGTACACCATGACTCCGAAGGTTATTCCACAGGATGCGGCCCAAAGTATTGTCGGCCGACATGACGTGTGCTTCTTTTTAATCAGTTCCGCCGACAAACCCGAACATTTGAAAGTACTTGAAGATATTGCCGCGTTAAATGAATGCTCCCGGGTCGTGCCGTTTGAGGCGCTTTACGGTCGTCCGGAAGCATGCACCGGTGCGCTGTGTACCATCAAAACCGTGTCCATTGCCGAGACTATTACCACCACCCGGATCGTGGGATTGGAAACCAATCATATCCTTTTTGATTTTGATAAGGTGGACATTCGCCCCGACTTTCAGGACGAGATGGATGCCATCGGCCGGTTTCTTCAGGAGAATGCATCTGCCAATGTGGTTCTGGAAGGATTCACAGACAGTGTCGGGTCAGACGAATATAACCTCGGACTCTCACGCAGGCGAGTGGAGAGTGTGGCGAATTACCTTTCCACCAACTACAACATTGACCCAAACCGCATTATCCTGCACTGGTATGGTACAGCCAACCCGGTGGCAAGCAATTCCACGGAGGAAGGGCGACAGTTGAACCGGCGTGTTGAGGTCGAGATTGCCGGAATGGAATAAGCGTTTTACGTTCCTTAACTTCAACCCTGCCCCCTGGCAACGACCGGGGCGGCAAACACCCCCCTGTTTTTTTTTCGATCGCTCCATTTCCAGTCAGAGCCGGTCTGGAAAAATTCCGGGCCGGCCCTGAATCGGGGAGGGGGGATCCTGCTGTCAGAATAATCTGATTTTTTTAACGAGCCAGTCTTATCCTCATCCGGGTTAGCCGGAAATTCCAAATCACAGATTATAGATTCCAAAACCGCATCCCGGTTGCGGGTTTGCGGACGGTTTTCCCCATTTCTTCGCAGAACCCACCTTGCCGGAGAAATTTCCGGAATAATTTCAATTTTCAAACAGGCACGGCGACCCGCCAGTATCAGGAGGCGTCGTTGACAAAAAAGATTATTTTTTGATTCAGGTCAATGCAGATCGGCTGCTCAGGCTATATATTGACTGGTACTGCAGGGGTTGGCCGGTGCAGACAAAAACATTGAATACCTTATCGATTCAAGCAAATTCGGTCGACTTGAGAGTGCGGATTTACCAAACAGAAAAGGGGGCTGTCATGTTAAAACGGGTTGAAGTTTTCAAGGAAAACGATTTCAATGAGAAGGCCTTGAAGCGGCTTCTGGTTCACGATTCGCCGTATTTCAGGGTGTTGAATTTTAATTTCAGGGCCGGCCAGGAATTGCCGGTGCATGATCATGACGTGGACGGGCAACTGAGCATCGTGGTGCTCGAGGGACACGGGGCGTTTCTGGGCAGGGATGACTCGCGCATTCCCGCCAATCCGGGTGACGTGTTGATTGCGGATATTCGTGAACCTCACGGAATCGCCGCGAAAACGGATATGCGGGTTCTGGTGACTATCGCTCCGCCTCTGTAGGGTCGCCCGGTTGCAAGAACAATATCGCTGATGGAACCTGTGGGCTCATTCGACAATCGTTTGACATGTTGGACGCCGATTCATTCCGTTGATCGCATTGCCAGGATTTAACGAGTGGGTGGGGGGGATGCTATGGAAACGTTTTTAGACGATCTCAGGGAATCCAACGAATTTTTAAATCTTCTCCTGGATAATATTAATTCGGCAGTGCTCATCATTGATGAAGAGTTTCGTATTCATCAGTTTAACGGTGTATTCCATGAATTATTCGACCGGGCATCCAATCGTATTGTCCAGAAGACATTCGGCGATGTGACAGGATGCGTCAACGCGGTGATCGAGAACAAGCCCTGCGGGGAAACATCCAAGTGCTCCAACTGCATCCTGCGTCGCTCGCTGGTTGAAACCATGGCCAGGCAGGTTCCGGCGGACAATCTCTGGCTGGAGCGCGTCTTCTATATCAATGGCGAGCCGGTTGAAAAATATTTTGAATTCAGCACCCGGCACGTCATCTTCAAGGGGCGGAAAATGGTCCTGGTGATCATTTACGATGTCACGGAAATTGAAAAACAGCGGATGGAGCTGGAAAGAAAACAGAGCCTGCTTGAAACGGACATGAGCGCGGCAGCCGGTATTCAGCAGAGCCTGCTTCCCGAGTGTTCACCCGATATCGACCCGGTTCAGGTGGCCTGGCGGTTTGAACCCTGCCAGCAGATCGGTGGGGATATTTTCAACATTCACTCGGCCGATGAGAAACACATAAGCCTTTATATGCTGGATGTCTGTGGGCACGGTGTACCGGCGGCGTTGATATCGGTTTCCGTATCGCAGTTTCTGCAAAGCAGCCGGATCAAGGGCGGCGATTGCTTTCTGGCCGTTTCCTCTCCGGAAGATATCCTGAACGACCTGAACGAAGCTTTTCCTTTTGAGCGGTTTGATAATTTTTTCTCCATTGTTTTCCTGACCATTGATTTCCGTCGGAACCGTCTGATTTACAGCAGTGCCGGTCATCCCTGCCCGATCCTCCTTGGTGGAGACGGTCGCCTGGAGAGCCTCGGCCGGCATGGCCCGGTTATCGGACTGCACGACGGCCGGCCGTTCACCCGGGCGGAGCGTGAGCTGGAAAAGGGCGATCGGCTGGTGCTGTACACGGACGGAATTCTCGATACGGAAAACTCCCGGGGAGATCGCTATGGTAAAGCACGATTTTACGAAGCGCTGCAGCGGTACAGCCGTGACGGCATCCAGCGATTTGTCGATTCGGTGTATGCAGACAGCAAAATTTTCGGTGAATCCCGGCCACCGGAGGACGACATCAGCCTGATGGCGGTGGATTATCATACCTGATTCAAAATCAACGATCGATTCGAGCCATCTCCTGCCCACGGCGACCGTCGCCTGATTTATTTCAACCCGCTTCGACGCTTTACTGTGGTTGACAAATGCCCGAAAACTCAGTAAAATTATCCGTATCTATTTGAAAATTAAGTATAAATTAATTTTGAGCATGTCCGTCGGGTGAACGCTTGGCCTCTTAATCGGCTGCTGTTTGGTAAACCGGTGACGCTATCGCGAATGGTCTGAACCGGCGGCGTCAACGACAGAACACCTGAAGGTGATGAACTCCACGATCCGTATTTATTGTCATCTCCCCGGCTGATTCACAGGATGTAATTCCATATCTGGCTTAAAAGGAGTCTATATGAAAGGCAGTGCCGTGTTATTTTATATACTCCTGGTCCTTGGCCTGCCTGCGGGCTCGGCATCCTCTGATGCCGATGATGCATATGCATTGATCAAAAGCAAAATTGATGCGGTGGTTCTGGTTCTGCAACACCAGGGGGACGATGAACGGAAAAAAAAGGACGAGGTCATCAATATTATCATGCCGGTTTTTGATATGCCCCTGATGGCAAAACTCGCCGTTGGAGGAACGTTTTGGCCCCGATTTTCCGGTGATGAAAAAGCACGGTTTTCGGTTGCGTTCGAGGCGATGCTTCAAAATGCCTATATTGACAGAATCATGCGATATTCGGATGAAAAAATTGTGTTCAAGGCGCCCGTGGATAACAATAAAAAGGTTTATGTCCCTGTTGATCTTATCTCTGCCGGCGATACATATGAGATGATTTATAAATTATATCGATCCAATGCCACCTGGAAAATCTATGATGTCGAGATCGAGGGGGTCAGCATTATCAAATCCTATCGCTCCCAGATCAACCAGGTGCTGAGCACCGGGACGTTTGAAGATCTGTTACAGAAGATGGAAGGGTCCATGACGATCGATTGATCGGTGCCCAGCCGGTGCCGACACCATTTACCAAACGTTCCGGACTGCCATGAGAATACACCAGGCACTGTTTATCAAATTTTACGATAAGGTCGTGCTTCGGCGGCCGGGATGGGTCGTGCTCGGCCTGATTGCAGCAATCCTGTTTCTCGGGTATATGGCCAAGGATTTCAGGCTGGATGCATCGGCCGATTCGCTGCTGCTGGAACACGATGAAGACCTGCGTTATTCCCGGGTCGTCAACGCCCGATACGGTGTCCGGGATTTTCTGCTCATTGCCTATACACCGACAGGCGGGGAAAGCCTCTTTTCCGACAAGACACTGGAAAGCCTTGCCCGCCTCAAAGACGAACTGGAAAGTCTGCCGAGGGTAGAGTCGGTTTTTTCGATCCTCGATGCTCCCCTTCTTGACTACCCCGGTATATCCGTTAAGCAGCTTGCAGAAAATATTCAGACACTTAAGAATCCGGCGGTGGATCGGGAACAGGCCAAAACGGAATTCAGCTCGAGCCCGTTTTACAAAGATCTGCTGGTAAGCGCCGATCTCAGCCACACGGCTCTCCAGATCAATTTTCGAACCGACACCCGATACCGGGAACTGCAGAAACGTCGCGATCAGCTTCAGCAGCAGGCGATCGCCGGGACCCTGTCCGAGAGCGACCGGGTTGAACTGGAGGAGGTTGCTCTCAGTCTTCGTCGGCACAAGGACGTGCTGCGGGAGACTCAACACAACGATATCGCCGCCATACGTGCCATCATGGACAAATACCGGTCCCATGCCGACCTGTTTTTAGGCGGTGTCGGCATGATCTCCGATGACATGATCACGTTTATCAGGAATGATCTTCGAATTTTCGGTCTCGGCGTGTTTCTTCTTCTGGTCGTTACGTTGTCCATTATCTTTCGGGCGTTTCGATGGATCGTTCTGCCGCTGCTTTGCTGCGTGTTTGCCGTTATCGCCATGATGGGGTTCCTGGGCATGTTCGGCTGGGAGGTAACGGTGATATCCTCGAATTTTATCTGCCTGCAGCTGATTATCACTCTGGCCATGGTGATTCATCTGATTGTTCGCTACCGGGAGCTTGTATCCAGCTATCCCGAAGTCCCGCACCGGCAGCTCGTGCTCGATACCGTCCGCACCAAGATCATCCCCTGCCTCTATGCGGCCTTGACCACCATTGCCGGATTCAGTTCGCTGATGCTCTGCGATATTTTACCTGTCATCAACTTCGGCTGGATGATGAGTGCGGGCATCGCCGTGTCGCTGGTGATTACCTTTCTTCTCTTTCCTGCCGGGCTCATGCTGATTGGCCCGGAAACGGCGTCCGGAAAACCCGCGGTAGACCATGTTTCCCTTACCCGTTTTTTTGCGCGATTTACCCAGAAGCACGGCACCCTTATACTGGTGGCAACAGGGATTGCGTTCATACTCGGGGTGGCCGGTATATCCCGGCTGGCCGTTGAAAACAGTTTTATCGATTACTTCAAGGAAACCACCGAAATTTACAAGGGAATGAAGACCGTGGATCAGCACCTTGGCGGCACCACTCCGCTGGATGTGATTCTCCGGTTCGACCCGGTTGATTTGAATGCATCGGATGCCTTTTCCGGCGCCCCTGTTGGAAACGATACGGATTTTGCCGATTTTGAAGAATTCGAGTCAGAAGAAATGGAAGACAAGTACTGGTTTGCGGCAGACAAAATGGATCGGATTATGGCTGTCCATGATTATCTCGAAGGGCTGCCGGAAATCGGTAAGGTGCTGTCGCTGGGCACATTGCTGAAAATTGCCGAGAAGTATAAGGACGATCAGCCGCTCGACACCTTTGAGCTGGCGGTGCTCTACAGCAAGCTCCCCGAGAAGTATAAATCCCTTGTACTGACCCCTTACCTGTCGATCCCCGATGACGAGGTGCGCTTTTCTGCTCGCATCAAAGATTCGCTGAAAACCTTGAAGCGCGATGCGCTTTTAAAAAAAATCCGGCATGATCTGGTGAATGACCTGGAGATAGACAGCGACTACGTTCGCCTCACCGGCATCATGGTGCTTTACAACAACATGCTTCAGAGTTTGTTTCGCTCCCAGATACTCACCCTGGGAGCGGTGCTGCTGGCCCTGTTCACCATGTTTTTAATTCTGTTCAGATCGGTCAAGGTTGCCCTGATTGCCCTGTTTCCGAATCTGTTTGCATCCGGATCGGTCCTCGGGGCGATGGGGTGGCTGGACATCCCCCTGGACTTGATGACCATTACCATTGCCGCTATCAGTATCGGTATTGCCGTGGACAACACCATTCATTATATCCATCGGTTCCGGCATGAGATACGTGCCGGAAATGATTATTACGGGGTTGTCCACTGCTGTCACCGCAGCGTCGGTCATGCGATGAACTACACATCTCTGACCATTATCATCGGTTTTTCCATTCTGGCGTTTTCCAATTTTATACCCACCATCTATTTCGGCCTCTTCACGGGGCTGGCCATGTTTATCGCCCTGATTGCCGCCCTGACTCTTTTGCCCCAGCTGCTGGTGATGTTTAAACCGTTTGAGTAGACTTCTGAATCTCAGGGGCCTTTGAACCGTGGCCCTTTTTCCTTGAACCTTCCACCGTAGCGGATTAGTGTTAAGTATATCCACAATAGAAATAAGGAATACTTGGTTTCAGGGTTACCGCGCTGAATTTATCTGCATAGACAGAGTCAGTGGTCCACCCCTGTTTTCCCGGACCAGGAGTCATCCCCGTGCATAACCAGCGCAAAAATTCCAGAAAAGAGTGTCTGCTCGAGACTGACTGGACTGCGGGCAAAAAATCATATCGTGGTATCATCCGGAATATCAGCGCAGGAGGCGCCTTTGTCGATACTGGGGAAACCGTGTCCGATGCCGGTGCTGTCGAGCTGGTATTTTCGTTATCGGACGGCGATGAGCGAATTGCGCACAGGGGCCGGGTGGCGTGGGACGGTCCCGGTGGATTCGGTGTGGCCTGGGTGGTGCCGTTTTCGGCTCTGGATCGAATTCAGTCGTTGAATTCCCGGTTGGCGCCCCGCTCGATGCTCAGTGGCAAGATGCAACCTCCGAGGGGTGACGGTACGGTACTCGGAAGCGGTTACTGGCGGGTAAAGGGGCTGGCCGATGACCGGCTGGGTGCCATCGAGGAGGCACTGCATCGTTCCGGCAAAGCCCTGGAGCAGAGTGAAGCGCGCTATCGACGGCTTTTCGACAATGCGTTGCTGGGTATCTTTCAATCCACTGTCAGCGGCAAAATTCTGATGGTCAATCCCGCGCTGGCCCGCATGTTCGGTTACGCCTCACCGGATGAGCTGACGCTGGCGGTTGGTGAAACGGCGGAAGACCTTTATGCCGATCCGGCGGACCGCCGGCGTATCGTCGATCGGATTCTGGCGAGCGATGCTCCCGTGACAACCGAAAATCTTTTCCGACGACGGGACGGCAGCTTTTTTACCGGAAATTTCCAGGGGTGGAAGGTTACCGATGAGCAGCATCGCATCCTGTTCCTTGAGGGATTTATCGAGGATATATCAGCACGCAAGCATGCGGAGGCAGATCTTCGTTTTTCGAAACAGCGGGTTCACCACCTCTCGTCCCGCTTATTGAAAGCCCAGGAAGACGAGCGTCGACGCATCTCAATGGAAATACACGATGATATCGGCCAGAATCTGACGGTTATAAAGCTTCGGGTCCAGTCCGCCGCCAGTCGGTTGCGCCGGGATCAGGGCCGATTGACAAGCGAGCTGGAGCAGACCCTTGAAATCATCGACGAAACCATTGAAAAAACGCGCAAGCTCACCCGTGACATCAGCCCGTCCATTATCGAGGATCTGCAACTCGCCGACGCCCTGCGGTGGATGGTGCGCAATTTCGCACAACACGCCGATATCCGGATTTCCCTGAGTGCGGATCGTGTTGACAAGCTTCTGGATCGAGACAGCCAGGTTCTCATCTACCGTATCATCCAGGAAGCCTTGAACAATATCCTGAAACATGCCGGGGCCGACAATGTTGCCGTATCGGTCCGGCGGGAAGGGGATCGGGTCATCTTCGTTGTCGTGGACGATGGAGACGGGTTTGATCCGGAAGCCTTCTGGAGGCGGCATATCGCTGAACGGGGGATGGGGCTTGCCGCCATGCAGGAGCGCGCCAGAATGCTGGGCGGGGAGTTGACCATTGACAGTCGGCCCGGTTGCGGCACACGGATCACGCTTTTGGCCCCGGTCTGTCACCCGGAAGGGGGATCATGAAGCCACCCTACCGAATTATCCTTGCCGATGATCACGCCGTTTTACGAGACGGCATCCGGCAGATCGTGAACGGCAGCCGGGGCCTCGAGGTGGTCGGCGAGGCCGCTGACGGCCTTGAGTTGCTCAAACTGGTCAACCGGGAACATCCGGACATGGTGATTCTTGATATCTCCATGCCCGGGCTTCGGGGCATCGAAGCCGCCATTGAACTCAAAAAGGCCCATCCCGGGATTGAAATTCTGTTCCTCAGTATGCACAAGAAACTGGAGTATCTGCATCGGGCCATCCAGACAGGTGCCAGGGGATATCTCCTCAAGGAAGATACCGGCAGTGAACTTATTCGTGCCATCGATGCTATCCGCCGGGGCGAAACGTTTCTCTCGCCGATTATTCTCAAGGAGATGCCGTCGGATCTGATCGGCGTCCTCTCTCCGGACAGCGGGTATGGTGAAGACCCGTTGACCGAGCGGGAACGCCAGGTGCTCACGCTTATCGCGTCGAGCAAGACCAACAAGGAGATTGCCGAGGCACTTTTTATCAGCATCCACACCGTTCACAACCACCGGAAGAACATCAGGAAAAAATTGAATCTGCGGAAAACCGCCGACCTGGTCAAGTACGCGATCCAGAAAGGCTATTTTTCTGAAACCGATTGACAAGCTCTCTCTCTTCAGCAGCGAAGGTTTAACTGCAATTCCGTAGCCACAAGTAGCTATCAAATCCCCTTAAATTAGCCACTTCAGGCGATTGCCGGCAAGCGCACTCTCCGATAAAAATACCAGAAAGCTGAAATTCGAGGCCTAAGGAACGAGGATTTATTTAATTGCAAGAAATTGTAATTAATTAAATTCGCGTTCCTAAGTGGAGCTTAATGGCGGTCGTGTTGTATCCATCGGCATCCATACGATTTCATCGTTTTTCGGGGCCGTGAAACGCAAGGCGGTTGCCCGCACCCGTTGGGCGGCATCCCCCTCGAGGCGATCCGATCACCTTCCGCAGGCCTCTTCCTCGCCAACCTGAATTGAGGAGAAAAAAATGGCGCGAAATTTCAAAATTACAGCTCAGCGCTCACGTAAAAACCTGTCTTTATCTCTGGCCGGGGATTTTGACGGATCATCTGCCTTTGAATTGCTGCATGCCCTGCAGCAGAAAGGGGCGGATTCTCAAACCATCGTCGTTAATACCGACGGACTCGCGTCAGTCCTTCCCTTTGGCCGTGAAATGCTCCAGAGGAATTTTTTTACCCTCAACGGCCTTCGAGCCCGTATACATTTCACGGGACCCCACCGGGCCGAATTTCATCCCGAGGCAGCTCTCTCCCTGTAATTCGCCGGTGTTGCAAACATGCCGGCAGCGGTTTCCACGAGAAAGTTTGCGAGACTGCGCCTTTGGGAACGCGGATTTATTTAATCGCAAGAAATTGTAATTAATTAAATTCGCGCTCCTTGGCAAAGGCCCATGCACGGAAATGCCGACCCATTGCTCACAATGGGTCGGATGGCTAACCGGCTCTCAGGAAGACGTCGTTGATGGGCCAACTTTTTTCAGTGCCGTCATGGCTACGGATACCATTCCGGCCAGGTCGCTGACATTGTTTGGAATTACCAGCGTGTTGGAGGTTTTTGCCAGTTTGCCGAATTCGCTGATGTACTGTTCGGCAACCCGAAGGTTGGCGGCTTCCTGGCCGCCTTTCATTTGAAGCTGTTCGGCGATGGCGTTCAGACCTTCCGCCGTGGCTTTTGCCACGGCAAGGATCTCCATTGCCCGGCCCTCGGCTTCGTTGATCCGTTTCTGTTTTTCGCCTTCGGATCGCAGGATGGCGTCCTGCCGCTCGCCCTCCGCCCGGTTGATGGTGGACTGCCGCTCGCCTTCGGATCGGGCAATGGCGGCCCGTTTTTCCCGTTCGGCGGTCATCTGGGCTTCCATGGCCTGCTTGACCGATTCGGGCGGAAGGATATCCTTGACCTCGTAGCGGAGGACCTTCACGCCCCATGCCTGGGCGGCCTGGTCGATGGAATCGACAACCTGGCCGTTGATGGTCTCACGCTCCTCAAAGGTCTTGTCCAGGTCGATTTTTCCAATGCAGGATCTGAGGGTGGTCTGCGCAAGCTGGGACGCTGCCATTCGGTAATCATTGATTCCATAGGCGGCGAGTTTGCTGTCCATAACCTGCAGATAGATCAATCCGTCAACTTCGACGGTAACATTGTCTTTGGTGATGCACGTCTGGCTGGGAATGTCGAATACTTCCTCCTTCAGGGAAAATTTATACGAAACCCGGTCAAGGAAGGGCGCCAGAATGTGAAATCCGGCAGACAGGGTTTTGTTGTATTTTCCGAGCCGCTCGATGATGTACTCTTTTTTTTGAGGGACGATGACAGCGGTCTTGATGATGACAACAACAATCAGTGCCGCAAGAAGAACTACAGCAATCAGCAATGGGTCCATGGCAAGCTCCTTGTTTAGTGTTAAATTTTCCTGACAAAAAAGACCATACGGGAACTGTCGGTGTACCGGAGGATTTCGACGGTTTCACCTTCCTTGATTTCCTCGTCCGAGGTGGCATCCCAGGGGGCGCCCCGGTAATTTATCCGTCCGTTGCTGCCCGGCGTGATATCCCGGATGACCGTAACGCGCACGCCTTTGGGAAAATCATCGAAACCATCATCGGCTGTGTCTGAAGACAGGCCGCGGAAAATTTTCATGAGAAATTTTCGCAGCAGAACAATCGATACAATAGTCGAGACAATAAAGACAACAACCTGCTGAGCGACGGTCAACTCCCAGATCAGCAGGGCCCCGGCAACCACCCAGCATCCAATACCGAAAAAGATAACGATGAATCCCGGCATCTGGAGCTCCAGGAACGCCAGCCCGATGCCAAGCAGAAACCATATGAGCCACGGTGAAAATAGTGCGGTCAGATCCAAGACGACCCTCCTTAATTTTTTAAAGACATTGACTGTAAAACGGGCATTGGCGTAATTATAGCGCAACTGGTGGTGGTTAACCCAGATTTTTCTCGGCCTGACTGGAAATTGGGTAAATGAAGTGAAAATATCAACGATTCGATGTGCTTTGAGATATTTCCGGTTTCAGGGCAACCTGGATCGACGGAGACAAGTCTTTTAAAAGGGGGGCTTTCAATGCATGAATTGGTGTGTGATGGACTTGGTTTTGTTGCTGGACGCTGGCCGTTGGACCCGGACCTTTATACTCTCGTGTTTATTCATGGTTCCGGCGGATCCAGTATTTTGTGGCATCGGCAGGTGACAGCTCTTGCCGACAAGATGAATACCGTGGCGGTGGATCTGCCCGGCCACGGCCGGAATGACGGCCCAGGCATGAGCCGGATCAGTGATTATTCTGCAGCGATTTCCAGGTTCATTAATGCCCTGGATGCGCCCCGTCCCGTGGTTTGCGGCCTGAGTATTGGCGGGGCGATCGTCCTTGACCTACTGCTGAACCACAAGGGGGTGTGTCATGCCGGCATTGTCGTCAATTCAGGGGCAAAATTGAAAGTGATGCCCCTGATTTTCGAGACAATAAAAAACGATTATCCCGGATTCGTCAACTCGCTGTATGGATTCGGGATCTCGGAAAAGACGGACCCCGCCGCGTTGACCCCCCTTGTCGACGGCATGCTGCAGTGCCCGCCGGATGTTACATACGGTGATTTTGCAGCCTGCGATTCGTTCGATGTCATGGAACAGCTGCATACCATTGACGTTCCGGTTTTGGTGATGACCGCAACGGATGACAAGCTGACCCCGGCCAAGTACGGAAATTTTTTGGCCGATACCATACCAGGCGCTTCCATAGTATCAATTCAGGACGCCGGGCACCTCTCGCCGATTGAAAAACCCGAGGCGGTGGGGGCGGCCATAGAGAATTTTGTATTGTCCCTGAAGGATTGATCGGAATCACAGGTTCTCAGGAACGAGGATTTATTTAATTGCAAGAAATTGTAATTAAATAAATTTGCGTTCCTTAGACCGCCCATTCGACGGCTTTTTGTGCATGGATTTTTGTCGTGTCGTACAGGGGCGTATCGGTGTCGTTCTGGCCGATCAGCATGCCGATTTCCGTGCATCCCAATATAACGCCTTCGGCGCCCATTTTATAAAGCTTGTCAACGATGCGAAGATAGGTCTGTTTTGATGTCGGGTTAACAACTCCCATGCATAATTCCCGATAGATGATATCATGCACCAGGCCGCGGTCAGACGGATCGGGGACAATCACCTCCAGTCCGTATTTCTCGGTTAGGCGCCCCTTGTAAAAAGCCTGCTCCATGGTAAAGGCCGTGCCGAGCAGGCCAATTTTTTTAACATTCTGCCGAACGAGCTCCTCTGCTGTCGCATCGGCTATATGCAGCAGGGGGATGGCGATGGCACTTTCGATCCGGTCGGCCACCTTGTGCATCGTGTTGGTGCATATCAGCAGAAAATCAGCGCCGCCAGCCTCCACACTTCGGGCCGCATCGGCCAGAATGGTTCCCGTGGAATCCCAGTCGCCGCTATGTTGAAATTTTTCGATGGGCGCAAAGTCAACGCTGTGAAGTACAATGCGGGCTGAATGAAGCCCGCCCAATCGCTGTTTCACGCCCTGGTTGATTTCACGGTAATAGCCAACGGTACTTTCCCAACTCATGCCACCCAGCAGACCGATTGTTTTCATTTTATACCTCTTTATTTAATCGCAAGAAATTGTAATTAATAAATTTTGCGTTTTTATGACACAAAATCCTGGGGCAGTTTCTCGACAGCCTCCCGGACGAGCGCCAGCAGATTACGGGCATCCGTCACTTTATCCGGATTAATTCCCGGCAGCGTCTGTTCGATGAGGTTATTTTCATTTTCACGGGACTGTCGATAGGCATTGCATCCCGTTTCGGTCAATGTCGCCAGTCGGGATCGTTTATGACGCGGATTGTCTTCAAATTCAAGAAATCCCCGGGATTGCAAATCATTGCAGACGGTCTGAACAAACTGGCGGGATACACCCATCCTGGCGGCTGCCTCCGGAACGGTGGCCGGCCCCATCTGGCTGAGCGCACTCATGACCTTGTGCTGCGGTGCGCTCAGCCCGGACTTTTCATGGACTGCATCCATGATTCGGGTCAGTGCGGCATGCAGCGCAAAGACTTCCCTGAAGAGATCGTGGAGTGCCTGGCCCGCTTGACGGTTGTCGGATTTTTCAGCCATGGCTACAGCCACCGCCTGACCCGGCGACGATATTCCCTGTAGTCATCGCCGAACATTCGTTCCATGTAGGCCTCCTCCCGGGGGATGACATACACCGACAGGTAAAGGACCAGGATGGCGCTTGAGAACACCATCCACAGGCTTCCTGCCACCAGTCCGAGACCCAGGAAAAAAGCAAAGCCTCCCACATACATGGGATTTCGACTGAATCGATAGGCGCCATGTGCCACGAAAGCGGTTGCCGGAAGATTGGTGGGAACATTGGTGCCGATGCGTTTGAACGCTTCGTGGGCAACGCCCATAAAGGCGAATCCGGCCCCTCCGACAATCAGGCCCAAGCCAATGCGGATCGGTGCTGAAAAAAGTGGAAAGTCCTGTGGAAACAGAAATTCCAGGAGCCCGCCGACTATCAGACAGGTGTAGAATACCATTGGGGGCATGAGGTTCACGCCCGGGGAATCATGATCGACTGAGTCAGTCATTGAGATTGTGTTCATTTCGCTCTCCGTGTTTGATGATGGTCAATTGGGTTGAACTCTGGAGATACGATACTGATTGACAACCTGATTGTCAACATGACAATTTAGTTGTCACAATATTTTTTGCCTTTTCCATTGTTTTGGCTTTGAAGTGTCCTCGAAAAACCTTATCGTCAGGATTTCTCACGCGGCAGCAGCAGGCAGCAGATCAGGCAGGCCACCGCAGCGGCGATGGTGGCCCCGAAGACCATCAGGACGCCGTGGGCGATCGCCTGATTCAGCTCCAGCAGCACGTCCGGGGAAAGCTGGGCCTGAATCTCAGGCCGCAGCACGCTCTCGGCGTTTTGACGGATTTGGGCTGCCAGCGATTCCGGAATGGTCCCCGGATTGTTGCCTTCGAAAGCGGAATGCAGTGACGCGGAAAAACCGGCCGTGAATATGCTGCCGCATATTCCGATTCCCACCGTCCCGCCGAGATTACGGGAGAACTGATGAGAGGAGGTGGCCACGCCGAGATCGGACGGATCGACGCTGTTTTGCACAACGAGAATCGTCGCCAGGGCCACAAAGCCCATGCCGATGCCGACCAGTGTAAACACCCAGAAACAGGTGGTTGTGGAGGTGGCCGTCGAAAAGGTGAGGGTCAGCCCGCAGCCGGCGGCCAGAAAAACAGCGCCGGCTGCGGCGGATTTGTCACTCCCCCAGATATGGACCAGCCGGCCCAGGACCATGGAGCCGACAGACCAGCCCAGGCTCAGCGCCAGCACCGTGGTCCCCACCTCAACGGGGCTTTTCCCCAGGGCGCCCTGGATAAAAAGCGGTGCAAATCCAAAGAAAGAGAATATGGCAAAGCTGCTCATGAAAACCGATGCATTGCCGGCGGTAAAACCCCGCTGTTTAAAAAGGGAGATGGGAAGGATCGGATCCTTCGCGCGCTGCTCGATGATGAAAAACACAATGCCGAAGCTGATTGTCACCGCCCAGAGCGTCAGAATCTGCGGTGAGATCCATGAATAACGCTGACCGCCCAGCAGAAATATAAAAAGCAGACTCAAAACGGTGATCGTCAGGGTGATGGCGCCGCCTAAAT
>ENA-ORCT01000352-ORCT01000352.1-marine-metagenome-genome-assembly--contig:-NODE-352-length-23276-cov-3.718695_pt1 | contig 23276 bp, 15 predicted proteins | sample MGYA00248632_ERZ508511 | MGnify/ENA primary metagenome ERZ508511 (study PRJEB26182, sample SAMN06268839) | marine metagenome | isolation source: Tt an P1-techrep anaerobic enrichment on pine from sediment...
TGCTTTAATTCCTCACTCTCTCTCACCGCTCATCTTCTCTCCCTCTCACCTTCTCACGCTCTTTTTCTTCCTTGTTTGTTGATCCGGTTCTCTCACTCATAAATATCATCCTTCAGGTTGAGTTGCGCCAAATCCAGCATAAAGCTGCTATAGCGTTCCACCAGGTATTCCATAAAAGCTTTGCCTTTTTCGGCTGTGGCCAGGTGTGGAGCGCCAACGCCTGTATCGCGGCTGATCTTGCTCCATTGCCTTTCTGCCCAGGCCCAGTTTTCGTTCAGCGCCTGCACCTTAAACTGACGGCTTTCGCCGTTACCGGCTTCGTCGAGCGGTAGAACCAGTTCGGGATGTAAATACATCATCAGGCTGGTTTCCGACTCGTCGGCATGATCGCCCGGAATATCGAAATAATCGTCGCGCTCCGAAAGTTTGAACCAGGAGCTGGTACAGATCAGCATGTCGGGGTAATGGTAGTTGACCTCACGAATGATTTGTTTGAAATCATTTCCTCCATGCCCGTTCATGATCAACAATTTATGGATCCCTTGCCGGCTGAGGCTTTCCACAATGTCGAACAAAATCTTGGTTTGGGTTGAAGGATTCAGGTTGATGGTCAGCTTGATGTCTGCTTGTCCGGTGTTTACACCAAAAGGGAGGGTTGGTAAAACGATGACATTTCCTCCTTGCTCATTGGCTTTTTGAGCCGACTTAGCCGAGATGGCTTCCACCTGGTAATTGTCGGCGGCATAAGGCAAATGGTAATTGTGGGCTTCGGTTGCTCCCCAAGGTAAAACCACCAGGTCAACGGCTTGATTTAGGATGGTTTTCCAGTTGTTTTCGGCAAGTTTGGGTGATTTCATGGCTTTTAAATTTGATAGCTGAAAGTTAAGAAGTAATCGTTGGTCAACAATCTGTTTTCGCCAAAAAAAATCCCTCAACATTTCACTTGGCCGGGATTCTATGTCTATCGGTTTTTTAAACGGGCACCGGCAAGCTCTGGTGAAAGTAGTTCGCCGAATCAGCATGGTTAAACCCGAAATATGCATTATAAAATCTATTCCGAGCTAAAACTACGTCAAAACAAGACACTTCGTTAACTTATAAAACTTCACCATAACGGTGCTATGCTTGTGTTTTACAAGTTCTTGTTTTATTGTTTTTAGCTCTCATCACGAAGTTCTAACGCAGAATCCGGGTTAAAAAAATCCTGCTCAAAAACTTACCATTGAAAGTGTTTTTCAATTTTAGCGATCAAATCCTGTTTTTTCACCGGTTTTGCCACATAGTCGTCAAAGCCGGCGTCCAAAGCTTTTTCACGGTCTCCGGCAAGGGCGTTGGCTGTTTGCGCAATGATCTTGATACGTGGATTAAATTCTCTGATTTTATTCAGTGCTTCAAAACCATTCCCGTCGGGCATTTTTATGTCCATCAGCACCAGGTCGGCATCCGGGTGTTCTTTGCACAAGGCAACGGTTTCTTTTCCTGAAGTTGCATACAGGATATTTCGTGCCAGGGGTTTTAGCAATATCGATAAATACTGAGCGCTAATGTCGTCGTCTTCGGCAACAATCACTTTCAGTTTTCTGGATTTATCATTTTCGGACATTTCAGCTTCATTTTTTCCCATTGTTTTTTTAAGTGTTCCGCTTAGTTGGGGCAGTACAAACCAGAATTTAGACCCTTCGCCTTCTTCTGATTCCAGCCCGATCTGGCCGCCAAGCATCTCTACGTAAGCTTTTGTAATGGCCAGCCCCAAACCTGATCCTTCGAATACGCGGGTGTCCTCAATATCAGCTTGTTCAAACCGGTTAAAAACGGCCACCTGTTTTGTTCGGTGAATTCCAATCCCGGTGTCTTGCACATAACAATGAAGCTCCTTGCCAGTGATCTCACACGCAATATTGATGCTTCCGTGGGCGGTAAATTTAATGGCATTTTTAATCAGGTTGGTCAGGATGGAGTTGAATTTAGGCCTGTCAGTTAACCACTGAAAATCCTGGTCCGACTCCATTTTTTCAATCTTCAGTTGCAATCCTTTACGTTTGGCTTCCTGCGAAAAAAAGTGGTGTAAAGCCTCAATTTCTTCCTTAATATTTGTGGTATGAAGTTTTACTTCGGCTTGGCCGGTTTCTATGCGCGAAATATCGATAATCGCATTCACGGTATCCAGCATCCGGTTTCCACTTTTATGAATGATTTGGATAAAACTTTGCTGTTGATCTCCCGAGAGTTCCGGATTTTTAAGCAAGTCGGTAAACCCGAGAATGCCGTTCATGGGGGTGCGGATTTCATGGCTCATGTTGGCAAGAAAAGCCGATTTCAGCCTGTCCGCTTCTTCCGCTTTTTCTTTGGCCTCGATTAATTGTTGCTCCGTCATTTTTTGAAGGGTAATATCTTGCAGGATTCCGGTAACTTTCAGAGGATTTCCCTCCGCGTCTTTTTGCAGTTCCGCGATAGAGCGGATTGTTTTTCTTTCAGAAGTTCCTTTCGGAATGATCTGGAAGACAATATCGTAGGGCTTATTGTTGCTGACCAGATCAACCATGGCCTGATTTACGCGATCTCTGTCGCTTTCAACGACCAGGCTCATGACTTCTTCGGTTGAAAAATCACCGACGCTCATCTCTAAATTATAAATGCGCTTTCCTTCGTCGGATCCCCAAAATGCACCAGTCTGAAGATTGTACTCCCAGCTTCCGATATGACCAGCTTCCTGCGATTTACGAAATCGTTCTTCACTTTCGATGAGCTTTTCTTCAGCTGCTTTTCGTTCGGTAAAGTCCTCTCCGGAGCTGAGTGTTCCTGCATAATTTCCATTGTCATCGCGGAATAAAGTGTTGTGCCACAAAATTATTTTCCGTTCTCCTGTTTTTGTTATCACTTTATTTTCAAACTGATCAAATCTGCCGGTTGCGTCCTTCTTCAGTTTCGATAAATGCTGATTCACTTTCGCTCTTTCTTCGATCGGGAGACAAGTTGAAAACCAGTCTTTGCCAATGAGTTCACCTGGCTGGTAGCCCAGTATACGGTGTCCGCTCGCATTGAGCAGAACAATTTTTCCGTTCTTATCAATCAATACCACAATTTCGGCCGCCACATCGAGGTATTTTTTCAGTGTTTCGTTGCTTTTACGCAGTTCTGTTTCGCTGACAAACAACTGCTGGTTGGCAGCTCGAAGTTGTTGCTCATTGGCTTCCAGTTGTTGGTTGGCGGCCCTGAGTTGTTGTTCGCCAGCCACCAACTGCTGATTGAGTGCCAGTAGCTGCTGTTCGCTTGCTGTTAACTGCTGATTGGCCGCTTTCAGTTTTTCCTCGGCTTCTTTTCGGGTGGTAATATCCTGGAATGAGCCGGACACCCTGACAACTTCCCCATGGATGACTTTGGGTAGGCACACGGCATTCACCCAGCGTTTATTTCCTTTTGCAGTGGTCACCAACCACTCCTGATCATAGGGTTTTCCAAACTTCAGGGCATCTTGGATGGCCTGTTCGGCCTGATCGCGGTATTTTGGGTAGATAAAGTTGAGGCCGGCGGACATTTGTAACTCACCATGATTGATGTCAATTTCAAGAATGCGGAAAACCTCCTCGGTCCAGCTTTGACGTTTTGTTTGGGGATCAACTGCCCAACCGCCTATTTTTGCCGTCCGTTCGGTTTCTTTTAACAAATACTCGGTTTCTTCCAGCTTTTTAGTCGTTTCGCGCCGATCGATGACTTTGCTTAAGCGTTCTGAAATCAGAAAGAGCAACTCTTTTTCCTCTTTCAAAAACGCGATCTTTTCATCGTCTTTCAGAAAAATTTCCAGAACACCCTGTTTTTCATTTCCGACAACCAGGTGATGACTGATTTTGGTTTTTGTTTCGTGGAAGGGCGTCGTGCGGTACTCCTGATCCCGGTACAAAATCCGGGCAAATGTTTTGTCGGGAAACTGCCAGCCCGCCGGGATGAAGTCGACTGATTTTTGGAGGATCTCTGCCAGCGAAATTCCACTTGTGTCAACAATCGAAGCAATGGAGTAAAGGCATTTCAGTTCCTTGAGCCGTTCGCTGAGCGACGAGGCCAGCTTTTCGTTCGATTTTTTGCTGGCCGTGAGTTCCCGGTTTAACTGCTTTAATTTTTCTTCTTTTTCCTTGCTTTTGGTGATATCCTGAAAAGAGCCGAAAAGTTGAGTTACCTGGCCTCTTTCATCCTTCCTGGCAAATCCGCGGGAGTTGCAGAAAGCGGTCTTTCCGTCTCCCCGGATGATTTGCAAATCGAGTGCAAAAGGCTCTCCGGTTTTCAAACATTTCTGAACGGCCTCGTTAAGGCGCTTCATGCTCTCCGGAGTGTAAATTTTAGATTGCTCGGCATAGCTTGGCGCTCCTTTTTTGGGGTCGAGCTTGAAGATCCGAAACAACTCCTCCGACCAGGTTACGGTGTCTGTTTCCACCTCCCAGTCCCAGCTCCCTACATGGGCAATTTGCTCGGTCCGGACCAGGATGGCTGTTTTCTTTTTTGTTTCCAGTTCCGCTTGTTTCCGCTTGCTGATATCTTGAAATGTGCCATGCAGACGAACGCATTCCCCGTTTTCCATTTGCGGAACTCCTCTGGTTGCGACCCATAGTTTTTTCCCTTTAGCGGTTATAAATGGCAACTCCAGATTGTATTCCTCGCCTCTTTCAATCGCCTGGGTGACTGCTTTTTCGATCCGATCGCGTGCTCCGCCGGGAAAAAAATCGAGGGCTGCTGACAATTCGGGACAGTAATCATCCGGAACCTCGTGAATTGTTTTTGTAAAGTGGGTCCAGTAAACCTGCTTGGTTTTTAAATCAACTTCCCAGCCGCCAACACGTGCCATTTCACCGGTTTCTTTCAGCAGTTCGAGGTTTCTTTTGAGTTGCTCCTGCGTCTCCTCCAGTTTTATTTTGTTGTTTAGTTCTTCACAAACCCGGCAAACAACATCCGGCAGTATCTCCAGAAAATCCTGTTCTTTAACAATGTAATCGCGGCTGCCGAGCCGCATCATTTCCACGGCTGTTTTTTCGTTTCCGTAACCGCTGAGGGTGATAAATTCGGGGTGGTACCCAAATTTTTCATGCAGCTTCAAAATCAGCTCTTTCCCGCTCATATCGGGCAGTTTGTAATCAACCAGCAACAGTTCGTTTTTTGCGCCGGTAATTGTATTGAGGGCTTCGGCGCCCGTTTCAACCCGTTTTGAACTGTATCCAATCCTGTTGAGTTTTGTTTGGATTAATTTTCCAATCCCCTGATCATCCTCAATGATTATCAGTTCTAAAGAGGCCGGGTTCTCCTGAGCCTTGGGTGATCTGTTTTTTTCATTTGCAGCCATATTACATTTTTTCCGCGGTTACCTTTTTTATCAATGACAACAACTCGTTTTTATTGAGCGGCTTAGAGATATATTCATCGCAGCCTGCTTCCAGGGCTTTTCTGCGATCCCTTTCTGCAGCGTAAGCTGTTTGTGCAATAATGGGAACTGGTTTATTGAAGGTTCTGATTTCTCTGACCGCTTCATATCCATTCATGACTGCCATCTTGATATCTATCAAAATAAGGTCAATATCCTTTTGAGTTCGGCTATAATTTACAGCTTCGATACCGGTTTTGGCAAAATAAAGCTTTCCGGCTATCCTCCGGAATAACACACCCAGATGCAATCGGCTTACTTCATCGTCTTCGGCAATCAGTATTGTCAAATCTTGAGGCAATTTTGAATATTTCGGTTCAGGAGTATCATCATTTCTTTCCGGCATGTTTGTCTGCCTTTTTTCATTGGTTGCAGGCAATAATAAGTAAAACACAGATCCCTTTCCTTCTTCGGATTCCACGCTTAGATCGCCTCCCAGCATTTTGGCGTATGCTTTTGAAATGGACAGGCCCAGACCCGCACCTTCATAATCTCTCTTATATCCCTGTTCCACTTGCACAAATCGATCGAAAATGGTTTTGTGCAATTTGTCAGGAATGCCAATGCCTGTGTCTTTTACATAGAATTCAAGATAACTATTGGTCCTTTTGCATCCAATTTCAATGCTTCCTTTTTTGGTATATTTCAGTGCGTTTTTAATTAATTTGGTAGCAATCGCGTTTAACTTTGAACGATCGGACTTGATGAAAACTTCATTTTCGTTACAACTCAGATTGAGTTTAAGTTCCAGGTTTTTCTTTCTGGCTTCCGGTTCAAAAAAGGAATACAAATTTTGAATTTCCTTTTTCAAATCTACATCCTCTGCTTTCAGTTCCACCTGACCAGTTTCAATATGCGAGATGTCGATAAGGTTTGTTACGGTTTCAAGCATCCGAATACCGCTGCTTCTAATAATTTCGATGTAATCGTTGAGCAGTTCGCCGGAGAGGTTGGGCTCGCGCAGCAATTCGGAAAATCCCAGAATGCCGTTCATGGGAGTACGAATTTCGTGGCTTATGTTTGCCAAAAACGCTGATTTTAGTCGGTCGCTTTCTTCGGCCTTTTCCTTGGCTGCAATTAATTCCAATTCTAATTTCTTCTGTGCCGTAATATCCTGAGCTGTCCCATAGGCTCCAATTATTTTATTTTTTATATCCTTTTTAACATTCCCTTTCGAAATAATTTGTCTTACAGCACCACTTGAAGTTATGATATCCAATTCTATCTCATAAGGGATCTCATGCTGAATGCAATCTTTAACTGCGGCATCAAGTTTTGCGAAACTTTCTGTGGTGTAAAACAGTGGTTGTTCTGAATATTTTGGTGCGGGCAGTTCATATGAGCGCTCAAAAATATTATGTAATTCTTTTGACCATATTACGGTGTCATCTTCAATGAAATACTCCCAACTGCCAACATGAGAAATTTCCTGAGCTTCAACCAGTTTCTTTTCGTTTTCTTCAGCTTTTTCTTTGGCCAATCTAAAGTCATTTAGAAGCGTAACTCGCTCTGATATCTTCCATACCGAGTCCATGAGTAAGGATAGCTGCCTGACATCTGATTCATCGTAATCTTCAATTTTATTGGCCACTCCGGCAACGGCAACGATTTTGCTTTCCATAATGACCGGAACGGTCAAGAACTTTTTCAGTTTTACATGGCCTTCAGGGGTTCCTTTTATTATTTGATTATGACTGTTGGTGGCATAATCGTTTATAATTATCGGGCGGCGTTGGCGCACGGCCTCTCCCCAACAGCCAGTGTCATCGAGCCGGTATAACGTTTGCTGTTCCTGAACGGTACATTCTTTCATGACCTCCTTCGACCAGGTGTTCAGGCTAAATAGTCGCTTTTCTTCGTCATAAAAATAGATATATCCTATTCGGCTGGACGTTAAATCAATCGCTTCACTTAAAGCAAAATCCAAAAGTTCCTGAATGGAGGTGGTATTTTTTTGAGCAATTCGCAACAGGCTTTCCATCCGTTTTTCATTCAGTTTTATTGCCGCTTCGTTTTTTTTACGCTTAGTGATATCAGTAAATGTGGAAAAAACCTGGAATGGTCTGGATTCTCCTTTTCGAAACTGGGGAATCGAATTAACTAAAATCCAGACGTCGTTGTTTTGTTGCGGATTGAATATGCGGTACGAAAAATTTTCTACCCGTTTCCCGGTTTTCAGGGCAAGCATGGCCGGATATTGTTCAATATCCAGCAGCTCGTTATGATTTTCATCAATCGCTTTCCAGCGGGGGTCTGTTGGGGTAATACCTTTCATTTGGTCAAACGTTAACCCCAAAATTTGTTCAGCTGCCGGATTGACTGAAATAATTTCTCCTTTGGTATTCTGATATATTGCTCCTTCAGCCATTGTTTCAAAAAGAACCTGATAGTCCTGCCGGCTGGTTTCCAGTTGTTGTTTTGTTTCTTCCAGTTCTTTTCGCTGGATAATATCATCAATCAATAATTTCAGTTGTTCAAAAAGAATCTTGATGAAATCACCTTCTTTCACCAGGTATTGACTGGCGCCCAGTTTCATCATTTGCACCGCAACTTTTTCATCACCAAAGCCCGTCATCACAATAAAAGGAGGGACGGATCCATTTTTCTCCCGGAGCGATTTTATCACTTCCTGACCCGTTAGATCAGACAACTTATAGTCCAAAAGCAAAATTTGGCTCCTGTCGTTTCTTATCGCATCAATTGTTTGTTTGCCATTAAAGGCTTGAACACAGGCGTATTTATGCCTTTTCAGGTTTTTATAAATCAGATTATTGAGGCCTTCGTCGTCTTCAGCAACAACAATTTCGAAAGGAAAGAATTCTTGAGATCTTGTCTTCATGGTCTTGAATATTATTGGCCTGAATAATCCCAGATAATTGGTTCGTATTATTTCATGTTGTTCAAATCAGGTACTTCCACGATTAGTAAAAATAAGCCCAGCTGTCGAATGGCGCTCACAAATTTTTCGTAATCAATGGGTTTGGTGATATAGCTGCTGCAGCCCAGTTCGTGGCACATATCTATTTCGCGCGGGTCGTCGGTTGTGGTAATCATGATGACCGGCATTTTTTTCAAAAAATCATCCGCTTTTACTTTTCGCAATACCTCAATGCCATCCACTCCGGGCATCTTAATATCGAGCAAAAGCAGCGACGCAACGTCTTTCACCCGTTCCTTGTCTTCTTTCCCTTTGAGTAAAAAGTCCAGCGTTTCCTGTCCGTTTTTAAAATGAATGATTTCATTCAATAAGCCGGCCCGTTTTAAATTCCGTTTAATGAGCGATGCATGTCCATCATCGTCTTCGGCCAAAATAATGTTGAGTTCCTTCTTCATCTCTCTAATCTTTTGATGCGTTGGTTTTACCGGATTTTGTTGTTGGGAATAAAAATTCTGAATTTGGTACCTTTTCCCAATTCCGATTCCAGTTCTATTTTTCCGTTGTGTTTTTCCAATACTTGTTTTACTACATTCATTCCCAGTCCGATTCCCGGTTTTTTTGGGTCGAGTTTTTCAAACAGTCCAAATATTTTTTTGCGGTATTCGTGCGATATGCCAATTCCGTTGTCTTCAACAGTGTAGCTGCATCCTCCTTTGACTCGTTGCCCGGAGATCACTATTTTCCCTGGTCGATTTTCGTCCAGAAATTTCAGCGAATTTCCAATCAGGTTTGAAAATAACTGGTTAATCTGCAAATCATCGCCCACACATTCCGGTAATTTATCGACCGCTATTTCCACCTTTTCTTTGTCTGTTTCAAATCTAAAATCTTCCAGTACCTGTTGAATTAAGCGATTCATATTGAGTTTGCGGTGATTCAGTTTTTGCCGCCCCAGCCGCGAAAGCGCCAGCAAACCTTTTAAAAGGTTATCCATTTTTGTAGTGCTGGACGTAATAAAATGGATGGCTTCCGGTATTTCTTCGTTTAAGATCTCTTTAAGTGAATCTTTCTCTGCGGGGCTGAAATTGCCTTTTTCAAGCAGCTTTTCCAGGTCGTTTAGCGAAGCTTCCATTTCGCGGGTAAACCCCTGAATGTTTACCAGTGGCGAACGTAAATCATGGGTGGTAATGTAGAGGATTTGTTGTAGCTCCTCCGCCTTTTGTTCCAGTTCTTTGTTCAGGCGCTTCATTTTCTTTTCTGATTTTCTGAGCTCGGTCACATCTTCGATGGCCAACAGGATGAGGCGCTCCTTACCTTCTTTTTGACTCAGTTCGCGGGCATTGAGCAGCATAATTTTGTGGCCAATGTCCTCAAAGTCGTGTTCAACCTCAAAATCTTCAACGGTAGATTGCTCCGGAAGCGTCTTTATCAACAGTTCTTTTAATTTTGGAATATTCCACTGGTTGTTGCCCAGTTGGTAAAGTAAGATGCCCTTTGTATTTTTTTCCGACACCCGAAACAATCGGTAAAAGTATTGATTGACAGCAACTACCTTCAGATTTTTATCCAGTACCAACAGCGGTTGTCTCACCGTATCGATAATGCTCTCGGCAAACTCGCGGCTTTGTTCCGCGGCTTGCTTTTGGCGGTTGATCTTTCGTTCGTTTTCCTTCAGCTGCTCGTTGTAGGCTTTAAGCTGATTTTCGCTGGTCTTCAACTGCTGGTTGCTGGCATCAAGCTGGTGATTAACAGCAATTAATTCGGCCTCGGTTTGCTTCAATTGCTGCTCTGTCTTTTCAAGCTCAGCGACTCTTTCGCGAAGTTTTTCCGGGCTTGTATCGTTGTTCGGGCGATTTTCCATACTAAGAGTCCATTAATATTTGTGAATTTTTCAACACATGATAGAGCTCTTTTTCCGATCCATCTCCTTTAGAGCAATAGATGATTCTATTTTTTATGTCAAACCGGACTGATTTTCGCTCCGTACCCATCACGGAGCGGGCGACCACCTCAATTTTATAATCTGTCAGCTGTTGGCTGACCGATTCCAGATTATCAATTCCGATGGTGTCGTTTTCCCTTTTCAGCACATTTCCGCCCCCTACAACTACTGCTTTTAACTTTTCTTGCTGCATGCCGTGAGCGGTTAGTTCATCGATAAGCTGGCGAATGGCATTGTGTGCATATTTGCCGGGAATAACGTCTTCTTTTTCGGGCGCTTTGCCTGGCAGCATGATATGTGCCATCCCACCAAAACTGCAGTTCTCGTCGAATAAAACCACGACGACACACGAACCAATCGGGCTCGATTTGAGATCGGCATCCTGGTTGCTGGTTTTTATTTCACCCGTAAAAACAGTGACGACTTCTTTCATGCTACGTAATTTGTCGTTTCCTCTGACTTGATGATCGGCGAAAATTTGTCACCCAATTGTTAATCTCCTTCGAATAGATGAGCCAATTATGGCTCTCTATCGATTTAAGGATCAGCAAAAATTCAGTTCCTGACCATAAAATTCGATTTCAGGCCATTGAAGGTAAATTTATAATAAATATGTCACCTTCAAAGGGGAAGGTGCTTTTTTTGGTTAATTTAGAGCGTTTTTATATGAGACAATTTTGTCTTTTTTGAATGTTTCGCACCGAGCGTTCATATGTGTTTGTCGACACAAAATTGGCTGGTTTCATGGCAGCGACCGGCCTTGCTGCATATTTTTTCTTTTGCGATCAAGCCGGTGATTTTGTGTGTTGGGATTGAGGATGATTCTCAGAAGAAACCAGCAATACTTTCAGCTCTGAATAGATTTTAGTACGCCTGTTTCGGGATGATTGCACAAATTGCATAGCTCCTTCCCGACGACAAGGAAAAAGTAATCGTGGCAGAAAGCAACGATGAGATTGCCAAACCCATAAAAAAGGAAGTGTTGCCTGGCATAATAAAGAACACATTTGCTGAAAAGCGAAATGTAACTCAGGCACTGAGGACCGGAGAAATATCTGATTGACTCTACCATCCAACCGGCAGTGTTTGGACTCTTGAATCCTGGAATGTGAAGCTTTCCGTTTGCAAACAGCAAAAAAAATCCCAGCCAAATGAATTGACCGGGATTCAGAATATATTGTTCTGTTTCAAATTTACATGATGAGTTTGTAACCCTTGCCATGCACATTGATGATTTCCACCGAAGGCTCGTCTTTCAGGTGTTTCCGCAGCTTGGTAATGTACACATCCATACTTCGCGCGTTAAAATAATTGTCATCAATCCAAATGGTTTTCAAGGCAAAATTTCGTTCCAACACATCGTTGGCATTATTGCACAACAGGCGCAGCAACTCCGACTCCTTGGTGGTCAGCTTCACCGTGTCGCCATCGCTAACCAGGGTTTGTTTACGGTGGTCGAAAGTGTATTTTCCCAGCTGGTAGGTCGATTGTTCGGCACCCTTGCTGTCACTGGTGCGGCGCAGGATGGCTTCAATCCGGAAGATCAGTTCTTCCATGCTGAAGGGTTTGGTGATGTAATCGTCGGCGCCCATCTTAAAGCCTTCCAGCACGTCTTCTTTCAGGTTTTTGGCTGTCAGGAAAATAATCGGGACTTCCGAGTTGATCAACCGGATGTCTTTTGCCAAAGTCATTCCATCTTTCTTGGGCATCATTATGTCGAGAATGCAGAGGCTGTATTGATGCTTTTTGAACCCGTCGTACGCGACTTCGCCGTCGCCATACAGATCGGTGTCGTATCCTTTTGCGATTAAATATTCTTTTAACAACAGGCCTAAATTCTCATCGTCTTCGGCCAATAATAGTTTTGCTTTTGTTTCCATTTACTTTCACATTTAGTGGAAAATAGATCATGAATTTTGTTCCTTTATTTAAGGCGCTCTCTACCTTGATCCTACCCTGGTGAGAGTCTATAATTTTCTTCACATAGCTAAGTCCGAGCCCAAAGCCTTTCACATCATGCACATTACCTGTGGGGACCCGGTAAAAACGCTCGAATATCTGATCCTGATGTTCCTTTGCAATTCCTATGCCATTGTCTTTCACCGAAACCACCACGAAGTCTTTTTTGTTCTCTGTTTTCACTTCAATGGCGGGCTGTCCTTTGCTGTATTTCATGGCATTATCTAGCAGGTTGAAAATCACATTGGTAATGTGTACTTCGTCGCCTTTAATCAGATCATGTTCTGCAGCAATAATCGACTGCAGGCTGCCATCCTTACTTTTGACCCGCAATTCAAAGTTAAGAATTACATTGTTAATTAAGTCATTCAGGTGAACCTCCTTAAATTTGAGCTTCAAGCGCCCTTCGTTAAAAACAGCCATTTGCAAAACTTTTTCCACCTGAAAACTCAGGCGTTTACTTTCCTGTAGAATGACGTTCGAAACGTGCTCAATGGTTCGTGGGGTATTGCTGATGCTGTTGTCGTGCAACATTTGGCTGGCCAGCGAGATGGTGGAGATCGGCGTTTTCAGCTCGTGCGTCATGTTGTTTATAAAGTCGTTCTTGATATTCGACAACTTTTTCTGCTTCAAAATGATCAAAATGGTATACACGAAAATGCCAATCAACATGGCCGTTAAAATGGCTGTTGGAATGACCATCAGCCCGGCTTCTCGGAGCAGGTAGCTTTGCCGTTTGGGAAAATAAACGAACAGGTAGTTGGGCTTGACATCGATTACGTCGTTCGGGAAAAGCAGGCTTTTGTATGGTGTTTTGTTCTCCGGATTGAAATCACTGTTACCAAAAACTTTCTGTTCTTGTCCCTGCGGATAAGCGTAAATAGCGTATTTGTATTCCAGGTTGATGTTTGAGTTTTCAAATTCGCTTTGAAGTGCACGATCCAGAATTTGGGCGTTTACCCGTTCCTTGATTGGCAACTGGGAGAAAAGAAACTGATTTTGCGCAATCCGGTAGTAATTGGCTTGTTCGTTCATCCGCATTTCATATTGCTGACGGATGTAACCATCGTAATCGTGAATCTCGTCAAACGCAGACGGGAAATCGCCGGGCATGCCGCGTTCGTTATTGAAAATGGAGCTTGAGTCGTTGTAAGAAATGGACAGCTCTTCGCTGTAAGTGCTGGTGCTTTTCCGCTGCGAGAACCGAAATGAAATATTAACATCATTTTGCCCCAGTTGTGTACTATTTGGCTTGTTGGGGAAGATGTTGTTTTGCTGATTGTTGCGTGGAAAAATCGAACCACTGATCGCTTGCCGGTTACTTTGTGCAATCAGCAGCAAGGCTTCTTCCATCTCAAGGCGGCGTGCAACTTGCCGGATGGCCCGGTTGACCGTTTGATCAAATTGCTCCTCTTTGATTTGAAAAGCTTTTTGAATCGAGTTCGTTTGAACAGCAATCAAACTGGTCATTACAATGGCCATGATTACAACAAGAAAAATGATCACTCTTCTACTCATGAATACAAAGATAAACTTTAAGGAATAGGGTAATTCTCTGCTTAACAATATTTAACACTGGTGCTGTTTGTCGAAGATCCCGTTTACTGGAATATAAGATTCTTAACAGGCTTTAACATTTGTTAGCAAGGCAGTTACTCGTATCTCTCTATATTTGTAACCAGTAAATGTATAACAATCATTTGCAGAAATTAAGGTTTAACTGAGTTTTTTTACAAGGTGAATTTAGGTTTTGGTTTTAAAGCGGAGTTGAGAGGCTCCGCTTTTTTTTGCTTCGTCCGGTGCGCCACGCAAAGGTCTGTTTCGGGCCAGTAAAAAATAGTTGATTAAAGTTCGGCGATCGTCTCAGTCAATACCTCACACATCCAGCTCATCCAGTTTGATTAAGGCTGCTTTCGAAGCGTTTTGCTGCGCTTCCTTTTTCGAGTTTCCCTGGCCCTTGCCAATCACCTTTTTTTCGATGGTGATGGTCGAAATAAAGAAAGGCTGGCGATTGTCGCCCGTTGTTTTTTCCGCCGTTTCAAAATTCACGTCCTTTTTATTTTTTTGGCTCCACTCAATCAGCTGGCTCTTGTAGTTGGTGTTGGTGTGCTGAATTTCATCCAAGTCAACCTGCTGCAAAAGCAGTTTGCGGGTAATAAACTGCCGGGTAACCTGGTAGCCTTTGTCAAGGTAAAGGGCTCCGATAATGGCTTCGAGCGCATCGCCGTAGATGTGGCTGCTTTCGCCGGCGTTGTTGGTGTTCGACTGGATGTAATAATTCAGTCCAATTTGGAAGGTAAGGTCAGTGAGAAAACTTCGGTTCACAAGCTTCGATCGCATTTGAGTGAGAAAACCTTCATCCATGTTTGGAAAGCGGTTGTATAAAAACTCGGCAATGACTGCGCCCAAGATGGCATCGCCCAAATACTCCAGTCGTTCGTTGTTTACCCAGTTGCCCTGTGAGTCGGTTTTTGATGCTGAACGATGTGTCAGCGCTGTTTCATAAAGCTTTAAATTGTTCGGGCTACTGTTAAATAAAGCTTTTAAAAACAAATAAAACTCTTTTCTTGGTGAAGAAAAGAGTTTTATTTTGTGTGCGATATTTCTAATCACTTGATCAGTATTTCTTAAAAATAACTGTCGCATTGTGACCTCCAAAACCAAAGGTATTGCTCAGGGCGTAATTTACTTCACGTGCCTTCGCTTTTCCAAAGGTAAAATCAAGTCTGCTGTCAATCTCAGGATCGTCAGTAAAGTGATTAATTGTTGGAGGAATAATTCCATGTTTGATGGCCAGGATCGAAGCGATGCCTTCAACGGCACCAGCAGCACCCAAAAGGTGTCCGGTCATCGACTTGGTGGAACTAATGCTTAATTGATAAGCATGGTCGCCAAAACATTTTTGAATTGCTTTTGGCTCTGCAATATCTCCTAATGGAGTAGAGGTTCCGTGAACATTGATGTAATCAATATCTTCCGGTTTTATGCCGGCATCTTCCAAAGCCCATTTCATGACTAGAGTAGCGCCTTTGCCGTCAGGATCAGGGGCAGTCATGTGGTAAGCGTCTGCAGACATTCCCCCACCGGCAACTTCACCATAAATTTTGGCACCACGTTTAACAGCGTGTTCGTACTCCTCAAGAATGAGGGCGCCTGAACCTTCGCCCATGACAAAACCATCGCGGTCTTTATCAAAGGGACGGGATGCTGTTTTGGGGTCATCATTTCTGGTAGAAAGTGCACGCATGGAATTGAAACCACTCAAGCCGGCTTCGTTAATCGCTGCTTCTGATCCTCCTGTAATAAACAGGTTGGCTTTACCCATGCGAATGTAATTGAAGGCTTCAATTATCGCGTGAGATGCCGAGGCACAAGCAGAAACCGTTGTGAAGTTGGGGCCTCTGAATCCGTAACGGATTGAGACCAAGCCTCCGGCGATGTTGGCAATCATTTTCGGAATGAAGAACGGATTGAATTTGGGACGATGAACATCGTAGGCACGGGCTTCTTCAAAAAAAGTTTGAAGTCCTCCGATACCAGCTCCCCAAATGACTCCGGCACGATCTTTATCGATTGTTTCCAGGTCAAGACCTGAATCTTCAATCGCTTGTTGTGCAGAGGCATAAGCATACAATGTGTAAAGGTCGTGCTTGCGCACTTCTTTTTTCTCCACGTAAATTGTAGGATCAAAGTTCTTTACTTCGCATGCGAACTGAGTTTTTTGCAGTTCAACATCGAATTTAGTAATCCGATCAGCTGCACTAACTCCGTTTTTCAGCCCCTCCCAATACTCCTCAATAGAATTACCAAGCGGGTTTACGGTTCCAAGTCCGGTTATAACTACCCGTTTAAATTCCATAAATGTCTAATTCAAATTTATTACTTTACGTTTGCCTCGATGTGCGAGATCGCTTCACCTACTGTTGAAATTTTTTCCGCTTGATCGTCTGGAATAGCCAAATCAAATTCTTTCTCAAATTCCATGATCAATTCAACAGTATCGAGCGAGTCGGCACCTAAGTCATTTGTGAATGAAGCTTCGTTGGTCACTTCGCTTTCGTCAACGCCCAATTTGTCGACAATAATTGCTTTAACTTTACCTGCAATGTCAGACATAGTTCTAATTTTAAGTTAATATTCAATTTTGTTTTTAAAAAATCCGGTGCAAAGTAATAAATTTACCCAAAATATATCAAAGAAAAATCAAAATAAATAGCTGTTTGGGGCTGTAAGTTGTTGATTATCTTTACCATATTTGAACATGTCAGTCTATTATTCTAAAATAAATCAGAATTGAAAACAAGATGAAGAAAATTGCCATTTTTGCCTCAGGGTCAGGCACTAACGCTCAGAATATTATCGAGTATTTTCAAGGAAACCGGCAGGTTGTTGTGGATTCATTGTGGTCGAACAATGAAAATGCGTACGCTCTTATTCGTGCAGAAAAGCTTGGTGTTGAGTCGTTTACTTTTACGCGTGAGGAATTTTATCACAGCATTGATGTGCTGGAAGAACTTTCCGAGCGTAAGATTGACCTGATTGTGTTGGCCGGCTTTCTTTGGTTGGTCCCAAAATACCTGACAGAAGAGTTCACGGTTATTAATATACACCCGGCACTTTTGCCTAAGTATGGTGGCAAGGGCATGTATGGAAATTTTGTCCACGAAGCAGTAGTGAAGAATAAGGATAAAGTGTCGGGCATCAGCATTCATTATGTGAATGAACGATACGACGAAGGCGATATCATTTTTCAGGCCACTTGCGATCTGGACCTGACGGACAAAGCCGATGACGTGGCCGCGAAAGTGCATCAGCTGGAGTATGAACATTACCCCCGCGTGATTGAAGAGGTGTTGTTTTCGGATGAAGATTAGGGCAAACCTTTTGGTGCTCCAAAGCCCGGATTACGAATGTACAATACAGTAATCCGGGCTTTGTGATTATTTCTGCCGCAATGCGAATTGCCTGCGTTTATTCTTGAAAAGGAATAAAGTTCAATTGAGTTGTCAGCGAATCTTTTATGGCTGCAAAAGCAGTCAGGTTATCCTCGTGAACCGGCTCAACCGGTGGAGCTTCCACTTTAAGCGGATCCATGGGCGATCCGTTCCGAAAAACCCTAAAGTCGAGATGCGGGCCTGTGGCCAGCCCGGTTGATCCCACATAACCGATAACCTGTCCCTGCTTGACCCGTACGCCGGGGGCGATACCTTTCGCATAGCCATGCAGGTGCATGTAGCAGGTCGTGTATACCGAGTTATGCTTGATGTAAATATAGTTTCCTCCGCCACCACGTTGGTAGGCTTTACGGGTGACCACCCCGTCGCCAATGGAGCGCACCGGTGTTCCGGTTGGAGCGGCATAGTCTATTCCATGATGCGGGCGTCTGATTTTCAATACCGGATGATAGCGGCTGTTTGAGAATCGGCTGCTGATACGCGAAAACTCCAATGGCGATTTCAGAAAAGCCTTTTTCAGGCTATTTCCCTCTTGATCAAAGTAGCTCAAGGCGCTATCCTGCTCAAACAGGAAAGCATAAAAATCCTGGTTCATATGCTGAAACTGGCAGGCATAAATTTCACCAACACCGATTGAAATGGAATCGACATACATCTCTTCGTAAATCACCCGAAACTGGTCACCACGCTGAATACCATAGAAATCGATCGTCCACTGGTAGATATCGGAAAGTTTTATGGCCAGCACCGGGTTGATGTTGTTGTCCTGCATGGTATTCCAAAGCGATGATTTTATCGTGCCCGAAGCCGTTCTCAGTTCGGTTGTAATCGGTTTTTGCCCGGCGTAAACATGCAATGAGTCCTGCAACTCGTAAACCACGTAGTCGGTGTTGTCAATTTCATAGACAAAATAAGCCGGGGTTTTCAAGCTATCGTTTTTCAGGAAAAAATGATAGTGGTTGTTGTGCTTAATCTTCCGGACATCAAATATTGGCTTTGATTTTCGTGCCAATTGGTCAATCGTTTGGTACGATATATTTTTTTTGACCAGAATGTCAGATAAATTTTGATTTCGCAGGATAGGCGCCGTTTCAACCGTAAAGGAATCAACCGGAAGGCCAAACATTAAAACCGGTTCGGGAATAGGAACGGGTTCTGGTATTGGAATCAGGTCAGGTTTCGGCTCAGGCGGGCGAATAGCGAAAACAACGATTAAACTAATAGCGACCAGTAAAAAAACAACTTCTGCAATATATTTTTTCATACTAAATTTTCATCTTATCAAAGCCTTGTCCGTAAACGCCCATCACACTTCCCATGGAAATAAATGCTTCCGGGTCAATCTCTTTCAACTTTCTAAAAATCAGGCTGGATTCCCGTTTGCGGACAACAGTCATCACTACTTTTACATTTTCTTTGGTGTACCAACCTGTTCCATCAAGAACAGTAACGCCCCGACTGACATTTTTATTGATGTAATCGGCAATTTCTTCAAAATTTCTCGAAAATATAAAAATTTGGGCAGAAGCGTTCGATCCGTTTAAAAAAGCGTCGATGGTGTACGAAACAACCCACATCGACACGTAGCCGTAAACCAGCTTTCCGGGCGATTGAAAAACAAAATAGCTGGAGGCAATAATAATAACATCACAATACATGATCACGCGTCCGGGACTGATATTACGATATTTGTTAATGATCATGGCAATGATATCGGTGCCGCCGGTGCTGCCGCCGCGGGTGAACACGATTCCGATGCCCACACCTCCCATCATTCCACCTAGTACGGCCGAGAGGAAGGTGTCGTCAATCAGCGGTTCTTTAACCAGGCCCGGAGTGAGCCAAAACAGCAAAGTGGCAACCAGCATGCTGAAAATGGTCTTGATCCCAAAGCTGGCTCCAAGTATCTTGATGGCAATAAGAATTAGAAATACATTAATGACAAAATACGAGATTGCCACCGGAATGTGAGTGGAATAAAAAATAACCGCTGAAAGACCGCTGATTCCTCCTCCTGTAATTTCAGCAGGAATCAGGAAAATGGTCCAGGAGAGCACATAAAGAGCCATCCCCAAAGCGATCACTACATAATCCGTTAAGGTTGTTTTCAGTTTTTCTTTGTGTTCGTTTGTCATTTCGCTTGCTCGTTAACCAATTTTCATTTGTTATTTTCATAGCCTTACCACGAAGGGTAAAATTGGCTGCAAAAGAAGACCTTTTAAAATTGAAAAAAATGGGTAAAAGTCATCCGATGGCTGATTAACGTAAATTTCACATTTCGAACAGGATTTCTTGTTCGAAACTTAAACACAGCGAGCAGATTGAAAATAAAAAATGGCCCCTGCAAACAAGAGCTATCTTCGTAAATGATTTACAAGAAGCCGATTTTAAAGTACCACGTTAATAATTTTCTTCGGCACGTAAATTACTTTTTTGGGCGTTTTCCCGTCCAGCCATTTTTGAGCCAGCTCATGGGCAAGCACCGCCTTCTCCACTTCTTCTTTTGGAAGGTCAATTGGCAATTCCAGCTTAAAGCGCATTTTCCCGTTGAATGAAACCGGGTATTCGTGGGTGTCTTCCACCAGCAAGCTTTTATTGGCAATAGGCCAGGGCTCGTATGCTAGCGATTGGCTATTGCCGTATAGGCTCCAAAGTTCTTCGGCCAGGTGCGGTGCATAGGGCGATAAGATTTTGGCAAAGGTTTCAGCGGTCGATTTGGTCGCTTTCCCTTTTTTGATGCACAGGTTGTTGAAAACCATCAAGGCCGAAATACCGGTGTTGAATTTCAGGTTTTCAATGTCATCACCCACTTTCAGGATGGTTTGTTGCAGTAACTTCAATACTTCGTTATCTTCCTCGCCTTCCACAATGTTCTGTGGATTAGCAAAAAAGCGGTGTGCCCGGCTTAAAAATCCGAAGACCCCTTTGACTCCGTTTTCGGCCCAGGGTTTGGTGTCGTCCAGCGGGCCCATAAACATCTCATATAAACGCAGAGAATCGGCACCATATTTTTCCACCACGTCGTCGGGATTAATCACATTTTTAAGCGATTTGGACATCTTGGCCACGATCTGGCGCAACTCTTCACCAGTCTGTGTATGAAAATATTTTCCGTCTTTTTCTTCCACCATATCCGAAGCGACTTTGGCACCGGTTTGGGTTTCGTAGGCAAAGGCCAGGATCATTCCCTGGTTGAACAGCTTTTTGAAAGGCTCATCGGTTGACACGACACCCAAATCGAACAGCACCTTGTGCCAGAAGCGTGAATAGAGTAAGTGTAGCACGGCATGCTCCGCCCCTCCAATGTATAAGTCGACAGGCATCCAGTAGTTTTCCAGCTTCGGATCGAAAATCTGCTCGTCATTTTTCGGGTCAATGTAGCGGAGGAAGTACCAGCACGAACCCGCCCATTGCGGCATGGTGTTGGTTTCGCGTCGCCCTTTGCGGCCGTTTTCATCCACGACCGTTAGCCAGTCGGTGGCATTGCCCAGCGGAGACTCACCGCCGTCGCCCGGTTCAAATTTTTCCAAATCGGGCAAGGTCACCGGCAATTCGTCTTCTACCACGCTTACTTCACCGTCTTCCCAATGGATCACCGGGAAGGGTTCTCCCCAATAACGTTGGCGGCTAAACAACCAGTCGCGCAGCTTGAAGTTGGTGGTGGCTTTTCCAATGCCTTTCTCTTCAAGCCATTCGGTAATTTTGGCAATGCCTTCTTTTTTGCTTAAGCCGTTAATGTCGATGCCGGTTGCTGAGCTTGCCGAGTTGATGTAAGCACCATCTTCGGTCCAGCAGGCTTTGCCGGCCAGTACTTTTTCGCGGGTTTCGGCATCCGCGTGTTTTGGATCAAGAATGCAAATAATCGGGATCTGGAATTTTTCAGCGAATTCGAAGTCACGGCTGTCGTGTGCCGGAACAGCCATGATGGCCCCCGTTCCGTATCCCATTAACACGTAGTCGGCAACCCAAATTTGAATCTTGTTTCCATTGACCGGGTTGATGGCATAGCGGCCGGTGAACACGCCGGTTTTTTCTTTGGCCAGTTCCGTCCGGTCCAGGTCTGATTTCAGCGAAGCAGCTTGCGTATATTTTTGAACTTCTTCTTTTTTCTCTTCTGCCACCAGCGTGTCCAGCATGGGGTGCTCAGGCGACACCACCATGTAGGTGGCACCAAACAAGGTATCGGGGCGGGTTGTGTACACCCGCAGCTTGTCTTCCAAACCCTCAATGGCAAAGTCCACTTCAGCTCCGGTTGATTTGCCAATCCAGTTTTTCTGCATATCTTTTACGCCTTCGGGCCAGTCGAGTTCGTCCAGTCCTTCCAGCAAGCGCTGTGCATAGTGCGGGATGCGCAGGAGCCACTGTTTTAGGTTTTTGCGAATGACCTGGTTCCCGCATTTTTCGTGCGACCCATCGGTCAGTACTTCCTCGTTGGCACAAACCGTTTTGCAGTTTTCGCACCACCATACTTGGGCATTGTCATAATACGCCAAGCGTTTTTTACTAATGTATGCTTTGACAGCAGCATCGCCTTCAGCCTTAACTTCTTCGGGGATAGGAAGCTCGCTGATAGGGCGTCCTTCACCCTGCTCATAATCGAACCAGGTGTTGTACAGTTTGGTAAAGATCCACTGGGTCCATTTAAAATATTTGGGATCGGTGGTGTTGATCTCGCGGTCCCAGTCGTAGCTCAGTCCCAGTGTTTTAATCTGCCGGCGAAAGTTGTCGCAGTTTTTATTGGTCGTCACCGCCGGGTGGGTGCCGGTTTGAATGGCGTATTGCTCGGCAGGCAAACCAAACGCGTCCCAGCCCATGGGGTGCAACACGTTAAAGCCTTTCATGCGCTTATAGCGACTGATGATGTCGGTTGCCGTGTATCCTTCCGGGTGTCCTACGTGTAAGCCGGAGCCGGACGGGTAGGGAAACATGTCGAGAATGTAATATTTGGGCTTCGAAAAGTCGTTTTCGGTTTTGAAGGTTTTGTTTTCCTCCCAGTGGGCTTGCCATTTTGGCTCTATCTCCCAGAATTTGTACTCCATGGTGATGGTTGATTAAAAGCGTTTTAAAACTGAGCGGCAAAGATAGAAAAATATGAGGACAGTGCGAAGGGAAAGCAACAACAGAACCGAAGGCGGTTTTGAGATGACGGGCTAAGCGACGGTTCTGTTTTGGTTACCCGAAAGGAGCCAAACAAAATAGTTGGACAAAAAAAGCAGCGCACCAATATTGATACGCTGCCTGTTTATTTAAAATTGTTTTGCTAATCTTTTGAAGGTGTGGCCAGATTACATCATGCCGCCCATTCCGCCGCCCATTGGAGGCATGGCAGGAGCAGGATGATCTTCTTTTTCTTCAACCAATACACACTCGGTAGTCAGGAACATGCCGGCAATTGAAGCGGCATTTTCAAGCGCTACGCGGGTTACTTTGGCAGGGTCGATTACACCTGTCTCGTATAAATTTTGATATTCATCAACACGGGCGTTGTATCCGAAGTCGCCTTCGCCTTCGCGTACTTTTTGCACCACAACGGCACCTTCTTTACCAGCGTTGATCACAATTTGACGCAGTGGTTCTTCGATGGCACGCTTGATGATTTCGATTCCGGTTGTTTCATCTTCGTTTTCACCTGTTAAGCCTTCGAGCGAGCCAATGGCACGGATGTAAGCAACACCACCACCGGGCACGATTCCTTCTTCAACAGCTGCGCGGGTTGCGCTTAAAGCATCGTCAACACGGTCTTTCTTCTCTTTCATCTCCACTTCGGAAGCTGCGCCAACATAGAGTACGGCAACACCGCCTGCCAATTTGGCCAGACGTTCCTGCAATTTCTCCCGATCGTAGTCAGATGTGGTTGATTCAATCTGGCGCTTAATCATGTTCACACGTGATTTAATCGCATCTTCTTCGCCGGCTCCGGCTACCACGGTTGTATTCTCTTTATCGACTGTAATTTTTTCAGCCTGACCAAGCATTTCCAAAGTGGTGTCTTCCAGCTTCATGCCTTTTTCTTCGGTAATGACAGTTCCGCCAGTGAGGATGGCCAGGTCTTCCAGCATTTCTTTGCGACGGTCGCCAAATCCGGGAGCTTTTACTGCGCATACTTTCAATGAGCCACGCAGGCGGTTTACCACCAGG
>ENA-ORCT01000354-ORCT01000354.1-marine-metagenome-genome-assembly--contig:-NODE-354-length-23196-cov-3.416021_pt1 | contig 23196 bp, 13 predicted proteins | sample MGYA00248632_ERZ508511 | MGnify/ENA primary metagenome ERZ508511 (study PRJEB26182, sample SAMN06268839) | marine metagenome | isolation source: Tt an P1-techrep anaerobic enrichment on pine from sediment...
ATGAAACGGTGATTTTCGAGCGTCCCAGGTATATGGATTTCGGTTTGAATTTCCCCAATAATACGTGTCCCAACCTTTGCTTCGGTTGTATTTTTTTCCGTCAATTTCAACTTCGTGCATTTCGGTACCTATAAGGCCATAGAAAAATCCGTTTTTGCTGGGAAAGGACAAAGCCAGTTCTTTCGTCAACAACGCTTTTTCCATTAATTCCTGATCGCCGGTTCTTCGAGCATAACGAAACAATCCGCTTGCCGAGCGAAGCGAACTAAACCATGCCTGGTTCCAGATCGAACGAAACTCCCTTTCGTTAACTTCTCCCGGAAAATTGGGGCTTTGTGTAGCGTTTACTATAAAAACAGGCGCGCCTACTTTTCTGTTGTTTAGTTCAAATTCCTGCCATACATTGTCGGCCCAGGAATCGAAAGCCCATTTGTAGGTATGATTTACATATGATTCCGGCTCATTGTTTCCAATTGGGTTTCCGCTTTGGTAGGCAGTATGCCCCCATTTTTTCCACATAAAATCAAGTGGTTTGCGAAACGGATTTGAGATTGCTTCGTCATCATCGGAGCAAATCAGGTAGAATCCGATTTCAACCTTACCAGCGGGGTAATTAGCTCCCGGAGCTCTTTTAAATAAAACATGCTCAGCTACCTTGCTTTCGCTCATACCTAACGTTAGGCGGTTTTCCATGGCATTCATATCCATATACCAGCTTGCCGGAGTTCCCTGTTGCATAATGTCTAAATCAGGGATCATTACCAGAGAGTGGGTCGAATTGCTTACAATTAGTGCCGGAGAGCGAAAGGCATGCTGTGCAATAATGTGCTCATCAGTTGGGGTAAGGTGTGGCGCCCAATTAAATGTGGGGGTGAAAGCCGGCGTTAGGTTAATCTGCCAGTCATTTTGTTGCACATCCTTTTTTAAGTCGAATGTAATTTTCACATAAAGTGTGTTATCATCTATTCTTTTTATGAGCGTTTCCCCCGTTACGTCACCAAGTTTATCGAAGTTAATACCCGCAACATAATTCCGGAACGGGAGAGGAAGTGCTTCTTTTTCAACCTGATCTTTGTTTCCCTGCGAATAAACCAGATTTGTCTGTCCGGTAAAATAAATGAGAATAGAGAAATACAATAAGAGTTTTGCTAGCTGGCGCATAGTTATATGGAATTAATCGATTCGTTCAAGGTAAATTCTGTCCAATTCAAACTGTGTCCCGTTTTCGTTTCTTCTTACATGGAACGTAATTGAATTGGTTTGTTTGGTAAGTTCAATTTCTGCAACCGAAATTTTATCTCGGTGTTTTTCTGCCGGATTTTTGCTTGTTTGCCAATCTGAAAGTTGTTTTTGCCGCTGCCAAACCTGAAAATCGGCACCTTCAGGCTTTTCAAAATAAGAAATCGAAAGTTTGTATTTTCCTTCGGGAACATCGTTCAGCATAATGCGAGCCATGCCTCCGTTTTGTGTATTCATACGAATTCCGCGGTCATTAACAATTTGTATTCCTCCACCTGCTGTAATGTCCATTAGTTGAGGGAAATAAACATGTTCGCGCGGAAGATACACTCTACGTAACTCTTCTGTTGGTTCCATCCTGCTTTTCAAAGGAGTGTTGCTGTAAAATAGCGCCACAGAAGTATAATCTACCGGGAATTCATTGCCCTCTGGGCCGTGTTCTATTCCATGAAAAATCTCATTTTCAAAAGTCATTTTATCGGCCAGGAAAAAACGGTACGCTCCGGTTCTGTTCATTGGCAGTGAATAATCCAGCGATCCGTGGATAGGCATACTTACTCCGCGGTCCCAGCGGTCGAGCAGTGCATACCAGCCTCCGTTGTAATAGTCTTCCGACCCGGTGCCATGCATTCGCATTTCGCCATCTATGAAAGTGCTGTCGTCGCCTTCAAAAAACAAGGTCATACCAGGTCGTAATCCTTGCGCAATATGTATAGTTCCAACATAGTGGCCTTTCCCTTTGATATCAAGGAATTCATAAAACTTGCCTTTTTCTGGTTGTTCTCTTCTCCAAACCGAGTAAAATTTTCCCTCGTTTGCTACTTCTCTTTTATTTTCGTTGTAATAAACTTTTACATTAACGCTTACCGGATTTTGCTGCAGTTTTTCCCTTTTCTTATAAATGAGCTTTAATACTGCTGATTTATCGAATGGCATTGGCAGGAAGCAATAGTTTTTAGTTGATTGCCGGCCCATCAGCATACTGCGCATGGCACTTTTCCCGTAAGCATATCCAAAGAAATCGGCAAGGGGTGCATAAATGGCCTCCACGTTTTCATTGTCCCAATTTGCTGAAAGAACAACATCTTTGTGAATGCCTTCAAACGAAACGCCACCATCTATTTCAATGCCAACAATACGTCCGCCATTATTTAACTTAAAAAACGAATGTTCTTCTCCCGGCTGTAGCGTAAATGTTTCTTCTTTGGTTTTGATATTCGATGATAATCCCTGTGTGTAGTTCGTAACTTTTGGCGATATATCTGCCCAAGTTTGGCAAATATTGGTTAAAAGTTGTTTGTCGGATGGCGAGAATTCCCCTGTCCACGATTCAATATTTATTCCCGGTAAACTTCTCGATTGAATTTGGTGAAACAATATTTTCTCACCTTCAAAAACAATTTTCAACGACTCTTTATATGGAATGGGCATGTAGCAATAATAACCACCGGCCTCGTTTCCGCAAACCGGTTTTACAAAAGGATACACTTTGCCCGAGAATAAATCCATGAAGCTAATTTTCAGACGTGCTGTGTTTTCTCCATCAAAATAAAAAAGCAAGGTGTCGTTTGTGGGCGTTGGTGTCCATATGCGGTTTACAATTCCGGGGCCTTTAAAATCGGCAATAACCAAGCCGTTATTTTCTTTGCGTATGTATGAATAGGTTCCGCCAAATCCATCGTCGTTCCCGCCTGTGCGGTCGTAACTCGATATCTGTTCTACAATTTGATTGGTGCGGTATTCTGGGAGTTTATCAATTCTTCCCAACAGTTCGAGTTCATCGCTCCATTTGTAAGTTTGTTCCTGACAATGTGCCCGGAACCCATGAGTTAAAAATGATATTGTCAACAGAATTAGAATAGTCGCTTTTTTCATGAGTTGCTATTTATTTCACTTTTCAATAATATCTTCAGGATTTTCTGGTGAAATTCCAAAAATAAAGGTTGCTCCGTTTTGGAAAGGCTCTTTCATTTCAAAATTTTCAAAGGCAATACCTCCGGGTATCGGGTCGTCGCTTGCCCAATATGCGAAACGTCCGTTAACCAAGCCGTTAAGATCTTTATTTGGTCTTTCTATTATCCAATATTGTGTTGCTGCTTTTCCATGGTATTGCCAATGCCCGGCAGTGCCTGGCGCGTAAACCGCTTTACTGTAATCTTTTTCGTTAGGCTTTGCCATAAAATACGCTCTTCCGTTTTTATCCTTTATCATTTCTTTTTGAGAGAAATGCTGATGTGGCGTAAAATGAATGTCTTTATATTCGGGCCATATCTCAAGCGCCGACTTTTGCTCGTCTTCCAGGTAGAGTGTCCTTAACCGGGCTTTGTTTCCCATTGTTGCAGTTGCAATAAGGTAGTCCAAATCAACAGATCCTTCATAGGTATAAGTCGTTATTGAAAATTCATACGGACGAGATTCAAAAAAACGAAGATGGACATAGACCCGTGCACCATTGTCGAATGGCTCAGAGAAAACATAAAGTGTGAGCGTTTCCTCTCCGTTAATTTTCTCTACTATTCCTCTTGCCGGAAAATCCTCATTTAAAGGAACAACAGCAGTTGATTCGTTTGAACTCCAAAAACGTTTTCCTCTTTTCCCTTCATCAAGGTTGCTCATTTCAAGTTCCGACAGCCCCCGGTGTCCGCTCCCTTTAGGGATCGGCTCCAGAGCAATGAAATTCATCACCTCACCGGGTTTTAAGCCTAAATAGGGTGTGTAAATCCTAAGCAATCCCCTTGGACCGGGCAAAGGAGCCAGCCCTACTTGTATTCCATTAACGTGTCCCCACACAGGTATTGCCGGTCTTTCCCGCGAAGGTTGTATCCATGTTCCGGTTGTATCTGGTGGTGCCAGTTGGCGCCAATAAGGTAGGTTTTCCTGAGAAGACGCTGATATAACTGTTGTAAATGAGAACAGTAAAATTAAAAACAAACGCATTTTTTTGATTTAGTGGATTTTAAGTGTCATTCGGGTCGATTAAATCCTCATTGGATCTTAATTGGAAAAATCTCCCATATCTGCGATTTCTGCTTTCATCAGAAAAACATTGTACGGCATCCATATCGACATTGTAAAGTACAGGTTATTGCCGGTTACAGATAAGGGATGAAAGTACGAGCCGTATAACTGCGCGTATTCGGTACCTGCAACCAATTCGTAAGGTTCGCTCCACGGGCCGGTTATGTCTTCCGCTGTTCGCATGGTTATGTTATAGCGGTCGGAAGAGAAATAGGCGATTATCCATTTTTCGAGAGTTTGATTATAAATGAACGACAATTCACCCACCCTGTCATCTATTATTACCGAAGCTTTGCTTTCATCTCCGGTAAGCCATTGCCCGGATGCCCCGTTCCAATATTCATAATTAGTCTGGTTTTCGGCATCGGATTCAGGAAACCGGGCCAGTTTTGCATTGCTGTCTCTTCCTGTTTGGGTACCAATCATATATACATATCCATCTTTTTTGAAATAACCAACTTGCCCGAAATTACTATATGAAGAAAAGGAGATATCCTCGCATTTCGTCCATGTTTGTCCATTATCAGCAGATTTGTACATGCCTGAATAATTGGTAATCCATCCTGTCCAATTTCTGATGTTGAAATAATGTACATAATCAATTCCATTGGCACGGATGGCTGCTGTTGGAATAGATGTCCAGTCGCCGTTACCCGACGCATCTTTTCCTCCATAAATAATTTCCCGGGCATCACCTCTTTCGTCAGTTGCCATGCTGCTAAACGAAAGACCATCTACTAAATCATCGTCATCAGAAAAAGCCAACACATTGCTCCGCCAGCTGCCTCCATTGGGACCAGGATTGGAAGGATTCGGTTTGAAATCTCTTCCGAAAGTATCACCAAAGAAGATCCCGTATTGCCCAGGTTCCATTTCCCAAATTATACCGAGATCAGTTCCTCCAACATTCCAATCTAACGCGGTTTTGTTGGGGCTTGGAAAAGTTTCGTCTGCCATAGGAGTTCCCGTAACACGTGCAATGCGGTTAACATCCCGGATAAAAAATCCCCAACGGTTATCGATATTCAAAGAAAGGTTGTTAGACTTATTCCCGTCTTTGTAAATGGCACTCAAGACTAATTTGAAAGACTCAGGATCGGATTCCTGAATTACATATTCAAATATATAAGATGACGAAAGTTCGCTCTTATCGATCTCTGCAGAATAATTATCTCCGCCATTTTTTTTGACCGAGATATAATCAATGGCATCAAGATTATTGAAGCTTAGTATTGTTGTTACAGTTTTTGTTTCTTTATCAGGAACAAGATTTGTTCCCGAAGCTGTAATTTCATCAACCGGCATATAAGGCTCGTCATCATCGTCTTTAGAACATGAAAATAACAAAACGGCTGAACAAAATAGAATTGTACAAAGTGTATTTCTGGGGGTAATCCCAGATTTTATTTTTTCTTTTACTAAAGAATTATAAATCATGATGGAAGCTGTTTGCAGATGGTTTTTGTAATAAATAGTAGAAAATGAGGGTGTGTCAACAACATACGAAAAAGTAGTTTGTAAGAATTTTAATAACATGATAAATCTTATTTTGACACACCCTCTATAGTATTTGTAAAAGACTATTTCTTAGTCGATTTCAATAACCTGACCATCAGAATAAACTCTGTCGGTCTTACCTTCTTCTTTTGCCTCATTGGTTAGGTATCCCAGCAACTTTACAACAAACCGATACTTTTTGCTTGCATCAGTTGTAATATCAACAGATGTATTTTCATTTCCCACGATGATTTTTTGTCTGTAAATCTTATCCTCAACCACTTGTATACTTGCTTCCAACGGTCTATTAAAATCAGCAGAAATATCTGATGGAACCTGCCATGTTAGTGTGACAATGTTTCCCTGTTTTGTGTAACTCAGATTTTCTACTTCAGGCAATGAATGATTAAACTCCTTGAAATCTATTATATCTCTATCGTAACAGCTGGAAAATAATGTAACTGTAAGTGCTACAATAAATACTTTAACTATATTTTTCATGGTCGTAATTTTATTATTTCAAAATTAATATCCCGGGTTTTGCGTATAATTCCCTTTTGCCCATTTCATTTGATTTTGTGGAATTGGGAAAAATTCGTCGCGGCCAGCGGTGAAACGTGCATTATCCATCCAAAAGAATCTGTTCTTTTCAATGGCAAAATATTCATTCATAGTTTCTTCCAATGTACCCCAGCGTTGCAAGTCGAAGAACCGACGTCCTTCACAGGCCAGTTCAAGGCGATTTTCCCACTGCAGTGCTTTCCATGCAAAATCCTTATCCCAAACACAGTTTACGCCTGGTTGGTATGTTTCGCATTTATAATTCATAACAGGTGTTCCGTCTGCCATTTTTAAACGGCTTGTGCTGTTTGCTGCACGTTCACGGATTTTGTTAATCAATTCAAGAGACTCATTCCATCTGTCTAACTGGATAAGAACTTCAGCTTTCCAAAGTAATACCTCATCATAGCGGATCATTCTTTTATTCATCGAGTTGAATTGCCATCCATCGTACAATAAACAACCACAATCGGGGTGTGGTAGTTCTTTTAATGATTTCAGATAACCATATACCGCTCCATTACGGATTCCCCTACTTTCAAAAATCAGACCTGGATCGTATTTCCATGGTTGACCAGGTACCCCTGCGGTATGACTGAAACGGGGATCAAAATTATATTTGTCAAAATAGCCTTTGTTCCCTGCTTCCACAAGAGCTACATCTACAATTCCATCTGTATTTTTTATGTAATCATCATAGCTGTCATCATTATAGGTATCAAAAAGAGGTAGTCCATCCGGCCCTGTTTTAAAAGCATTTCCCATTGTATAACTTACATGGTGAAATCCACAACATTGGAATCCGGCCCACTGCCAAGGATGGTTCAAGCCTTCACCCCTGTTTATTTTTCCTCCGGTAGAGCTGCCATCGTTAATTGAGTACTGGATTTCCCAGATTGATTCTTTTGTGTTGTTATCATATTCAGGTAAAAAATTATCGCCAAAATCATCACATAAACCAACTGCGCCTCCTTCCTGGTCTGTTAATTTATTCAGATAAACCAATGCTTCAGTTAGCCTTTCTTTATTGATATTTACAACCTGGTGCCTGTCGTCTTGTTCGTATGCCATAAACATCAGTGTTCTGGCAACCATCGCAGTTGCTGCGTTTTTGTTTACTCTTCCTATTTCGTCTTGTACTTCAGGCAAACGGCTTTCTGCATCTTTAAAGTCGTTCAGAATATTTTCCCATAAATATTGATCGTTTGGCTGATCCGTGTCCCTGTTAGGAATTGCTTCGAATGCCGTTGAAGCTCCTACTACATTTTCATCAATATATGGTACATATTTAAAAAACTCTTTGAGCCTGAAATGGACAAAAGCCCGGATAAATTTCACTTCACCGATTCGAACACTTTTTAAAGGGTAATCCTCGTCAGAGATAGCTTCCATTTTTTGTATAGCCGTGTTGCACCTTTGAATTATCTGGTAAGAAACGTACCAAGGATAATCGAGGGGCCAGCCATTTGGGGTTAAGTTCACAAAAGTTTCCATATATCCCCATCCGTTGCCACCATCCCAGGTACCTCCTCCTCCTTTGTAAGAGTCATCGGCACGTAAAGAGCCTGACCACCACGGAGAAAATGGAGAATCCCATGAAGGGATATTTGTTATCCTGGCATAAGCAGCTGTAACGAAGCCTTCCATATCACTTGGTTTTGTTAGTAAGGCGTCATCTAAAACCTGCTTTGGATTTACATCGAGAGAATCGGAACAGCTAATTCCCGCAAACAGGAAGGCAAATACTGATATTATTAATTTAAACTTTTTCATAGATTTAAAATTTAGAATGTAACATTAAGTCCAAACGTTAATGAAAATGGAGTCAAGTAGCCATAGCCTGGCATTTCCGGATCGAAACTGGTATATTTATCATCTCCCCAACTTTTCTTCAATGTCAAAACATTTCTTGCTGAAGCATACAACCTCAATTGTTGCATAAACATCCTATTTGATATTTTAGTCGGAATTGTATAACCGAGCTCAATATTCCTTAATTTCAGGTACGAGCCATCCTCAACAAAATAAGATGAGAAAATTTGCTCGCTATTCGTTGTTGAATTTGATATAGCAGGAATATCAGAATTTTGATTATCAAATGACCATGCATCTAATATTCTGGTTGGGTGATTTTTCCCTGAAGGAACCGAAATATTCCAAAGATCGCTTTCCTGTTTCCAAACGTTATTTACTTTATTTCCATAAACGCCCTGGAAGAATAGGTTCAAGTCAAAGTTGCGGTAATTTAAATCGAAGGTGATTCCGCCAAAGAAATCAGGATCCGTAATTCCAATCCATGTTCTGTCGTACAATTCATTGACTACTCCATTGCCATCCATATCTTTGTAACGAATACGTCCAATGGCTTTTCCTGTTTGTTCTGCGTGTGCATCCACTTCTTCCTGCGTTTTGAAAATACCATCAGCCACAAGCCCGTAAAAGATATTTGGAGTTCGTCCAATAACAAAATCATTCATTCCGTCTCCGGCATACCTGTTTATAACATTTTCGGGAAGATCGATTAATTTGGTTTTGTACGTTCCAATATTGGCCGAGATGGAATACTGTAATTCTGCTGTTGGATCGTTTCTGTAGGTGATTTCAAATTCGAATCCCCGGTTATTCATATTTGCTCCGTTAATCCATGGTTCTCCTCCTTCACCCATTGCTGCAATGTATGGAACCTGGACTAATATGTCCTCGGTTTTTTTGTAGTAATATCCAACAGTTCCATATATTCGTTGGTCAAGAAAGCCATAATCAATAGCCAGATCTATTTGTGATGTTGTTTCCCATTTAAGATCGGGGTTCCCCAGCCAGGTTCTTCTGTAACCTGAGTAAAGTTGTCCGGTTTCATTCCCTTCTATCGGATAAGATGTTCCAAAATAGTCGGTTGTAAATGGAGTTGTTGTATATCCTCTTGGCAAGCCTTGTACGCTTCCGTTTGTTCCCCAGCTTGCACGTAATTTCAGATCAGACATAAAATTGTATTTATTCATGAAAGATTCTCGATTGATCCTCCATCCGCCTGAAACAGCAGGGAATGTACCATAACGATTATTTTCTCCAAAAAGCGAAGAACCATCACGACGCAGCGTGAATGAAAACAGGTACTTTGCATCAAAAACATAGTTGATCTTTCCAAAAAGAGATGAATAAGTGTATTCATCAGCTGAGCTACCAAGTGAATATTTTGATCCTGTGGTTACTCCTAAATGGGCAAAATCCCGATCCTCAAGATAAATTCCTTCTCTTCTGGCTGAGAATCCTTCCTGCACATATCTTGTATATTCAGATCCTAATACGGCATCGAGATTATGCTTGCCGGCACTTAGATTATACGACAAAGTGTTTGTCCATACATAATTTAACAAGTGGGATTGATAACTCCCAACATAATTTTCTCCGTCACTGTTTCTGCCACCTGTTTCTGACCAAATTCCATCGACTGCCCTGTTATAAGCATTTCCGTAATCAACCCCAAATTGAGTACGTGCAGAAATCCCTTTCCAGATATTAAGGTCGAGGTAAACGTTCCCGATTGTTTTAATATAGTTATTTACGTTGTCTTTATACATTGTCAGTAAACGAACGGGATTTGAGAAATCGTCGAAACCAGCGGCTCCAGCCCAATTCCCGTTAACATCATAGACAGGTACAGCCGGAGGATTAATCATGGCCCAGCGAGTTTCGTTCTGGTCTCTGTACTGCAAATACGATACGGCCAGGTTTTCACCAACTTTCAGATGATTCTTAATGAGGTCGTACTCGGTATTGACACGTACTGAATACTGCCTGAAAAATGTATTAATCTGTGTTCCCTGGTTATCGTAATAACCTAAAGAGAATAAACTTTTGCTTCTATCAGAACCGCTTGAAACTGTAACCTGATGGTTTGTTGTAATTGCTGTACGGAGTATTTCATCCATCCAATCGGTGTCAGCTCCCCGTACTGTTTGTTCAGGGTTTAGCCACTCAGCAACGTTTACATCATCAAGAACAGGTCTTCCGTTCTCATCCCGGTGCCATGTAAAGTCATACGTGGTTGGTAACGACATAGCCGTTCCATACACCTCTTCATCGTATGCCTGCGCTCTAAAAGCAGCGATTCCGTATTGTTCCGCGTTCATAAGAGTTGGCTTGTTGCGGATAGTATTGAACGAAACACTGCCATTGTACTGTATCGTTGTTTTTCCTTCTCTCCCTTTCTTTGTTTGAACAAGAATTACACCTCCTGATGCACGTGCTCCATATATACTGGCTGAAGCAGCGTCTTTCAAAACCTGAATAGATTCAATATCTCCTGAATTGATATCGCGAAGGTTTAAGTTTTCAGTGGGCATTCCATCCAAAACGATTAAAGGCTTAACTGCTCCTGAAAGTGATGATAAACCTCTGATTTTGATGTTAACACTTTCTGCGGGGTTACCTCCGTTTGTTGTGATTTGTACCCCGGCAAGTTTTCCTTGCAGGGATTTCATGGCATTGGCCGAAGGGTTTTTTTCCAAATCGTCTGATTTAGCTATAGAAACCGATCCAGTCATATCTGCTTTCTTTTGGGTCATATACCCTATATACACCACCTCTGAAAGCATAGCAGCATCTACTTCCATTACCACATCTATAACAGTTTCACCATTAACCGCTCTTTCTTCTGTTTTATTTCCGATGAAAGAAAAAACTAAAACTGCGTCTTCTGAAGGAACGGTAATTTCATACCTTCCTTCTGCATTCGTTGCTGTTCCTGTTGTTGTTCCCTTGATATGGACATTTACTCCAACAAGGAGTTCTCCATTTGCATCCATAACACGACCGGTAACTTTTCGTTGCGATTGTGCCGATGCTGATACGATGCTTCCTACACATAAAAGAACTATAAGAAACATCTCAAATATTCTCCTTTTCGTGTTTTTCATAAGAAATTTAGATTAGTTTGATTTGTGTAAATTATGCTGTAATTGTTTTATGTAAGTTAGGTGCCTGTGATCGAGGATCGTTTCCCTCTTTCAAAGGACTTGCTCTTTCTGTTGATATATGCTTAATATGCATCGTTGAGGTTGTTGAATTTTACCAGGTTGAAAGGTATCTCACCATTAGCCCACATTTTGGTATTATTCTCTTTTTCTTTCTTCCAAATCACACCATCGATGCAAGTTTATAGAATATCAATGCCATTGGTCTTTTCTGCTTTTTTGAGGGAGAGTGGTGGACGCATAACTGTTTTGTATTGGCACCTGCAAACTACTGTTGCAAGATTCAAGCTCAGGCTGTTATTGTGTCCTAGTTCAATACTCCGTTTAAACTTTTTAAATTCCATTCTCATAGCTCTATTGGTTTTAGATTTATTATAAATGAATGATTTTTGAAACCTCAATTAGCACTAAGCAAATGCAGCGTATTAGTTTAGTTACAGTTCTTTCTTTTTAGTCATTTTCCATAAGCATAAAGTTTTTAGTTAGTTAGTTTTAATAGAATACTTTCGACTTACCACTGCACTGTAGTAGGCTATAATCATGAAAGCAATAGCAGGCACCCGGGATGCCATTTTGATACTGCCCTACCGACCGGAGACAATCCCCTGAATTTGTGTTAAAACAGCAGCACCCGTGATAGCCAATACAGCAAGGATTGTCAAAAGAACTCTTGGTTTGATATCGCATTTCTCCCAATCGGAATCTAGTAAAATCGGTATCCGATTCACCTCCTCCTGGTATATCTCTTTGCATTTTCAGGTACTTTTTTCACAAAAAATCCTGTTTGTAACTTGTTACATGAAGAAAATATTGAAAAGGAACGCTCTGCTATGTAAAATACACATGCCTGAAACGCCCCTTTTCAAATTATCTGATATTACATCCCTTCCATCGTGTAACCTTCAGGAATGATAATCATTACGTTTATGCCAAAGAATCCTGCCCAATGCGTGTTATTTGGACCTTTCGTTAATCGAATGACAAGCGTCCCATAATCGGTAGGGGATATATCATTTACCACAACCACATTATCCCTGTTATGATCGTTTACCAAATAGCCTGCACCTTCGTTCTTCCCGACGACCCTGAATTCAGTTTCAGTATTGTTGTCATTGATGTGACCGTAAAATATGAAAGTATACTTCTGGTCTTTGTTGAAGTTGGAGAGGGCAAAGCTACTTACCGCAAAGTTCTGGTTGTTCCCGTCACTGAAGAACATATCTCGTGAAGCGCTTAAAGGGTAACCCAAATCATTCTCCAGAAAGCGATTCAGAGTTCCGGAAAAGCGGTTTTGAACAACTATTTCAAAATTTGTGGATTCCCCGGTTTCGTCTTTTAAATCGCCCAATTTGGGATCAGTCGGAAATGCGAAGTTGTTAAATGGAGATGGAGAAGCAACTGGACCAAAATCGATATAAATAGGCGCGTTCAGCATATGTTGATTCAGTTCAAAGCCTTCGGGATACCTAAATGCAGTCAATGGGACCACGACATCCGGTTCTTGTACTGCCTGATGTGCCGCTTCTTTGATTAGGTCGTTTTCATAATCACTTAGTCCTGCCAGAGAAAACGGATTCTCTGTGACATCTTCTTCAAACAAAGCTTCATACCAGGTACAGGCAGCGGTAAAACGACCTTTTTCATAACTCAACAACAGTCCATTACGTGTGAACAGATCGCCCAAATAATTAAGATCGCCCATATAAGTAGTCCGACCATTCTGCAGCGCAGTTCCGGAGGGAATAACAATATCTATTTCCGATTGTGAGGCGGCTTCGTTTACAGCATCCACTATAGCGGTATACATTTGTTGCTGATCTCTATCGTAATTTAAAAATCCATCTTGCGTAGCATCTTCAGAATATGCCCACGGCTGGTGCAGAGCTACTTTTAAATTAGGATTGGTTGCCACCGACTTGGTCAGCTCGACAAGCTGAGGAAGGTACTGCTGATACCCCTCTGTTTCTCCTGCTATATCGCTCGCTTCCTGATAGCTGATAACATCCCAGTTTTCACTTAAGATTGTACTAACCAGGTTCACATCGCTGATCGTTGAGCTACTGCCATCAGTATTGATTGTTCGCAATTCATAGGCAGGATTACTGTGGGCTGCACTGTCCCAATGTTGTTGTAAGCTACTTTCTTCAAGATACAAATTCGCGATGATTACCTTGTGTCCACCAGCATTGGCAAGATCGTAAAGGTAGTTCTCCGTTGCATCTTCCGATACTTCGTTTCCAACGGACAATATTTTCATGACCTGTTCGCCGGAGACTGACAAATCAGAAAAATATTTCAGCTCCCCGTCTGTTGATTCAATCTTGATCACCGTGCTTCCTTCTCCAATCCCGGTGATGATTGCAGAACTGTCGCCCATGACCTCAATTGTGGCAACCTGCTCATCTAAAACACTCCAGTTGAAATTAACAGAACTACTTCCGAGAGAATCGGTAGTTGCTCCGAGATAACCGGCAGTTGCATGGAGGATCATCTCCTCTCCAACATTCAGGGAAACAGATTGCTTTGATATTCTTACAAATTTCCTTTGCGACAAATCAACAGAAAATTCATCCTGACAGGAGACGAAGCATGCTCCAATCATTACAAGTCCGACAATATATTTTAACATTTTCATGATTCAACTTGATTTAAAAATTAATCGAGTACTAATTATAACCTGGTGCTTGTACCAGATTTGGATTTATGTCCATCTGAGTCTGAGGTACAGGCCACAGGTACATTCTTTTGTTAAAGTAACGGTTCTTGTAGAAGGTTCTTTTATAAAACGCTTCCGGGTCATTGACATCATCACTTTTCTTGCTTCCCTGAAAGTTCATGCCAAACAATTGCGTTTCAAAGTACTTTTCGCCGAGTTTCCAGCGGCGAACATCGTTGAAACGTACGCCCTCGCAGTTAAATTCTACACGTCTTTCTTGCTGAATAGCTTCGCGCATCTGTTCTTTATTCAGTCCTGTTTGCAGGTTGGGTATTCCGGCACGCTCTCTTACCCTGTTTACGTAATCATAAACGGCAGCCGTTGGTCCTTCAGATTCGTTCAACGCTTCGGCATACCCCAGATAGGCGTCTGCCAGCCGGTAAAGAATACCTGGTTGATAAGGGTGTCGTACTTCTCTTGGAAACACCTCTAAACTAATTCTTTTGCGCACGTTGTACCCGTTTTGAGGCGCATCAAAGGTATGACCGGTATCTCTTCCTCCATTCTGTAAAAATTCCGTTCTGCGATTGGCAACACCTATCCAGCATTCGTTGAATATAACCGATACATAAAAGCGTGGCTCGCGGTTGCAGTACATATTGTAGGTTCCACTCATTGTAACAGGACTTAACGTCCCTTCTTTTAAACTGGAGGGGCCTCCTCCTGTCCATGCAGTAACCCTCTTCTCGACCTCAGTAGAAAAGCCTTTCTCTACATATCCCGAAGCAGGATTAATAATGGGCGAACCATCTGCTTCATATCCCGTAATGGGCTTAATGCCATTCTTCATATAAAAAGCGTCCACCAACTCTTGGGTAACTCCCATACCGGCATTTCCCCCAATACCTTTCTGCAAATGATGGTTTTGAAATCCTGCCAGGCTTGGATTATCTGGCCTTCCAAATATAATCTCCTTGTTTCCGCTTGACCAACGTTTTAACGACATATTGTAATAAGACATGAATGGGTCGATTGAACCGTCTCTATTATATTCTTTGTAGAGCTCGTAACCTGCTGCATGAGCGGCATCAATTAGTTCTTCATGCGCTGCTGCTGCTTTAGCCCATTTGTCTTCGTCGTAATTGGGGTTAAACAGATTTACTCCGTCGGCATTTTTCCAGTTATTAAAATCAGCGTTACCGTTAAATAGTGGGCTGGCAGCAAAAAGCAGCGTCTTTGCACGAATGGCCAGGGCCATAATGGAAGTAGCGCGCCCCCAGTCGTTATTGTCAGAATAAACGGCAGGTAACTTAGTTGACACATCTTTCAGTTCCTTATCAATCCAAGCGACAATGGAATCATAGGGTGTCTGGGTGGTCATCATCTCTTCAACCGGAGCTTCAACTGGATAAATCGTTCCCGGAGAGAAAGGGATTGATCCATAAATCTCAAGCATTAGTGAATAGTAATAAGCATTCAGGAACCTTACTTCATTTTTCATTTGATTTACATACTCCTCAGTAAGTCCCGCTTCGGGAATGACCCGCACCCGTTCCATAAAAATAAGTCCCGTACGAATCCTTTTGGGCAGTTCTACCCAATAATTTGGATTCCATCCTGAAGTAGGGCTCCAGTTAGCCGTTGTATAAGCATATACATTTGCCCATCCGAACTGTTGCCATTCCTGTGGGATGGTGAGGTCGTCTCCCATGATATTGAACCCTTCATCTTTGAAATAACCCCACATTGGACTAGGAACAGAAGAATATACGCTTGCCAGCCAGTCTTCCGTTCTGATCTTATCTGTAAATATCATCTCCATCGTGAGTTGGTCGTCCGGCGCCTTATCCAGAAAGTCGGAACAACCGGTAAAACTCAACAGTAGTGATACAACTACAGATATTATAATGATAAGTTTTATTTTTTTCATCTCCGATCTATTTAAAATTAATATTTAAACCCATTGATACTGATTTCATTTGTGGATATTGCTGTCCATTAGGTGTCCCCAGTTCCGGGTCCCACAATTTGAATCCCGCGAAAGTGAGTAAATTGGATCCTCTCAAAAAGAGGCGGCAATTTGCGATACTATATCTTCTAAGCCATTCGTTGGGAAAATTATATCCGATTTCTGCATTTTTTAGCCGCATGAAGCTCATATCTTTTAGCCACCAGGTGGAAGCTTGTTCATTGTTTGCTACCGCTCTGTCGCCAAGACGTGGCCAGAATACATCCTGACTTGGGTTTTCAGCAGTCCACCTGTCGTCTACATTTGAAAATATATTACCTGCACCAAGTACAGATCCGGGCAGCCAGTTCTCTCCGCCCAACAACTGCCATGTTCTTCCAGCACCCTGAAAGAAAAAGCCGAAATCTATAGCCTTATATCTGGCATTTGCCCCGAAACCATAGACAATCTCAGGTGCCCTTGTTCCTCCGATTGCTGTTCTGTCGAGGGCTGTAATAAAGCCGTCTTCATTCATATCTCTGTACTTGATATCACCGGGGCGCAGGTTGTTTACATCACTAAAATTCTGAACTGGTATCCCTTCTCTAAGAGCTCCGTCATTATCAAAATCTTCTTCCGTAAACAAACCGTCTGCGATTAAACCAAAGAGTTGACCAACCGGTTTATTTGTAGCCGATCGGTAAGTGCCGACTATCGAAAGCGGCTCATCTATTTCAATGACGTTATTGTGAGCATACGTGAAGTTTGCCATAGCAGACACAAACCAATCTTCATTGATCCGTTCGTTCGCAGTAAAAGACATATCGATACCGCGATTTTCCACCTTCCCGTAGTTGGCCCATACAGCTCTGTTAAAGCCGACTGATCCTGGTACATTTGTTCTCTCCATGAAGATATCTTTTCTGTTTTCCTGAAAGATATCGACAGTATAGCTGATCGCATTATCCCATAATCCGATTTCCAACCCTAAATTAACTTTGGTAACTGTCTCCCATGTAAGATCAGGAACTCCCACTTCACCTTCTGCTCTTCCAAGGCGGTAAACATTGTTTTCAGTACCCCAGCGATAGTAACCAGTAGGTTCGATCGTAGATAGGTAGGCAAATCTTCTTCCTGCAATATTGCTGTTTCCTGCTTGTCCCCATGATCCTCTAATTTTAAGATTAGAGATGGTTTCTGAGAAGGGTAGCATAAAATTTTCCTGAGACGCAATCCATCCGAAAGCTACCGCAGGAAAGAAACCAAATCTGTTCCCTTTGGCAAAATTTTCGGAACCATTATAACCGAAATTAAATTCTGCAACATATCGGCTACCGTAAGTATAGGAAAATCTGCCGGCAGTACCTTGTGTCAGGAAAGGGAGGGGGCTACCATTGTCCATTTTCTTTTGATTATAGAGCAACATGGTGTTTACATCATGTTTTCCGGAAAAGATGCGGTTGTATGAAACCATTGCTTCCAAATATTCACTTTGGACGCCCCATTGTGAACCGGTACTGTACCCGAGAAACTGTTCTCCGTGAGAAGAGATCGTGGTGATAATGTCTCCGTTTTCATCTCTGCCGGAAGCAGGATGGTAGTAATCGGGATTTTTGGATCTTGTTACCGAATTGGCAAAGAATTTATCGAAAGAAAAGGAGAGCTTTGCTTTCAATCCGGGAGTGATCATTTTCAAATCCTGTTCGATGGATGTGAGCGATTCAATCTTGCTGTTATTTACCTTCTCATACCCTCTTTGGGTAGTCCATGCCCAAGGATTCTCCTTGGCAAAAACGCGCGGAATACGTCCATCGGCATAAACAGGAGGATGCTCGTAGGGTGGAATTCTCATTGCCTGATAAAAAGCGCCGGTGTTTGTTAGCGCATCTCCCGGAGGAGCATTTCGGGTCTGAAGAAACCCTCCCAGGTTAACGCGCAGCAATGTGGATGGCGTGACATTTATATCCACATTGGAACGTACGTTGTAGCGATTTACTTTTAAGGATGAATCCCACTCCTGTGCTTCATCCCTTCGTATAATTCCGTTCTCATCGTAATACCCCAGTACCAATGCATAACGCAGTATGTCTGTCCCCCCGTTTACACTGACATTAGCACGGGTATTGTCGGCATAATCCTTGGCAATCACGTCCCACCAATCTACATCCGGATACAGTTCCGGGTCGGTTTGGTATTTATAGTTGAGTAGTGTTGCCTCACTTGCGAAAGGTGCCCTTCCCGCATCCAGGTTCATCTCATTGATCAACTCCAGATATTTTACACTACCTACATAATCGGGAATACGAACGGGAGTTTTGTAGGCTTTTTCATAACGTACCTCAACCTTAGGTTTACCGATCTTACCACGTTTTGTCGTGATCATGATTACACCGTTTGCCCCTCTCACTCCATATACAGCACTTGCAGCAGCATCTTTCAATACCGAAAACGATTCGATCTCCTCCGGATCAAGGTCATGTATTGATCTTTCAATGCCGTCTACCAGTACCATCGGATTTGTATTACCAGTGAAAGAACTAATACCTCTAATCCAGAAGTCTGAATTGTTAAACCAGGGATTACCGCTTCTTTGTACCGCAAGCACACCCGATACCATACCTGCAAGGTTATTACCCACCGACCTGGAGGGGGTATGGTTTAGTTTGCCTGGTTCAATAGAGGTGATCGACCCCACAACGGAAGCTCTCTTCTGTGTACCATATCCTACGACCATCACTTCGTCCAAAGCTTTAATATCTTCCTCCAGTGTGACATCAATAATACCTCTTTTCCCAACATCCACTTCTTTCGTTTTATAACCTATGTAAGAAAATTTCAATGTCGGAGAAGAAGTAGTAAGAGTAATGGTATAGGTACCGTTAACATCGGTGTTTATTCCGTTCATCGTTCCGACCTCCACCACAGTCACACCAATAAGGAGTTCTCCACTTGGATCCATAACACGTCCGGTCACTTTTCGTTCCGGTTGTTCCGACTGTGCCGATGCCAATAAAATGTTTCCTATACATAAAAGAATTACAAGAATACTTTTACATATTTTCATTCGCCGTTTTTTCATAAAAAATTTTGTTTAGTTTTAGTTTTATCAAATAATAGTCCTTCTCTTTAATATTATTTCACTAAGTTGTAATAAGTACTGCTTTACTCATTCCCCATAGTTTGAGATCATTCTCTTTTTCGTTCTTCCACATCACACCATCGATGTATGTTCATATGGATAATCAATGCCATTGGCCTTCTCTGCATTTTGATTTCTTAAACTTCATTCTGTTTGCTTCATCAACACCCTGACTTAATCAATTTATTCACAACACATTAATCAGCACTGCATAAAAAAAATGATTATTCGATGAGACATAGTTTCTATATTCCAGTGATTTCTCATAGACTCAAATTTTTAATTAAACTACTAAAGCTTAATACTTTCGACTTACCACTGCACTGTAGTAGGCTATAATCATGAAAGCAATAGCAGGCACCCAGAATGCCATCTTAATACTGCCCGACTGATCGGAGACAATACCCTGAATTTGTGTTAATACAGCAGCACCCGCAATGGCCATTACCATTCCGGCCCCTCCAATTTTTGTGTCGCTACCCAATCCTCTCATGCCCAATCCATAGATCGTGGGAAACATCAACGACATGCATCCCGATATGCTCATGAGCGCATAAACGCCTATCCAACCTTCGGCATAAATGGTAACGACACTAAAAATAATTGCCAACACAGCAAGAATTGTCAGAAGAACTCTTGGTTTGATATATCGCATTAAACCAGTGCATATGAACCTGCCAAGAACAAAAAGAACAAGTGACAGAATATAGTAGGTAGCACCGGCTTGTTCGGCTGTACGCGGCAAGTATGCCTTGATTCCCAACCACTCGGTTACATTATAAAATCCGGCAGCTATTGGTTCAATGCCACGCAAGGTGGCCATAATTTTATCCGTGCCCGGCTTAGTTCCCAAGTCGTTAACCACCGCGTCAAGACTGAACTGTTGCATCACATACCTGATAATGAATGACCAGACGGCTATTTGGGCTCCTACATACAGAAATTGAGCAAAAACTCCCCACACATAATTTTTGTTCTTAATCAATCTGCGAAAAGTACCGGCAAAATCAAGCGTTTTCTCTCCTTCTTTCATTTTGGGCATCCGGGTAAAATAAATGGCTAAAAACAGTCCGACCATGGCCAATCCCAATCCCATGTAGGTCATCGTGACTGCGTTTAACTCACCTACCTGAATCCGAAGCAGCTCGTCTTTTGGCAACAAAGTCCTTTCTCCGGCGTTCATGGTGTTGAGTTGAGACAGGACAAATACCTGGCTCAAAATAACACCTGTAATTGCACCAAAAGGATTGAATGACTGAGCCAAGTTAAGTCGCTGCGTAGCCGTTTCTTCATGCCCGATGGCATAAACATAGTTGTTTGTTGAAGTTTCAAGGATGGATAGCCCGGCAAAAAGTACAAACAACGCAAGCAAAAACATCATAAAACTGATGTTGATATTAACATAGGCCAATTGCATGGCCGGGTAAAACATGAATGTTCCCAACGCATACATTCCAAGTCCCAGCAAAACACCTGATTTATAAGTATACTTCTTGATGAAAAGTGCTGCAGGAATAGCAAGACCTCCATATCCCAGCAAGTAACAAGCCAACTGAATCCAGGCAGTTTTAGCATCGGTAAGACTCATGATCCTCTTAAAAGCTGCCAACATAGTGTCAGTCATGTTGTTAGGTATAGCCCAGGCAAAAAACAGCGTGGTCAGAAGAATAAAAGGTAAAACAATATTTTTGGCGACAACCGGGTGTTTTTCCATGATTTTTAAAACTGAATCGATTATTTGAATTTATTGGAAATTGAATCAAGGTTGAGGTCGAACAGCTCGTTGACCAACTTAGCCATTTCAAGCGGATCGCCTTGAACGTGAACAACCCTTTGAATATGAGTAAGAGATTCACCGGGCTGCAGTTTCGCTCCCGGAGAAGAAGTTTCTATTTCATAAAAAGGCCCCATAATGGAACCATCCTCCAACGGGCCATCATTGTAGGCATTAACAGCGTCACCCGCATAGGGATCGTCCTGGTCACCCCATTGTGAGTTTACATACTCTGCCTGTTCTTCAGGCAACGAGCCCCACACCAGGGTAAGTATGTTCTTTTCTGAATCGTAACTTCCACACAGGTTTTTAGCTCTTTCCGGCGGAATACCAATCTTACTGCGATATTTGCCGTCAATTTTAAAATAGATTGTTCCCGGTTCTACGATCAACCGATCTGATGGCACTTTCCCAAAATATTCATCATTTACTACCGGTCCTTCAGCACTTGTTTTATAGGGCATGAAAACGGTTGTAGACGGAGAAGGATTAAACATGGATAATATCCAGATAGACAATAATCCTCCATCTTTATTCCAGGCATTATCTCCCTTATTGGTTATCGTGTTCACTGATTGGTATGCCACTACATCAAAAACTTCTGACGGGAAATCCGCATTAAACAGTGCATAAAGCGTATCTTCGGGCAAAAGCTCAATCGTACGCTCAATCGAAAGATTGAAGCGGGTACCGGAAGCATTAATTAACTCCGAATTTTTCTCAAAAGTGACATGAGCGGAACTTTTATCCCGAATATCAAACCCCTCAGTATCAATTACCGGAGGAACTTTCCAGTTCTTATGAACCTGCTCTTTCCCTTGTTCAAAATAAATGGAGTAAGGCCCTCCTTCCGGCCCCAACCAGAACCTTTCTTCTCCGCCTACCGGGTTAAACTGTTCGTTCACTTCGCCTGATTGGATTAAATCATAATTTATCCAACCATAACTGTTCCCTTGTTCCTTATTGGCAGAAGAAGTCATTACCCGCCCTTGATAACCGGGGGCAAGGAGTACCATCGCCCCCGTATTTTCATCTTTTAACTCTACTGTTTCAATGTTATTTTCTTTTAAGAAAGCAACATCATATCCATAAGATCCTTGTTCGAACCCATTAATTGCTTTTTTCACTTGGTTTGATTTTTTACTTTCAGAAGAGGCACAGGAGACCAGAAAAATTAGTGCAAGTCCCCAGACTATATTCCGAATTAATAAGACCTTGGTTTTATTCATTTTTCAGTTCGTTTTATTCGAGTTCAGTCATATAATGCCCCGTAATTACTGCATGCCCTGTAGTCAGCTCCTTCGGGATCACTTCCGAACGAATTCCATGAAGAAGGACGGAAAATTTTATCGGGAGAAACATTATGCATACATACAGGAATTCGCAACATTGATGCGAGTGTTATCAGATCAGCGCCAATATGGCCATAGGAAATAGCTCCATGATTAGCCCCCCAATTTGCCATTACCGAATAGACGTCTTTAAATTGTCCATCTCCACCCGTGCGCGGAACAAACCATGTAGTCGGCCAGGTCGGATCGGTTCGGTTATCCAAAATCTCGTGTATATCATCGGGTAATTCCACGGTCCAGCCTTCCGCTATTTGCAGCACAGGCCCCTGTCCTTTCGCGATATTAATTCGCGACATTGTCACCGGCATTTGACCAGCGGTTTTAAACTGCGAGGAAAACCCTCCCCCTCTGAAATATCCCAGATTGCCGGGACACCATTGAGTCGCGTCGAGGCAAGCTTGCGCTTCCTGCTCACTTATTTCCCAAAATGGTTTCATCACCGGGTCACCGTTTTCATCCTTCTGTTGCGCAGTGGCGTCCAATGTTGTTGATCCGGAATTGATCAAATGAATAATTCCCTTTTCAGCCAGCCCGCTCAGCTCTTTTCCTGTAATCCGTTTTACCGAATCCGGACTCCAGAAGGTGCGTACATCAGAAAATATCTGGCTGGTATTGGTTAACAGATGCCCCATCAGCATCGAAACACCATTCAAGGCATCATTTTCTGTTGCTACAATAAAAGGCTGACGAATTCCATTCCAGTCAAAAGAAGAGTTAAGAATGGCTTCGGAGAAATCACCGTTAGGCAGATAATCGGTCCATTGCCGTTGTCCCTGAAAACCACTTAACAAAGCATTCCGGCCTCTGGCTTCTTCTCCAAAACCCTTTTCCGCTAATTTTGGATTCCCGATCATCATGTCCCGGATAATGATGGTCATTTTTACCACCATCTCCCATTCCTGTTTTTTCTGTTCTTCCGAATGTTGCAACTCCGGTGGATTATTGTCGAATCCTTCCTTGCAGTTGGCTTTTGTCCATTCAAGTGCTTTTTGATACTCTTCCTGATCGAAAATTTCCTGTTCTATACGCCGGTGAACTT
>ENA-ORCT01000355-ORCT01000355.1-marine-metagenome-genome-assembly--contig:-NODE-355-length-23195-cov-3.654295_pt1 | contig 23195 bp, 20 predicted proteins | sample MGYA00248632_ERZ508511 | MGnify/ENA primary metagenome ERZ508511 (study PRJEB26182, sample SAMN06268839) | marine metagenome | isolation source: Tt an P1-techrep anaerobic enrichment on pine from sediment...
AAAACCAGCTCATGGTGGAGAATTCCGGCTTTTCATGATCCCCGCCAAGCCGGATCCTGCCCCAGGGGGAGAAGGCCAGCGCCAGGCAGAACATCAGGAAAAAGGTGACGCCCTGCAGATAGGTGGACTGGAGGTAGTGGCAGATGGTCGCGACCATGGCATTGCTGACATTGGCAAGCTGCTCGGGCATGAACAGTCCGAGGAACACAAAGGGCAGGGCCAGGAAGATGGCCAGGTAAAATACCTGGGCGTCCAGTTCTTTGCCGAACAATCGATGCAAGGTACTTTCCGTTTTCATTTCTTCTCCTTGAAATAACGTGGATGCAGTGGGCCGCCTGTCAGGCCGCCGTTTTCATTTCGCCGTATTTACGCGCCACATAGGCGTTCAGATCCCGCTCGATTTCCGGGTCCATCTCCGGTTTTTCATAGGCTTCCAGGCGCTCGCGAACATGATCGGACGCGGTCTTGACCATGTTGTCCGATTCATGGGCCACCCAGTTTTCATAGGTGCCGCGCCGGGTCAGCCGGGCGGGAAAGAATTCCGTGCGACAGCGTTTGGCGGTTTCCGGCTGCATCATGTAGGTGCCGCCGGGACCGACGCGCTCGATCAGACCCACGTCGATGCTTTCCGGGGTGATGTCCAGGGGGCGGATCGCACGCTTCAGCATGCCGCAGACCTCTTCATCGATGACGAACTTCTCAAGGCTCACGGCCGCATAGGCCCCGAGAATGCCGCAGGACTGGTGGATGAAATGGGCGCCGGACAGCACCGGGGCGGCCACGAGCAGGGCGGACTCGATACCGGCCTGGGCATTGATGGAAAAGGCGTCGGTGACGTTGCCGCCATAGCGGCAGGGAATGCCGTAAAACCGGGCCATCTGGGTGGCGATCCCGATGAACTGCAGGGATTCCGGGCTTCCCAGGCTGACCCCACCGGTGCGCATGTTGCCGGCACAGGAGGTGCCGCCGCACACGCAGGGCACCCCGGGGTTGATCAACTGGGCCAGGACGATGCCGGACAGGCTCTCGGCCAGTTCCTGGACTGCGGTTTCGGCAATGCCGATGGGGCCGGAGATACCGGCCAGCACCATGGACGAAATCAGCAGGGCCTGGCCCTGGCGCGCGAACTCGATCAGCCCTTCAAGGGTGTCGTCGGCATAGCAAAGGGGCGAGAGGGGGTTCACGGACACGATGGCCACGGGATGGTTCTGCACCGCTTTCCGGCTGCCCCAGACTATGGCAGCCATGTCCGCCAGTTCCTGCCCGTTGGCGCGGCTGCAGGGATTGGAGACCAGGGGCTTGTCGGTCAGGGTGAAGGCCGATGCCAGCATGCGGGTGGCCGCCTCCGCCGGGCTGAACTCGGCCGGAATGGCCATGGAACCGGCGGCCAGGTCAAGGTAGGGCGAGGTCTGGACCAGCTTGCAAAGGTTGTCGGCATCCGCCAGGGAGCCGGAGCGCTTTTTTCCATCGGCGTCGATGACAAATGGGGCAGCCCAAGCGGGGCCGAAGGCCACGTGTTCGTTCCCGATCTTGACGGAGCGCTCGGGGTTCCGGGCGTGGAGGGTGAATTCGGCGGGCACGGTTTCAAGGGCCTTCATGACCTGATCTTCTTCAAAAAAGACCTTTTCTCCGTCGGTCTTGAAGCCGTGGCGCCTGAAAATCTCGACCGCCTCAGGCAGTTTAAAGGCAATTCCGACCCGGTTTAGAACGGTCATGCTCGCGTTGTGCAGAGTTTGGATCTGTTCCCTGTCAAACGGCTGGAGTCGGTTCAGCATTGGATATCCTTTCGTTGAATTTTCCCCCGGGCAGAGCCCGGGAGAAAATTTCCAGTGGTTGCGTTCTATCTCAGGCCGCGGCCCGCTTCTGTTTGGCAGGGTCCAGCAGGGGCACGTCCGATGTCACGGCCTTGCTGGTCAGGTTTTCACCGCGGACTTCCACCGCGAGGCCGGGTTTGGCGAATTCGAGGTCCACGCGGAACATGGCAATGGATTTGTTCATCACGGAAGAGAGCAGCGGCGCGGTGACATAGCCGATTTCCTTGTCCCCGCAAAAGACCTTGGCGTCGGCGTCCATGGCCTGGTCCGCATCGGCGATCAGCCCGTAGGTGGTGGTCTTCTGGGCCTTCATAGAGGCCATGACCGCGGCTTTTCCCCGGTAGTCGGCCGCTTTGTTTTTGGAGATTGTGAACCCGAGGCCGACATCCCAGGGAGTGTCGTTATCAGTCATGTCGAATTCGTAGAACAGGAGGTTGGCCTCGACCCGGATCATGTCCAGGCAGGTGAACGAACAGGCCATGATGCCCTCGTCCTTGCCGTTTTCGAGGATCTTGTTCCAGATGGGCACGATGTGCTCGGGTGCCGCAAAAATCTCGTAGCCCCGCTCGCCGGAATACCCGGTGCGGGAAATCAGGCAGTCGTGGCCGAACAGCGTGGTGGCTACATGGTGGAAATAGGGCAGGGCCGGCAGGTCCACCGGGGTGTAGCGGTCCATGAAGTCCACGGCCTTGGGACCCTGGAGGGCGATATTGTTGATGTGGTCATCGAATTTGATGGTGACATCCCTGCCCTCGGCGGACTTTTCGAGCTGGCTCATGGTCGAACCCGAGCTGTGCACTACCAGCCAGCAGTCCGGCGCCATGTGGAACATGATGCAGTCGTCTTCGATGAGGCCGTTGTCATTCAACACCACGGTGTAGACGGATTTGCCGGGATAGATTTTGGTCAGGTCCCGGGTACAGGTGTGGTTGCAGATCTCCAGGGCATCCGGGCCGGTCACCCATACTTTTTTCAGGCCGGACACGTCGAACAGGCCGGCCGTGGTGCGGACCGCGCGGTGTTCGTCATTCAGGTCTTGATTGTATTCCAGAGGGACATTCATTCCGTTCCAGGGATCGAAGGTGGCCCCCAGGGCTTTGTGACATTGGGCCAGGGCGCCTATTCGGGAACTTGTTTGGGTATCGCTCATATAACTTCTCCTTTCGGGTTGATTTGCGATGGGCTGTTCACAGCGGCCGGTGCGCATCGGGGCCGGCCGCCGCGGACTTGAACCTGGCCTGCGTAATGGCAATGGCCGTGCCAACCGAACGGATTGGAATGTATTTACATTTAATTCAGGATATTAGGGGTTTGATGGCCTGGAGGGCGGGATGGCGGTGGTGTTGGAAAATTATTAGATTCTTAAAAAATTCTCAGTAGGACTTACGAACAGAAATTTGAATGGTTACCATCAGCGATAGCGGACCAATATTAGTAAAAGGCAACCCAATGAAGGGATCCACCCTGTTTCAAACGCAACGGATGTTTCCCAGGTGGTGTCAGCTCCTGGTGATCCTCGGGATCCTGCTGCTGATCTGTGGCACGGGCTTGGGGAATCACCATTTCCTGACCGCCGGGGAGCGGGCCTGGCTCAATGCCCATGACGGCGCCATCCGGATCGCCTACACGCCGGACTGGCCGCCCATGGATTTCCTCGATGCCAACGGCCGGCCCCAGGGCATGGCCGCGGACTACATGCGCCTGATCCAGAAAAAACTCGGCATCCGGTTCAAGATGGTACGGGTCAAATCCTGGGACGAGATGCTCGCCTTTGCCCGGACCGGCCACATTGATGTGATCAGCGCGGGCCAGGCCACCGAGGAGCGCCGAACGTTCATGAACTGGTCCACGCCGTTTTTGAACCTGAAGACCACCATCATCGTCCGGAAGGGCCGCCGGGGGGAGCTGACCCTCGACCGCATGCAGGGTATGTCCATCGGCGTGGTGCGGAACTATGCGGTGGGAGATTTCATCCGGGACCTGTATCCGGACCTCACCCTGGTCGACGTGGCCAGCAGCAGCGACGGGATCCGCAAGGTTTCGTTCGGGGAACTGGACGCCATGATTACCGAGGTGCCTAATGCCCTGTACATCATCGAGCAGGAAAAAATCACCAACCTGCGCCTGGCCGGGGAAACCGGCTTCGAACTGAACCACGGCATGGGTATCCGCAAGGACTGGCCCGAATTCCACCGGATCATCGAAAACGTGCTGGCCGGCATCACCGTGCAGGAGCACAGGGCCATCTATTCCCGATGGGTTCGGCTGGAAACCCCGCGGTTCTACCAGACTCGGGCCTTCTGGTATTCGGTGCTAGGGACCACGGCTGCGGTCATGATCGTCATCGGGTCCATTCTGCTGTGGAACCGGGAGCTGAAAAAGCAGGTCACGCAGCGCACTCGGGAGCTGCGCTTCAACGAAATCGGCCTGGAAGCCCTGCTGGCGCTCAACGAGCGGCACCATCGGTCCATACGGGATGTGATTGAATTCGCCTTTCGGCAGATGCTGGAGATCACCCGCAGCAGCTTCGGATACCTGGCCCTCGAAGCCGCGGACGGCCTCACCTATGTGGTGGATTCCGGGCATGACAGCGACGCTACAGTGGAATTTCGCGTGCACAACGGGTGCAGCGGGTTTGACTGCGACACCAAAGGGTTCTGGGGCGAGGCGGTCCGGAAGGCCCGGCCGGTCATCTCCAACGACTACCGCCAGTCCAACCCGCTGATGAAAGGGGTTCCCGCGGCCCATCAGACCATTGTCCGGTACATGAACGTGCCGATTTTCAGCGAGGGGAAAATCGTCGTGGTGGCCGGCATGGGCAACAAGGCAACCGACTATACGAATTCGGACCTGCGGCAGCTCAATTCCCTGACCCATGGCATGTGGCGGCTGATTCAGCGCAAAACAGCCGAGCAGGCCATTCAGCAGAGCGAAAAGCGGTTCCAGGACCTGGTGGAGAATTCGCCCAACGGCATTGCCATCATCCAGGGCGGCACCGTGGTGTACGAAAATCCCGGGCAGAAGGAACTCCTGGGCGGCATGGACTTTTTCAGCGCATCGGAGGCCCCGCGCTTTCACCAGGAGGATGCGGACAAGGCCCGGGTCTTTTTCGACCAGATCGCCCGCGGGGACCTGAAGCGGACGGAAACGGCCTTCCGATTCTATCCCCCGGATGCCGGGAACCGCGAGGAGGCCATGAAGTGGGTGGACTGCATTGCCGCGCCCATCGATTACCACGACGGCAAGGCTGTCCTGCTGACCACCATCGATATGACCGAAGCCAAAAAACTGGAGCATCTGCTTACAGTCCAAGACAAGATGGCCTCCCTGGGCCACGTGTCCGCCGGCATTGCCCATGAAATCAGAAACCCCCTGTCCGGCATCAACATCTATTTGCGGGCCATTGAGAAGCATTTCCGGAACCCGGATCGGGAGGACAAGATCGCCTCGTCCATCACCGCCATCCGCACGGCCTCCCAGAAAATCGAATCCGTGATCAAGCGGGTGATGAATTTTGCCAAGCCCTCAGAGCCGAAGTTTGCCCTGATCCACATCAACGAACCCGTAAAAGAGGCGGTCAACCTCACGGGGTTTACCCTCAGGAAAAAAGGCATCGAACTTGTCCTGGACCTGGATGAACATTTGCCGGCCTGCTATGCCGAACCCTACCTGATTGAAGAGGTGGTACTGAACCTGATCAACAATGCGGCCGACGCGTTCCCGGACGACCAGGCGGACAAATGCATCCGGATCACCTCAGGCCGCAGGGGCGATACCATCCGGGTGGGAGTGGCGGACAACGGCCCCGGCATCCCACGGGATCTGCGAGACAAGATTTTCGATCCCTTTTTCACCACCAAGGAGTACAGCACCGGCATCGGCCTGAGCCTCTGCCACCGCATCATCACGGACCACAGGGGCCGCCTGAACGTGGCGACGGCCGAAAACGGCGGTGCGGTGTTTGTCATCGAACTGCCGGTTTCCGCAAACGCTGACAGCAATGCCGACAATACGCCGACAGCGGCCAGCGCATAGGTCGCCGGCCGCGGGATACTGTGGTGCCATTACCACGCCATCGAGGATAACGATTATGCCCCCCTACACCGTGTTCATTGTGGATGATGAAGACACCATCCGCGAGGGTATTGCCGCGGATATCGAAGAGGATTATGCAGTCAATACCTTTCGCAACGCGGAAGAGGCACTGGAAGCGGCGCCGGTAAAGAAGCCGGATCTGGTCCTGCTGGACATCGGTCTGCCGAAGATGAACGGGATCGAGGCCTTGAAGCATTTCAAGGAACTGAGCCGCGAGATCCTCGTAATCATGATCACGGCCTACGAAGACATCCAGTCCGTAATCGAATGCATGAAAGCCGGGGCGCACGACTACATCGTCAAGCCCATCATCATGGAAGAACTGGAAGTCACCATTGCCAATGCCCTTGAAACCATCTGCCTGCGCAAGGAGATCAAGGCCCTCCAGGAGGTGCAGCTTCGCAAGAACGTGCCCTGCTTTATCGGAGAGAGCAAAGCCATTCACGATATAATGGACTACATCGAAATGGTGGCCCAAAGCCCGGACACCCCCATCCTCATCCTGGGGGAAACCGGCACGGGCAAGGAACTGATCGCCAGCACCATCCACCACCGCAGCCCCAATTTCAGGGGGCCGTTCATTACGGTCAATTGCGCGGCCATCCCCAAGGATCTGATCGAAAGCGAGCTCTTCGGCTATGAAAAGGGCGCCTTCAGCGGGGCCGCAGCCACCGGCAAGAAAGGCCTCATCGAGATGGCGCACAACGGCACCCTCTTCCTGGATGAGGTGGGCGACCTGAACCCGGACGCCCAGGCCAAGCTGCTCCGGTTCATGGAAAGCGGCGAGTTTTACAAGGTCGGCGGCACATCCAAACAGACCGTGAAAACCCGCATTGTCTCGGCCACCAACCGGAATCTCGAGGCCATGATTGCCAAGGGCGATTACCGCAAGGATCTCTATTTTCGCATCGGGGTCATCAAGATCAACGTGCCCTCCCTGAATGAACGGGAAGAGGATGTCCTGCTTTTCGCGAAATATTTCCTCCAGATGTACAACGAAAAATTCAGCAGCTCCCTGACCGGCATCAGCCCGGAGGCCCTTGATCTGCTCAAGGTCTATACATGGAGCGGCAATGTGCGGGAGCTGAAAAACATGATGGAGCGGGCGGTACTCACCGCCCGGGGGACCGTGCTGACCCCGGCGGACCTGGGACTGGACGAGGTCCGGCCGGAAAAGGCCCTGGAAGCCAGCCCGCTGACGCCGCTCACCCCCCTGCCGCCCACGGGGATCGATCTCAATGCGGTCCGGCAGCATATCGACCGGTTCTATTTTACCCAGGCCATGAAACTGGCCAAGGGAAATGAAACCCGCGCCGCCAGGCTCCTGAACCTCAAGCCGCATACTTTTCGGTATCAATATCGGAAGATTATGGATGAGCAGGGGAGTACAACCGAGCAGGGTCGCATCTAAACCCTTTGGTCAACATGCGATGGGTTATACCCGGCATCACCCGCTTCAATTCTCCAAAACGGCAGGTGCGCTCCATCAGATGATAGAGGATCACTTCCTTTCCATTTTCCGCCGATAAGCTCCAAAGTCGCCTCTACAGGACATCCTTTGTTACATTAATATGTTTTGTGCCGCATTGATTTTCCTTATTAGTATACTTTTAGTTACTACGTGAATAATTAGTGCCTACTTGCGAAAGCAGCACGTACGAACTATTGTCCTGACACCGTGCTGAGGTCAATTGAAAATTGTGAATATTTCGTTCGTACAAACTAAGGAGAAAAAGACCAATGAAAGCCATGATAATTCGAAATTTTGGCAGTTCCAACGTATTCGAGCCTGCGGAAATCGCCAAACCGGAGGTTAAGCCGGGCCACGTATTGGTTAAAATCGCTGCAACCAGTATCAATACCGTCGATACCATGATCCGCCAGATGGGCAAGGAGTTACCGATTTCACCGGAGCTTCCGGCTGTTTTGGGTATGGACTTCGCCGGTACTGTCGAATCGGTGGGCGAGGGTATTTCTGAATATGCTGTTGGCGATGAGGTATACGGCTGCGCTGGCGGCTTAGGTGATTTGCCGGGTACCCTTGCAGAATACCTGGTTGCGGATGCCAATTTGATCGCCCACAAACCGAAAACCCTTACGATGCGTGAAGCGGCCGCATTGCCTTTGGTTGGCATCACGGCGTATGAAGGGCTGACACGGGCCGGTATTTCCGAAGGTCAGAAAGTGCTGGTCCATGGCGGTTCCGGCGGCGTTGGTCACGTTGCTCTGCAACTGGCACGTTGTTTCGGAGCTGAGGTCTACGCAACAGGCGGCGGTGACAAGCAGTTGACATTGATCAGGGAGTTGGGGGCGATCGGTATAAACTACAAGACGGAACCAGTTGTCGAATACGTTGCCAAATACACAGATGGTGCCGGTTTTGATGTTGTTTTCGATTCAGTTGGTGGTCCGAATATGGCAAATTCATTTGAAGCTGCTGCTCTCAATGGCCACGTCGCTTCGACAGTGGCTATGGTTGAGTTGGATTTGTCAGTTGCGCATTTTAAAGGGTTGTCTTTGCATGTCGTGTTCATGTTAATCCCGATGATACACAACTATAAACGGGAAGAACATGCCAAAATTCTACGTAAATTGGCCGATATCGCTGATGCTGGCGGTTTACATCCGGTACTGGATGAACAAAAATTTTCCCTCGAGGAAGTTGGAAAAGCCCATGACCGTCTTTCCAGCGGCCAGTCTATGGGTAAAGTCGTAGTAGAAATATAGCCGAGTTCGAGTATCTAAGAGCCTGTTTGAAAACCAGGGGATTGAAGCGAAAATGTGTGAGAGCGAGGGCAAATTGTCGGAAATTTGAGGTGAATAGCCAGCCTATTGACAGAAAATTTGCGGCGATTTGAACCGCTCTCACGCATTTACAGCCAATTCATCGGTTTTCAAACAGGCTCTACCATCAGGGTGTGTTAACCGATCCGGATTAACACGCCCTGGCATTTATTTTATCGGCTTCTCGAACAGCGTATCACCAAAAGTGTAGCAGATGATTTTGTATTCCAATACAAGCTACAGGCCAAAATGGTTCCGCCCCCAATCCCGCATCATCATCATGACATCCCTTAAGCTTTCTCCAACATCGGTAAGCGAGTATTCCACTTTTGGCGGCACCTCCGCATAAACCTTGCGATGGATAATCCCATCGGTTTCCAGCTCACGAAGCTGCTTGGTCAACATGCGCTGGGTTACACCCGGCATCGCCCGTTTCAATTCTCCAAAACGGTAGGTGCGCTCCATCAGATGATAGAGGATCACGCCCTTCCATTTTCCGCCGATAATTTCCAAAGTCGCCTCTACAGGGCATCCATTGTTACATTTATACGTGCTGTGTCGCATTGATTTTCCTCATTAGTATCATTTTTGTTACTACGGCATTTAATAGTGCCTACTTGCGAATGCAGAATATACGAACTACTATCCCGACACGCTGCTGAGGTCAATTGAAATTATGAATATTTCGTTAGGACGAAAACAGAAGGAGATAAATATGCCAAAAACCATTCTTGTTACCGGCTCCACCGACGGAATCGGGTTGAAAACCGCCAGGGCGTTGGTCTCGTTGGGCCACAACGTGTTGTTGCATGGCCGCAGCCCGGAAAAACTGGAAAGCGTGGAAAGAGCGCTCTCAGCGATATCGGATGCCGGGCAGGTTGAAAGCTACGTAGCGAATCTATCACGGATGGCCGATGTCGAGGCACTGGCAAAGGCTGTCGCTGAAAAGCACGCTGAACTCGATGTGCTGATCAACAACGCCGGCGTCTTTAACACGCCCAATCCCGTCACGCAGGATGGGATCGATGTGCGGTTTGCTGTCAATACGATTGCACCCTATCTGCTGACAAAACGGCTTTTGCCGCTGCTTGAATCCTCCGGGCGGATCATCAATCTGTCCTCCGCAGCCCAGGCGACCGTCGATCCGGAAGCGTTGGTCGGACGCGTCAAATTGTCCGACGGGATGGCGTATGCGCAAAGCAAACTGGCGATTACCATGTGGTCTCGCAACATGGCGCTTTCGCTCAAGGATGACGGCCCGGCCATCATCGCGGTCAATCCCCGGTCAATGCTCGGCAGCAAGATGGTCAAACAGGCCTACGGGGTGGCAGGAGGCGATCTTCGCATCGGTGCGAAAATACTTGTCCGCGCAGCCCTGTCAGATGAATTTTCAGCTGCTTCCGGCCAGTATTTTGACAATGACATCGGTCAGTTTGCCTCGCCCCATCCCGATGCCCTGAACACACAAAAATGTGAAGCAATTGTTCGTGTTATCGATGCGGTTCTGACTGAAATAACACGATAAAAAAATTAGGATATAGATATGTATTACGAAGGAAAAGTATACCGTCCCTGGATGGAGGCCAACAGCCTGCTGATACAGACAACTCTCGGCTGTACCCATAACAAATGCACGTTCTGCGACATGTTCAGGGAAAAGCGATTCCGCATCAGGAAGATCGAGGAAATTTTCAAGGATATCGATGAAGCACGGCAACTGTTTCCGCATATCCGGTCCATATTTCTCATTGACGGGAATGTGCTCGTACTGAAAACCGAGTTTCTTTTGAAGATCATCAGCAAAATCACCGCGACGTTTCCGGAGTGTTCGAAAGTCGCCCTGTACGCCGGATTCAATGATCTTAGACGAAAATCCGTGGAAGAACTCAAGGAACTGAAGCAGGCAGGATTAACGATAGCCTATACCGGATTGGAGTCCGGCGATACCCTCACCCTCGAGCGGATAAAGAAAGGCCTGACACCGGAACAGGCCGAGAAGGGAATGGCCAGGGCCAAAGCCGCAGGCATCGACATCCTTGTGTCCATCATCTTTGGGATCGGCGGTAAGGAACGTTCCCGGGAACACATCGTTGAAACCACAAGGCTGCTCAACAAATTGAAGCCCGAACAGATCGCTCCCATGGCCTTGGCTGTCCAGCCGGGCACCGAACTTGCCAAACAGGTTGAAACCGGAGAGTTCATCCAGGCAACCCCGCTGCAGATCCTTGAGGAGGAAAAATACCTCCTGGAAAACCTGGCCGGTTTTGAGACGATTTACTGGGGGGATCACGCGAACAACATTGTCTCCTCAAGGGGCAGACTGCCGGAATCCCAAAAGCTGTTTCTAAAAAAGATTGACCACGCAATTGTCAATCATCCGGTTACGGAACACGAAGTACTTCATACATCACCATGGTAGAAAAGAAGGAGAAAATTATGAAATACGAAGGATTCACGACATTCACAACTGAAAAAGACGGTGGTGTGCTCACGGTAACATTCGATTATCCTCCGGTAAACGTTCAGGGACTGCCGATGCTGGCTGACCTGAATGGACTCGCTATGAAACTCGAACGCGACCGTGAAGTAAAAGTGGTTGTTTTCCAGTCAGCACATCCTGAAATATGGGTTGCGCACTACGATACGAATCTACTTAAATATATGTCAACGGAAGCCGTTTCCCGTGAAGACGCTGAACTGCTGGACCTGCAGACTGTACTGGAGCGTATCAGCAAGCTGCCACAGGCGACAATCGCTAAAATCGAAGGCTTTGCGCGCGGCGGCGGACATGAATTTGCGCTGGCCTGTGACATGCGCTTTGCAGCGCGCGGCAAATTCAAATTCATGCAAATGGAAGTCGGTATGGGCATTCTTCCTTGCGGCGGTGGCGCATCCCGCATGGCACGCCAGGTCGGTCTGGGCCGCGCACTGGAAATCATTCTCAGTGCCCGCGACTTCGACGCGGACGAAGCGGAAGCGTATGGCACTATCAACAAAGCACTGGATCCGGACGAAATCGGTGAATACGTAGATACTCTGGCCAAACGCATTGCCAAATTCCCGGCGGAATCAATCAATGCCTGCAAACAAATTTCTTGTTTTTTCTGACAGAAATAAGTTGAAACAATGAATAAAATTCTGATTCTATTTGGCCATCCAGCCTTCAAGCGATCCACCATCAATGCGGCCTTGCGTGAGGCCGTAGAGACGTTGGACGGTGTTACCTTCCATGACCTGTATGCCAGCTACCCCGACTTTCTCATCGATGTCCGCCATGAGCAGCAGCTTTGCGAAAGCCATGACATTATCATTTTTCAGCACCCGTTCTATTGGTATTCGACACCGGCAATCGTCAAGGAGTGGTTCGATCTGGTCCTCGAGCACGCCTGGGCCTACGGTTCGACCGGCAACGCCCTTAAAGGCAAAATCACCTTTCAGGCCCTCACCGCAGGGGGAGGCAAGGAGACCTACGGTGCTGACGGATTGAATCGATTCACGATCCGGGAGTTGACCACCCCTTTCCGGGCCACGGCAAACCTGTGCGGCATGGACTGGCTGCCGCCCTTTGCCGTCCTGGGCATCCACCAGGGACTACCGGAAAAGGACCGCGTTCGCCACGCCGAGGATTACCGACGGACGCTTATCGCCCTGCGGGACAACAGAGTAGACCTCGATCGGGCCCGTGCGGGTGAACTGCTCAACCAGGATCTGAACGGAATTATCAACGAGGTGTAACCATGGAAGCTTTTTTGCTGAAGCTGATGATTTTCCTCGGGGCTGCGACCATCGCCGTTCCGCTGGCCCGTAAATTCAAACTGGGATCCGTGCTCGGCTATCTGATCGCCGGGATCGTCATCGGGCCCTTCGGCCTGTCCCTCATTGACAATATTGAAGCGATCATGCACTTCACCGAGTTCGGGGTGGTCATGATGCTCTTTCTGGTGGGGCTTGAGCTCAAACCGTCCCTGCTGTGGCAGATGCGCACGCCCATATTGGGGATGGGCGGCAGTCAGGTTATGCTCACATTTACAGCCATCGGTCTGGTCTGTGCGTTCTTTTTGCCTTGGCAACAAAGTGTGGCCATCGGAATGATTCTGGCGCTCTCCTCCACGGCCATCGTCCTTTCGACCCTGCGTGAAAAAGGGTTGATGAATACCTCGCCGGGTCAATCGATCTTTTCCGTGCTCCTGTGCCAGGACTTGGCCGTGATCCCGATGCTGGCCTTGTTGCCCCTGCTGGCGACAGCGGCGATGCACTCCGATACGCATCACGGCAGCGCCATGTTTGATATCACTACGCTTCCGGCCTACCTGAGACTCATCGTTGTGCTGCTTTCCATCGGTTTCATTTACGTGCTCGGCAAGTATGGCAGCCGCCCCATTTTTCGCGCCATTGCCGCCGCCCGCGTAAGGGAAGTATTCGTCGCCGCCGCCCTGGCCCTGGTCATCGGGATTTCTTTACTGATGACGGCAGTGGGATTGTCGCCCGCCCTGGGGACTTTCATCGCCGGGGTGGTGCTGGCCGACAGTGAGTATCGCCACGAGTTGGAAAGCGATATCGAGCCGTTCAAAGGGTTGCTGCTGGGCATCTTTTTCATCTCCATCGGAGCCAGCCTCAATTTCACCCTCATCGGCGATCAGTTCTGGATGATCGGCGGCCTGGTTTCCGGCTTGATAGTAACCAAAGCCATCGTATTGCTTGTTATTGCCAAAATTTTCAAAATGCCGGTCACCGAACGCCTGCTGTTCTCCGTCGCCTTGGCCCAGGGTGGTGAATTCGCCTTCGTTCTGTTTCAGTTCGCCAGAAGCAACGGCGTACTGCCGCAGTCCGTGACCGAAACGCTGATCTCCGTGGTTGCCATCTCCATGTTTCTCGCACCGCTGCTTTTTTTGCTGCATGACCGCCTGATTGCACCCAGGCTCCAAAAAGCTGCGGTTGAACGAAAGCCTGATATGATCGAAACAGAGGAACGCTCAGTCATCCTGGCGGGATTTGGGCGTCTGGGCACCGACCTCGGGAGAATGCTCATCTCTGCAGGCATCAAACCGGTCATTCTGGACCACAACGAATCCAATGTTGACGTGCTGCGCCGATTTGGGTTCGAGGTTTATTACGGTGATGTCACCCGCCTTGACCTTCTCGAATCCGCCGGTGCTGCCGAGGCGGAACTGCTCATCATCACCCTGGGGGATCATGAGAAATCAATGGAGTTGGTAAAGATGGCCCAAAAACATTACCCGCGACTGAAGATTGCGGTCAATGCCGTGGATCGCCGGGCGGCCTTCGAGTTCATGGATCTCGGTGTCACCACCATTCGCCGCGAAACCTTCGGAACGGCGCTGACGCTGGGTCAGGATGCACTGCAGCTGCTCGGTTTCGATCCGTACGAGGCCTATAAGATCCGACGGTTGTTTCGCAATAAAGATAAGGAGACCATGCCGGAACTGTATCGGATTCATCGGCAGGACGAAGACAAATACATCTCCATGTACCAGCAGCACAATGCCAATCTGGCCGATCTGATGACCCAGGACCGGGAGATCGACATGGCGGAACTCGATAAGGCGTGGACCGCCGCCAATCCCGAAACCTGATTGAATTGTCAAAAAGGTACCACCACCAGATAATCTTACATATTTGTTGTTTACACAGCTAACAACTTACAACAATGTATAGAAGCTTACAATAATCCCCGATAAATATCTCGCCACAGGCATAACACCCTTCCGCAGACTCAGGGCGAGCGGAACCAATACATACCTCAGAATTCCTCACCTCCGTTCGCCCTGAGCCGGTCAAAAAGCGGTTTCAGCACTAGTCAGCGTTACATATCCCATGATCAGTAACGCCGGCAAACTATGAAGCTCTTTTCATTATATCCTCTTAATACACTTCTCTTGATGATTGGTATGCATTTTGCTTAGAAAAACCGTCTGGCATAAAGCTATTTTGATTTCGCTTTTCCACTTACACTGTTCCTTAAACGAAAAGAGGTAATCCAATGAGAAGTAGACTAAAGACTTTTATTACGAAGAATAACATCCAGCGCAGTATGTTTCTGATAGCAGGCTGCTTTATCGCTGCCCTGACCTTTACTCCGATGATTGCATCAGCAGGTCTGCTCGATGACATCAAGGCTCGCGGTACACTCAAAGTTGTAACCGAAGATGCCTTTCCTCCTTACGAATTCATCACGAATGGTAAACCCGACGGGTTTCATAAGGATATCATCGAAGAACTTCGGAAATACGCACCCTTTGCCGTCGATCAAGAGCAGCTTCCCTGGACGGGTTTGCTGGCAGCCGTAACCGCCGGCAAATACGATGTGGCTATCACTGGCGCCGGTGTGACCACGGAACGTCTCGCCACCTTCGATTACGCGCCGCCGATCAGCGTAAATGTCACCTATTATATTAAGCGCAAAGGCGATGACAGTATTAAAAGTATCAAAGACCTGTCCGGCCTGACGGTTGGAGTACAGGCCGGCAGTTCCGTGCTGGCCAGCCTCACACAGCTTGACGCCAAACTCAAAGCCATGGGCGGCAATTTGGGCAAGATCGTGGAATACCAATCCTATCCGGAAGTCTATGCCGATCTTGCCAACGGACGGTTGGATTACGCGGTTAACTCTGTTATCAACGCTGCGACACTGGTTAAAAAGCGCTCCGATACCTTCGAGCTTGGAGAAGCAACTTCCGGGCTTGGCTTCATAGCCTGGCCGGTGAAAAAGGGGAACGACGATCTGCTCGATTACCTTACCGGTTTTATCGCTCATTTGCGCGACACCGGCAAACTTTCTGAATTGCAGGAAAAGTGGTTTGGTAAGAGTTTCCCGGATCTGCCCAAAGAGAGCATCAAAAGTGTAGCGCAGTTCGAGCACCTGACAGGCGAGAAATAACAGCAATCAATGTGCAGGGAATAAATAATCAGGCGCTTGAGTTAAAAAGGAATAAGAAAGTGGATATGAATGCCTGGACTGCTCTTTTGGAGGGAGCCTGGATGACCGTGTGGATTTCAGGCCTCTCCATTACCTTGGGCGTCATTGCCGGTTTTGGCGTCGCTGTGCTGCGCAACGCAAATATTCCGATTGTCACCCAGATATTGACCCTTTACATCAGCGTAATCCGTGCGACGCCGATGATTACGCTGGTGCTGTTTTTATTCGTTATGACGCCTTATCTGCAAGTTGAAATCGATCGGTGGATCATCGCCGTTGCCGCGATGACCATTAACACAACGGCTTTCAATGCAGAAATCTGGCGATCCGCTCTCGTTACCTTTTCTGTCGAACAGATCGAAGCTGCCAAAGCAGCAGGCATGACACGTGCACAAATGCTCAGGCGCATTATGCTTCCCCAGATGGGGATCACCAGCCTGCCCGGACTTGTCAATGAAATGACACTTCTTGTTAAAAGCAGCCCTGCGATAGCAATGGTCGGCATAGCTGACCTGACGCGCGCCACAAATCGCATTACCGCCATAACATACAAACCATTGCCACCGATTCTGGCTGCCGCAGTTCTTTATCTTTTGATCATTGGGACGATGGTCTGGCTGCAGCGCAAAGCTGATAAGTACGCGCAACGTTTGGCGATGTAGGATGACATCATGAAGCTGTATGATTGGCTGACCGTTTGGCTCAACATAGACCGTGTCATGCTGGGGTTCGGGGTTACAATTTTGTTCTTCTCGGTCGCTACGGTGACAGCGTTCACCGGCGGGTGCGTCTTTGTTTACCTGATGGACGGAAAGCAAAACATTCTCAAACGCAGCTTGCGCTCGGCCCTTGACGTACTGCGCACCCTCCCTTTTTTGATTGTCTTATACCTGCTGTATTACGGTCTTCCCCAGATCGGGATCCGAATGACTTCCTGGACGGCGGGAATGATCGCGCTCAGTGTCTACCATGCATCCTACTATGCAGAAATTCTGCGTGGTGCCAGGGTTGCACTCCCCCAGGGGCAGATGGAATCGGCCAAGGCGCACGGATTTACGCCGTTTCAGATGTATTATCGAATCCTGTTGCCGCAGATGGTGCTTCGATCCGGGCCATTGTTCGGCAACCTTTTGGTCGGTTGTCTCAAGGACACCGCTTTTTTATCGATCATAACAATTTACGAACTGACCGCAGCAGCCAATGCCCTGCAGGCGGTGTATTTTATTCCTATGCCAGCCTTCATTATTGTCATCTTCCTTTATTGGATTATCAGTCTGATTCTTGAAAGACTCCTGAGACTAATGGGGCGCTATTCGAAACACAGAGGACTGAGTTATGAATGATTTATCTCCTGTTATTGAAGTTGATAATTTGTGCAAGAGCTTTGACGGTATGGAGGTGCTCAGGAGCATAAATTTTACGGTCGAACGCGGTCAGATCATCAGTATAATCGGATCATCGGGATCAGGAAAATCAACTTTATTGCGCTGCATTAACTGGCTTGAACAGCCTGACAGAGGAACGATCCGGATTGTCGGCAATCGCATCGGGATCAAGGACGATGGCACGCCCATGTCGGAACGCGAATTGGCAAAAATGCGGGCGCGTATGGCAATGGTATTCCAGGGCTTTAACCTTTGGCCTCACCTGAACGTTCTGCGTAATGTGACGGAGGCTCCCGTTCATGTGCAAGGCGTTGCAAAAGATGAGGCCATTGCACAGGCCGAGGTGTGGCTGCAACGAGTTGGCATGCTCATCAAAAAAGACGCCTATCCGTATACCTTGTCAGGAGGACAAAAGCAGCGGGTTGCCATAGCCCGTGCGCTGGCCATGAATCCGGAAGTCATTTTGTTTGACGAACCGACTTCCGCGCTCGACCCTGAACTGGTCGGAGAGGTACAGGACGTCATTGGCGAACTGGCCGCGGATAATTTCACCATGGTCATCGTTACTCATGAGATGGATTTTGCCCGTTCTATTTCAAACGAAGTAGTCTTTATCGACAAGGGTGTAGTCGTGGAACAGGCGCCACCCGAAAAAATATTCGGCAACCCGGAGACCGAGCGTCTCAGGCAGTTCGTCGGTAAATACAGGTAGTTTTCCAAGCGCTTTTCTTTTCCGAATACTCGAAAATTTCGGAACTCTCCCGAAAGCTGAGTGTTGCGCAGCCATCGGTGAGCATCTCTGTAAAGTGCGGTGAGAAAATCGCCAGAGCAGAACAGTTTGCAGCGCTTAGGGTAATGAGTAGACCCAAAAATAATACATAAACAGCGGGAGACCTTTGATGAATATTGATTTTCAACAGATATTGCAAAAATCAGAAGACTACCAGTCCCGGATCTATGCTTTTTTGCGCGACATGATTGCTATCCCAAGTGAAAGTTGTCAGGAAGAAAAGGTGATCCAACGAATCAGGCAGGAAATGGAAACGGTGGGCTTTGACCGGGTTGAAATCGATCCAATGGGTAATGTGCTCGGCTACATCGGGACCGGGAAACACCTTATCGCCATGGATGCCCACATCGATACCGTCGGGATCGGCAACCCGGAAAACTGGAATCATGATCCTTACACCGGCTACGAGGATGATGAGGTCATATATGGCCGTGGAGCCAGTGATCAGGAAGGCGGCATGACCGCTATGGTTTATGCTGGAAAGATTATCAAAGATCTCGGTCTTGAAAAAGATTACACGTTGCTGATAACCGGTACCGTCCAGGAAGAAGATTGCGACGGCCTGTGCTGGCAATATATTATTGAAGAGAGTCAAATCCGTCCTGCTTTTGTTGTCTCCACCGAACCGACCTCTCTTGGCGTCTATAGGGGACAGCGGGGAAGAATGGAAATTTGTGTGTCGGTTGACGGAATCAGTGCCCATGGCGCCGCCCCGGAACGGGGAGATAATGCTATCTTCAAAATGGCTCCTATTCTCATGGACCTTGAGAAACTCCACCATAGACTAAAAGACGATGCTTTTCTCGGAAAAGGCTCATTGACGGTTTCAGAAGTGTTTTACAGCTCTCCGTCGCGCTGCGCAGTTCCCGATGGATGCTCGATTTCCATTGACAGAAGGCTTACCTGGGGCGAAACCCGCGAACAGGCCCTGGAAGAGATTCGCCGGTTACCTTCCGTTCTGAAAGCCGGAGCGAGAGTGTCTATGTACAGTTATGACCGGCCCTCTTACACCGGATTAGTCTATCCTTCAGAATGTTACTTCCCGGCCTGGGTACTGGAGGAAGATCACGCCGCCTGTAAAACCCTGGTGGACGCATACACTTCATTGTTTAATCAGGCCCCGGTCATCGACAAATGGACTTTCTCCACCAATGGCACCTCGATCATGGGACGGTACAATATTCCCTGCATTGGATTCGGTCCCGGACACGAAGATCAGGCACACGCCCCGAACGAAATCACGTGGAAAGATGAACTCGTGAAAGCCTGTGCCATGTATGCAGTCATACCATCGCTATACGTTAAAAAATATGTGCATTGCCTGAAGCAGTGAAACAGGATCTGTTCACTTGTAATCGATGATTCTCCTTTCAGCGTGGCCCCAAAAAGGGGATGTGCAAAAATTCTGACAATATTTCAGTAGATAAAGTTTTTTTTATAGTTATTCCGTGGCAGTATTTTTCTGAAACGGCATTGTTTTGGGCCGGATATTCTTCCAGCGCTCACCCACCGGGCAGGCGCGCATACATTCGATGCAAAAATCAACATCTGTGATATAAATTTGTGAGAATTCCACCAGAAAATCCCTTTTCTTCACATGCTGACGTAACATGCGGATATATCCCGGCCATTGCCAGATTTTTTCAGGCGGCAGGCGTTTGAAACCAAAAGCCCAGTAGACAAAACACGGATCCACATCATATCCGTCAGGCGTTAAAGCGCCAGATGGGCAGGCTTCCACGCATTTGTTACACCCTTTGCAAAGATCAAAATCCTGCCTTGGATCTGGCTCTAACTCAGCTTCAGTAATAATGGCACACAATCTCTGGTGCGGCCCGAATTCCGGTGTCAGCAGCAGGTTGTTTTTCCCGATCTCGCCCATGCCGCAACTCACGGCCGCATGTTTAAAGGAAAGAAACCCCACCGTGCGGGTCTGACGAAATTTTTTCCCGGTTTCCGGATCATGTTTAAATATTTCCGCCGGCTTGTCTGAAGATATCGGAAGGGTCAAAAATCCTTCACGTTCGAGCATGCGGCCGATTTTTTCCGCGGTCTCATCCAGCAACCGGGAAGTCTGCATTTTACTCCGGGTCCAGAGCATGATATCCGGCGAACAGACTGCACCGAGACTGTGAGCCACTGCCATCACGATCACACTTTTGGCCGTCGGCATGAGATCCGTGGCAGGGCGCGGCGGATATGCCAGAATCAGGTTCCGGGCATCCGCGATCCCCACCAGGTCAATTCCTTGTAGCTTGATCAATTTTTTGATTGCTGCCGCGTCAATTTTTACCAGTTTTTCAGGTTCAACGTTCCTCATTATTGATTTTCTCCCGCAGCGGTTTGGGTATTCCGGATTCACACGGCACACCCATGGCACAAAGACCGCACCCATAGATAAAGATATGATAGTTTTTGTTGCAGTACTTCAGGGATTGAGCCACCCTCTGATAACAGATCTCTTTGTCGTGGGCATTTTCAGCGGTGATGGCATCCACAGGACAGCGCGTTGCGCATTTTAAACATTTTTTGCCCTGATAATGAAGGCAATAGGCATGAATATCATCAGGGCGGGTATGGTTTGGGGCAAGCTTCAGATTGACCACAAAACTGGCGAGCCGATGCGCGCAGCCCTTTTCCGTGATCAGAAAATCCTGCACGCCGAACGTGCCGAGGCCCGCCGCATACGCGATATGCCGGTGTGACCACGGGGATGCCCAGCCCACTTTGGGATATCGTTGTTTGTTAAACATCGGCGTCACATCGGGGGCGATGGCTAAAATCCCCTGTCCCATCAAATCGGTGACAATTTCGCGCACAATGGTCTGGCTGAAAATCTCGCCCAAAAGACGGGTCTGGGCCCACCGTTCCGCCGGCCAGTCCATAGCAGCGGCATTGTCTTTTTTCGTGTTCCGGGTTATCGGCATGACAAACGACACCACACTCAAATCTTCAGGCGCCGGCGGCCGAACCCCGTTGTTTTCCGCCTGCCACTTCATGATTTCAAAAGGGGTAAAATGATGCGAGCCGATAATTTCTTTGTATTGGTCAAAAATCGGATCATTGCCATGGACAAAACCGACAAGGGGCGCGTCAAATATGGGTTCATCGTAAAACGGGTATTCCATCCCGTTTTCCGGGTGATGAAGGATTTTATCCGTGATGGTTTTAATGAACCATTCTTCATCAGGAGGCGTTTCAAGACAGGCTGAATGTGCCTTCTGATTCAACAGGGGCTGTTTGGGGAAAAACATCCCCTTCATCTCGCCGATGGCATTTTTTATCCCTTCGATATCCGACAGATACGAAAACCTTCTATATCGGTCTTTCATTCTTTTGCGCTTGCCCACTGATCAGTCCTTTTCTGCTATCCGGTTGTTTCAACCGCAGCCGTTTTTCAACTGCCTAAGCAAGACCGAATTTTTTCCGGTATACATCTTCCGCCCAGTCTTTCCAGTAATCCGAACAATAAATTGCTGACGCAGGATAGTTGTTCAGGGCGCTATCTCTTGCGATAAACGCAGTGGCCGGGATGTCCTTATTTTTTGAGATCTGCGCTTCTTGTGCAAAGCAAAGGCCTGCATTAATGACGAAATCAGGACTGGTATTCATAATATCATCTATAAAATCATCCGGTGTCCGGGGGTTTTCTCTGCATGTCCTGCATACCCGGGAGGAAACAGTAAATCCGTTTTTCACAAGAATGCGGCAGGCCCGCTTTGTCTCCCTCCAGAGGTCCGGGCAGAAAAAAACTGTTAACCTTGCATACTTCATTGCCTTTGCGAATTCGATAATATCTTTCAGCCGGGGCCAGGCAATGTATCCCCTTGACTCCATAATGGCCGCGTTTTTCGCCATCTCCCGTGTTTCGGCGTCCGTAGCATACTCGGCTTCAGCAGCAACATAAACTTCCGGGTAAACATTTTTCGGGCAAAAATTCTTCTTCTGAAAACCACCGCCCACACATAACTGCTGAAAACAGGATGCACATTGGATTTCGCTCATGTTTAACTCCTCATCTTTTTCTTAACCATTCTGAAAAGATCAATGGGACGGATCCGGCGGTAATTATATTTGGCAGCACCTTCGGGGTTGGGTCTCCTGCCGAAAAAGTTATCTCCATAAAAATTATACAGAATTGCCGCCGGATTATGACCGTTTGATCTGTCTTTAGCAATCAGGGTGGCAGTGGGCGCTTCAGAATACTTCATGAAAATCGAATCATGGCCCGCACACAAACCAATGATGAGGTTTAAACCCGTTTTTTCCCTGTTCAGCACCATGGCCTGGGCCACCGGATTGCAGGCAACGCACCCGACAGCATATCCGGTTTGTGTGGTCATGCGGAAACGGACCGGCACGCCAACGGATTTTTTCTCATAGGTTCCGGTTTTGCACATAACGGAAACACTATGAAGACCGGTTTTTTTCAACATATTGGTAACAACTCGCAATTCATCATGAAGGCCGATACAACAGGCAATACCGATTTTTTCAATTTTCATGAAGCGGGCATATTCAATGACTTCACTGATCCGGTTTATTTGCTTTTTCCGTATCTGGGCGGCAAATTCAACAAATCCGGCCACCGGCTCCTGAGAACCGGATTCTTCCCTATTGCGTTCAGGGCAGTCAACAGGCATTTTCCCCTGCCCGGTAAAACAGGTCTGGTCTGCACAATTTGCGCATGGCATTTGTCAGCGTCCTCCTTCTTTCTTTTCCACCCGGCACAGCAGCGCCTTGATCGGCACCGAAGCGGTTACCGGGCACAAATGCTGATCATCGGTCAGCATATTGATATTCACCCGCTGCCAGCCGTTTTCCACGCCATACCAGTATCCGTGCGGCGAATGTATCACCCGGGGGTCAATATCTTCAAAAAATTTGATTTTAATTTCAATTTTCCCTCGAGGGGAGGCCAGGCAAACCCATTCCCCCTCTTCCATACCAAGAAATGTTGCCGTGTCCGGATGAATCTGAAGCTCCGGATCCGGGGATCTTTTCCTCAGAGACGGGATATTGCGGTGGGAGGAGTGATAATATACCAAGTTCCGTCCGCCGGTGGTCAGCACCAGCGGGTACTCTTTGCTCAGTTCCGGGCTGGCGACCGGGCTCTCCGCCGGCTCCCTGAAAACAGGAAGTGGAGATATTCCCATTACATTCAGGTAATCCGCATACAGTTCAACCTTTCCGGTGGGAGTCCGAAACGAGCCTTTTGCTTCATAACTTTTGTATGTGACGGGTATGTTATATTTCCCGATCTTTTTAAATTCCTCAAATGTCATGTCCATGGGCTCCAACCGGTAATCAAGCGTTTCTTTCACAGACTGCCAGAATCCGGAAAGGCCCATTTTTTCAGCCAGGTCGATTAAGATCTGTTTTTCATCCCG
>ENA-ORCT01000358-ORCT01000358.1-marine-metagenome-genome-assembly--contig:-NODE-358-length-22919-cov-3.249497_pt1 | contig 22919 bp, 24 predicted proteins | sample MGYA00248632_ERZ508511 | MGnify/ENA primary metagenome ERZ508511 (study PRJEB26182, sample SAMN06268839) | marine metagenome | isolation source: Tt an P1-techrep anaerobic enrichment on pine from sediment...
CAAGCCAAGCGCAGAGAGTTGCTCTGCAGACGTACTTGCTGTACGTCGAAGCGCAAGGAGCGAGCACGGCTGGAAATGGCGTGCAATTAGCGGTTGTCGCAGAAGCCTTCATGAATAATTCGGGCTAAGTCGTCAAGAAAAGTAACTCGCCTGGGCGGGCGAGATCGGCCGATTTGGATGTACTCTGAAACGAAGAGGGCAGTGCGGTGACTTATAACGAGACACTATTGGCCCTCGATCTGGGCACCACGACCCTGGCCGGACGGCTCATCGACCGCAACGGTTGTACACTGGCTGAAGCTACGCTACCCAACCCCCAGGCGTCGCTGGGAACGGACATTGTCCGCCGCCTGGAGCTGGCCCGCAATGGCAAGGGAGAGCAGTTGCAGCAGCTGCTGGTCGAAGGGCTGAACGTGCTCATCGAACGGTTGCTGTCTGAAGCCGGTGTCGCATGCGGATCCATCGCCGCCGCCGCTGCGGCCGGTAATAGTGGAATCTGCGCTTTGCTGCGCCGCCAGCCGGTCGACAAAATACTCTTTCCGCCCCATCGTCCGTCGCAGACCGAGGGTCTGTACCTCGATGCCTCTCAACTCGGTCTCGATCTGTCGGTGCCCCTTTATCTGTTTCCCCTGGTGGCCGGCTATGTCGGCGGCGACCTTGTCGCCTTTCTCTTCGCCCAACTTCCCAGTCGCGACAACAGCCTTTATCTCGATATCGGCACCAATGGCGAGCTGGCCTTGCATGCCGGAGGCCGCTGGTGGACCACTTCGGTGGCGGCCGGGCCTGCTTTCGAAGGGGGCGGCATCACTTGCGGTATGGCCGCCTCAGCGGGGGCTGTGAGCGGCGTGAGCCTGGACGGTGACCGTCTGCAACTGCAGGTGATCGGCGGCGGCCCGCCTCGCGGCCTGTGCGGCAGCGGCCTGGCGGAAGCGGTGGCGACAGGCCTTGAGGGCGGCCTGATAGATAAGCGCGGCACCTTTGTCGATCCCTTGCAAGTGGAGAGTAATCTGGCCCGTTATCTTGTCGAAGGGCCGGAGGGTCGTTGTCTGCGCCTCTATCGCGACGCGACCGTCGATCTCTGCCTCACTCAGCAGGATGTGCGCACCTTTCAGTTGGCCAAAGGGGCGGTACGGGCCGGGGTCGATTGTCTGCTGACCCGGGCAGGGGTATCGGCCACCGCCATAGAAGAGGTGGTGGTGACCGGCGCTTTCGGCTTTTCCCTGGCGTCGCGTATACTGAAAAAGGTTGCTATGCTGCCGGCAAACATGATAGATAGGGTACGCTTCGCCGAGGCCGGCGTGCTGGCCGGTTGCTGCCGGTTGCTGCTCGCTGAAGAGGGGTCGGAAAAGGCCCAGCATTTGGCCGATGGCCTGCAAGCTTATCCCCTGTCCGGAACCCCGGCTTTCGAAAAAGCCTTTTTAGGTGCCCTCGATTTCTGAAAAACCGCCTGCGGACGGTTTTTTTGTCGTTTTAATAGTCCCTGCCCGCGGCAGCGGTTCGCAGTGCAGGGGCGCGATGGTTTTTTATGCTTTGAAGCAGGAAAGGATTGTGCCATGGCCGTCATCAAACGCGCCCTCATCAGTGTTTCGGACAAGACCGGAATCGTCGACTTCGCCAAGGAACTGAGCACCTTCGGCGTGGAAATTCTCTCTACCGGCGGCACTGCCGCCCTGCTGCGCAAGGAAGGCCTGCAGGTGCAGGACGTCTCCGACTATACCGGATTTCCTGAAATGCTCGACGGCCGGGTCAAAACCCTCCATCCCAAGGTGCACGGCGGTCTGCTGGGTATGCGCGACAACCCCGCCCATGTGGCCAAGATGGCTGAGCACGGCATCGAACCGATCGATATGGTGGTGGTCAACCTCTATCCCTTCGAAGCAACGGTAGCCAAGGACGACTGCACTCTGGAGGACGCCATCGAGAATATCGACATCGGTGGTCCGACCATGCTGCGCAGTGCGGCCAAGAACAACCGCGACGTCTCGGTGCTGGTCGATCCCGCTGATTATCCGGTGGTACTGGCCGAGATGCGCGACAATGGCGGCAACGTTTCGGCCAAGACCAATTTCGGCCTGGCGGTCAAGGTCTACCAGCGCACCGCCGCTTACGATGCGGCGATCAGCAACTGGCTCGGCCGGCGCCTCGGCGAAGAGGAGACCACCTTCCCCGAGACCCTGACCGTGCAGTACAAAAAAGCCCAGGAGATGCGTTACGGCGAGAACCCCCATCAGCAGGCAGCTTTCTTTGTCGAGGCCGGGCTGCAGGAAGCCTCCATCTCCACCGCCCGCCAGTTGCAGGGTAAGGCGCTGTCCTTCAACAATATTGCCGATACCGATGCTGCCCTGGAGTGCGTCAAACAATTCGACGAAGGGCCGGCCTGTGTTATCGTCAAGCATGCTAATCCCTGTGGCGTGGCCCTTGGGGAAAACCTGCTCGAAGCTTATGAGCGGGCCTTCTCCACCGACCCCGAATCGGCTTTCGGCGGTATCGTCGCCTTTAACCGCGGCCTCGATGCGACCACCGCACAGGCCATCATCGACCGCCAATTTGTCGAGGTGATTATCGCCCCGGCGGTGACCGAGGAAGCGGCCGCCGCGGTGGCGGCCAAGAAGAACGTGCGCCTGCTCGAATGCGGTTTTTGGCCCGAGCAGCCCGCGGCACGCCTCGATTTCAAGCGGGTCAATGGCGGCCTGCTGGTGCAGGACACCGATCTGCTGCTGTCCAACGACCTCAAGGTCGTCAGCAAGCGGCAACCGACAGACAAGGAGATGCAGGATCTGCTCTTTACCTGGCGGGTGGCCAAGTTCGTCAAGTCGAATGCCATCGTCTACGGTAAGGATGGCATGACCGTCGGCGTCGGTGCCGGGCAGATGAGCCGGGTCAATTCGGCGCGCATCGCCGCCATCAAGGCCGAACACGCCGGCCTCGAAGTCGAGGGCTCGGCCATGGCCTCCGACGCCTTCTTCCCCTTCCGCGACGGCATCGACAACGCCGCCGCCGCGGGGGTGACAGCAGTCATTCAGCCGGGTGGCTCGATCCGCGACGAGGAGGTTATCGCCGCTGCCGACGAGAATGATATCGCCATGGTTTTCACCGGCATGCGCCACTTCCGCCACTAATGCACTGCTAAGTGATAACTAAATAGGTCGCATTGGACGTATAGGTCCTATAGCTCGCCAGCTTCAGAAGGCGTCTAGAAAGGGAATAATCGAAATGAAAGTTCTGGTAATCGGCGGCGGCGGGCGCGAGCACGCCCTGGTGTGGAAAATCGCCCAGTCCCCCCTGGTGGAAAAGATCTTCTGTGCGCCGGGCAATGCCGGCATTGCCGAGCTGGCCCAGTGTGTGGACCTCAAGGTCGACGATCTAGACGGTCTTTTGGCTTTCGCACAGAAGGAGCAGATCGGTCTGACCGTGGTCGGTCCGGAGCTTCCGCTGACCCTCGGCGTGGTCGATCGTTTCCGTGCTGCCGGTCTGACTATTTTCGGCGCCGACCAGAAGGCGGCTCAGATCGAGGGCAGCAAGAGCTTCTCCAAGGATCTGATGGCCAAGTACGGCGTGCCGACTGCGGCCTACGGCACCTTTACCGACCCCGATCAGGCCAAGGACTTCATTCGTCAGAATGGCGCCCCCATCGTGGTCAAGGCCGACGGCCTGGCGGCCGGCAAGGGCGTGATCGTCGCCCAGACCGAGGACGAGGCAATTGCCGCCGTAGATGATATTCTTTGCGAGGGTGCCTTTGGCGCCGCTGGCAGCCGGGTGGTCATCGAGGAGTTCCTGGAAGGGGAGGAAGCCTCCTTTCTGGCTTTCACTGATGGTGATATTATCGTGCCGTTGGCTTCTTCCCAGGACCATAAACCGGCTTTGGACGGCGATGCCGGCCCTAATACCGGCGGCATGGGCGCCTATTCGCCGGCGCCGGTGGTGACCGATGACATTCATCAACAGATCATCGAGCAGGTACTCAAGCCGACCATCGCTGGCATGGCCGCCGAAGGCTGCTCCTATAGCAGCATTATCTACGCCGGCCTGATGATCAAGGACGGTCAGCTCAAGGTACTGGAGTTCAACGCCCGCTTCGGCGATCCGGAGACCCAGCCTCTGCTGGCGCGGCTCAAGTCGGACATCGTGCCCGTGCTGATGGCCTGCGCTAAAGGCGATCTTTCCGGCATCGAGCTGGAGTGGCACGACAAGGCGGCGGTCTGCGTGGTGATGGCGGCCGGCGGCTATCCCGGTTCCTACGAAAAGGGCCAGGTCATCGAAGGGCTCAAGGCTGCGGCGGCGATCGACGATCTCACCGTGTTCCACGCCGGCACCGGCGAGAAGGATGGTAAGGTGGTGACCGCCGGTGGCCGGGTGCTGGGTGTGACCGGTCTGGGAACCACCGTCGCCGAGGCCATCGACAAGGCCTACCAGGGCGTCAAGGCCATCAGTTGGCCCGAGGTTCATTACCGCAGCGATATCGGCCGCAAGGCTTTGAATCGGTAGCTGAGACAAAAAATATGAAAAAGCGTCTTACGCTCGTTCGCTTCCCTCATTCAAGCCGCAAAGGCGCAAAGAAAACCTGTAACCAGGGGTTTGCCTCTCTTGGCGTCTTTGCGACTTAAGCGACTGAAAGGAGCGGGCGTGAGAATAATTTTGAAGTTTTACCCTGAGTTTTCGAAACATCTTAATAAAGGAGAGACTTTACTATGAGTGACAAGCCACTGGTCGGTATCCTGATGGGTAGCGACAGCGACTATGAGATTATGGCTGAGGCGGCCCGGGCTCTGAAGAGCTTCGGCATCCCCTACGAGATGCAGGTTTCCAGTGCCCACCGTTCGCCGGCGCGCACTGCCGGCTATGCCCGCCAGGCCCGCGAGCGCGGAATCCGCGCCCTGATCATCGGCGCCGGCGCCGCCGCCCACCTCGCCGGGGTGGTTTCCGCCGAAACGACCCTGCCGGTGATCGGTGTGCCCATCGATTCTTCGGCTCTCAAGGGGCTCGACGCCCTGCTGGCTACCGTGCAGATGCCGGCCGGAATTCCGGTGGCGACCATGGCCATCGGCAAGGCTGGAGCCCGCAACGCCGGTATCTTCGCCGCCCAGCTGCTGGGCGCTACTGATGACCAGATGGCCGCCAAGCTGGCCGACTTCAAAGCCGATATGGCGGAGAAGGTGGCTCTTAAGTCCGACGCTTTGCAGGAGCGCCTTGCAGCAGACGGCCTGTAATTTTCTGCGATCCTTACGGCCGTGTGGAATGCGCTAAAGTTCCACGCGGCCGTATTTTCTGGAGCTGCCATGCCCGGTAAATCGCACCCTTTGCATGCCCTTTGGATCTTTCTTTGTTCCCTCAAGCTGACTGTGGTCACCCTGTTGCTGCTTGCAGCAACCTCCATCCTCGGCACGGTCATTCCGCAAAAGCTCCCCCTTGCTGAATATCAGCAGCATTACGGCGAAAAGGTCCAGATCCTCCAAGCCCTGCAGTTGGACGACATGTACCACTCGGTGTGGTTCACCGCGCTGCTCGGCCTGTTCGTCCTTAATCTGGCAGCTTGCTCGCTGCGCCGCCTGCCGGCGGTTTGGCGCAGTGTCAGTCGCCCGCCGCTGGTGGCCGATGAGGCGCTGCTGCGGTCTTTGACCAATAAGACGCTGTTGCAGGCGCCCTGTTCCGCCGCCGAAGCAGCAAGTCGTCTGCCATCCCTTATTCAGAGCTGCTTCGCACGACCGCGTCAGGCGATTGAGACCGAAGATGGAGTTTGCCTGTTTGCCGAGCGGCGCCGTTATGCCCGCTTTGGCGCTTATGTGACCCATCTGGCGATTCTGTTGATTATCCTCGGCGCCCAGATCGGTTCCTGGTACGGGTTCGATTCTTTTGTTGCGGTGGTGGAGGGGGATACCGTGACCCGGCTGCCCGCGAGCGATGGGCAGCCTGCCATCGAACTCGGCTTTGGACTGCGCTGCGACGATTTTTCAGTCAGCTATTACGAGGGCAGCGCCCGGCCCAAGGAGTACCGCAGCTTGCTGACGGTTCTGGAGAATGGGCAGGAGGTCCCCGGCTATGTTCAGGTGCCGGTGGTGGTCAACCGGCCACTGCAGTACCTGGGGCTGACCTTCTATCAGTCCAGTTACGGTATGGCGGAGATGCCGCTGTTCCGTCTGCGGGTTAAGCTGGCGGATGGCAACGAGACGCAGGTGGAGGGTCGTCCCGGTCAGCTGCTGTCGCTGCCCGACGGCGGCGCTCTGCAGGTGATCGATTATACCCCGGCCTTTCGTGACCTGGGCGGAGCGGCTTTGGTCGAGGTGCGGACCGCGGACGGCCGAAGTCTGCCGCAGATTGCCGCCAGCCGGGAAGTGCCGGTCGACATGCACCACGCTTCACCTTACCGTCTTCGGTTGCTGGGACTGGACGAGCGCTACTATACCGGCCTGCAGGTGAAAAAGGATCCCGGCGTGCCGGTGGTCTGGCTCGGCTGTCTGCTGCTGGTGCTCGGTTCTCTCGGCGCCTTTGGCCTCGCCCATCAACGTCTGTGGCTGACCATACGCTCGACTGCGGCCGGCTGCGAGATTCAGCTGGCCGGCAGCAGCCATCGCAACCGACAGGCTTTTGCCCGTCAGTTCGAACGCTTGCAGAAGCAACTCGCTGAAGAACTAGGTTCCGGCAACCCTGCCCCGGAGGAGGATCGCTCATGAGCAGTGCGCAACTCTTCAACTTTGCCACGGCTATCTATTTCGCTGCCATGGTGCTGCTGGCTCTGGTTTTGTTGCTGCGCAACCGGCGTCTTGGTACCCTGGCCATCGCCACCGTATGGGGCGGTTTCGTTGTCCACAGCGCGGCCATCGGTCTGCGCTGGGTCGAATCGTATCGGCTGCCCGGTTCCATCGGCCACGCGCCACTCAGCAACCTTTACGAGTCAGTGGTCTTTTTTGCCTGGTCTATTGTGCTGATCTATCTGCTTATCGACCTGCGGCTGCGTCAGCGGTCGGTCGGTATTTTTGTCGTGCCTTTTGCGCTACTTGCCATGTGCGGCGCCCAGCTGTGGGGTAACGACGCCATCGAGCCGCTGGTACCGGCCCTGCAGAGCAACTGGCTGACTTACCACGTGGTGACCTGTTTTCTCGGCTATGCGGCTTTTGCCGTCGGTTGCGCGGTATCGATCATGTACCTGGTCAAGTCCGCCCTCGGCCCATCGAAGAAGGAGGGCAGTGGCGAGCTGTTGCCGAGCCTGGAACAACTTGACGACCTCAACTACAAGGCGATCATGATCGGTTTTCCCTTCCTGACTCTGGGTATCGTAACCGGCGCCGCCTGGGCCAATTACGCTTGGGGCACCTACTGGAGCTGGGACCCCAAGGAGACCTGGAGCTTGATCGTGTGGTTCGTCTACGCAGCTTTTCTACATGCTCGTCTGACCCGTGGCTGGAGCGGTCGGCGGGCGGCCTGGCTGTCGATAGTCGGCTTTGCCGCTACCCTGTTTTGTTACCTGGGGGTCAACCTGTTGCTGTCCGGGTTACATTCCTACGGCAGCGGCTAACCCGGATTATTCATGAAGACTCCTGCTGCAATCGTCAATTATACGCCATCTCAAGCCGTGCTCACTCGTTGCGCTTCGACGTACTTCAAGTACGTCTGCAGGGCAACTCTCTGTGCTTGGCTTGATCTGACGTACACTTGTCGGTTTCACAACGAAGCCTCATGAATAACCCGGGATAAAATCATGACGGACCTTTTAAGTGAAGAACATCGCTGGCTGCAGGAAGGGGAAACTCTGGACGATCTGCGGCTGGGCGGGCTGAAAATTATTCAGCGCCAGGACGGCTATCGTTTTTCCCTCGATCCGGTGTTGTTGTGTGATTTTTCCCGGGTGGCGCGGAATGAGACCGTGGTCGATCTCGGTACCGGCAGCGGCGTCATTCCCCTGCTGCTAGCCAAACAGACTGCTGCGGCGAAAATCGTCGGCATCGAACTGCAGTCGGCGATGGCCGACCGGGCCCGTCGGAGTGTTCAGCTCAATGGCTTGCAGGATCAGATCACTATTTTAGAGGGGGATCTGCGGCAGATTCGCCAGCAGCTCGATGCGGAAAGCGTCCAGGTTGTGGTGGCCAATCCGCCCTTTCGGCGCCCGGACAGCGGCCGGTTGTCGCCAAGTTCAGAGCGGGCGCGGGCCCGCCACGAAACGGCTGGCGGCCTGGAGGATTTTGTCGCTGCCGCCGCTTATCTGCTTGGCACCGGAGGCCGCTGCTATCTGGTTTATCTGGCCGAACGGCTCGCCGAGCTGCTGGATGTGCTGCGGCGCAACGGCCTGGAGCCCAAGCGGCTGCGCTGCATTCATTCCCGGGCCGGCGATTCGGCGCGTCTGGTGCTTGTGGAAAGCCGGCGCGGCGGCGGGGTTGGGGTGACGGTAGAGGCACCTCTTTACGTCTACGAAGGGGAGGACTACAGCGCCGAGGTATTGAATATCTACGGGGAGGATTGAGCGACGTCAGGTGTCCTTTGGTTCCTGCCGGGCCTTGTTCAGTTGCGCTTGCTTGTGTAGAAGCCGCTGTAAATTTCGGCGCAGTTCCGGGTCGCTCAGCGGTGCAACCGTCCGGGTGATTTGTTCTTCTTCGGCGTTGGACAATTTTACCTGCCGCCAATCCGGGGTCTTCGATTCAACGGTAGCCGCGGGAGGGGCTTGCTGTTGGGAACGGGCGCGGCGCAGGTAGATGTCGCGAATAAGATCTTCGCCGATGGCCGCGTTGAGGCGGCCAAGAATCTGCGGTTTCATCAATTGCAACTGCTGCATCCAGACTGCGTGATCGACCCACACCTCGAGGGTGTTGTCGCGAAATCTGGCCGGCCGGGCCCGGGCGGCGATTTGCGGACCGACCACCCGGTCCCAGAGCTGCCAGACGCGGCCACGGCGCAGCTTGTCTTCCATGCCCCGCTGCTGAAATATTTTGCCGAGAACGGCTCCGACGCCGTCGATGGAACGGCTGCGCTGTGAATCGCTCATGGTGTGGCTGGTCTCCTTCTGTTCAGTGGCAGACAGTCTATCGGCCGTCTTCGGCTTCTGTCAATCGCCAAGGTGGTAGCAACGACTGGGCGTACGTTCGTTGCGTACTCGTACTCAGCCCGGGAGGGCGGTACTCGTACTCGGAGTTTGATTTTAATGCCAAGAGTCAAAACCCGAGTACGCGTACGAGTTCGAGTATGAGTACGGCGAAGGGCACACCTTGTACCCTTCGGCCTGGCAAAGTACCGGCCCCATCAGGGGTTTTTCCCTTGACAAAGCAGGGGGGCTTAAATATAGTTCGCATTTGCGCGATTTTGCGCAACCGGTGCGTCCTGTTCGAGGAATCATGTTCGACAACCTGTCCGAAAAACTTGACTCGGTATTCAAAAAGCTGCGTGGCCACGGTGTTCTGACCGAGGACAACATCAAGCAGACCATGCGTGAAGTGCGCCTGGCGCTGCTCGAGGCCGACGTCAACTTCAAGGTGGTCAAGGAGTTCGTTGCCACGGTGAGGGAGCGGGCCGTCGGACAGGAGGTTCTCAAGAGCCTCAATCCGGCCCAGCAGGTCATCAAGGTGGTGCGGGACGAGCTCGGTCGCTTGATGGGCGAGGGCGAGGAAAACGGTCTCGACTTGGCTGCGCGACCGCCGGTAGCGTTCATGCTCTGCGGTCTGCAGGGGGCGGGTAAGACCACCTCTTGCGCCAAGCTGGCTCTGCAGCTGCGCCGCCAGAAGCGTAATCCCCTGCTGGTACCGGCCGACGTCTACCGGCCGGCGGCCATCGATCAGCTCAAGACCCTCGGCAAACAGCTTAATATAGCGGTGTTCGACAGCCAGCCCGACCGCGATCCGGTCGAGTTGTGCGAAGAGGCACATCGTTATGCCGAACTTAACGGCTACGATACCCTGATTCTCGATACCGCCGGACGGCTGCATATCGATCAGCAGTTGATGGACGAGCTGGTGCGGATCAAAGCTTCGCTGCAGCCGCGGGAGATTCTGCTGGTGGCCGACGCTATGACCGGCCAGGATGCGGTCAATGTGGCTGAGTCTTTCAACGCTCAGCTCGAGATTAGCGGTGTGATCCTGACCAAGCTCGACGGCGATGCCCGCGGCGGCGCCGCGCTGTCGATCCGGGCGGTGACCGGCAAGCCGATCAAGTTGGTCGGCCTGGGCGAAAAACTTGATGCGCTCGAGATTTTCCATCCCGATCGCATGGCCCAGCGTATTCTCGGCATGGGCGATGTGCTGTCACTGATCGAAAAGGCCGAAGCGGCCATGGATCAGGAAGACGCCCAGCGCATGGAACAGCAGTTGCGGCAGGACGGCTTCACGCTGGAGACCTTCCGCGATCAGCTGCAGACCATCAAGAAGATGGGCAACCTCGAATCGATTCTCAAGCTGATTCCGGGGGCCGGTAAGGCCATGAAGCAGATGGGCAACATGCAGCTGCCGGACAAGGAGCTGAAGAAGATCGAGGCCATTATCAATTCCATGACCCCCCGGGAACGACGGGATCAGCGCATTCTCAACGGCTCCAGAAGGATACGAATCGCCAAGGGGAGCGGCACCACGGTGCAGGATGTCAATCAATTGATGAAGCGCTTCAGCGAAGCGCAGAAGATGATGAAAAAGATGCAAAAACTGGGTCCCAAGGGGATGAAGAGTCTTCTGGGGCGTGGTGGCGGCATGCCCTTTTGAGGGCAGACACCGCCGTCAGGTTGCCTGGCAGCGTTGTTGATTGACCAGGAACCTTCTTAAAAATAAAGTTGACCAGTAAACATAACGGGTAACCGTTCGACACATTCCAGGAGGAACAGCACATGGCAACAAAAATCAGACTGGCCCGCGGCGGCGCCAAAAAGAAGCCTTTTTACCAGGTGGTGGTAGCCGACGAGCGCTTTCCGCGTGACGGTCGTTTCATCGAAAACCTCGGACAGTACGATCCGCGCCAGAGCCCGGTGATGGTCAACATTGATGAAGATCGGGTCATGGAGTGGCTGAAGAAAGGTGCTCAGCCCACCGATACCGTGCGGCGGTTGCTGCGCGAAAAAGGCCTGTGGGCCAAGTTCAAGAAGGCCTGATAAGTCTGATAGCAGGTTGGCGGCCGAGGTGGGAACGTTTCTTAGGGAAGGAATGACCCATGAAAGAGCTCATCGAATTTATCGCCAAGTCTCTGGTTGAAAAACCGGATGCCGTTACCGTCACCGAAGAAGAGGGCGGGGACGGCAGCATCCTTCTACAGTTGGCTGCCGCCCCCGAAGATATGGGGCGGATCATCGGCAAACAGGGGCGCACCGCCAAGGCCATGCGCACCTTGCTCAATGCCAAGGCCACCCGGGAAGCGAAGCGAGCCAGTCTGCAGATTTTGGAGTAATGACCGACTCGTCAAAGGAATGGCTCCGCCTCGGGGTGGTGATCGGGACTCACGGCTTGCGTGGCGAACTTAAGTTGCGCAGTGAGGATCCCGATTTTACTCTGCTTTTGAAGCAAGATGAGCTTTATTTACAGCTCCCCGGTGCTGTGCCTCAGCCCGCTCGGTTTGCAGCCCGAGGCTGGGTCAAAGGCAACCTGCTGGTGAAACTGGCCGGCTTCGACCGGGTCGAGGCGGTTCAGGACCTGGTCGGTGCCGCGGTTCTGGTAGACAAAAACCGGCTGCCGGCTTTGCCTGACGGCGAGTTTTACTGGCATCAGTTGCGAGGTCTGCGGGCGGTCGATCGCCAGGAAGGAGAACTCGGCACCCTCGATGGCATTTTTTCCACTGCGGCTCACGAAATCTACGTGGTCAACGGCCGCTACGGCGAGGTGCTGATTCCTGCGGTGGCCCAGTTTATCGTCGAGGTCGATCTGGCCGCAGGACAGATTCTTTTCGATCTGCCCGAAGGGCTGGTTCCGAAAACTGATGATCTTTGAATTACTGACCCTGTTTCCCGGCCTGTGCGCTTCGCCTTTTGCCGATAGCATTCTCGGCAAGGCGGTCGACAAGGGGCTGATCGACGTCTCTGCCCATAACCTGCGGGATTGGGCCGAGGGTCGGCATAAAGTCACCGACGACACTCCCTATGGGGGAGGTGACGGCATGGTAATGAAGCCGGAGCCGGTGGCCAGGGCGCTGGACGACCTGCGCAGTAGAAGCCCGCGAGCCCGCGTGCTGTTGATGACTCCGCAGGGGGTTCCCTTTCGCCAACACCATGCTGAGGAACTGGCGAGGGAGGAGCGACTGATCTTCGTATGCGGCCGTTACGAAGGGTTCGACGAGCGCATTCGCCCCCTGGTCGACGACGAGTTTTCCCTGGGAGACTTTGTGCTCACCGGCGGTGAACTGGCGGCCATGGTGATGATTGACGCGATAGCGCGGCTGGTGCCTGGGGTGCTCGGCAGCAGCGGCAGTGCCTTGACCGATTCCCATGCCGATGGCCTGCTGGAGCATCCCCATTACACGAGACCGGCAGAGTTCCGTGGCATGACGGTACCCGAGGTGTTGCTGTCGGGTAATCACGCCGCTATTGCCGAGTGGCGCCGTCGCGAACAGCTGCGACGCACCTTGTTGCGCCGGCCCGATTTGCTGGAAAAGGCCGAGTTGAGTGAGCAGGATCGTCGCTGGCTCGACGAAATACGCCGGGAACTGGGGGGTGATCAGTGACCCGGCCGGCCGTTGCCGTAGCGCTGGTGCATCATCCGGTGGTCGACCGCCGAGGTGATCTGGTTACTACCGCGGTGACCAATCTTGATATTCATGATCTGGCCCGTACCGCGCGCACCTACGATGTCGACAGGGTCTATCTGGTGACGCCCCTCGTCGAGCAGCAGCATTTGGTCGACCGCATCCTGCAGCATTGGCGGCAGGGGCATGGCGCCAGCTACAATGCCAAACGGGCCGAGGCGCTCAAACTGGTGACGGTGGTCGCCAGTCTGGAGGATGCTCTGGCTGACTGGCAGCAGGTCGCCGGCCAGGAGCCGTGGCCGGTGTTGACCGGCGCCGCGCGCCAGGACGGCATCACCTTTCGGCGCTGTCGCGAGCTTCTGGCCGAGCAGCCGTTAATGCTGGTGTTAGGCACTGGCTGGGGGCTGGCGCCGGAACTTTTTGAACGGGGTTATACGGTGCTGGAACCGATTGTCGGGGCCGGCGACAACTACAATCATTTGCCGGTGCGCTCGGCGGCTGCGATCATGCTTGATCGCCTGCTCGGGGCAGCGCAAGACTAATCGACAAAACCAGGACAAAAACAGCTCATTGCTGAGGAGGAAGATATGAACGTTATCGATCGTTTGGAAATGGAACAGATGAAGAAAAGCATTCCGCCCTTCAAGGCCGGCGACACCCTGCGGGTGCACGTCAAGATCGTCGAGGGCGATAAACAGCGTATCCAGGTCTTTCAGGGGGTCTGCATCAAGCGCTCAAACAGCGGCCTCGGCTCGACCTTCACGGTACGCAAGGTTTCCGGCGGCATGGGCGTTGAGCGTATCTTCCCTCTCCATTCGCCGGTCCTCGAAAAGATCGAACTGGTTACGGTGGGCCGCGTGCGCCGCGCCAAGCTCTATTACCTGCGCAAGTTGCAGGGCAAGGCAGCGCGCATTCGCGAAAAGCGCACTGTCTAATCCGAACCATGCGGTACAAGGCCCCGACATTGTCGGGGCCTTTTCTCTTGGCAGTTGGGTGAGGCGGTCAAGGTTCCTGCCGAGCGCTTCGGGGCAACACGTTTTTCGGGCCGCCGGTTTAAATAGTAGAGGTATTCGTGACGCTTGAGCTTTTTCCGTCCGTGGAAGAAGACCCCCTGCAGTTCGAAAGGCGTCTGCGGCAGCAGGGCTATCGCGTTGTGGCCGGAATCGACGAGGCCGGCCGTGGTCCCTTGGCCGGTCCGGTGCTTGCGGCGGCGGTGGTACTGCCGGAGCGCTTCGACCTGCCTGGGCTGACCGATTCGAAAAAGCTCTCACCCACTGCTCGCGAGCGGCTCTTCCCGCTCATCCGACAACAGGCCGCCGTCGGCATCGGTTTCGCCAGTCCAGCGGAAATCGACCGCTTCAATATCCTTCAGGCCACCCTTCAGGCCATGCGGAGGGCCGTTGCCCGGCTGCATCCGGCCCCGGACTTTCTGCTGATCGACGGCATTACCCCCCTACCCGTGACACTTCCCCAGCAGACCCTCAAGAAAGGTGACAGTCGTTCCCTGTCTATTGCCGCCGCTTCTGTCATTGCCAAGGTTGTGCGTGACCGGTTGATGGTTCATTACGATCGACGCTATCCCGCCTACGGCTTTGCCGGCCACAAGGGTTACGGTAGTGCCGCACATCGCAAGGTCATAGCCGAACTCGGTCCCAGTCCCATTCATCGAGCCAGCTTTCGCGGAGTCAAAGAGCATCTACCGGGCACCGAAGGCTGCTGAGTTCAACAGTTATCATCGCGGTTCCATTTTCTTCAGTTATTACCTCCCCGATACTGTCCGGCTGATGAATACATCCATATTCATTGCGGATGGTTGCCTTCGGTTTTACTTTGTATTTAGAGTACTTATGATTCTTTTAATCCTGCTCTTTGGCATCCGTATTGCTTTGAAAATATGCTGACGGAACAGTGGGATTAAAAATAAGCCTGTGGAAGTGCGGGATGCGTTTATTAGATCGAGGTGAGGCGAAATGAAATTCAACGATTTGAAAATAGGCTACAGACTGGCGTTTCTGGCAGGAATTCTAGCAGTTTTTCTGGTTATTACCGGGGTGCTGGGATTGAACAGCCTGCGTAGAGTCGATACCTCGATGCAATCCCTGTATGAGGAGCGGGTCGTTCCTCTTACCCGCCTCAAGAAGGTGTCCGACATGTATGCTGTCAACATTGTCGACCTTTCCCATAAGATCCGTAGTCAACAATTTGACTGGGACGATGCCATGCAGGCATTGAAAGAGGCTCAGGCACTCATTGCAGAAGACTGGAACGCCTACCTGGCAAAGGCCACTGCGCCGCAGGAGCAAGAGTTGGTGCGGGAGGCGAAGAAACTCATGGCCAGTGCCGACAAGACTATTGTCAACCTGGAGCGGATCATCGCCCACCAACAGCAGCTGATGCTCATCGATTTTATTGAGCACAATCTTTATCAGGAGATCGATCCCATTACAGAGCAGATCGGCAGGCTCATCGATGTTCAACTGGAAATGGCACGCCAAGAATATGATAAGGGCCAAAACACATATCAGCATACCTCGGTTCTCACTCTTGGCTGCATGGGGCTGGCCCTGTTGCTGGCCGGCGGCCTTGCCTTCGTGATCATCCGCAGCGTGACCCGGCCGGTGGTTCGCACCGTTGAGATGATCGAGGCTCTAAAACATGGCAATCTCGATATGCGGTTGAATCTTGACCGCAAAGATGAGATCGGAAGGCTGGCCCGAGCCATGGACGCCTTTGCAGACAATCTCAAAAACGAAGTACTCGAAGCATTCAATAGCTTGGCAGCCGGTGACTTTACCTTCAAGGCCAATGGTCTCATCGCCCAGCCCCTGGCTCGAGCCAACGAGGCGTTGTGCCAACTGGTAAGTGAGATGAAGGCCAATAGCGATCAAATCGCCGGAGGCTCCCGCCAGGTTGCCGACGCCAGCCAGAATCTCTCGCAGGGAGCAACCCAGTCGGCTTCTTCCCTGGAGGAGGTTTCCGCTACGATGACGGAATTGGCGGCCCAGAGCCGGCAAAACGCCGAGAACGCCAAGCAGGCTAATCAGTTGTCCGGCCAGGCCAAGAGCGCCGGTGATGAAGGCAATCAGCTTATGAACGAGTTGATGGAGTCCATGTTCGACATCAACCAGTCGGCGGCCAGCATCAACAAGATCATCAAGGTGATCGACGAGATCGCATTTCAGACCAATCTGCTGGCGCTCAATGCGGCGGTCGAGGCGGCTCGCGCCGGGCAGCACGGTAAGGGCTTTGCGGTTGTTGCCGAGGAGGTTCGCAACTTGGCCGCGCGCAGCGCCAAGGCAGCCAAGGAAACCGAAGAGCTGATCGAGGCGGCCAACCAAAAGACCAATTACGGTACCGAGCTGGCCCAGAATACCGCCACCGCCCTGGAAGGCATTGTTCAGGAAACGGGTAAGGTTACCGACCTGCTTAACGAAATTTCAGCCGCTTCCGATGAACAGGCGGTCGGTTTCGGTCAGGTTTCCCAGGGATTGAGCGAGATCGAACAGGTCACCCAACAGGCCACGGCCAACGCCGAAGAGAGTGCCTCCGTGGCCGCTCAACTGGCCGGCCAGTCGTCTCATCTGCAGGAAGTTCTGGGTCGATTCCGGATCGGCGGAGCGCAGGGCGTATCTGGAATCGCTGCCACCTCTGCCGGTGGGGTGCTGCCTGAGGCGCTTGTCCCAGCCCCGGCAGACAAGATGTCGCAGGCAGCCCCTGCACTACCGGCGCAACCTGCTGCGACTGCTCCGTCGGAGATTATTGCTTTGGACGACAGCGAGTTCGGTCGCTATTGAGCGACAGTGTCAGCCATCTTCGCAAAAAGACCGGCCACAAAGCCGGTCTTTTTGCGTTGGTCGCATGACATAAATTGGGAATATTCATTCCGCACACGGAATCATGGGGTTAACAGGAGCTTTTGTCCAAGCGCGTTTGCCGCATCGGCAGCCGCTGAAATAGGAGAAGGACAAGATCGCAGGGGTGCTGTTCGTTACCAGTACCTCTGCGCCGCACAGATCTTGCATTGATATATCCGAATGCAGCCGGCCTTGACTGGCAGGCTATTGTAAAATAGCCTGCTGAGCTCCTGAATGGGCTTTTTTCAATAATCTGCTATGCTGTCCTCAAGTTAAGCCGGTTGTCGCGTCCGCCGATTAGACAGTTAAACGAACGGTGTGCCGCGCTTTTCCTTATCCTTGTAGAACAGTTATACTTATCTGGAAGAGGTTTTCAGGTAGAGGTTGATATGTCGTTGTTTCGGTGGACCGTAGCTCAGAAAATTGCCGTGGGCTATCTGCTGGTGGTAGGCTTTTGTCTTGCCGCCATTGTTTATGCCCTGCTGGCGCTCGGTAATCTGGTGAATCATTCGGAGAAGCTGGTTACGGTTGAATTCCGCACCTTTACCGTGGCGCGGGACCTTAGTCGCAGTTTGCTCGACGAGGAACGTCTGGAAAAACAGATCCTGGTATTGCGCGATGCGTCCATGCTGGCCCTGCTGAAAAAACGCCGGCAGGAAGTTTCCGATTACTGGAAAGAGCTGGCCGCTATTCCATCGGACGAGCGGTTTGCCTTGATAATCAAAGCCTACAGCGCATTTGCCAAATCACGAAATACCGGTCACGAACTGCTGGCAGCAGGTCGCTGGCCCGAAGCGGAACAGCTTTTCGCGCAGAACCTGTCGCCTGGTCGCGACAGGCTGCTCAGGCATCTTGAGCAATTTCGCCGGCGGCGGGAAGGGGTCATGGACGATACCATCCAACTCTTTGCCGCAAATATTCATCAGGCCTATCGTCTGACCCTGGCGCTGGCCTTTGCCGGCATCGGATTTGCTGCCCTGGTGGCCGTGGGAGTTATTATCAAGATGCACCGTTCCTTCGGCCAGCTTACCCAGGCCACCAAGGCGATTGCCGCCGGCAGTTACGATTATCCCCTCGCCTTGGAGAGGCATGACGAATTCGGCCGCCTGGCCAATCACTTTGCCGACATGGCGCAAAAGCTTCGGGATCTGGAGGAGCTTCATCTTGATGCCAATCCCCTTACCCGGCTGCCCGGCAACCTGGCCATCAAGAGCGAGCTGGAAAACCGCATCGCCGCCGGACGGCCCTTTGCCCACATCTACGTCGATCTCGATTATTTCAAAGCCTACAACGACCGCTACGGATATCAGGCCGGCAGCGAAATCATTGCTCAGGTCGGGGACATGATCCAGGACATTGCGGGCCGCTGCGGTAACAACCAGGACCTCATCGGTCACGTCGGCGGCGACGACTACGTGTTGCTCAGCACTCCCGATCGCGCCGAAGCCATCGCTTTGGCACTGATCGAGGCATTTGATGCGATGGTACCCGACTTCTACACTGAAAAGGACCGCAAAGCCGGGTTTTTCAAAGAGAAAGATCGCTACGGCGTGGAACGGGAGTTTCCCCTGTTGTCCATGTCCATCGCCATCGTCTGTTCCAACAACCTGGCCAATCCTTCGCCTGAAGCCATCGGCCGTGAATGCGCTAAAATGAAAGAGCATCTGAAAAAACTGCCTGGCAGCAATTACCTTATCGATCGCCGGGAGAACCGCTGATAATGCGTCTGCTTTATTGCCTGTTACTTCTCGTTCTGAGCTCCTGCACCACCGTCAGCTTTCCCGAAGCGCTCATCCCCGCTGATCAGCGGCTCTTCGCCCAGGGCATGGAGCAGCTGGAAACAAAGAGCGATCCGACTGCCTTTGCCGTCTTGCAGCAGAACCACCCTGACAGCCCGTGGGCCCAAAGGGCGTGTACGGTGCAGCAACTTTTGCAGACCATCGCCGAGCAGCAGCAGCGTCTTGACGGTCTGCAACGTGAGCACAAGAAATGCCGGCAGCAGGACGAAATCCTGCGCCAGCAGAATGAGGCACTGGAGGGCGACCTGCAGCGTCTCAAGCAACTGCTCATCGACTTCGAGAGTCGGCGGAAATAACTGTTTACCCCCCTCTGGCCGAGTCCGCCGGCTCGGCTAGCTTCTCAACCTCTTCGATCCTCGGTCGCTTCGCTCCTCGTCTTCAACGTATCGCATCTTTACAAAGAGATCATCCTCGTGGCCGTCTCTCTCGGGACGGTTGGGTGATTTTCTCCGCCTTCCAAGGGGTGTTCTCGCCGGTCCGGTCAACTTAGCTTGAATGCGCGATACCTGTGCCTGCAGGGCATGGGTGATCTTTTCCGGAGTCAGATCGACCCCGGTCTTCAGCAAGTAGCTCGTCATAAATCAGGGGTGCACCGATCCTGTTCCAGGGAAAAATATTTTCTTGGACCTTGCAGGCGAGTATTGATAAATTAAAATTAAGATTGTGTTAATTTCGGGAGAAATCTTATAAGAAAAAGGGGGGGGTAACGGCAAACGAATACAGGAAAAGAGGAGGGGATCTTTGAGTTTGTTAAAACGAGCGTTAACTGGCTATCTGTTGCTGGCGTTGGCCATTCCCGTATTTGTTTATGGGACAGCATCGGCATGCACAAGTATCGTCTTGATGGCAGACGATGGTTCAGCCGTATATGGACGAACTATGGAATGGGGGGCATTTGATCTTAATTCGCGCCTGACGATCGTTCCTCGCGGATACGAGTTTCAGGGGCATACGCCGGACGGAAAGCCCGGCTTTCGTTGGAAGGCCCGGTATGGCGTCGTTGGCATTGATGCGCTTGAAAAGGACTACCTTACTGACGGGATGAACGAAAAAGGCCTGGTTGTTGGTGTTCTTTATCTCCCCGGATTTGCCGAGTTTCAACCCTACGACCCAGCTCAGGCGAAAATATCGATAAGCTCTATGGAACTTGCCAATTATGTCCTCTCTCAGTTTGCCACAGTTGATGAAGTGCGTGAGGGGCTGAAAAAAATACGCGTCGTGCCTGTTCCGGAGCCTGCTCTTGGTGGCCCGGTGCCAGTGCACTTAACGGTGATAGACCAGAGCGGTAAAGCTATTGTTGTCCAATACCTTAAAAAGGAACTCAAGGTTTTTGACAACCCGCTTCGCGTGCTGACGAACTCGCCAAGTTTTGACTGGCATATGACAAACCTTCGCAATTACCTCAATCTGTCAGCTGTTGCACTGCCTGCCAAGAAAATCGAAAATCTTGATTTTAGGCCCATTGGAGCTGGCAGCGGTTTACTCGGCATTCCCGGCGACTATACCCCTCCTTCACGTTTTGTACGCGCCGTGGCTTATACGCAGACAGCACGGGAGACGCCCGACGGCGATGAAACGGTCTACGAAGTGTTCCGCATTATGGACAACTTTAACCTGCCTCTTGGTACCGCAGAAGGTCCGGACGCTTCTCCCGAACTTTTAGAGGGAATGCGGAGCTCAACAATCTGGACGAGTGCTGCTGATACCAAGAATCTGAAGTACTATTATCACACGCAGCACAATCGTAAAGTGAGAATGGTTGACCTGAAAAAAATCGATTTTTCGCCAAACAAGGAAGGGATCAAACGTTTCCCGTTGGATAGGCAAAAATCTCAAGATATCGAGGATGTAACTCCGCAATGAGCCTCTGTCGATGCTTATTGCTTACTAACCGCCTGCCACTTCCTTCGGCGGTGGCAGGTGGTTGGTGGCTCGTGCCTTTCAGCAATCGTCGCAGTGAAAATTTAGTGCTTCATCAACCTTGGTGCGCTTCGGCATCGGCGCGGTTTTGCCGCCTGAACCCCGGCGTTAGCCATCTGGAGGAAACAACATGAAACCTTTTGTCACTGGTTTGGTCGTCTTGTGTCTGTCTCTCTGCACCAGCCTTGCCATGGCTCAGAGTATGGAAAAAGAACAGGCGGCCATTGCCGCTGCACAGCAGTGGCTGGCCTTGGTGGATGCGGGTCGCTACGATCAGAGCTGGAAGCAGGCGGCGGAGTATTTTCGCAACGCGGTCAGCAAGACCGACTGGCGGGATTCGATGAGGACAGAACGTGCGCCTCTCGGCCGGCTCAAGTCACGCAAGATACTCCGTGCCGATTATCGGACCTCGCTGCCCGGCGCCCCCGACGGCGAGTATGTGGTCATTCAGTTCGCGACCTCCTTCGAGAACAAGCAGGCGGCGGTGGAGACCGTGACCCCGCAATTGGAGAAGGACGGCCGCTGGCGGGTATCCGGATACTACATCCGCTGACGATTGTACTGAGCTGATTGCAGCTTGCCGGTAACGAGTGGCCTGACCTTTCTGTCCCTTGCTGCGGAACCTTTTTTGAACATTTTCGTTCTCGACCGCGATATTCCCACCTGCGCTCGCTACCACGCCGACCAGCACGTGGTTAAGATGATCCTGGAGAGCGCTCAGATGCTCTGTACGGTTATTAACCTCAGCGGCGGTCGTTCCCCCTATAAATCGACACATCCCCAGCACCCTTGCACCCTCTGGCAGGGACTTCACTGGCCAATTGGCTGTGGCTGCGGCGCCTGGCGCTAGCTCTCAACGATGAATATCGCTACCGCTATCGAAGGGATTTTGATCACAAGTCGGCAGAGGTTGTGAGAAGCCTGCTGCCACCGTATCTTGCCGATTTGGGGCTGACCGAATTTGCCCAGGTCATGCCTGAAAAGTACCGGGTTCCGGGCGATGCGGTGCTGGCCTATCGTCGTTTCTACGTCGGTGAGAAGGCGCATTTCGCCGCCTGGACCCGGCGCCGGCCACCGCGCTGGTTTGTGGAAGGGTTGAAGCACCAGACCAGCAACAAAAAAGGATGAAAAAAGGAAAAGTTTGATGTTCGGTGCCGGCCTGCTAGGTACGGCTAGTGTCTGGTATCGCGCGATTCGGTCGAAGGCTGGGTGGGAATGGCGCCTGACCGGGCAGGCCGGTCGAAGACGATTCGGTACCAGCAGCAATAAAAAGGCCGCGGGGGATGGATTGCGCCTTCCTTTTCGGGTTTCAGAATAATGGTGGGCTTGAGCCTTTTGGGTCGATTTTCATTGGCGGTCATGGAGGTACCTCCTCTTGCCGGAAGAATGAAAGAGACTGAGCGGTTCTTGCCCGGGTGACAGGTGAACCGCCTTCCTAGCAGGCCCGAAAGATGAACTGCTGTTCCATAAGGTGACACTCCTGCTTGTATGGATTGCTGGCTTTGTTTGGTTTTTTCGCCCTCAAAAAGAATCGGGGTTTTCGTTATCGTCGCGGCTGGCACTCAACTCCGCTTGCAGCAGCGCTATCCGCTCGTGCAAGGCGTGAGTGATTTTCGCCGGCTCCAGATCGCCATGCCCGGCAGCCAGGAGTTCGGCGTAGGTCAGCGGCACGCCAAAGCGGATTCGCAGCGGGTAGCGCTTCGGCCAGATCCGTCCCTTGGGCAGGGCCTGGTCTGTTCCTTCGATGGCGACCGGCACCACCGGTACCCCGAAGTGGCTCAACAAGAGTCCGAGGCCAGGCTGGAAGGGTAACAACTCGCCGCTGGTCGAGCGCCGTCCTTCCGGAAACCAGATGAGGTTTTTGCCTCTTTTCAGTACCATTGCTCCCAAGGCCAGGCTCTGAATCGGCGCCGATTCGGGATCGATGGGAATGGTTTGGGCCAGTCGGCTGAAGCCGCGGAGCAGCAGATTGCGAAAGCTGATGCCGGTCCAGCCGGCCCAAAAGGTCTGGCGCAGCACCTCGCTGTTCAACAGCGCCGCGAGCAGTGGCGGGTCGAGGGCGCTGAGGTGGTTGGGCGCCACCACGAACGGGCCCTGACTCGGCATATTTTCCAGGCCGCTGACCTGAAGGGGAAAGCGGTGGGTTACGCACCAACGGTTGAGGCTGTAGCCCATTCGGGCCAGGAACGCCCGAACCGGCCCCAGCGGTTGGGCCCAGCGTTGCTGCTTGGCGTTCAGATAGGCTTCCGGGGATTCCAGCGGGTTTTTCAGTCTGCCCGCCGGGGCCGTTTCGGCTTTGGCAACCGTTTGCAGCAGATCGCGCACCGTCTCCATCCGGCTGATGGTTTCACCGCTTAGCTGCACTCCCGAAACCTCGCTGATCCGCAGGCTCATCTCCACCCAGGCCAGGGAGTCGAAGCCCAGATCCGTATCGAGGCGGCTGTCCGGTTCCATCGGCTGTTCCCCGAAACGGCGTGCCAGCAGATCCCAGACCGCCAGTGCCTTGCCGTTCTGAAGCAGAAGCCTGTCCGTCGCGGTCATCTGCTCGATGGTTAGCGGCCGGCTCGGTTCCTTACGGGATTCGAGTTCCTTGCTCAGTAACTCCTCGTACAGCGCCTTCAGACGGTGGCGCTGCAGCTTACCCAGACGGGTCCGCTCCAGGGGCTGTTCATGGAGCAGGAACCCGGCCAGCCGTCGATAGCTGGGCAGTCCT
>ENA-ORCT01000359-ORCT01000359.1-marine-metagenome-genome-assembly--contig:-NODE-359-length-22918-cov-3.307517_pt1 | contig 22918 bp, 11 predicted proteins | sample MGYA00248632_ERZ508511 | MGnify/ENA primary metagenome ERZ508511 (study PRJEB26182, sample SAMN06268839) | marine metagenome | isolation source: Tt an P1-techrep anaerobic enrichment on pine from sediment...
GTAATCACCTGCATCAACCAGATGGCATCCGAAAGGTCAACATTATCCGGCCCTCCCGGATAGCTTTTGCAATCGGCGATATCGCTGTCTGCAAGGTATTCTCTCCAGTTGGAAAAACCGTCTCCGTCCGGATCATCCTCTCCGTCGGGAATCCCGTTTCCGTTTGAGTCGCCGGAAAAGGGCGCCACCCCCTCAACCAGCATCTCCCACGTGTCAGGCAGCCCGTCATTGTCATTGTCATCGTCACACAAGTCACCGGCGCCGTCGCGGTCTGTGTCAACCTGACCGGGATTGGCGGTGTCCCGGCAATTATCCCTGACGTCACAAATGCCGTCACCGTCCGTATCCGCCCGGCAAACCGTTGTTCCCGCTGCGAGCCAGGCAATGCGATATGTATCGGGAACCGGAGTATCGCTGTCTGAAAGCACCCGGCATTGAAACCCTGAAGTGCCGACGTTTGCAATCTCAAGGCGGACTCCTGCATTCATACCATCGTTTACGGCGGCAATCAAATCGGGAGGCGCATTGAAATCCTGATGGAACGGGATCGCCTCCCAGGTCGATGTCACCGCAGCCCGGCCGGCAGCGCCCAGCCGGCTGGCATCGGCCGGTAAAATAGCCGCCCATGCAACCGTTTCCTTGGGATGAATTCCGTCCAGCCCAGACGCTTCGCGAAGCCGGACATCAAATCCGCCGGGGGTTATATTTCCCAGCTCAACCCATACGCTTTCGGTACTGTTTTCAGAAATCACACTGGCCCATACCAGCGGTGCTTCGGAAAAGGGAAGGTTGAAATTCACATGGAAAACGGATGTCCCAACGGAAAGCGAACCGCTTTTCCATTGCCCCGCCCCCTGCGAAAGCGCCAGATAGGCCACATCTTCACCGGTCGGAATGGCTGCATCGGTATCCAGCCCCATTTTAAAACCGGAGGGTGTAACCGAATAGAGGTCGGCCTCAACGGCAAAGTCATTGTTCCGGCTGACGCGATTGAACAGAATTAGCGGCGGCGAAGCAAACCCCATCGGCGATTCGAACTCGTATGATGACCACCCCCCGGGTTCGACAAAGACAGTGCCATGCCAGAGCGGTGGCGGTTCTTTTCCGGCGTGGTCCTGGCCGATTAAAAACTCCTCTCCATCCAGCCACTTGTCTCCGTCCGTGTCCGCAATGTTGGGATCGGATCCATAGGCAAGCTCACTGCCATCCGTAAGGCCGTCATTGTCGTCATCCGTGTCGCAGGGATCACCGACCCCGTCATGATCTGCATCGCCCTGCAGCGGATTGGCCAGCCCGGGGCAATTGTCCCCGCCATCCCCTCGTCCATCGCCGTCCGAATCGGCAACGAACGGGCAGGACCCCCGGGCCGGGTTGTCCCTCAGCGGCAGGTCACGGTAATTGGGAAGGTCGTCTCCATCGGCATCCTCGAGGGGGCTGAAGAGGATACATGCCGGAGCCGAAACGCTTGCAAGGTTTTCTTCTGAATAGGCAAGTGCCAGCTCGGCCAGGTAAGTGCCGGGTGTCTCCTGAAGCAGGCGTGACACCTGCATTTCGATGCTGTCGGCATCAGGCGTCAGGGAATTGTAAAATCCGTCCACAGTCTCCCCAAGTCCCGAACAATCCCCTTCGTCAAATTGCACAAGGCTCTCCATCAGTTCATTGATGGTCCGCGGCGGCTGAAATACCGGAGGTTCAAGCCAGTTAATTTGCCTGGGCAGGCAGAGGGTATCCCGAAGGGCCTCAATGTGCCCGGGATCGGGCCGGTGCCCCGCTTGTCCGAAGGAAAAATAACTGGCCGCCGATATACCGGCTATCAGTTCAAGTTCACGTTCGAGCAGTGCCAGGGGAAGCAAATTGGACGGTTGAACCTGAAAATCTGCCTCGTCGACAACCAGGGCCTGGGTCAGATAATCAACCCAGGCATTTTGCCACTGCGCAGGGCTGCCAAAATCATACGACACATCCCGGGGCGTCGGGTCGGCGATGGCGGGCAGATACCGCTTTACAACCAGAGCCGGATTTACATTGTCCGGCGCACGGAGTATGCCTTCAACACCGGCTGGAATCCGAACCGGGCCGAACGAGCCATCGAGATCCGAAAACACCCCCGCCACCTCGTAACCTGACCTGTCGGCAAGGGGCAGCGGTTTACCGGGCAGCGATTCCAGTTGGTAGACAGCAGCCATCGGCCCCAGGGGGCCTTGAATCGTTCCGGAAAGAATCCTCTCCACTTCATACAGCCGGGAGACATGGGGATGCGACGCGGCCACCAGAGGAAGAGTGCCCCGAAGGTTTTCATCCCAATCACTCCACCCGTCCCCGTCGCTGTCCGCAGGCTGGCTCGCTGCGTTGTCCGGATCCGAGCCCCGCAGAATCTCGTCTATGTCAGAGATACCGTCCCCGTCCCTGTCAACAAGGCCCTTTTCACTGTCGGCGGAAAGCGGATTCAGGCCGTGGGCAATCTCCCAGGCATCCGGGTAACCATCCTGATCGCTGTCAACGGTATAGGGCTGATCGATAAGATAAGTGTAGCTCCTTTCCGGAGAAAAGCTGTCCCCGTTTCTGGCGCGCAGGCGAAGGGTTCGGGTTTGAAACAGGGAAACAATGAGCGGATTGGAGTTCGTTTCGACCCATGCATCGTCTTCCCAGATCTGGATAACCGGCGTTCCCTTGACGCTGAAGGCTTTTATTTCCACGGCTATGGTATGATCAAAACTGCCTGGTGAAGGCGATACGCTTATCCCGGGAATCATCCCGGGCTCGACAGAGGAAAACATCGAGTCATCGAAGCTGTAGAGCGAGACAGCCGGCGCGCCGGCCGGCGGCGGTTGGCTGGCACCCTGGGTCATGTTGGGAACAGCCACCTCATCAACGCCTATAGTAAACGCGGTTTTTTTCGGATCCCCCACCACTGCGGGCGGAGATCCTTCGTTCCAGATTTCATGAAATACCGCCCCGCCGGGATCCACCTCAACGGTCCAGCCATCGAGATGGAAGGTGGAGACCACCTCGCCGTTCATATCAAAGAGGATCAGGTTCTCGTGGGCGGACTCGTCCCAGGTCAATCCATTGGATACCGGAAACAGTGCAAGCAGCGCTGAAATCAAAAGTGCCCGGAAAACGGACGGTTTTGGGGTCATAATATCTCTCCGGTCAGTCGGTTTTCATAGCGAGGCGTCAGCCCGCAATCATGGGATAGCCACCCAATTGGTGGTATACACGGTTTCCGGTTCGCCGGATGCCGTATTCAGGTTCACCACCTGGAATCGGACCCGGGTGCCGGCGATATAGGGATATCGATCGGGAAAAATCACCCGAACCCCGGATACGTTCCCCTCAAGGCCGGCGTCGATACCGTCAATGGCCCCCGGCCGGATATCAACCACATAAATGCCGGGGTCATCGAGTATCGAATACGTGTATTTTTCCGATGCGCTCTTGTCCCCGTCGGGCTTTTGAACGTCCTCGTTCACCAGGTAACAGTTAAAGCCCTCTATCAGCGGGCCAACCTGCACAAAGTCCCGCCCTTCCTCCTGCCGGTACACAATGAAGTTCTCAACTTTCCGCCAGCCGTGGATGGCATCACAGATTGCCGTGCATCCGTATTCGAATGGCGATGGACCCTCCTGGATACATGGCGAACCGGAGCACGTCCGCACGCCCTCCTGGCACCCCAGGGCGGCAAGATACTCACTTTTATCGCCACTCAGAACGACAACCGGCACGCCATCAATGCCGTCGGGCAAATCCTGTCTCAGAAAAAAAGCCGTCAGACTTTCCGGATTGGTTTCATCAAACTCAACGGTTGCCGGTTCGGCCACCGGCGGCCAGCCCAGGGACTCCGGTGCGGTGACCTCCCATGTCCCGCATCGCTCGGCCGACCATGGGCTTCGCCGCATGGCCGTATCCACGGAGCGCATCCGAAAGCACCAGTCTCGATTCAAATCTTCCTCCGCAAGAGAGAGTGTATGACTGTACTGGCCGCTCTCATCAGGCAGTGCATCCCAGACGGTGCTGTACCGAACGTCGCTCCCGTTTTCCCACGTCAGAATGAAGGCCGCGACACCCGGCCCCGGACTTGCCCACCGCACTTCAAAAACAGGCTCTCCGGCATCATTGCTGAAGGAATGAACGCCTTCGATCAGGGGAACCGGCGGGGCTTCGTCCGCGCTTTCCATCTCAAGGCAGTCAATATATTGCATGGCCGATCCGACGTGATTCCGGCTGAATATTCTGACCCCCAGGCAAAGGTCCGCCGGAACGATGCCTTCAAGATCGTTAAGGTCAACGCAGTAGGTGCCGACGGTTGCTGCCGCCGGAATCGATGACAGCGGACTCATGCGCCCACCGATCCGGTGATATATCCTCGCAGATTGACCGTTTTCCAGATTGGCGCACACCCGAACGGTATCACCATAGTCGAGCACCTGTCCGGGGTCGTGGTAGATTCGCTGACACTCCTTCTCCAGAGTCACGCATCCTGAAAATCCCTTGCATAGGCTCTCCAGAGAGAACGGATCGGAGGTGGCCAGATAGGCTCCAAGGTCATCGTAGAACATGACAACGAAATTGTTGACAGCTCCGGCGCATTCGGGGAAATCGATCGTGCAGTCACCGTTTACAACGGCCACGCCATCCGAAAGCGTGCCCTGCAGTAAAGGCGTATAGAATTTTCCCGTGGTACCCTCCGGGCAATATTGCAGCAGCACCCAGGTGAGTGCGCTCTTATTGGTGTCGATCAGCTTGAGAATTCCGTTTTCCGATCCGCAGGATGCCTCAAATTTCGCGGTGTACCCGCAGCGATTGATCAAGACCTCACCGTTGGGTTCCGGCTGGGATCGATCAAACAGAACGCCCCTTACCGGCGGTGAGACGGGACTTCGATTTCCACTTCGATCAACGGCCACAATACGGTACCAGTAAACCGTGTTGTCCGGCGCGACCGCCTGATCCACAAAGGTCATCTGCACCTGGTTCGGAGCCAGAACTTTTTGGTGCGACACATCACCGTGATCGATGGCGGCCACAAATTCCACCGGATCCCCCGCGGGGTGGCTGACCGGATCGCAGGGGTCGGTGCCGGCCTTGTTTTCATGTATGTCCGGCCAGCGGTCGCCGTCCGCATCCAGTCCCCAGCGGGATGCGGCCTCCGGTGAGGCAAAACGGTAAATGTCATAGTGATCGACGGCAAGGTCCCGGCATCGGATCCCCGAATCCGCTGCACAGATTCCATCCTTGCCAGCGTAGCAAATTTCCTCGTCCGAAGCGCTGCAGATCGTTTTCCCCATACCGTAATGGCGCAGGTAATTGGCGCTGTTGACCTGATCCCACACCAGGGCCAGCCGGGGCGTTCCGGAATCCAACCGATCCTTGATTTCCTGGGTATGCACATTCCAGGGGGTTGCAGGCGGCCGGGCATCCACAACGATTGCCTTCAGCGGGCCGGCGATCTCAGAGTACCCTCCGATCAGGTCCCGGGCCCCAAGATAGTAATAAAACACCTGGCCCCGTTTCCATTCGGGCCCTGACAGGTGAGTTTCCCCGTCGTCCCGGGCAAGAAAGCTGTCCGGCCCTTCAGCCGGCGGACTACCGGCAACGAGGATCGGAGTAGTGTTCACCCGATGGAGTTCCTCGGGGATTTTGTCCCTCAGATCGACCGGCCCCAGATCACTGGCCGACCAGAACAGGTCATAGCCGTAAACGCCCACCCGAAGCCCGATCTCATTGGGCTTCATCGGCACGTACCAGTTAAAATGAATGCGAAAATCATCCAGTCCGCTTCGAATTTCAGAGCACTGGCCCACCCGGACAGTCTGAAACTGTTCCGGGGCAGGCAGAACGGTTGCAACCGATGGATCAACATCGGATGTTTTACCCAGCGGAAGCGTCTCCTTGCCCGCATCGGTGATGGCCGTGAGCAGATACATGCAGGTCTCGCCCGGCTTTGTATCCGCATCCACCCAGGCCATGCCGGCCGCCTGTGCAACGCCGGGAAACCGCCGGATCAAAAGCATCCGCTGAAGCGCATTGAAGTCCGGATGACCCGGGTCCAGTCGATTTCGAAGAAAGATATGAAAATTGGATTCATCCACGGTTCCGGTGGTATTTTCACCGGAGCAGATCTGCTGGAGCGTCCCGATCAATTCCCCGGTGCGATCCTTGTTATGATCGCCGAGAATGATCTGGCGAAGCTCGTCCGCATCAACCACCTTATGGGGTATCCGGCCGGCCGGACTGAAGGCGCCGCCATTCACCGAGCGGTAAACCCTGAATTCCGTGATGGCTTCCGGAATACTGCCCTCGAGCGGTCCCCACTCCAGTGTAACGAGAGACTGATGGGTATCGAGGCTTTTTTCCACCAGTGGAACAAAATACAGCCGGTCCGCACCGGTCGCCGGCAGTCCCCACAACAGGACCAGCAGCACCGCGCCGATAACGGTCCGGTAACCGTTGCCGCAAAAAAATACCTTCACGATCGTGGGCTCTCCTCTCTTGTCAGTTGAAATCCGGACATTTCCTGTTGCATGGGCCATGGATCAATCAGTGGCAGCAATTGACGTCCGCCCCATCGAGTTCCCACGTCCCCCGATACCGTGCCCCGAAGGTCACATCACCGGTGGTGCACCAGTCATCCCGGCGGGCGTCCCGCACACTTTTCCATCTGCCGGGTGAGCACCAGCCGACACCGGCCGCCCCCCAGCCACTGCCGCTGAATACATAATCCGGTCCGGATTTCATCCCCAGGCAGGTGACTTTCCCTTTCAGCGACGCCAGGCAGGCCAGTTTTCCAAATGCGGATCCGCCTAAAAGCCCGCCGAACGTGCCGGGTGAAGGTTCGGTAAAATACCAGGCGCCGATATCGGCCCCCACCCCGACTTTCAACACGCAGCCGTTGTTCCAGATGGGCACCTCCGCAGCCCCGCGGGCATAGATGCCGGTGAGAGGTACAATCTCACCGATAAACTCCGCCACCTCGCTGTCGAGTCGTTCCAGAACGTCGAAACTGCAGCTTTTGCCCAGATAAAAGGCCGCTTTGGTAATGGCATAATCATCGAACCGGGCCGCACCGGTCGCGCCGAAATAATTTTCATAAAACCCGAGGCCGGCCTCCATGCCGAGGTCTTCGAAGACGACTACCTCAAAATCCAGGTCCCCGAGCAGGTATACATATCCAAAGATCCCCAGCGGCCCGTAAATTCCGTCAAGCCGAGGGATCTCACCGGTGGTAAAGCCCAGAGCCGCCTGCTTGAGGCCCACGGACATACCCAGCATATCCGCCGAAACATCGTGGGTTGATATGACCACATCCACGTTACCGCTGCCACCGGATTCAATACAGGCCCCCTTGCCGTTTTCAGCGTTCCATGACGTGATATCCAGGGCGGCGTTAAAGGTGGTGTCATCCGGTTCGGCTTCCAGTGTAAACGATGCCTCCAGGTGGATACGTTCCACCTCATCCTGGCTGACAATGGCGTAGCCGTCGATACCCGCTGATCCAATGCCGCCCCAGCCGGCGCTCTCTCCGATGCCCGCCTGGATGCCCTTCAGCTGCTCGCCCAGCCCATCGCTGACAGCGGCGACAGCGGATTTAATCAGGGAATTGACCTGCATGGTCACCTGAGATGAGACGTCATCCAGATTGTCGCTGATAAAACCGAACTGCTCATAGAACGCCCCGTTCAGTGAGCGAACCGCCTGGGTGTTTAAAACGGCGGTGCGGATCATGTTCCGGATGTCCGCTTCAGACGGATGAGGCAAAAGGGCCAGACTGTTTTCCAGAACCGCGTTCATCCGCCGATCCAGTCCCTGGGTGCCGGTACCCACATCGAGAAGAATTTCATTGAACGGGGCGATGATCACCTGATCCAGCAGAAGGTTCTGGTTGATGTAAAGGGCGGCGTAGCCCGATACTTCAACGGCCGGGTCCGGCATCAGAGTGGCCAGATATTCGCCCGGCAATTCCGTATTGACGGAATGAATGAAGCTTGCCGCCAGCGCATCGAGTCGCAGGCGGCCGTGCTCGACGGCAGTGGCCCAATCCACTCCGTCGGGAAGTTCGACGACATTTCCCTGCAACTCGGTCAGCGCGCTCACATGCGCCCGAACAGCGGCGATGCCGATCCGGGACCGCTCGATAATGGGCAGTATCTCCTGACTGAGCTCGGCAAGTTCGGTTTTAAGCACGGCCAGACTCAACGGGATCGTGCCCTCCAGATGAGTTCCGACGCTGGCCTCGATCTCCCCTAAATCCAGACTGCCGTATACGGATTCAAGACTGCTTCTGGCGTCACCGATCACCTGGTCCAGCTGATTCAATGCAGTACGCACCGTGCCCTGGGCCGACTGGATCAACGAGGTATCCAGTTCCACCCCGGAAAGAGAGGCCCCCATGCGAAGCGCCTCACCGATCAGTTCCAGATCGATGGCGGCAATGGCATTTCGAACGCCGGACACGGCCGTTTGTGCCGCTTCGACTTTTCCCAGAAACGGATTCGCCGCCGAATCGTTGCTCCAGTAGTGAGCCAGGCCCGCCGCGCCCACCAGCAGTTCTTTTACCGCCAGCGTCTGATCGATCGCGGCATTCACCTGAACGGTCAATCGGTACAGGTCGCCATCGGGCGCATCCAGCGACAACGCCCGCCCCGCCCCGGCCAGCATGGACTCAGTATCGTCAAGGGCGTCCACGATACGCAGCAATTGGTTCCGCGTGACATTCAACCGATCAACCAGATCGCTGAATGCGACCGCATCAGGAGCCCCGGGCATTCCGATCAACTTGGCTTCCAGCACGTCGGCGTTGTAGTAAAACATGGGGGCCATGTCGTTATAAAAAACTTTTAACTCGCCCCGAAGCTCGGCTGAAATGCGCCCCTGAATCGTCTCCCGGGCCAGGCCGACCGGCTCGCGCACCATTCCCATGAGCTGGTGGGGTGCCTGGTGCGCCCGGTTGATCCCATCGACAACCGCGGTGATGCCATCGGCCAGTGGGGCCTGCCTCAAGGACAGATCAAGTGCACTGCCCAGAACCTGGGTGAGATCGCCGCCGGTCAGGTCATGCATCAGACGCTCGGCACTGACCAGCTCGCCCATCATGGCCTCCAGGCTGAACGTGGAACTCACCCCGAGCTGATCCTGGAGAAAATCATCGAGGCCGCCGGTCAGATTGCCCAGATCCACCTGAAAAGCGCCCATGGCGGTCAGATCGGCGCTGGCCCCGAAGGAAAACTTGGTTCGCTCGGGAGTGATGTAATCCGGCACCGAGTGGATCTCCAGGACATTGACCAGGCTGCTACTTTTTTTGATGCCGGCAAACTCGGGCATGGCATCCCCGCGCGCCGCGTTGTAATCGGCAAAATAATTCAGATCGATCAGTCCGGAGGTCGGCCAGCTGTATTCAAAATGGGGTTTGGGGGCCTGACCGCCGTCCGCCTGAAGCGCATCCCGATAATCGGCGACCGTGCCATACCGGTTGCCGCCGCCGGAATCGGCGTCATTGGGCACACCGTCCCGATCCGTATCCGCGTCGGTTTCGTTTTGAAACACAAACAGGTCATAGTCGTTGAAATCAAGGGGTGTGTTGTTGATAAAATGGCCGCTGAGCCGGGCGTCGTGAAACAGCGGCACATCGGTCAGGCCGCCTAAAACCATAAACCCCTCCCACTCCGGAAGCTCCTCCGGCAGGGCCGATCCGATCTGGTTCAGGTAGGCGGTCTGCAGCCGAAGGGGAAAACCGGGCTGCCCGCCCTGAACCGGTTTGTCGAACCAGGTATCCACCGCACCGGATATCTGCTGGTTTTCAATCAATCCGTCAGGACTGTACAGCGCAACCATATCCAGGAGGCTGCCGATCCCGTCGACCTGATTCCGGGTGGCCAGCTCGAGTTTTCGCGGATCGGTCGCGCAGTCCCCGGCACTTTCCTGGCCAGGCAGGTTGACAAAGGCCATACCGGTGAGAAGCACCGGCATGTTCCAGTAATCCAGGACATGGCAGCCTTCATCGATCCGCCCGTCCCCGTCATCGTCTGATCCGTTTCCACCGGTGCTGTCTCCGGAAATCGGCCACTTCGGCTCGGGTTCCGCATCCACCTGTCCCTGGCCGATGTTGCCGTTGCAGGTAATTTCAAGGTTGTAAAAACCGATTCGCATGCCCTCTTTTCCGCCAACCGGTCCATACAGGGTCAACTCGCCGTCAATAAAGGTCAGCGCATCGGGCCGGTTCCGGTCCTGGCGGAAGGCAAAGCGGTCGAACCCGATGGGATAATTGTAAATTGTTGCCGTATCCATAAAGCCGGTATTGAACACACCGGTCAGCCCCCCGGGGCGAAAAACGTACTTGGTGGCCGGGCGGTCATCCATTTTCGTAGGCTGGTTGTTCCCGCTGAACCGAACACTGAGCCCGTTGTCCAGCATCTGCCCGAAGCCTTCGATCAGACCCGGCTCCGCCGAATCCCCGACCAGAACCTCCGGCCCCAGATTGATGCCCGCAAAAAAACCGTCGCCCTGATTGGCAAAGGCATTGCCGGGCTTCGGGTCGTTGAGGTGGTGAACCCCTTCCGGGATGCCGGTATCCGATTGGGGAAAGGTCGCCGAGCCCAGCAGCACCCGGGCAACGCCTCCATCCTGAGCCGTTCCCGTCATAATGAAACCGGGCACCATCCAGAGCCCTTTTTTGGAAGAGTCATTTCTGGAAAAGGTCGAACCGTAGATCTCGTCATAACCGCCCCATGAGATGCCGCGACCATAACCGCCCTCCTCGACAAACCGTGGCTGGCCCAGATCGGCAAAAATGCCGCCGAACGCACCGCTGGATAACATCATCCCCGACGCTGAGCCCACCCGGTATTCCACAACCGGAGCCCCTTGATCTCCGCACGGGCCTTCCGGGCAGTCCCCGCCAAAGGTCATCCAGAAATTGATATTGGGCATACTCTTTACAGCCATTTTGCCATCCACCAGATCCAGCGTCCACGGATCGGTCATGACGTGAGCCTTGGGAAAGGCGGTTTCCCCGCCGTTGAATCCGGCATCGAACATAAACTCACCTGAGATGCCGCTGCCGGTAATCTGAACATTCTGACCCCAGAACGAATCGGAGAAAAGGATATCGTTGGTGGGAAATCCGCTGGAATGGCGGGGGTCATTTTCTGCCAATGCGGCAAACAGCGCCTCGTGCACATACCGGACATCGAGCCCCTGGAGCGCGATACCGCTGCTGTCGCCCAGCGGGAAAGAGGCCCCGGTGCTGCCCACATAAAACGGCAGGCCATAGCCGTGAAAGAACAGGGGCTCCTCCCCGCTCAGGGTAATGGCATCGATGTCCTTGGAGAAGCTGCCGCCGGCAAACTGCATCGAGCGGATTCCCCGGGGAGAAATCCGGTTGTCCCGCTCGACGTGGGCAGATACCGTCTCAGGCAGGCTGACAATCGCACGGGTAAAGCTTCCGCCATCATATCCCAGCTCAACACTTACCAGCTGAACCCCCATGCCGGAGACATCGCCCAGCACGCTTCCCACATAAAGGGATCCCCACATCAGCATCAGGTCCGTGGAGTAGCCGTCGTCGCTCATCTGATAGGGATAGGCAGTCAGATTGTTGCCGGCGATGTTTTCCGTACCCCATGCATGCGTCCAGGTGCCGGCCACGCTGGAAATATCGTAATCGGCCATGGAGAGCGATTCGCCCAGAGTAAGATCGGTCATGGTGGTCTCGATACCGCCGAACATCAACCGCCCAGAAAATACCGTATAGTATATCTGGTAGGGGAACGCCTGGGAGTAAAACGGTATGCGCATCCATGGATTTTTCGGATCCTGCTCCAGCAGAGTAATTGTGATACCGTATTCGGATGTCTGCATCGCCCCCGGTTCCCGGGGCAGCGGAAGGTCATACTCCACTGTCGTCTGACAGATGTCATACTCATTTATCCCGTCCGGCACATTGTAGGTGCACAACTCCCATACCGGGTTATACGAAAATGTCGTTTCAGACACCGTGACAGATTCGCCAAAATCCCGGGTCAGTTCAAATTTTACAGAAAAACTGCCGGAGGGCATGACCTCGCCGGTGGGTACTTTGCAAACGATAGTGGACGAGATGTGCAGATCGTCCGGGCTCTGGCCTTTGATGACGTAGGTTTTGCCACTGATCTGAAGCCCGTCCATCGGAATCGAAAACTCTGCCGCTGCCAGAGCACTCCCCTTCAAGCAAGGGGACATCATTCCGCAAAAAACAATTGCCACCACCGCGCAGAGCTTTTGCCAGGTCATTAATTCATGCCTCCTGAAAAGAAATCAAAGACCGCACATTTTCGATGCAATCTTCATTTGTTACGATAAAAGCCCAAATCATTAACCAGTTTCGGAAGCTTCTGACGGCAGTCGATCGACCATCCCCGGTACGGCCGATTGTTGTTTTCCGGCCTAAAACTGCCTGCCAAAAAAATCCGCCCCCCATTCAGTAAAATGGGGGGCGGCCAATTAACCCCAGACTATCACCAACCGGCTTCGATCCAATGAAACAACTCCTATAACTGAAAAAAACCGGTCGAGGGCAAAGCAAATCCACAGTCCGGATATAAACAGATTCTTAGCGAAACCAGCACGCAGGTCCATCCGGCAATTACAGACGGCGGAACTTCGCACTTGGAATCAGCCTAAAAAGTCAATATCAACATTTGGAGCACTATAAGTAGTGTGAGAATTTCAAGAGAGCTAATCACATTATACAGGCAGTTGTCAATTCATTAGAGCCACTTCAAAGAAGAAATCAATATTCATCCGGATGCGCCATTGTGTTCATTGTTAGGCGATTAGAAAAAAATCTACTTGATCGCCGGTATGCTTTCTCGTATTTCCAGCGCATCGCACTCGGACTCACATGCTCACATGGCAGAGCTTTTCATTTGACACCCCATCCGGACCATAATAGACTTTGCCCACTTTTCTTGAAGAAACCAGAGGTTCCAAATCGTCTCATGGCATTACATCGTCGATATGTACCCATAATCACGCTGCTGATCGCATCGCTGGTATTCAGCGCCGCCGGTGCAGCGGATCAGCGCAGCGAAACCATTCGCCGGGCAGTGTGGGCCGGATCGTTTTATCCTGCTGATCCGCAGATGCTCAGGCAAACCATTGAAAAGCTGACGGCCGAGGCCGCCGAATCACCCGTAACGATACCCGAAACCAAACAGCTGAAAGCCCTGATTCTGCCTCACGCCGGATATCGCTATTCGGGTTTGACGGCAGCGCATGCTGCCCGGGTGATTGTCCCGGGCATGTTTCCCCGGGTGATTGTCATGGGACCGGATCATCGGATGGGCCTCAAACATGCAGCCATCACCCGGGCGGATGCGTATGAGACGCCGCTTGGGAAAATCAACATTCATCCGGATGCTCAGATGCTGAGGAACAGATCAGCGCTCTTTCGATCAGTGCCCGACTCGGACGCAAAGGAGCATTCGGTGGAAGTAATTCTTCCCTTTCTCCAGAGTTATATCGGCAACTTTGAATTTATCCCCGTTGTCCTGGGCAGCGAGTGCGACCTGAGCGGCGTGACCGAAGCCATCGCAATGCTCTTGGATCGGGACACCCTGCTGGTCGCCAGCTCCGACCTTTCCCACTACCTGCCCTATGACCAGGCCGTGGATACCGATCAGGACACCCTCAGGTGCATTCTCGATCTGGATGTGACCGGACTCTGGAAAAAGAAAAACGCGGCCTGCGGCAAACTGCCGGTACTGGTGATTATGCAGATGGCCCGCCAGATGAACTGGCAGGCTGTTCTGCTGCATTATTCCAACAGCGGCGATACCGCCGGAGACCGTTCCCGGGTTGTCGGTTACGGGGCGGTGGCCTTTTTCGGAGAGCCGCAATGAGCGCTGTCAACGGGCTGAAACTTTTAACGATATGTTTGGCACTCTTTCTTGTACTACCGGGATTTCAAACCATGCAGACACAACATGATGACCATCACGAATTGAGCGAGGGCCAGGGAAAAACACTGGTCAAACTGGCCCGAAAGACATTGATGGAGCGCTTCCATCGCGAGGTAAACGAAACCGAAACCCTGCAACTGGACCGGGAGCTTTCAGAGGAGGCCTTCAAGGCCTGTCGGGGAACATTTGTGACCCTGACCAAACAGGGACGCCTTCGGGGTTGTATCGGCAGCCTGTCCGCCACCGAACCCCTTACGGAAAATATCCGGCACAATGCCGTCAATGCGGCGTTTCACGACCCGCGGTTTCCAGCCCTTGCAGCCGAAGAGCTTGACCAGATCGATATTGAAATCAGTATCCTGACAGAGCCGGCCCCACTGCAATACACAGACGCTGACGAACTGGTAAGCCTGCTCCGCCCGGAAATAGACGGTGTCATCATCCGGAAAGGAGTCGCCAGCGCCACATTTCTGCCGCAGGTCTGGAAGCAGCTGCCCCGACCGGACGTGTTTCTTTCCCATCTTTGCACCAAAGCCGGACTTCCGGCAGGTGCCTGGCGGGCCGGCGATCTCGAGGTGCTGACCTATCAGGTCCAATATTTTGAAGAGGACAAATGAGCAGAATGTCATCCAAATCACCGTTGCCACCGGCATCACGTCGGTGGCGCTGCAATGGATCGCTTCAGGATATTAATCGAAAAACCCCGCCGAGCAGCTTGACCATCAGCCACACGGTTGTAAGAGGAACCACAACCGTCTGAAGCAAGAAGACCAGGATCAAATCCACTGTGTATTCAACAAAATCGGCCATTGTATCTTTGAGCGATTCAACTCTTGTCCCCAGATTGACCAAATCCATTGCATCGTCATAAACCTTTTTCACCCGTTCGATCACCCCGGCCGGCGGTTCCTGTCCGTCTGTACCGGCACTCACCGGAACGACGGATTTAATCTCCTCCCCCATGATATCCAGGGCACCGGCCGCCTGATCATGCGTCTCCCGAAGAAAGGCATCATAAACAAAATCACTGGACAGGCAGACCAGTGGCATCGAAAACCGGACAACCAGGCTGATGATTAAAAGTCTGTATCCCGCTGCTCGAATAAAAGAAAAACGGGATGGCAACCACAACCCCGCCAGAAGAACCAGCAAGGCGGCCGTCAAGAGCACGCGAACACCCATCCATTGGCCGATCTCCATCAGCACCCGCTGAGCGCCAATTGCAGTGAGACTGCAGAGCATCACCCATGAAAACCGTTCCACAAGGTCATTTACCGGGTCAAGCACCTCACCCAGTGCCAGATCGACACCGACTCCGGCTGGCGAAACGGCTATGCCCGTATTCTGGAGCACCGAAATGACACCATTGATTCCCCTGACCACGGTGAATGTTGCCAGCGCCTGTTTAAGAGCCTGATTCAGATAGTGCTCCGCCTGCTCATCGATTCCCCTCAGGCCGGTGCTCGCAACCAGGCGATCCAGCCCGGATGTAGCGGACAGAACAGCGATAACCAGCAACACAACGCTGATCGTTAATTGTCGATGAAAATGCGAATTGATAAACCGTTTCATGTGAACCTCAATATCGCGGTATCAGTCAAGCGCTGCCCCCTTCTGCTCAAAAGATTACATTGCCTGTGTTATCCAACCCGCGACGCGCTTAAAATCGTTTCCCACCATTTTTGCATTTGAAAATTATTCAGCTGAGGAATTGACACCTGAATCAACTTCATTTACTATAGCTTTCGAACTGAGTTTCAAACAACAGATGATTTAAGAGGTCTGCATGCGATACACACTCGCAGCGGCGGCCGCAGCCAGGCATCCAGCCCCGGCAGCGGTCGTCAGAATACGATAACACCATCTGACGAACTTGGCGCCATGGGTTGGCAACAGACCCATGGCGTTTTTTCAGCCCTGGGTCGAAAAGCCCGGGGTTTTTTTATGGCGCCGGAAAATCTCATGGTACGGGTTGTAAGGCAATTGCACAAAACACTGACCCGCTTTTCAATTTCAGGTTACCGAACCCAACATTTTTTTCAGGAGGAACACCATGACCGATCCAACTCCCATCAAATTTGCTCAGCGAATGAGCCAACTGCCTCCGTATCTTTTCGGCATGATCAACAAAATGAAAATGGAAAAACGCTGGAAGGGCGATGATGTGATCGATCTGGGCATGGGCAACCCCGTCGACCCGACGCCCAGAGCCGTTATCGACAAACTCTGCGAGGTGGCTCAGGACCCCAAGACCCACCGATACCCGGTAGCTGACGGACTGAGGAGCCTGCGCCGTGAGATCGCCATTTCGTATCAGAAGGATTACGGGGTTGATCTGGATGGCGACTCGGAAGTCATGTGTACAATCGGCTCCAAAGAAGGCATCTCTCATCTGGCACTGGCCCTGATCGGCCCCGGAGACACGGTCCTGGTTCCTGCACCGGCATTTCCGGTCCACATCTATGCGGCGATTATTGCCGGCGGCAGCGTCATCCGGATTCAACTGGCAGAGGACGAGGTGTTTCTGAAACGAATTGCCGACATGTGTGAAAATGTTTTTCCCCGGCCCAAAATTCTGATCCTCAACTACCCCCACAACCCGACCGGCGCTCTGGGGACCCTGGACCTGTTCAAGGAAATCGTCAAGCTGGCGAAAAAATACGGTTTCATGGTCATCCAGGACTTTGCCTACGCCAAGGTTGCATTCGACGGATATAAACCGCCGAGTTTTATGCAGATTTCAGGGGCGCGGGATGTCGGGGTGGAGTTCGGCACCTTTTCCAAGACCTACAACATGGCTGGGTGGCGCCTGGGCTACTGCGTGGGTAATCGGGATATCATCAACGGCCTGGCCAAGATCAAGGGATATTACGACTACGGCATTTTCTCCGCCATACAGGTGGCGGGCATTGTCGCGCTGCGCCACTGTGATGCCGAAGTCGATGAGCAGATCGGAAAATACCAGGAGCGGCGGGACATCATGTGCGACGGGCTCCGAAAAATGGGATGGGACATCGAAACCCCCAAGGCCGGCATGTTCGTATGGGCCAAGTTGCCAAAGCCCTTTGACCGCTTGGGGTCGATGAATTTTGCCATCGAGATGATGAACCGGGCCAATGTGGCAGTCGCGCCGGGAATCGGTTTCGGCGAAGAGGGGGAAGGCTACCTGAGACTGGCCCTGGTGGAGAACGAACACCGGATCCGGCAGGCGCTCCGCCAGATGAAACGGGTCCTGCCGGAAATTGAGGCAACAATACCGGAAAACGAAACCGGTGGGGCGATCGATCTCAACTGATCCACCGCGCTCACACGTTGGGAAAAGCCTTCGGGCCGCTGGTATTGCCGGCGGCCCGCATCCCATAGCCTGCCATTCTACAGCCGAGGATTCACCCTCGTCTGTCCATAGTCAGCAAGACGTTAGCATTCAAAGTTGACATACCATACGTCCATCTCGATAACCAAGCAGCAGGCACCCGTTTCCAACTTGAGTATCCCTCTTACCCCGTCTGTCGGGCGCCGCTGAGCTTCAACTGTTTGAACAACATGATCCCTTTGAGATCGATCGCAAGTTCACCACCAGCCTGGGCAGGTTGAAGGGCATTAGCTCGCCATACCGTAATCCCGTCCACCTGGCTTTCAATGAATCGCCCCGTTTGATCGATGCTCGGTTTTCCCGGACGAACCGTCGGGATGCGGCGAATACGCCGAGGGCCGCATCACCCGCCGCCGGTTTGGTGCGTTTCCAGATCCAGCAGGACATGCCCGCCTTTTTTTCGAATGTATTCTCTGGCTTCCTCGCTGATTTTACACACGCCGATCACCATCCCTTTCGGCAGGCTGTCCGATTAAAAGGCCCCGACACCTGCATGAAAACCGTTTGCCGCACTGCCTCCCAAAACGTATCACATTTCAGAGGGCCATCAAGAGTAAAAAAACTGGCGCCTCGGTTCCGGGAAATAATTCATCCTTTGGCCATGGTCGAGAGAAACATGTCCGCCTCTCGAATGGACGCCTCCATGTCCCGGATCAGACGGGACACGTCCGTTTCAATGGAACTCAACTCACTCTGGAGCGATGCCACGGCCCGGGCGTTCAGATTGTGTTTGAGAAAAAGAACCTGATCCCGAAAGGCCGCCAGCACCGGGTCGATTTTAGCTTCAGCCCGTTTCATGGCACGGATCAACTGATCATATTGTCTGCGGGTCTGGTCAAGTTTCCGCTTGCTTTGTTGACGCAGGCCCGAGTTGGAATACTGCTCGAGCTCAGCCTCCCACTCATCAAACAGGGCCTCCGCCACATCTTCTACGGCGTCTACCCGGTCGTGGACAGCTTCGGCACGGGACTCGCTTTGCTTCAACTCGTCATTGAGTTGCAGATACTTGTCCTGCAGTTCCCCCCCAGGGGTATTCAACACAGTAGTAAAACGATCCAGTGCCGATTCAAACTGTTCCTTGGCATCTTTCTGGGCAGACCGGGCATCTTGAACCCGGTCAACGAGAATCTCGCGTTTATGGTACCCCAGTTGATCCATCGTCTTGTAGTAAACGCTCTGACATCCCAGCAAACAAGATGCAACGAGCCCAATGAGCAAAACAGGCACCATCCTTGGAATGAATCGGATCAGCGGCATGGATTCCATTCTCCCGGTTAGCAATACGGATCGTATTGGTGTATCAGGCAACAAACGACGCAAGCCGAATCCAGGGGACCTGTTTAAAACCGATGAATGGACGGATTTTCGAGCAGGCTCTTCGGTGACCGACTGGCCGTTGAACTATACAAAAAAAGGGGTTACATGATCATGTAACCCCTTTAATCGCGTGTATGGAGGCGGCAACCAGATTCGAACTGGTGAATAACGGCTTTGCAGGCCGCTGCCTTACCACTTGGCTATGCCGCCTTTGGTGGAGCGGGAAACGGGATTTGAACCCGCGACTTCGACCTTGGCAAGGTCGCACTCTACCACTGAGTTATTCCCGCTTGCGAAGTTTTAGTTTATAAAGGTTTCCGCTGAAGTTGTCAATTAAAAAATCAACCCTGAAGAAGCAATTGCCGGAATCGGATGATGTAATCCACACCGGACCAGACGGTCAGAATTAGCGCAACCCAGAGAAATACCATACCGATCGAATGAAAATCGATGGTCAGGTACTGGAAATGAATCAGCAGGGGAATGATTGCGGCAATCTGGAATCCGGTCTTGTATTTGCCCAGCGCCGAAGCGGACAGATCCTGCTTGCTCTCGGCGATAAAATTCCGCAGTCCGGTAATCGCTATTTCCCGTCCGATAATGATGCAGACCATCCAGGCCGGTATCCACCCATACGAGCAGAGCATGATAAATGCCGACGAGACAAGCAGTTTGTCCGCTACCGGATCCATTATCTTTCCGAAGTTGGATATCAATCCCCATCGCCGGGCGTAATAGCCGTCAAGAAAATCGGTAATCGACGCTGCGCTGAAAACCAGTGCCGCAATGAAGGTGCACAGGCGATTGGGGAACATCAGCAGGACAACAATTGCCGGTGTCGCTGCGATACGATACAAGGTCAGGGCGTTGGGATGGCTCAACCAGTGTTTCAATTGTTGGCTTGATATCATGGTTAAACACCATAAACCGTCCCCGGCTTCCGGCGCTCGGCCGCACCGAAGCCACAGGCTTCAATCCGCGGCAAAACGCACAGGCACCGGAGGGAATATTGTGGATTTCAGGGCGCTCCAACCACCGTGCTCCGACTCCAAAGAATCCCATCTGCACGAAAACATCCAGATACAGATAGCGATCTATTTCTGCTGAGCCCGATTCCAGTCATCAAGAAATGCCTTAAGCCCCTTATCCGTCAGAGGATGAGCGGCAAATTTCTTCAACACGCCAAACGGGATGGTCGCAATATCCGCGCCCATCAGGGCCGTCTCAAGTACGTGAAGCGGATTTCGAACGCTGGCAACGATGACCTCCGTATCGAAATCATAGTTTTGGTAAATAGTAACAATCTGCTCCACCAGTTGCAGACCGTCATGAGAAATATCGTCCAGCCTCCCTAAAAACGGGCTCACATAAGAAGCGCCGGCTTTGGCCGCCATCAGCGCCTGGAGCGGAGAGAAAACCAGCGTCACGTTGGTTTTGATCCCATCGGCGGACAGCTGTCGGACAGCCTTGATGCCTTCGACCGTCATGGGAATTTTGACAACGACATTCGCATGGAGTTTGGCCAGCTGTCGGGCTTCGGCTATCATACCCTCGGCATCCGTGGCAATGACCTCCGCACTGACGGGTCCGTCAACGATCTCGCATATCGCCTTTATCATCTCTTCAAAGTCACCACCCTCCCGGGCAACCAGGGTCGGGTTGGTGGTGACACCGTCCACCATTCCCATGGTGTTGGCTTCCTTGATTTCCTCGATATTGGCCGTGTCGATAAAAAATTTCATTCAATCATTCTCCTGTTCTGGTTTCGCTATCCAGTCGATATCTCAAGGAATTGAACTCAAGGCGCGACCGGTTTCACCCTCGGCGTCGAAAAAAGACCGCTTTGCGGGATCACTTTTGACGGGCTGCCAGATACTGATCCCGGCATTCCGGACTGCAGAACAACATTTCTTTCCCTTCGACGATTGCGCTTACCGCCTCCCGCCGGGGGAAATAGATCCGGCAGAACGGATCCTGAATCATAATATCCTCCGCCGTTTCAGGCGAACGGGTGCTGCCGGTCATCTGCCTGCTGTTCGGCTGAAGCAAACGGGTTTTCACCATTCGGTAAATCAGATATATCAATCCGAGGATGATCAGCAGTCTCATGGGTATCGTCTCGCTTTCCGATCGGTTTCCATGATGTCGGCAGGCGGTTGTCGCCCCTGATTTTTCCGGACCGGATCTGCAATCCGTGGGTCTATATCACATATGGCGGTTAACACAAAGGCCTTTTGCCCATCGTCGGATAATAGCCGGCTGCCGGGATAAAACCGGATAATCAATCGGCATTAGAGGGCAAATGAGACGAAATTGGAATCACCTCCGGTCAGCCCCCTCTCCGCAAACGGAGTAACTTTATACGTATATAAAAAGCCCTGATCCAGCGGCTCGGAGTACACAAAGGCTGCCGAATCAAGATTTCCTTGTGCATCCTTTCGCGCGGGAACCCGGGCGACGAGATCAAATCGGACCGGACAGTCCTTGCAGTCGGCTTCGGCCGGATCCTGCCGGGCGCGATACACGAGAAACCCGGCAATGCGGGAAAGCATGTCACGCTTGACGGTCGAAACCGCCCAGGTCAGCCTCACCTGATTTCCTTCGAGCGTGAACGCAAGATCACTGGCGGCCGGTGGAGGAATTAATTTGGGCGCAACCGGTGCGGTTTTTTTCCCGCAGCCGGCAAGCATAAAAAAGCCCCCAGCCAAAAACAGGATAAAAACAAAACACAGTCGCCCCCGCCTCGCATCGAACCGCCCCTGCATACCGCATCTCCTCAATCGAACATGGTTAAAAGCCGCCGATTTAACCAGGCTACTCCTCCTGAGAACCCGCCTTCTTCTCCGATTCCAGACGCGACTTTGCCCTCTCCATGGCCGCGGCCACATTCTTCGAGGCGGTTCCTCCAAAGGAGACGCGCCGGTCAACAACGTTTTTGGTGGTCAAAACGTCGAAAATATCCGCTTTGATGAGGGCCGAAAAGCTTTCCAGCTCACCGAGCGTCAGCTCGTGAAGCTCCTTGCCCTGCTCCAAGGCGTAAGCGACCGCTTTTCCGGAGCACCCATGAGCCTGTCGAAACGGCATCCCCTGGGAAACCAGATAGTCAGCCAGATCCGTTGCATTTAAAAATCCTGTCGAGGCAGCCTCGTACATCCTCTCATTTCTGAAAATCACCCGCGGCAGCATTCGACTGTAAATATCAATACACGCCTTGAGCGTATCCACCGTGTCGAACAGCGGCTCCTTGTCCTCCTGCATGTCCCGGTTGTAGGCCAGCGGCAATGATTTCATCATTGTCAGCAGGGCCATCAGGTTGCCGATCACCCGACCGGTTTTTCCCCGTACCAGCTCCGGGACGTCCGGGTTCTTTTTCTGCGGCATGATACTGCTGCCGGTTGCAAAGGCATCCGGCAGGGTAAGAAATCCGAATTCAGAAGACGACCACAGGATAAACTCCTCGGACAGTCGGCTGAAATGAATCATGCACAGACTGGCCGAGGCCAGAAACTCGATGGCAAAGTCGCGATCCGATACCGCATCCATGCTGTTTTCAGCCACCTGAGGAAAATCAAGCAGCTCGGCCGTGAAATGACGATCGATGGGATAGGTGGTGCCGGCCAGGGCTGCAGCGCCGAGCGGCAGCACATTGATGCGCTTCAGACCGTCGGCAAAACGCTCCTGATCTCTGGAAAACATCTCGAAATACGCCAGCAGGTGGTGCGCCAGCAGTACCGGCTGCGCCCGCTGGAGATGCGTGTATCCGGGAAGAACCGTTTCCGGGTGAGACTCGGCCAGATCGACCAGGGTTTGCCGGAGGCCGGTCAGCCCCGCGATGATCTGCCGGCTCTCCTCGCGAAGGTACATTCGCACATCAAGGGCCACCTGATCATTTCTGGATCGGGCGGTGTGAAGCTTCTGGGCGACTTTTCCGACCTCCTGAAGCAACCGGGCCTCGACGTGCATATGAATATCTTCAAGGCTGTCGTCGTATTCAAATTCACCCCGCTCGATCTCCCGCTTGATTTTTCCAAGCCCCTGGATCAGCTGGGATGACTCGTCTTCGGAAATAATGCCGGCCCTGGCAAGCATTTTACAGTGGGCCACACTGCCATCGATATCGGATGCGTACAGGCGCTTGTCGATTTGGATTGAAGACGTGAATGCCTCAACGCTCCGGTCGGTTTTTTCGGAAAATCTTCCGTCCCACGGCTTATCGGACATGGTAAACCTCTGCAAATTGATTAGTGGTTCTGAAGCATTTTCTGAATGCGCAATCTCAACGAGTTGAGGC
>ENA-ORCT01000361-ORCT01000361.1-marine-metagenome-genome-assembly--contig:-NODE-361-length-22784-cov-3.450962_pt1 | contig 22784 bp, 20 predicted proteins | sample MGYA00248632_ERZ508511 | MGnify/ENA primary metagenome ERZ508511 (study PRJEB26182, sample SAMN06268839) | marine metagenome | isolation source: Tt an P1-techrep anaerobic enrichment on pine from sediment...
CACGAACAGTGGCAAACGCCTCCGGAAGCAATTCATCCAGACTTTCCCCGTTTTCCAATCGTTGCCTGAAAATCCCTGTCTGACTGCGAAGTTCCTCATCGCGCATGGACTGGATTTTGGGCTCCAGGCTGTTAATGTGCTCAACCATCGGTTGAATTCGTTTCAATTCACGTTCATTTTTACTGCCGAATAATTTAGTCAAGACATTCGTTATCATGGATGGGGAATTCCTCCTGCAATCAGCCGTTCATCTGAAAACGATACGGATGATGGGTATGCTTTTTAATCATTGGTCAATGGCCGGCTCCGGCCAGCACCTTTTGTATCACAGATCAGCATGTTTTTCTGTAAACTTCTTTTTAAACGAACCGAAATATATTAAAGGGGGGATAAGTGGCAAGGCTGCGAGCTGGCAAATCGAAGGAAATGGTCTCGAATTTGCGCTCAATATTATCCGCGAGCAGAGACCATTTTAACTTCAGATAAATTCACCATCGATAAAATACTGTTTTGCGGTCCCCGGCGCCTGATGCGGCAACTGGAATGGAAAAATTATTTATCAGCCTTCATTCCGAAAGTTAATTCAAGATATATTTTTGGGGATTTACCGGAATTCCGTTCAGCAACACCTCATAATGCACATGAGATCCCGTACTTCTCCCCGAACTGCCCACGAGGGCGACCGTATCACCGCGCTTAACCGAATCTCCACGTTTTTTTAAGAGCTTGCAAGCGTGCCCGTATCGGGTAATCAGACCATGCCCGTGATCAATAATAACTGTTTTACCCATTCCGCCTTTTTTCCCGGAAAAGGTAATCACCCCATCGGCAGTTGCAATGATAGGAGTCCCCTTGCCCGCAGCTATATCCAGTCCTTTATGAAATTCCTTCAGGCCGGTAAACGGTGATTTTCGGTAGCCAAAATCAGAAGTAATCCACCCTTCAGTCGGCCGGATCGCTGGTGTTCGTGCCAGCAGGTCAATCTTTTTTTCAAGACCCTCCAGCAATCCTTCCAGATTTTCTTTTCGGGTTTCAGAGAAGTTGTCAAGAAATTCAGAATGTTCGTGCATCTCTCTGATAAGAGTATTTGGTTTTTCGAACATGGACAGGGTGGGATCCAAATCCTCCGGCATGGATCCACCGACGCCAATCAGGCTGTCCGGAGGGGCGTCGGAATCCTCTAAATTGGCAATTTCCCGGATTTTCTTTTCAAAATCAACTATATGGATTAATTTGGCCTTCAGGGTATTGATGTCTGAGGCAAATTTTTGTATCTGCTGACGCTGGGCATTGATTTCATCAGTTTGACGGGCAAGCTGTTGTTCCAGTGCCGCCACATCCGGAAGCGTGGTTCTCAGAGCATGATAATTGCGGAGAATGTTACTGGTACCGGCCAGGCAGGCCACAACAAAAAAAAAGAATATTGCAACAGCGGCCCTTGAGGCGGAGAATTGTCGAACCGTCGAGTAGGTATGATTCGCGATGAAGACAGTGATTCGTTTTTTTGGCATGGTTGCTCACCAGCTGTTTCATCAGGTCGTTGAGAACGGCGTCTTTTTGCGCGTAGCTTCAGTCATGCGGCTTTCTCGGGTTTGCGATGAATTTGATGCGTTCCGTCAAAAGCCGCTTCGGTGGGCCCGGGTACAACTCTTTTATGGCCCAACAACCTGGCGGGCGGGAGCGTCATCGTCTCTTTGATCGGACGCTCCCGATTTACAGCCGGCCTTACATAATTCCCAACTTGAATTTGAGCGAATTGAGGGTGTTTTTCATCAACATCGTTATCGTCATGGGTCCGACACCACCGGGAACCGGAGTGATGGATCCTGCAATTTCTTTAGCGGCATCAAAGTCAACATCCCCTCTGAGGACTGCGACCTTCTTTCCTGTCTTTTCACTGACCTTTTCGCCCACACGATTCACGCCAACATCAATTACGCAGGCACCCGGTTTGATCCATTCCGGTTTGACCAATCCCGGTACACCGGCAGCCACAATAAGGATGTCCGCGCGTTTGCAGTGAGCTGCCAGATCCTGGGTGCGGGTGTGGACGATCGTTACCGTCGAGTTCGCGCCAGGACCTTTCTGGAGCATCATGTTCGCGATAGGCTTACCTACAATGTTGGACCGACCGACGACCACGACCTCGGCACCGCTGGTTTCAACACCCGCACGAACGATCATTTCCTGGATACCGGCAGGCGTGCATGGCGCGAACTTGACTTCGTCACCACCGATCATCAGGCGCCCGACATTAACCGGATGAAAGCCATCGACGTCCTTGTCCGGATCTATGGCATTTAAAACCTTCTTTTCATCAATGTGTTTCGGAAGAGGCAGTTGAACAAGGATGCCATTGATGCTGTCATCGTTATTGTATTTGTCGATCAGTGCCAGAAGGTCCTCTTCAGAAATATCCGCAGGCTGGCTGTCCTGGATTTCAGTAAAACCGACCCGATGTGCGGTCTTGATCTTCAGGGTGACGTAAGAAACGGAAGCCGGATTCTCGCCCACCAGAATGGTCACCAGCCCCGGAACGGCGCCGTGCTTTTCTTTGATTTCTTTTACTTCCGCGGTGATTTCTTCGAGAATTTCCTCTCGAATTTCTGTCCCCTTAATCAGTTTTGCGGACATGACAGTTCTCCTTTTTTATGACGGTTAAAGTCTTTGGTACGTATATTTCGATACCATGCAATTAAATTGAAAATTCTTTAGTCCAATAACGCCAAGATGTCAAGAAGTGCCGCAAACTCAACGGTTCAGCCATGGGCAAATTGGGCAATTCACAGGATACGCTTAATGGTCGCGGTACAATCAGGATAGTATGCCACATATAGTACAATATTTAAAAAAATGATGAACAACCTGAAACACATTAAGGCCTGAGTGAAATATGCGTATGGCTGAAGATTAGCCCGTTTTGTAAAATACGAGAAATATCCTTGACACAAGGCAATTAAATTGATAGAGAATTGCAAATTTAATCTCAAGCTAAATTCTAAGACGAATGACTGAATTCACAACACACTATTTTTCACATTATCCCTACCTTTATTGATAGCTTGCCGGTCACTCACCTGACGACCGAGCAAGCTGCCCCGAACGCCTGTTCCTTATACTAAACCCGACACATTAGCCACAAACCCTGAATCCATATAACGTCGTTACAGGAGGTTAGCATGAACCGTACCCGTTTGTTGTCACATGTAACTTTTGCATTGGCTCTACTGGTAGTAACAGCAATCGCCACGCCACTTCAGGCAAAACCGATCAAACTCACCTACAGCATTTTTTTCCCACCGACTCACGGTCAATGCCAGGCCGGAATGGAATGGGCCAAGGAAATTGAGAAGCGAACCGATGGACAGGTAAAAATAACAGTTTTTCCCGGTGGCACGCTGACCAAAGCAAACCAGTGTTACGATGGAGTTGTCAAGGGAATATCCGATATCGGCATGTCCTGTTTTGCCTACACCCGTGGAAGGTTTCCGGCAATGGAAGCCTTGGATCTTCCATTGGGGTACCCGAACGGGATAGTCGCCACTAAGGTAGCCAATGATTTTTTTCAAGCAGTTCAACCCAAGGAACTTCAAGATGTCAAAGTCCTTTATATTCATGCCCATGGCCCGGGACTGCTGCATACAAAAAAGCCGGTCAACTCACTGAATGACCTGAAGGATATGAAAATCCGATCCACCGGACTCAGCGCAAAGGTCGTGAAATCACTGGGAGGCGTGCCGGTAGCCATGCCCCAGGGAGCAACCTATGAATCCCTTCAAAAAGGTGTGGTGGAAGGCACCTTCGGCCCCATCGAAGTCTTGAAAGGATGGCGGCAGGCCGAAGTAATCAAATCCACCACCGACTGCGAATCCGTAGGATATACCACGTCCATGTTTGTCGTGATGAATAAAAAAAAGTGGGCCAAGCTGCCCGTCAATATCCAGAAAATATTCGAGGCCGTCAGCCAGGAATGGATTGCGGTTCACGGTCAACGCTGGGATATGGTTGACAAAGAGGGGCGTGAATATACCCTGAGCCTCGGCAATCAGATTGTTGATCTTGATAAATCAGAAAGCGAAAAATGGAGGCATGCAGTTCGCCCCATTATCGACGATTATATCGATTCAGCGGAAAAAGGTGGCATCAGCGCAAAAGCCAACGTAGAACTTCTGGATCAATTGATCATGAAACATGGAGCCAGGTAGCCTTTTTACCTTGAAAAGCTGACCTATAACGGGTATTGCATCACGCCGACGCGGCGCCGGCAGCACACAATAATGGCCGCCATTTTAATAACCGACCAGGAACAAACGTGTGAGGTTTCCAGTGTTAAAACGGCTTGTTCACGGAATTGCCAATGGGTTCAACGGGATTGCAGCAGCAGCCGTTGTGGCCATGATGGTACTGACCTGCGCAGATGTGGTGTTGAGATTTTTCCGACGGCCCATACCCGGAACATATGAAATTATCGGATTGCTCGGCGCCATGTTTGCGGCATTTTCTCTGGCTTACACTTCGCTCGAGAGAGGGCATATAGCCGTTGACTTTCTGGTGCAGCGTCTGTCACCTCGTACCCAGAACATTGTTGAGGGAATTAACGCATTGATCTGTGCCGCACTTTTCGGACTGGTTACTTGGCAAAGCGTCTTGTATGCCGGTGATCTCCAAGGTGCCGGAGAAGTATCCATGACGCTTCAGATGCCAATCTATCCCTTTGTCTATGGTATTGCCATCGGATGCGGAATGCTCTGTGTGGTGCTCTTGATGCGCGCAGCAACAATGCTGACCAGGATCCGGTCCACCCCATGAGGCTCTGCCCCCTGCGGTACGCACTAATGCTAATTTTTAAACCATTTACTGTATGAGGATGCAGGATGTCTCCGACGGTAATCGGCCTGATTGGCCTGTTTGCTCTCATAACCCTGATTTTTTCACGGATGCCGGTCGGCTTTGTCATGGCTCTTGTCGGTTTTGTCGGCTTCGGTCATCTGGTATCGTATGAGGCCGCCCTGAACATGATGGCCAAGGATCTGTATGACGTATTCGCCTCCTACAACCTGACCGTCATTCCGCTTTTCATTCTCATGGGCCAGATCGCCTATCATGGGGGTATCAGCGGCCGACTGTTCGATGTCGCCTACAAATTTATCGGGCACTGGCCGGGTGGAATGGCCATTGCCACCATTGGTGCATGTGCCGGATTTTCGGCTATCTGCGGATCGACTAACGCCACGGCGGCCACCATGGCTGCCGTGACCCTTCCGGAGATGAAAAAATATCAATATCACGACGATCTGGCAACAGGAGTTGTCGCCGCCGGCGGAAGCCTGGGCATACTCGTTCCGCCAAGTGTCATATTCATCATTTACGGAATTATGACCGAGCAATCCATCGGCAAACTGTTTATGGCCGGTATTTTGCCGGGTATCCTGCTGACCGCGCTGTTTATTCTGACCATTGTGATCTGGACCTCTTTCAAGCCGGAATTGGCTCCCAGGGGACCTCGGGCAACGATTCGGGAAAAGATTGCATCACTTTCCGGCCTCGTGGAAACCATTCTACTGTTCATCATGGTGATGGGCGGCCTGTTTTTCGGCTTGTTCACACCGACGGAGGCCGGTGCTGTCGGTGCTTTCGGCACTCTGGTCATCGCGCTTTTTCGCCGAAACATTACCTTTGCGGGCATCATTCAGTCCCTGTTTGAGACCACCCGGATCGCCTGCATGATCCTTGTGATTGTGGCCGGAGCAACCATCTTCGGCCATTTTCTGGCCATCACGCAGATTCCCTTTAATATCGCCAACTGGGTCGCCGGATTTCAGATGCCCCCCTTTGCCGTGATGTCCATGATTATTCTGGTTTATCTTGTGGGCGGGTGTTTTATTGATGCCCTGGCACTGATTATGCTTACCGTTCCGATATTCTCGCCGGTAATTCTTTCGATTGGATACGATCCGATGTGGTTCGGGGTTATCATCGTTCTGGTCACCCAGATCGGTGTCATTACACCACCGGTCGGGGTTAATGTCTACGTGGTCAGTGGCGTAGCCCGCGATGTGCCGCTTCAAACCATTTTCAGGGGAGTCATCCCGTTGCTCATTGCCCTTGTTGTCGGCACGCTTCTCATGATTCCCTTTCCCCAGATTGCGCTTTTTCTCCCGGGATTGATGCGATAAAAAAAGGCGCATGGCCATTTTGTCTGCCATGCGCCTTTTGAATGCACGCTGCATTGGTGCAATGGAATTAACCGCACCCGGTTTTCCGCAAAATTACATCGTTGCCACCCGCTCTCCCTCGAGAATGCGGACCCCATTGGCTTTTGCCGCTTCAATTGCCCGGTCCATGTCGTCGAGGCGTAAAATCATCACCGCCCTGTCCATATTTTTTTGAACAAACGCATACATATATTCTACGTTTAACTCGGAATCGGCAAAAATACCCAGCAATCGCCCCAACTCGCCGGGACGATCCGGGATTTCAACAGCAATGACCTCGGAAATACTGACGGCGTATCCCTGATCCTTCAGGACATCGCGGGCGGTGTCCAGGTCATCGATGATCAGGCGAATAATGCCAAATTCTGAGGTGTCGGCAAGAGACATGGCGCGAATGTTTATGCCTGCCTCTCCGAGCGTGTTGGCAATATTCGCCAGAGTTCCGGCCCGGTTTTCGATAAAGATGGAAAGCTGTGTCAGTTTCATCGGCCTCTCCATGAGCTGTTGTTGTGTGAGTTCATAGAGCAATGCGCTTCCCGGCGGACCGAAGCGCCCCGGTGTCAAGCCACAGAGCGCCACCCCTCGACCAGTGACGTGGTGCCGGCACAACCCTAAGGAGTCCCTGTCGCGTTTCCGGGAATCACAGCGGGTACGGTGTTTGATCGAGTCCGGCCGTTTCGTCCATACCCAGCATGATATTCATATTCTGCACGGCCTGACCGGCTGCACCCTTAACAAGATTATCAATAGCTGACATAATAATCAATCGCCGGCTCGCTTTATCAACCCTGAAGCCGATATCACAGAAATTGGTACCTCGAACAAACCGGGTATCCGGCAGCCGATCATCGGAGCGGAGACGAATAAACGGCTGATCTTTATAATGCCGTTCCAGACAGGATCGAATATCATCGCCCCCTACCCCGTTGTTCAATGAGGCATATATTGTCGAAAGCATACCCCGGCTCATGGGGACCAGGTGAGGAACAAATGTTATCTTCACCGATTTTCCAGCGGCCCGGCTAAGCACTTCGTTCATCTCAGGATTATGTCGGTGCTCGGCCACTTTATAGGCCTTGAAGCTTTCTGTCACTTCGCCGTAAAGCGTGGTGAGGGATGGTGATCGGCCGGCACCGCTGACGCCGGATTTCGAATCGGCGATGAGAGAAACCGGATCGACCAATCCGTTTTGAATCAGAGGCACCAACGGAAGAAGAACACTGGTTGGGTAGCAACCGGGGTTGCCGATCAGTTTCGCGCCTCGAATGTCATTCCGGTAAATTTCACAGAGCCCGTAGACCGCTGTGGCCAGTAAATCCGTGGCTGTGTGAGCTTGATAATGACGCTCGTAGGCATCAACATTCTGAAAGCGAAAATCTGCCGAAAGATCAATAACTTTTTGGCCATTTTTTAAAATATCCGGCGCCACTGACATGGATATTTTATGGGGTAGCGCCAGGAAAACAACATCTGTCCGTTCACACAGATTCTCCACGGTGTGCTCTGCGCATTCCAGATCAACTGCACCGGCAAGGGCCGGATAAATTCGGTCAAACCGTTGGTTCGCGTACTGTCGCGAAGTGACAACGGACAATTCAACATTCGGGTGACCGGCAAGAATCCGGACCAGTTCTGCGCCTGCATAACCGGTTGCTCCTGCCACTCCGACTCGAATCATGCTAACTCCTTGACTATAAATTTTTTTAACGATTCAATATTTTTTTTACTTAAGACAACCCCTGAAGGTTATCTTTCGGATTGTTGAAAATTGAGCTTATAATTCAGCCAGTTGGCTGTTTAATCCGAGTTTCCATTTACCCGAAAGGCAAAGCACCAGCCCCCTACCCGCCCAGGTAAGCCTTTTTAACTTCTGGATTTTCCATCAGGCTTGATGCTGTACCTGAGGCGGCAATTTCACCTGTATCCAGCACATACCCTCGATGGGCAAATTGAAGCGCCAGATTCGCATTCTGTTCGATCAACAGTATGGTCATACCCTGCTGGTTCAATTTCTTCAACGTCCGAAACATTTCATACATTAAAAGAGGCGCAAGCCCCATAGAGGGTTCATCCAGCATAATAAAATTGCAGCCTGTCATCAGCGCGCGACCCACAGCGAGCATCTGCTGCTCACCGCCGCTGAGTGATTCACTTCGCTGCTTGCGCCGCTCGGCAAGTCTCGGAAACAAATCATAAACCCGCTGGTAATCATCACTTATTTGATCGTCGTCTGCCCGGGCATAAGTGGCCAGTTTCAAATTTTCTTCAACGGTAAGGTTGCCGAAAATATGGCGCCCTTCCGGGGCAAGGGCAATTTTATTGTCCGTTACAACATGATGCGCCTCCGTGTTAAGCAGACTTCGTCCTTGGTACAGAATGTCGCCGCCGGTAACGCGGGGCCCTTCCGGTGGCGGGACACGGGTGAGCGTATGAAGGGTTGTTGTCTTTCCGGCACCGTTTGCACCAATCAGGGTAACAATCTCACCTTTATCAACGTGAAAGGAGATCCCGTGCAAGGCTTCGATGTTTCCATATTTAACAAAGAGATCTTTAATTTCCAGCAGCATCAGATTTCCTCATCTCCCAGATACGCTTTGATGACCTCCGGATCGTTCTGAATTTCGTCAGGCGTTCCCTCCGCGATCGTAACACCAAAATCGATAACTTTGATCCATGAACAAAGATTCATAACTACAGCCATCTGGTGCTCGATCATCCAGATGGCGATATCAAATTCACTGTGAATCCAGCGGATCAGCTGAATCAGATCCTGCACATCCGAGGAGTTCAAACCGGCTGCAGGCTCATCCAGAAGCAACAGTTTAGGCTTGATCGAAAGCGCCCGGGCAATTTCGACTTTTCGTTGAATACCATACGGAAGGTTTTTAGGTAATTCACCGGCAAATTCCAATAGATCGAGCGCCTCGAGGATTTCCCGGGCCGTGGATTCGATACGGCTTTCCTGACTGGCGTATCGCCGGGTTCGAAAAAACGCATCCATCAGGGAATAACCGAGATTATGGTGCTGTGAGATACGAATATTATCCAGCACAGTCATATCATTCCAGAGTCTGATGTTCTGAAAAGTCCGGGCGATTCCCATGGCAGTAACCTGATGGGGCTTCAGTCCGGCAATATTATTTCCGTTAAAGACAATTTCGCCATCAGTAGGTTTGTAAAATCCACTGGCAAGATTGAACACGGTGGTCTTGCCGGCACCGTTTGGGCCGATAAGCCCCATCAGTTCCCTGCCTTCAAAACAGACCGAGAAGTTCGAAACCGCGCAGAGTCCGCCAAAATGCTGGGTCAGGTTATTTATCCGAAGTATCGCCATTTCGTCTGTCTCCACCTGGTCAACCGGGCCGGTAACACCCCGTGCCCAACCGACACCTTATTTAAACGAATACCACCGTTTGAGCCGCGGGAAAACATCCGAAAGTTCCCGGTTACCCATAATTCCCTCCGGACGGAATTGCATCAGCAAAATCAGTATCAGAGGGATAATTACCCATTTCCAGACCTGGCTCAAGTGATAGGCGTCGGGCAACAGATGGATGAAGTGCAGGCCGCCATCTACCCAGGGTATTACGAATCGGAGACCTTCCAGCAGGAGGGTAAACAGGATGGCGGAGAGAACTGAACCGCTCAAAGAACCCATTCCACCAAGATACACCATGACTAGGCATTCGGTGGATTTCAGGATGCCAAAAGAGCCGGGATTGATGTATCCGAGAATGTGACCGAACAACGCTCCGGCAACACCGGCAAGCCCGGATGAAAGCATGAAGGCAATTACCTTCATTTTGTTAGTGTTTACACTCATGATTTCAGCAGCCACTTCATCCTGATGAAGGGCGATGATCCCCTTGCCGTACGTCGAAAAAACAAACCTGCGGATCAACCAGACGCTCAGTATCGTGGATACAATCACCCATATGAGCATCCATGGCAACTCGACCACGTCTTCCATGGCATAGATGATCTTCTTCATTCCCATGAAACCCCTGGAGCCGCCGACGGTGTCAATGTTAATAATTGTCGAGGTGACAATAAAATTTGCGGCGATGGTGATAATTGCCAGGTAATCCCCGCGGGTTTTAAACGAAGGAATGGCAACCAGCAGTCCGGCCAGGGCCGCGGCCACAAACCCGGCCAGCAGAACCAGTGGGAAAAAATACAAGGCCAGATCCGGCGAGAGCACCGGAGGCCCGAACACTTTGTCATTGGTAAAGAGCATCACGTTAAGAACCGACGAGACATAAGCCCCGACAGCCATAAACGCGGCATGGCCGCAGGCAAATTCCCCCATGAATCCATTTACGATATTGAAACTGGAGGAAAGGATGATGTTGATACAAATGAACATCATCACTGACTGGATATACAGGTCGATGTATTCCTGGTAGGCCATCCCCACCAGGGCGGCCGACATAATGAGAAGCAGCGCTGGTACTGAAAATCGTCGCATTGCAGTCCTACGTAACTCTCCGAAAATTGTTATCAAAAATGAACCCGGGCCGGTGCATGCCTGCGGCTCGGGAATGCCGAAGCCAAAGAGACGATGGCGTTAAATCTTGGTGGTTTTTGCAACACCAAACAATCCGGTAGGCCGGACACACAGGATGATCATCAAAATGGTAAAGGCGATCAGGTCCCGGTAGGTGGATGGAAAAAAGGCAACCACCAGGATTTCCACAAACCCCAGCAGGAATCCGCCGAGAAACGCGCCACGGATATCTCCGATGCCTCCGACAACTGCGGCAATAAAGGCTTTCCAGCCGATAATGGCGCCCATGAATGGATCAAGAATTGGATAGGACAAGGCAAAAAGCAATCCAGCCAATCCGGCAAAGGAAGATCCAAGAACAAAGGTGAATACAATCACTGTGTCGATGGGGATTCCCATTAACGGCACGGCAAACTTATCATAAGAGATGGCTCGCATAGCCATGCCGATTTTTGTACGGGTCACAATGAACTGAAGAATAAGAAAAACCGAAATCGCCGAAATGACAACGGCAATTTTAAGGTTGGTCATGCTGACCGACCCAACCGTGTAGACCACCTTATCAACGAGTTCGGGAAAACTTTTCCGGCTGGCACCAAGCAGTGCAAGGTTCCCGTTCTCCAGAACCAACCCGCACATCAGGGCAGTGATTACAACGTACAGGCGATGGGCACCTTTTCGCCTCAACGGCCGGTAAGCGATTCGCTCAAGCGTCACACCCACGCCTGCGGTAAGAACCATGGTGAGCGGAATAGAGAGGGCCAAAACGGCCCCGCCCGGCAGAGTGAAATGGCCTATTAAAAAGGTAGCAATAAAAAAAGCGATATATGCGCCCACCATGAAAATATCTCCGTGGGCGAAATTAATGAGGACAAGTACCCCGTAAACCATCGTGTATCCGAGGGCAATCAGGGAATAAAAGCTGCCCCACTGGAGGGCATTGATCAGATTCTGAAATATGCTTTCAAGCACTGTGACTCCTCAACTGGCGAGCTGTTGAAACCACAGACCGGAGACGGTTGCTGCGTCAAAGTGTTTTCCCGCATCCATCCGGGAGCACGATTCTCTCAACCAATGGGCAGTGTACCGATAATCCGCCTGAAAAAGGGTGACGGCCTGACGTTGTTGTATGGCAGGGCCATCGCGGTTTGTCTGTTTATCAAGGATTGGATGAACTGCAGGAAGGCGAAGCTGGACTGTCGTGGATTTATGGTTGGCATGGCGATTGACATGCAAAACGTTCCGGCACCAGGCCTCGCGATCCCTTTTTCACCGGTATAAATCAGTTTTCAAGCACGCATGCTGCGCGGAGCGGCGCCAAACAACCCGCCGCTCCGGTCATCGCGTCTTCAGGGACAAACGGATTTATTGAATACAAATTCACCCTTGTCACTGATCCGGACAACGACGGCGCATTTGATCGGGTCGCCCTGATCATCGAATTTCATCTTGCCGGTAATTCCGTCAACCTCAGAGATATTGGCAATCGCCTCTCTAAGATTTTTCCTGTCTTTCCGCAGTTTACCGGTAATTTTTCCGGTCCCCTGGAGTGCTTGAAGAATAATTCGAGTGGCATCCCAGGTCAGTGCCGCCACATCGTCGGGTACATAGCCATATTTCGCTTTGTACCGATCAATGAATTCCTTTGTTGCGCCAGTGGCACCGGCAGCGGCATAATGAGTTGAAAAATATTGCCCAATGCAGTCATCACCACAGAGGGTCATCAACTCCGCCGACCCCCAGGCGTCAGCCCCCATGAACGGGCCGGACCAGCCCAGATCGTGGGCCTGTTTGGCAGTCAGGGCAACCTCGTTATAATTGTTGGGCAGAAAAATAAAGTCTGGTTTGGCAGCAATAATCTTAGTCAGCTGGGCGCTGAAATCCTGGTCCTTATCACCATAGCTCTCAAACGCGACTACTGAGCCGGCACCATTCTTTTTGGCGAAATCATCGCGGAAAATTTCCGCCAACCCCTTGCTGTAGTCATTGGCCAGTGCGAACAGTACAGCAGCTTTTTTGGCATGGAATGTTTCCATTGCAAAATCAACGGCTACCGGCCCCTGAAACGGGTCGAGAAAAGCGGCGCGATATACCCATGGGCGGTCTTTGGTGGTATCCGGGTTTGTTGACCAGGGCGAAATCATTGGTGTTCGGTTGTCATCGCACACCTGACCCGCCGGTACAGCCTGTTTGCTTGAATTCGGTCCGACAATAGCCAGGACCTTGTCACGTTCGATCAATTTCAGCGCAGCCGCGACAGCGGACTCGGCTTTGGATTCGTTATCTTCGTAAACAAACTCAAGCGGATAACGGTTGCCGCCGATCTCAAGCCCTCCGCTTGCATTGATATCCTCTTTGAGCATCTCTGCAGCGTATTTCGATGATTCGCCAACTTTGGGAATATCCCCGGTCAAAGGTATATTGAATCCGATTTTGATGCTTTCCGTTTTACTCCAGGCACTCGGGACAAAAACCAGGGCCAGCACAAGAATGACAATGGCAAAAACCGAACTTTTCCGCATGGCAACCTCCTGTTAGGTGTTAGATTAACCCGCTGATTTTAAAGCAGATATGAATTAAAACCAATGCAAGCTGCACAAAAACTTTGACTTAACATATGTTAAATTATTATTCAACTGTTAATTCGAAGACAAAATGATGGATAATAGGAAAGAAAATAAATAGAAGGTTTTATGATTGGTAAAATAAAATTTAAATGAAGGCAAAAATAGAAACTAAATCACTTTTAAATGTTACGCTGGGGAAACCGTCAGATTGGTAATTGGAACCCATTCCGAATTTTTTATCCATTTACAATCAGGACGGTTTTCGAAAATCCTCAACCAGCTCTTTAATGATTGAGAGTACATTTCGCCCACGTTTGGCCGCAATGCGGTGCGCATCTTCGACGATTTGTGCGGCATGCTTTTCCAATTGCCATTGGGGAGGTAGCGGAAGGTTGCGCTTTTGGTACTGCCAGGTCATATACCGAAGAGCCAGTTTCTTTTCCTGATTTTTTAGAAATCCCATTGATGCTTTCCTGCTGATTTGACGTTCCGCGGCCTCTGTTGATCCGGAGCCCATTGATCGGGTTATTTCAAATCACCTTGACAGAATCCACATGAAATTATGGAAGATTAAAACCTCGCTTCCTCCGGATTTTTGCCCTGCGCGCGTTCTTACCTGACCGGATCAGGAACACAAATTTAATTCGCGTCCTGCGCCCTCACAATCCACAAATAGAAAATATAAGTCGTTCCAAAATAATTTTCCCGTTCTGACTTCCGGTTTTCAGTTGGATATCCGCATCGCTGAGATAATCGAGGCAATCTACCAGGTGGGAACGGGAAAACCGCTCGCATTTTTTAAATGTAAGATAAATCGGATACGGACTGCCGGACTGCCGGGCGAGTAGGAGATCGGTTTTTGGTGCTTGCCTCTTTTTTTTCCCTTTTGGGGTGGCAGATTCGGGGTTGCGATTTTCTTCCTGGGAGAGCTCCTGACTCCATCTCTCCATCGTTTCGACAAGTTCCTGGTCGTGAGCCTTGATCTCGGCAAGCACCGTCTGCTGAAACTGGTTATACGGACATCCCGAATACCAGGATCGACCTCTTTTGCTTTCGACAAAATCCTTGACCAGGAGCAACCGTCGAATCTGATTGCCGATGGCTGCCAGCAGTTGCAGAGGATGAAATTCATCCGCAAAAAGAGATCCAAGGTAAAACAGGGATCGTTCGACATCGCGATCCGAAACGGCGTTCGTCAACTCATAGAGAGGATCTTTGCGGGTGCGCTTCAAAACGCCTTCGACATCCTGTCGGCAGATCGTGGTGCGGTCTCCGGTGTAGGAAATAAGTTTTTCAATGTTTCCGGTAAAGGTACGAAGATCGAAGCCGGTCAACTCAATCAGGGCCTGATAGGCATCCTGATTCAGTGTTTTTTTGCTGGCAGCCAGCTGATTTTTCATGGCTTCCCTGAGCACCTGATCCTGGACAGCGCGATCGGCCTTGCGATCGCCCCTGGGAACCGAGCAGTCAACAACAATGCCGTGGTCCTTAATGGCCTTGTACAGGCGGCGTCGCTTATCCACGAGATCTGTTGTGATGACCAGGTGATTATTTTTGGGGAATCCGGCCTCTACTGCGCGCTGAAGCATATCATCATAATTTCCGCCCGTTGACGGTTTTACCCCGTGCGCTCTGCAGTAAGCAACCGTTGACTTGAGCCACTGCCCGTCGCCGACGGTTTCCGGTTTCAAATTCAGGGCCCGCTCCGGTTGGTCCGGATCGATATCGTCCAGAACAAGCCCGAGAATTTCGAGGAGGTCCATGAAACAACGGCCTGCCTTTTTCACCTGGTTTCCGGAGGCAGCTTCTCGAACCTTTTCAAGAATAGCGTCTTCGTCCTGTTTGGAGTAAAAAATACGGGAATCATTCAGGGCAATGACCTTGGTACCCGGTAACAGAGAGTATGTATTCATGCGTTGAATAGCCTCGGGAACGGCGTCGATTTCCCCACCCAGCGGCTCAAAATTCAATTCACGCTCTGATGACGGCAAAAGGCAATTGAGTATCCGTTCAAAGGCGGATTTGCACAGCAATTCTTCCCCATATATGAGATAAACCGGTGGAACCGCCCCTGCATCCCCAGTGCTGTGTTTTGCATTTTTAAGATGGCTATCGATTTCTTTGTAATTGATTTCCGGCATGTGAAGTATTCAATATCTCTGGCACAAAGGCCCTTTTAACAGGCCAAACAATTTTTTGAGAGTAAAGGCTCCGGTTGTCAGGCGGGATTGCCGGTGAGTCGTTTCAATCCGGCAGACGATTGAATAATAAATGATAAATGAAGATGCCAATGCCAATGGTAATGGCACTGTCCGCAACATTAAATGCAGGCCAATGCAGATCTCCAATATAAAAATCGAGAAAATCCACGACAGTGCCGAACCGGATCCGATCAACCAGATTTCCGATTGCCCCGCCGAAAATTAATGAAAAGCCGGATCGCATCACGGGTTGAGACGCGGGTGTTTGTGTATAGAAGTAAACGACCAGACCGGCAGCTACAAATGAGATAACAATAAAAACCAGCCCCCGGATCTTCGGGCCCTGATCGGCAAGAAATCCAAATGCACCGCCAGGATTGTGGATGTGAGTCAAATTGAACAGATTGGGGATCACTTCGATCGAATGGTGCAGCGGTATATAGTTAAGGACCAGCGCTTTGGTAAACTGGTCCATGATCAGAACGGAAAGCGAAATGATGATCAGGTTGGTGTAGGTTCGAATAGTCATTGGCCTCATAATTACGCCCCCGGCTTATCCGGGGGCGTATGTCTGAGCATCGCATAAACCGCCTTCAATTCCAACTGACGGTTCTATCGCTCGATCACGAAGTAGCCGAAACCGCTTGTTCCCGTTGGTTCAAAGCGTTTTCGCATCGGCTGCAGATGGTCGGGTTCTCGGCGCTGGAGCCGACCGTTAGATCGTGAATCCAGCAGCGATTACATTTTTGACCCGATGCCGGCTGGACCTGTATGGAGATCCCCTCGATCTCATCTGATGAAAACGCTTCACCCACATCATCAGAGCACTTCAGCTCAGCCTGCGACACAATGAAGATACTCCTCAGATCATCGGCATAGGGTGCCATGGCATCGTTCCATTCATCGTTAACAAAGATGGTCACCGACGCGTCCAAGGGGTGCCCGATCTCTTTTTTTGCCCGGGCTTCTTCAAGGGCTTTGGTTACCACTCCCCTCAGTTTAAGAATCTGCTCCCACCTGCTTGCCAGGTCGTTATCCAGAAACGCGGGATCGACATCCGGCAAACCGGCCAGATGAATACTCGCTTCCCGATTGTCAACGGCGGGCATGTACTGCCAGATTTCGTCCGCTGTAAAGGCCAGAATAGGCGCCATGAGCCGGGAGAGCGCATCCAGCAATTTGTATATGGCCGTTTGCGCACTGCGACGATCGACAGACAATGGCGGCGAGGTATACAGGCGGTCTTTGAGCACGTCCAGGTAAAAGGCTGATAAGTCAAGGGTACAGAAGTTGTAAAGACTGTGATAGATGATGTGAAAATCGAATCCGTCGTAGGCCTTGCGGTTCCGTTCAATCAGCTTCTGGAGTTTGTGCAGGATAAAGCGGTCAACTTCCAGCATATTTCCAACAGACACGGCATCGGTTTCCGGGTCAAAATCAAACAGATTACCGAGCATGAATCGGCTCGTGTTTCGAATCCTGCGATACGCATCACTGAGTTGTTTGAGAATATTTTCCGAAATCCTGACGTCATCCCGGTAATCTGATGCCGCCACCCAGAGGCGCAGAATTTCAGCACCGTATCTGTCGATCACTTTTTTGGGCGCAATGACATTGCCGAGGGATTTGGACATCTTCTTGCCTTCGGCGTCAACAACAAAACCGTGAGTTAAAACGGATCTATAAGGAGCCTGATCCCGGGTACCGACAGCTGTTAACAGTGAGCTGTGAAACCAGCCGCGGTGCTGATCGCTTCCTTCCAGGTAAAGATCCGCCGGCCACTGTAGGTTCTCTCTCGCCTCCAGAACTGCCGCATGACTGACTCCGGAATCGAACCAGACGTCCAGGATGTCGTTTTCTTTAAGGAACCTGGTATGGCCGCACGATTTGCAGACGGAACCTGAGGGGAGCAGTTCGTCGACGGTTTTTTCGAACCAGATGTCTGCCCCATGCTCACAGAACAAGTTGAAGATGTGATCGATTATTTCCTCATTGACATGGATGGTTTCACATTTTTCACAATAAAACACAGCGATGGGGACGCCCCAGCTTCGCTGTCGGGATACACACCAGTCGGGACGATTTTCGATCATGCCATAGATCCGCTCCCGTCCCCAATGGGGGACCCACTGGACTTTGTCGATCTCCTCGAGGGACCGCTTTCTCAAACCGGTTTTATCCATCGATATGAACCACTGGGGGGTAGCCCGAAAGATCACCGGTTTTTTGCAACGCCAGCAATGGGGATACGAATGCGCGATTTCCTCCTCGGCGATCAGTGCCCCCGACGCTTTCAATGTTTCGATAATCTCATTGTTGGCCTTGAATACAAACTGATTTTCCAAAAATCCGACCGCAGGCGTAAAACAGCCCCGATCGTCTACTGGCGAGTAGGCGTCAAGACCGTATTTCAGCCCAACTTCATAATCTTCACGGCCATGCCCCGGTGCCGTATGCACGCAACCGGTTCCGGCATCGAGAGTCACATGGTTTCCCAGGATGACGAGCGAATCTCGATCGACAAATGGATGGCGACAGTGTTTGCCTTCGAGGATCGTGGCCGGAAAACTGGTCAGTATGGTAAAGTCTTCAATTCCAAATGTTTTCATGCAGGTTTCGACCAGATCCCCGGCGAGAATAAGCACCTCATCGCCGGTCTGGACAGCGGCATACGTGAAATCCGGATGAAGCGCCACCGCCAGATTGGCCGGTAAAGTCCAGGGTGTTGTGGTCCAGATAACCACGGAAACCGATCGACCCGACAGTTCCGGCAATTCGGCACTGACATCATCGATCAACGGGAATTTCACATAAATGGAAGGAGAGGCTTCATCGCCATATTCAATTTCGGCTTCCGCCAATGCGGTCTGACAGCTGCAGCACCAGTGAATCGGTTTTTTACTCCGGAACAGCCCGCCGTTAAGAGCGAATTTAGCACACTCCCTGGCAATGATCGCCTCGTACTCATATTTCATGGTAAGATAGGGATCGTCCCACTCTCCCATGACACCAAGACGTTTGAATTCTTCTCGCTGGATATCAATAAATTTTTCCGCATATGCCCGGCAGCGTTTCCGGACCTGGGTTTGAGACATTTCCTTTTTCTTAGGCCCCAGTTCCTTGTCGACATTGTGCTCGATCGGCAGGCCATGGCAGTCCCAGCCGGGAACATACACCGCGTCATATCCGGCCATTTGCCTGGATCGCACGATGATATCCTTGAGGATCTTGTTCATTGCCGTGCCAATATGAATGTGGCCGTTGGCATACGGAGGGCCATCGTGAAGGATGAACGGTTTCCGGCTCCTGGAAGCGTTTCGGATCTGCTCATACAATTTGTTTTCTTCCCACGATTTCAGTTGTCCGGGTTCCCGTTGAACCAGACTCGCCTTCATGGGAAACTTTGTCACCGGCAGGTTCAGCGTCTTTTTATAATCCATGTGTCCTCCGTTTAATCAGATGATGTTAAGCGATGAAAAATACTGAAAATGCCGTTTGATGTCAAGGAATTCATCCGGTTAAAGAGGACTCTCGGTCGGGCTTTTTCAGGATCTTAGAGCGTTAAACCGGTTCAGGAAGCGTTGGGATCGAACAGTGGTAACTGTTCGGCCGGCATGTCTGAAAGACGCGGGTTTTTCCTGTCTTTTTCTGAAAGGACCGGAGCATCGACCTGCCAGTCGATTCCGAGTTCCGGATCCGCCCAGAAAATTCCAAACTCATCGCCTGGCGCATACAAGTCCGTGCACTTGTATATGACATCGGCAGTGTCGCTCAGCACGCTGAATCCATGCGCAAATCCCTTGGGAATAAACAACTGCCGCCGGTTAACAGCGGAAAGTCGGATGGCGCACCACTTTCCAAAGGTCGGGGAACCCCGTCGGATATCTACAGCAACGTCAAGAATTTCTCCGGACAACACATAAATCAATTTATCCTGGGGGTGCCTGAGTTGATAATGAAGTCCCCGAATCACCCCCCGATGCGAATGAGAATGATTATCCTGGACGAAATCAGCATTAAGTCCTTTGTAGCTGTATTTGCCATGATGATAGATCTCGAGAAAATACCCTCTGTCGTCCTTAAATACGTCAGGTTGGATCACTTTAACACCGGCCAGTTCTGTTGGTGTAACGATCAGTGACATGCAAGCAGTTTCCTTAATCGATTATTGTTTTCTGGATCCTAAAGACCGAATCTATTCGTACTCGATACCTGCTGCCGAGCGCGGGGCGGCGGCAATTTCGGCGAGGTACTTCCCGTAGTCGTTTTTCATCATGTCTTTGGCCAGTCGTTTCAAATCTTCTCTTGAAATATATCCCAGGTGAAACGCAATCTCCTCGACACAGGCAATCTTCAACCCCTGCCGTTCCTGAATGGCCTGAACATAACTCGATGCCTGCTGCAGAGCCTCGTGAGTACCGGTGTCCAGCCACGCATATCCCCTTCCGAGCAATTCCACGCGAAGTTGATTTCGTTTCAAATAGGTCATATTCACATCGGTTATTTCCAACTCCCCGCGGGCGGAGGGTTTCAAGTTTTCTGCGATCTCGACAACTTGATTGTCATATACATATAAGCCGGGAACCGCATAGTTGGACATGGGTTCCCGGGGTTTTTCCTCTATTCCGACCACCATACCGTTTTCATCGAACTCGACAACGCCGTATCGCTTCGGATCCCGGACCGGGTATCCGAAAATCAGGCCGCCGGCGCTCAATTGCACGGCCCGGCGCAAGGTGGCGGAAAGACTGTGTCCGTAAAAGATATTATCACCAAGTATCAGGGTGACCGGTCCATTTCCGATAAATTCACGACCAATAATGAAGGCCTGTGCAAGTCCCTCGGGTCTCGGTTGCTCTGCATAATCAAATGCCAAACCCAGTTGTGATCCATCTCCCAGCAAATCCTTGAAGTGGGGCAGGTCGGCAGGGGTTGAAATGATCAGAATTTCACGGATCCCAGCAAGCATCAGTACCGATATCGGGTAATAAATCATTGGCTTGTCATAAACCGGCAGCAGTTGTTTGCTGACTGTACGGGTGATGGGATACAAACGGGTGCCGGATCCACCTGCCAGGATAATTCCTTTCATATAATTAAAATTCCTTTCTTTAAATTGCATTCCTATTTTTTCAGGCTGGAGACAGCATGCATCCTCGGCAATGCATTTGGATCACCAGTTTTGGCTGTTCAGACCGGTTCGGCAATGCACTCCCGCATCAGTTCGTCTCTGTAAAGCGAGATAAATTCATCCACGCTTTTTGTCCAATGTCCCATGACATCGATACCATCTTCTCTAAGGCGTCTGTTTTCGAGAATGGAATTTTTCGGTCGTGTTGCCGGCGTGGGGTACTGGCTTGTAGGGATAGGCACCAACGTGTGAAGAACGCCCATTTCCCGGAGAAAGTAACCGGCAAGATCATACCAGGAACAATGCCCATGGCAGACTGCGTGATATGTGCCTTCTCCGTCCATTTCGATCAGTCGCGCTATCTGCAGGGCCAGTCGGTATGACCAGGTCGGACAGCTATATTGATCATTGACCACCCGGATTGGTTTAAGGGGGTCTGCCAGTGCGATGCGGAGCATGGTTTTTAAAAAATTGCTGCCTTGCTTACCATAAAGCCAAGCGGTTCGAACGATGGCGTGCCTCCGGGTGATTCGACGAACAACAGCCTCCCCTTCGAGCTTGGTACGACCGTAGTAGGACACGGGACCGGTTTTGTCATCCTCTCGGTAAGGTTCCGGCGCAGGTTTTCGGCCGTCAAAGACATAATCCGTTGAAATGTGGATCAGTTTTGCCCCGCAGTTTTTAGATAGTTGCGCCAGATTTTCAGGACCGGTGACGTTTATATTCCAGGCAACATCCATTTCGGTTTCGCAATCGTCCACACGGGTAAATGCTGCACAATTTACAATCACATCCGGCTGCAGCGATACAATCCGGGCTTCCAACTCGGAAATTCGAGTAATGTCGAGATCTTTGCGTGTAAAGGCGGTTACAGAATGGGAATTGCTGAACACTGTCTGGCAATCGGAGCCGAGCTGACCCTTTGCTCCGGTGATTATGATGTTCATCGGATATCCTTTCTAACCTATGTTCAAAAAGGAGGGGATGGAACAGACCGGATTGGACGATCGGTCTCAGTTGCCTGACCTGTTAAACCTTGATTCGATAAAATTTATTCGGATCTTCAGCACCTACGGCATGCAGGCAACGCTTACAGCCGATTTCCGCACGACGTACAGAAATTGGCTCCGGAAATAATTGAAGCCCCGCAATTTTGACAACTCGGGTCCATGCCTATCGACTCAATTATGCGGCAGGTTTCGGAAAGGATGGTATTTATCTGATCCTGGGTAATATTCACAGATTTAGCAAAGCGCAGGATAACTTTTTTCTCCTCAGACGTCAGATCACCGTCAACCAAAGCGATTAACAGCATCTCCTCGAGATTTTTAATTTTGTCTGAGAATCTTCCCACAGGGGTAATCGTGTAGGTATCCCGACTTGCTTTTTTTAATGCCTGATCAACGATATCATTATCGATATTAAGATTTTTAAAAATAAATTCAAGGGTGTTTTCAACTTTCGGTATGGTCTTGCCATCTATTCGGGAAATAGTGATAATGTTGGCCAGGTAAATGATCAGGTCAGCAATTTGCATTTTCAAGCTCCACAGCAGTCCACCTCCATTGATCGCAGATTCATCCAAAAGAAACGAGTAATATTCCCGAGCGATGAATCATACAGATTTTTGATAGAAATTCAAGGTGCTGTATGCTGTGAAAGGCAAAACGGCGAGCGCTTCCAGACGGTATCGATGGAAGCCTTATAATTTACCAGACACTGATCCGACTAATCGTGATTCCGAACGATCATAACTGAACATGGGGCCTTGTGCGCTACCCGCTTGGCGACGCTACCAAAAATAACCAGTCCCATGCCCGAGAGACCGTAGCTGCCCATCACAACGAGGTCGATCGCGTTATCCTCAAGGTACGCGATGATTTCTGTGGACGCATGACCATCGAGAATTACCGGTTGACAAACCGCCTTACCGGCTGCAGGCTCAATATATTTTTCCTGCATTCGTCGTTCGATTTCAGGAATCAGTGCGGGCCTGTTCTCCTCCGATATGTCAACGCTCATATACGGGAAAACCGGATTGACCAGTGGAGAAAGCACGTGAATTACATCCAGGCGGGCCTTATATTTCTCAGCCAGATCCAAGGCTGCATTAAAAGCAGCGTCCGCATTTTTTGAAAAATCTGTACAGCAGGCAATTGTTTT
>ENA-ORCT01000362-ORCT01000362.1-marine-metagenome-genome-assembly--contig:-NODE-362-length-22776-cov-3.712014_pt1 | contig 22776 bp, 21 predicted proteins | sample MGYA00248632_ERZ508511 | MGnify/ENA primary metagenome ERZ508511 (study PRJEB26182, sample SAMN06268839) | marine metagenome | isolation source: Tt an P1-techrep anaerobic enrichment on pine from sediment...
CCAGCGGCCGATGACGGATAAATTCGTGGTTAAGGATGCCTTCAGCGAAAAAACGGTCCACTGGAGCGAGGAGAAAAAAAGCATATCCGAAGAGCACTTCAACAATCTCGCCTATCGGCTCATCGCGTATCTGCAGAACAAAGAGGTATACGTTCAGTATATCTACGCCGGTCGCGATCCGGAATTCAGGAAATCCATCCGTGTTGTCACCGAAACCGCCTGGCACAACCTGTATGTTCGCAATCTTTTCGCCGAGGTTGATGACGTGGAGCGGTTGGACGCGTTCGATCCGGATTTTTCCATTGTCCATATCCCCGGCTTTCATACCATTCCCGAAGTGGACGGGACCCGTTCGTCCGCCGCGGTTGTGGTCAATGTGAGCCAGAAGATTATTTTTATCTGCGGTACCAGCTACGCGGGAGAAATCCGGCAGGCGGTCTTCACCATTCTCAATTATCTACTGCCGGTCGACAAGGTCTTTGCCATGCGGTGTTCGGCCAGTGTCGGGCCTTCAGGGGATGTGGCCCTTTTTGTCGGCCGGGGCGGCAGTGGAAAAACAGCTCTCGCGGCCGGTTCCGGGCGACGGTTGCTCGGTGACCATGAAATCGGTTGGAATGACAAAGGATTGTTTACTTTCGGAAAAGGCGTCTATGCCAAGATGCTTAGAATTTCACCCGATGCCGAACCTGAAATCCACGCGGCAGCCCGCCGCTTTGGAACGATCCTGGAAAATGTTTCAATCGATTTCAACAGCCGTGAGGTGGACCTCGATGATGGCTCGCTGACCGAAAATACCCGGGCGGCCTTTCCCGTTTCTCATCTTTCCCGCTATGTCGAGGAGGGCTGCAGCGGGCATCCGTCAACTATTTTCCTTCTGACCTGCGATCCGTTGGGCGTCATGCCTCCCATTGCCCGCCTGACTCCCGAGCTTGCTGTTTACGCCTTCATGGCTGGTTACACGGCTCACCAGACGCCCGCTGGCCCGCGATTTTCCGATCCGGGATCCATGTTCAATACCTGTTTCGGTACATCATCTCTGACGGCGCCGGTTCATGTTTATGGAAACCTGTTACTGGAACGCCTTAAGAAACACCGTGTGTCCTGTTGGCTGCTCAATACCGGCTGGTCCGGTGAGCCGTGCGGAAAATCGGAGCGTATCCGGATTTCGGATACACGAAAGCTGATCAACGCAGCGGTCAGCGGGGCACTGGAGGACGTGGAATATGAGCTTGATCCGGTCTTTCAATTTGAAATACCGATGAGCTGTCCCGGAGTGCCGGAAAATCTGCTGAATCCCCGGAAACGGGCTGAAGACGAGGGTGAGTACGAGGTTCGGGCAAACGGACTGGCCAAGGAGTTTATGAAAGATTTTTCACGGTTCGAGAACCTGATGCCTGAAAACCTGCGAACCGTATTCTCCGAGGTGCTTTCGCCGGACGATTCGTTTGATCTGCTGGACGAGATTTCCTTTTCGTTCTGATTTATTCAGTGGGCGACGGCGTTTTGAGGTGATGTCGCTGGTGGGCGGTGCCACCCCACGTGAATGCCATGCTTCCCCGGGTCTGGCTGGATGCCTTCCATTGCAATGGGCGAAGAACGTAGGGTGGGTATCGCCAACCAATCAAATTCGATATGCTTTTGGCTGGTGAATGATGTTGAGCCTTTCTTATTCAGGGGTCTCCGGAGTATCCTCAAACGGCATGAACAATTCGTACGAACCATATTCGAGTTTGGCCTTGACCAGCCCGCCCTTTTCGAAAACTTTCATCATCGGCTTGTTGGACGACAGCACATCGGCGGTAAATCCCTTGATTCCCCGCTCTTTTGCAAGGCGCTTCAGCATCTGGTAGAGGTAGGAGGCGATGCCTTTGCCCTGATACTTTTCATCTACAATAAACGCCACATCGGCGTATGGGCGATGGGGATCGCGTACATACCGGGCTTCGGCAATGATATGCCCTTCACCGGGTTTCCCGACGAGCCCCACGATGGACATGACTTTATTGAAATTGACGTTGACGTACTCCTGCATTTTGGCGTGGGGCATGGTTTTGACGGGCGTAAAATATCGATAGTAGACGGCCTCTTCGGAAAACCGGTAAAACAGGCGTCGCATCTCCTCTTCATCGGACGGTTTGATGGCCCGGAAGCGGACCATGAGGTTGTCTTTGAACGTATGTTCGGTGGCAATTTCCTCAGGGTACAGACGGGCACTTTCAGCCAGGAAGATCTGGTCCGGGTAAATGATCCGTTCCGCCTTGGCGCCTTCGACAAGACCGGGGCGGTCATCCGGGTGTGCGATTTCGATGATCGCCTGTGCCCGTTCACGGACCGTTCGGCCGGAAAGGTTCGCAACGCCAAACTCGGTAGCGACCATGTGGACGGATTCCCGCTGGGTGAACTGGTTGGAAATGGTTTCCAGGGACAGCCGTATGTTGGATTCACCTTTACGGTTTCGACTCGGAAGGGCAAAAATGGTTCGCCCGCCTCGTGAGATTTCCGCCCCATTGACCATCTCCACCGCCTCGGATGGGCCGGCCGCCACATTTCCTTTTCCAAAATGAAGCGCGATTCGCCCGGAAATGTCCACTTTACGAGCCGGAAGCACAGCCACAAATTTCGGGTTTTTGCCCATCTGAATCGGGTGAACGACCTTTTCAATCCCCTGGAATTCCACAAGGGGATTGCGATCCAGCCATGCCAGGAGCTCCGATGTGCCGAATGCATAGGATGCCAATGATTTGCCCCTGAAAATTTCTTTGTTCCGGTTGGTGACGGCCCCGCTTTTTACCAGGTCCATCAGCGCGTCGGTGAAAAAGGGCGAATGTACCCCCAGATTTCGCTTACGGGCGAGATATGGACTGAGCGCTTCAAAGAGGGGGCCGACATAAAACGCGATGCAGCTGCCGTCTTCGATGACGGAGGCAACGTTTTCGGCAACTTTGTCAAAGACCTCATCGACCGGCCAGCGGGGAAAATAAATCGGGGCCTCTGACGATTCAACGATCATGTCGAATTCGGACAGATGGGCGAATGTGTCCCCATAGGTCAACGGAATCTGTGGATTGATTTCACCGACAATCAGCGACGCCTGTTCCATGGCGTGCCTGGCAACGTCAACCGCTACTCCCATGCTGCAATAACCGGATTCATTGGGCGGAGTGATCTGGAGAAAAACCACATCGATGGGAATCTGTCCCGACTTGATCAGGTAGGGAATGCGTGAAAACCGGCTGGGAATCAGATCCACCCGTCCGGCGGTTATGGCCTCGCTGGCCACCCATCCGGAAAAAAATGTTTTCAGGCGATATTTGTGCGATCGAAGCTCTTCCAATGAGATGGCATCGCCAAAGCTCACCAATTGGATAAGTTCCAGGTCTTGAAGATTACCCTCATCCGATGCCATCAGGTGTTTGACCAGGCTTCGGGGTTCCGCTACACCGGTGCCGATAAATATGCTCATTCCGGGTTCTATCTGTGACAGAACCTGCTGCGGAGATACGAGCCGCTCTTTCCAGTTGGTAATGTCGATATCGCTCATGAGTACCACCCTCGTTTAGTGCCTGTACATGCCGAAAACACCGGAGCGCCGGTGTCGTTTGGTGAGTGTCTTTTTGTAAAAGCGCAAATTTCCGGAGGCAGCCGGGCATGAATGCCGCCGGCAGATCGACAGATGAAACGCTGGGGTTTTGATGCTACATTGCCTGCTGATGGAAGGGAGATTCCGTCTTGCTGGACCTGAGTTAATCTGAAAACGCCCCGTGTGTCAAGGTAATGAATTGCACTTCACTGTAAAAACGCGTATAAATGCCGCGCGTGTGGTTAGTGAGGGGCGCACCGGTTAGTGATCAGGCGCTTTGCGACGGCGTGTTTCCCGTGATACCGGGTGCTTTGATAATTCATCGGTTTAAGGTGTCAGGTTTTGGGTGTCAGGCACCAGCGGTGCCTATTTCTGAAACAAAATTCGACTGAAGCCAAAGACCGACTGATGATTTTTTTCACCCCCCGTTTCCGGTGTTAACCGGAGAATGAGGAATAACAATTATGTCCGGAATCCTCGATCTGTTGAAATTGATTCCCGTGCTGGTTGCCGCTCTGATGATCGGTTCCTGGTTTCAGTCTGAGCTCAGGAAGGTCAGGGCCAGCGGGCAGCCAATGCATAAGGCATATTTTTCAATTCCCGGTATCCTGATAATTTTGTCTGTACTGGGACTTCCTATCGCCGTTTGGTTATTTAAGCATTTACGATAAGGACCTGTATGCAGCTTTCAACTCAGCAACAAGATGCCGTCGAGCACATCGGAACCCCGACCCTGGTCGTTGCCGGCGCCGGTTCGGGAAAAACCCGAACGCTCACGGCTAAAATTTCGCATCTGATATCCACCGGATATTCACCGGAACGAATCCTGGCCATTACCTTTACCAACAAGGCTGCCGACGAAATGAAAAGCCGGCTGGTTCAGCTGACCGGCCTTTCCATCGACCGGTTTCCCTGGGTACGGACCTACCACTCCGCCTGCTACCGGATATTGAAAGAACATTGCCAGTTGCTCGGATACGAACCACCCCTTCAGATCTTTGCGCAGTACCAGCAGCAGAAAATCCTCAAGGATATTCTGGTGGGTCGGATGAATGTGGAAAAAAAATACGTGAATCCGGTTGCCTCCCAGATTTCCAATGCCAAAAACTCCGGGCATCCGGAAGCCTATTTTGACCGCACCCCGTCGCTGCTGCCGGTTCGCCTGATGGAGGTGTATAACCTCTATGAAAAGGAGCTTCGTACAAAAAACGCCGTTGACTTTGACAATATCCTGCTCCTGACCCGGGACTTGCTTCGGGATCATGAGACGGTCCGGGACAAATACAGGAACCTGTTTCAGTTTCTGCTGGTCGATGAGTATCAGGATACCAATGATCTTCAGGAGGAACTGACCAAACTGCTGCTCCGTGACGGGAAACTGTTCTGTGTAGGAGATGACTGGCAGGCCGTCTACTCGTTTCGGGGAAGCAACGTCAACCATTTCCTTTCGTTTCAGGATAAATATGATGACGCCCGCATCTTCCGCCTGGAACAGAATTTCAGAAGCGCTGACGAAATTGTTCAGGTTGCTAATGATCTGATCGGCTACAACGAGCATAAGATGGAAAAATCGTGCTTCTCGGCCAAACGCGGCGGCAGGGTGGAAATCCACGAGTTTTTCGATGAGACCGAGGAGGCCGGTTGGGTGGTTCGGAAAATCCGGGCACTTCACCGGGAAGGTATTCCGTATACACAGATGGCGGTTCTGTACCGGACCAAATTCTCATCGCTTGCCTTTGAACGTGCGCTTCGTTCCGATGGGATCCCATACCAGATGCTGGGGGGGAAGGGCTTTTTCGAGCGCAAGGAGGTCATGGACCTGAACTGTTACCTGACGGCCGCCGCGTTTCCGAAAGATGATGTCTCATTCGAGCGTATTATCAATATCCCCAAACGCGGCATCGGACCGGGAACCGTCAGAAAAATTTCAGACATGCGGACCGGTGATATGAGTCTTCAGGAGGCTGCCCGGGCCGCCCTGCAGAAGAAAATCCTGACGCCCAAAATTTACCGTGCACTCGAGGGTGTGGTCATTCTGCTGGACGATATCCGTGACCTGAAGCCGGATGCCGCCATCAAGGAGGTCATCGGGCGAATTGACTACATGGATTATCTGGCCCAGTACACGCGGGGAAATTCCATGGACTACACCGCCAAACAGGAAAATATCGAGCAGTTGATCTATTCGGCCGCCAGCAAGGAGACGCTTCTCGACTATCTGGAAGAGGCCGCCCTGATCCGGGAGGACCGCGAAGATGATGAAGAGGAATCGATTTACGGGGTAAACCTTTCCACAGTCCATGCATCCAAGGGGCTGGAGTACAAGGTCGTTTTTGTGGTGGGGTGCGAGGAACAGCTTTTCCCGCACTGGCGCTCTCTGGATACCCCCAGTGGTCTGGAGGAGGAGCGGCGTTTGATGTACGTGTCCGTTACCCGCGCGGAATCGCACCTGTTTCTTTGCTCGGCCGAATTCAGAAAAGGTCAGTTCAATGTCAAAAGTCGGTTTATCCATGAAATTCAAGCCGCATTGGGACCGGTGTAGGGGCCTGCAATGAATTTGATCGCTCTGGTCATCCTGACAGCCCTTCTCGTTGATTTTTTGGTTGGGATCGTTGCGGACTGGCTGAATCTGAAGGTGCTTCGAGATGAGCTTCCGGAACCGTTCCAGGGCATCTACGACCCCGGGCGGTATCGAAATTCGCAGGCGTACCTGAAAGAGACAACCCGTTTCGGATGGCTTGTTGCGACCGTTGATCTCGTCATTCTGCTGGGTTTTTGGTTCGGAAGGGGATTTCCTGCCCTGGATCACTGGATCCGGGGGTGGGGCCTCGGTCCGGTATCGACCGGTCTGCTGTTCATGGGAGTGCTGATCGGCATCAAGGCACTGCTGTCATTGCCTTTCAGCGTGTATGCCACCTTTGTGATCGAGGAACGTTACGGCTTCAATACCACCACATGGCGGACCTTCATTACAGACCGGATCAAAGGCGCGATTCTTGGAATCTTTCTGGGGGTGCCTCTGCTTGCCGGGATACTGGCATTTTTTGAATATGCCGGCCACAACGCATGGTGGTACTGCTGGGTTTCTGTAACACTCTTTACGCTGATTCTGCAGTTCGTTGCTCCACGGTGGATCATGCCGCTGTTCAACAAATTCAGCCCGCTTGAAAACGGTGAACTCAAGACCGCCATTTTAAATTACGCGCGGTCCATTAATTTTCCACTGGACAACGTTTTTGTTATGGATGGATCCAAACGTTCGAGCAAGGCCAATGCCTTTTTCACCGGCTTTGGACGCCATAAACGAATTGTGCTGTTTGACACGCTTGTCCAAAACCACACAGTTTCGGAACTGGTGGCCGTATTGGCCCACGAGATGGGGCATTACAAAAAAAAGCACATTCTGAAATCCATGCTGCTCGGGGTGATACAAACCGGTGTCATGTTCTTTCTGCTATCGCTGTTTATTTCCAACCCGACATTGTTTCGGGCATTTTATATGGATCAGGTTTCTGTATACGCTGGACTGATTTTCTTTAGTATGCTATATGCGCCTTTGGAATTTTTTCTGGGGATTTTTCTCCAGATGAACTCCAGAAAAAATGAATATCAGGCGGATGGGTTTGCCGTGCAGACCACCGGTGATGGGAAATCACTAGCTAACGCGTTGAAAAAATTATCGATTAGCAACCTTTCCAACTTGTCGCCACATCCGCTGTATGTTTTTCTGCATTACTCACACCCCCCGATTCTCGAGCGGTTGAAGGCAATACGCGCGCTGGCTGCTCAAGAGGGGTAACCGGTCTTAGGCAATAACCGCCTCGGGCCGACAGGTGGGTCAGGAATGCGAATTGAGTCAATCCGGGTTCCTCAGGGGAAACAAGTGGGGCCGGATGGATCCGATAACGGTTTGTTGAACTGATAATTCGGTAAAAAGCCAGGAGCCTACGGGTTATCCCACCGGCCGGATCAAAGAGGAAACAGAAAAATCCGACGGCAGGGCAGCTCGTGCAGAACGGGATACAGCCATCCCGACTTATCTCTCATGGCATTCCAATCGGCTTTTTACCCAACTGATCCAGCAAGGAGGAAATTGAGGATGAGCAAGAGACTGTTTGTGTTGATGTGTTTGGTGGTGACCATGGCTCTTGGCAGCACCTGGGTCGTTGCCGGACAGGGCGAGGGGGAAGAAGCCGGTGATACAATGTGCCTTCCCATGGGAACAATTTCCCTTCATCCGCCCGAGTCGGTCGAGGCAAAACGTTCCCCGGTTGACTTTCCCCATGCACAGCATTTTGCTTACGACTGTCGTGAGTGCCATCACAAGTGGGTTGGAACCGAGCAGATCCAGAACTGCACCACCTCCGGATGTCATGACTTGACGATTTCTCCATTGAAGGCCGAGGATCCTGAGGTCAAGGCGCTCCCGCAGGTTCGCTACTACAAGAAGGCGTACCACCAGAATTGCATTGTCTGCCATCGTGATATCAAGGCTGAAAACAAAAAGCTGGAGATGGCGCAGGCAAATCTGGACAGTCTCAAGAAAACCGGTCCGACCGGATGCAAGGAATGTCATCCCACGGATTGATGACAGCTCCTCTGCTATCAATACGCTTCGATTTCTTGAGTGCCATCTGAATGGTCTACGTGCATTATCAGCGGTAGGTCTCCGTGCAATACCCGTTGATCCCGGAGTCCTTCATTTCAGAGGCCTGGATACCATCGTAAAACTGGTGTCCGTCCGGTTTTGATAGATAAAAGCGCCGTTTGGCGGAACGTAGGATTCCGCTGCGCGGCGCTTTTTGATTTTTTGCCGGCGGTTGAACCGAGCACACCCGGTCTATTGATACCCCTTTTGCGTGAGATTCGATGAACGACATGCTGAACATCCAGCCGACCGATTCATTTGATATCGACCGGTTTATAAGCATCCTGGAGGCAAATTATCGCAGTTGGAATGCCCCTGTGATCACACTTCTTTCCAACCAGGGCGCAACGCCCTTTGAAGTGCTGATTTCCACTGTTTTATCGCTTCGCACCAAGGACGAGGTCACGGCAGCCGCCTCGAAGCGGTTGTTTCAAGCCGCCCGCACGCCCCGGCAGATGATCCGCCTCAAAGAAGAGGAAATTGCCCGACTGATTTACCCGGTCGGGTTTTACCCGACAAAAGCCAAACGCATCCTGTCTATTTGTCGTATACTGCTTGATCGATTTGACGGCCGCGTGCCGGATGATATCGATGTTCTGCTTGAGCTTCCCGGCGTCGGACGGAAGACCGCCAATCTGGTCCTGGTTGAAGGGTATCATAAGCCAGCCGTGTGTGTGGATACCCACGTGCACCGAATCAGCAACCGGGTCGGATTTGTGAACACCGCCACCCCGGAGAAAACCGAATTCGCGCTTCGCGAATCACTGCCTCAGGAGCATTGGAATCAATACAATGAAATGCTGGTTGCCTTCGGCCAGACGATATGCCGTCCTGTCTCACCCTGGTGCAGCCGGTGTCCGGTGGCGTTCATGTGCCCGCGAATCGGCGTGAAATCAACACGATAGGACTTTAAACAAAGAGGCTCCACGAAATAATCGGGAAAGGGATCCATAATGGCAACCAGACGAATACGATTGATGTCCTGGAATGTGAATGGCTTGAATGCTGTTATGAAAAAGGATTTTCTGGGTTCCGTGAGTACCCTCGATGCGGATATTATCGGGCTTCAGGAGACCAAACTTCAGGAGACCAAACTTACCGACCAGATGAGGTTCATTGACGGATATGAATCCAACTGGGCCTTTTCCACAGTCAAAAAAGGATACAGTGGGGTGGCCGTTTATTCCCGTATCCAGCCCCAGCAGGTCAGGTGCGGCATTGGTATACCACACTATGATGGGGAAGGCCGGATCATCGAGATGGACTTCGGCGAGTTTGTTTACTTCAACGTCTATTTTCCAAACGGCCAGATGAGCGAGGATCGTCTTCAATATAAACTCGATTTTTATCGGGACTTTTTCAATTATGCCGAGCAGTACAAACAGGCTGGAAGGAGTCTGGTCATTACCGGCGACTATAACACGGCTCACAACGAGATCGATTTGAAAAATCCCAAGGCCAATCAGAATATATCCGGCTTCCTCCGGGTGGAACGCGACTGGCTGGATCGGATCGTTGATATGGGTTACGTGGATACCTTCCGGTATTTTTATCCCGAAACGGTTAAATACTCATGGTGGAGCTACCGCTTTAAAGCCAGAGAACGAAATGCCGGGTGGCGCATTGACTATTTCTTCGTTACCCGGGATATGATCGACAGAGGATGGGTCAAAGATGCCTGGATCGATAACGACATCTATGGCTCGGACCATTGCCCCATAGGCTTGACCCTGGAGCTATGACCCTGACCGGACGGCAGCCGGTAGGCATTGTCGACCACGTATCGGGTCTATAAGGGTCGCAACTTAACCTGTTTAAATAATACGGAAAAATGAGGAACGCGTGTGCCCGGGTACAGAGGACATCTGACAGGCGGTGTGGTGGTGGGCATTCTGGCCCTGGCCGGGGTAGTCTGGTTTGGGGTATACCGGCCGGACCTGGAAACCGGCATGATTCTTCTGGCTATTACCCTCATGGGGGCTCTTTTCCCGGATGTGGATACGGATTCCAAGGGTCAGAATTTTTTTTATGCCGTTCTGGCTGTTCTGGATCTGGCCCTGATGTTTAAGGAACATTACCGATGGGCCGCTATTCTCGGCTTTGTTGCCATGCTGCCTGCCTTGGGCAGTCATCGGGGGTGGACCCATACCTGGTGGGCCATGATTCTGGTACCGATGCCGATACTTTTGCTTCCTGTAATATTTTACCACCGTCCTGTCGAAAACCTGCTGCCGTTCTATGCGGCAGCCACATTGGGTTACTTTTCTCACCTGTTACTGGATGGGAAGTTTTGGTGATTGATCTATTTCATTTTAGCCACCAGACCGATCGGCAGTCGCTGCATTACCGATTTAATGATGTTCCAGGGAAATACCGGAACGGTTGCTGATTTAACCTTTTTGGCAATCATCTGCCCGATGATGGCGGCGCCTTTGCCTGCGGATATGAGAAACGGCCGGTTGGGGAGCATATCGTTCAGGGGGGTATCGATAAATCCGGGGTGAAGCACGGTGATGTCGATGGGTTTGCCATGAACCTCCGCGCGCAGTGCTTCCATGTAACAGGTCAGGCCGGCTTTTGATGCACAGTAAGCCGCGTTACCCGGAAGGCCGCGAAATGCAGCTACGGAGGATGTGGCGACGATGTGTCCTTTACCTCGCTCAAGAAAATAATTGACTGCCGCATCCACAGTTGCCATGGCACCGATCAGATTGGTTTCAATGGTCTGGCGGGCCAGTTTGAAATCGTCCCGGCCGACTCGGCCGGCCAGGGCCACGCCGGCATTGGCAAATACGATGTCGATGCCACCGAGTTCCCGGGCCGCTTCTCTTATCACCTGGCCGATCCGCTCGTACTCAGTGACGTCCAGGGTGGTGAGAACCACCTTTCTGTCCGGGTATTTCAGGTTCAGGGCTTCCCGCAATTCTTCCAGTTTGTCCAGCCGTCTTGCCGCCAATCCCAAATCATAGCCTCGTCGGGCCATTTCAAAGGCCAGTGCTTTGCCGATCCCGGACGATGCGCCGGTGATGAAAATAGAATAGGACATGGGGATCACTCCAATGATGTGCTGTGGTTGATTCGGTAATTTTCGGTTGTTTGCCTGGCTCCGATGATGCAGCTATTTCCGCGAAGGCGTAAATCCATCGAGATTTCAAGTGGATACATTACCGCCTTAAAATCCGGCCCGTGCGGGTTTCAGGAATGTATCGGCCGCCGCGAACCACCTGAACGCCGTTAATGAAGACGGCATCGATGCCCCTCGGGCTGGCAGCGGGCGTGGAGCCATGTGCCGGGGTTTCGTCGATTGTGTTTGGATTGAATATTACAATATCTGCGGCCTTGCCGGCAGCCAGAAGGCCTCTGTCAGTCAATCCAAATCGCTCGGCGCTTGCTGCGGTCATGCGATGAACGGCGTTTTCGAGGGAGAACCGTTTGCGCTTCCTTACGAACTGCCCGAGAATTTTTGGGAACGTGCCAAGGGCAGCGGGGTTGGGGTAGCCACTGCGCTTAACCAGCGCATCGGTTTCAAACAGGCATTGATTCCACGATAAAACCGATTCAAGAGCCTGCTCGCATCCGGGTTCCCCGCTGTATGTATGAAAGAGCATAAGGGCCGCGCCGTTTGAGATTTTACTGAGTTTCAGGAGGGCATGAAACGGCGAAAGACCCCATTTCCGTGCGATTTGCTGGATATTCAGTCCCTCGATATCCTCCCCGCCGTCGTATCCGGCGGTCATGACCTGAAAATCGCTGTACATAAAACCAAGAAGGCGGAATCCCAGCTCCAATTCCACCTGAAGCCGGGCTATCAGTCCTTTTTGATTGTAGGCCCCTGGCAAACGGGCAAGGAACCAGTATGGCAGAACGGCGTTGATGGTCGTGTTTCCGCAGGTGTAAGGGAACGCATCGACTTTGACATCCACACCGTCTTTCCGGGCGGATTCAACCATTGCGATAGCACGTTCAGCCGTTGACCAGCTCCGCCGCCCGACGAATATAAAGTGGGACAGCTGCAGCGTTACCCCGGTATCCCTGGCAATGCCGATGATTTCGTCGATGGCTTTGAGGTTATGAGCCTGAAAGGTGGCTACGGGGTAGGTTGGTGACAGCCAGCTCAGCGCTTTCATGTGAACTGTGACCGGAACATGGACCTCAGCCGCGGCCGCGCAAAAGTCCCTGATTTCATGCAGTGGGGCAAACATGCCCGGGTCATATCCCAGGCCGAAACTGAGTCCCCGGGCGCCTTCCTCGACACTTTGTCTGAACAGATTGAGGCATCGGGTACGGTCAGCCGGTGTCAATTCGCCTCGAAAATCATCTGCTGCAACCATCTTCAATGTTGCATGGCCGGCAAGATGGGCCAGATTTACCAGGGGCCGGATTGTTTCAAGATGACTGAAAAAATCACTTACTCCTCTCCAGCTGCAGGTCAGCGGTTCGGCAAGAAGCGGTCCCGCCGGGCTGGAATTGATCAGCCCGGCTGACCGGGGCGAGGCTGGTGCCGCGGAAAATCCGCAATTTCCACCAATTACGGTGGTGATTCCCTGCTCGACGAAACATTTCAACAGATTCGGGTGATCGGAAATCGGGAGCAACCAGTCGGCGTGAGAGTGCATGTCGATAAAACCGGGGGCAACAACCCGCCCGTCAGCCTCCACAACAACGTCGGCAGCAGGTTCCCGGCCATCGCGAATGATATCCCCAATTCGGTCCCCTTTGATGATTAAATGGCCGGTGAACGGCTTGGCGCCACTGCCATCAATGATGATTCCGTTTTTAATCAGAACAGTTTGCATGGTAGTCTGTAGGTTCCGGGCATTGCTAACCCGTCGCTGTCCAATCGATGCCGTTCCATTTTTTCCGGTATCTGGTTTCCATGATAAATGCGAGCCAGAGCTGTTCGGTCGAGGAGAACTGTTTCGAAGGCGAGGCTTGGTTCTCACCGTAAGGGGCTTTGACCCAGTTGAAAAAATCCATAGTGACACTGTCGTATCGTCTGCCGGGTTGCTGGGCCATTTCAATCAACTGAGCAAGACGTGGCAGCCAGATACACCGTGACAGCCTTATCAGCCGGCCTTCCCGTTGGATGCCGAAGCCCCGTTTTACCCGTAGTCCGTGTGTATCCTTTTTGATCCAGCAGCTTATTTTACCATCCCCGGATACGAAAAAATCGCCATAGGCCTGAGCCCAGCGCTGCTGTATTTCAATGGACCGTCGGCACATGCGAATGTACCTGTGGCTTTTGTCTACAGACATTCCAGTATCAACGTGTCAGCCTTATGGGATCGTCATCCATCCACGTCGCCTGATACCCGGCAGCAATCAAGGACTCAATGATTTCCTGGACATGGTCGGCACCTCGGGTCTGCAGAACAAAATCGATTTCAGCCACTTGAACCGGACGGTTGGTGAACGCCCGCTGGTGATGAACTTCGACAATGTTCGCTTTTGCCTCTGCAATCCGATGCGCAACACCCGCCAGCGCTCCGGGAACATCCCGGGTCTCGACCCGCATGCGTGCTATGCGGCCGGAACGAACCAGGCCTCTCTGGATAATCGAGGACAATATAAGAAGGTCGATGTTTCCCCCGGAGAGGATCAGGCCCACTTTTTTTCCTGAAAATCGATCCCGATTTTTTATCAACGCGGCCAGGCCCGACGCGCCGGCCCCCTCAACCACGGTTTTTTCCACTTCAAGCAGCAGCAGGACAGCGTTTTCAATATCGCTTTCATCGACCAGCAGGATATCCCGGACGTATTTTTGAACAATGGGAAGCGTCAGCTTTCCCGGAGACTTGACAGCAATGCCCTCAGCAATGGTTGTGGTTCCGCATTCCAGCATGGTGCCGCCCAGGGCACGGCTCATGGAGGGAAAACGCTCAGCTTCAACGCCAATGACCTCAATGGAAGGGCGCATTCCTTTGGCAGCAATCGCCGTACCGGAAATCAGCCCGCCACCGCCAACCGGGACAAGGATGACATCCAGATCCGGACAGATTTCAATCATTTCCATGGCTGCCGTTCCCTGGCCGGCAATAACCTTTTCATCGTCAAACGGATGAATCAGCTCAAGCCCTCGTTGATCGGCCAATCGCTGGGTAAACGATATGGTTTCATCCAGGGTCTCTCCGTGAAGAATCACCTCGGCTCCCAGTGCCTGGGTATGTTCCACTTTGATGCTGGGGGTAAATCGGGGCATCACGATAACAGATCGTATTCCCAGTCTGCGGGCATGCAGAACGATGCTTTGTGCATGATCGCCGGCGGACATTGCAATTATTCCGCGCTGTTTTTGTTCACTGGTCAGTGAAAGCAATTTGACCAGCGCACCCCGCTCTTTGAACGAAGCCGTGAAGTGCAGGTTCTCACATTTCAGATAAACCGTTGCACCGGTAATCTCTGAGAGGGTTTGGGAGGAAACACAAGGGGTTGGATTGATTTGTCCCTTGATCAGATCGGCTGCCCTGCGGATGTCCTCAATGGATACCGTCATGGTGGGCTCCTTTTGTTAACCGTGCTTGCCTGCTGTGGAAATGAAAAGCGTAACGGGTAAATTATGGATAGATACTCAATAATACCCGAAAACCGGATATTTTAAAATGCCCGGGTAATTTTCGTCACGGGTTGTGGAATAAACACAGTCGCAATTCAGGACGTTGAGATATCCTGCCGTTAAGGCGCAAAAAATCCGGAATATCATTATGATTCCGATATGTTGCGAAACGGTTTGTCGGGATGGACAGATGCCCGGGATGTGGTGCCCCTTTTGGGATGAACCCCTGGCATCTGTTTGAAAATCAATGGACTGGCCTTAGATGCATGAGCACGCTTTAAAAAGCGGCAAGTTTACGTCTTTTTCAGATTTCCGGAAAGTTCGGCTGCTGCCTGGTCAGAAATGCTGAAATTCCGTGAATGCACTCACCCGATGCGATCAGACGAACCGCCTCTTTACCCTCCAATTGAAAGGCCTGCTGCATGGGAAGGTCCTGCGAGCCGCGAATAACCTTGAGAGCTGCCTGTACGGCGCGCGGCCCATTTTTTACTATGGTACTGGCTATGCTGACAGCTTCATCCAGAGCCTTTCCAGGGGCGCTGATCCGGTTGACCAGTCCCTTGGTAAGGGCTTCATCAGCTTTGATTTTCCGTGCGGTGAGAATCAGTTCGGAGGCAACCGCCGGGCCTGCCAGTCGAGTCAAGGCCACCCCTCCGCCCCAGTCCGGCATAAGACCAAGCTTTACCTCTGAGAAACAGAATGCCGCCCCGGGATCGATGACCCGCATGTCGCATTGAACGGCCAGTTCGGCCCCGCCCCCGTAGGCAAAGCCGTTTACCGCTGCAATGATGGGTATTGGCAGAGAAATCAGCCGGTCAACGCCTGCCCGGATTCGCTGAATCAGGTCCTTTATCGGATTGGGGTCTCCTGTTTCAATGGCCTTTGAAAGCTTCTCGACCTGAGGATTGTCAGGATTTACGTCAAATCCTGCACAAAACGCGCGGTCCCCGGCGCCGGTTACTACAACTGCTCCCGGATTTGCGGTTTGCAGTTGATCGACGGCGCTTTCAAAGCTCGACCACATGGTCTCGTTGAATGCGTTTTGTCTGTCCGGACGATTCAGGGTGACAATGGCAATCCGGTTGCAGATGTCGAGTTGAACACCGTAATGCGTCATGGCACCGTCTCCTCAGGACCGTGAATTAATTGAATGCAGAAAGCAGCATGCCGGATATTGGCACATCTTCAAGATGCCTCAGCCTTGCGGCGTTGCTCATCACATGGGCAGTCAACCGTCTGAAGCCGGTGAACTATCCATTCCATGAGGTGCTCATCATGGTGCAGTTCAGCCCACTGCCGATTCCCATCAGCGCCACGTGGGATCCAGGCTTGAAGCGCCCCTCATCACGAGCCATGGCCAAGGTGATGGGCAGGGCTGCAGGCCCCACATTTCCCTGTGTCATGAGGTTCAGGTGGGACTTTTCCGGGGTCAGCCCCAAAGTTGTATTCAAGGCATCCATATTCCGGAGACTCACCTGATGGGGGATGTAAACATCGATGGTTTCATCTGACCAGTTTTCCAGCGTTTCGCTTGCCAATTGCCAGGTGGCGTGCGCCAGTTCGACGCCGTGGAGCAGCACTTTCTGAGCGTCGGTCACCATTTTGGTCGGCTGGCCAAGGCAAAGGCGACTGTGCTGTGTGGCGGCCAATGTGACGGCTCCGTTGATGTAATGCCCGGAGGTGGAAAGGTCCTTGCGGCAAAGCAGCATGGCAACGGCGCCGGATCCAAGCGTCAGGGTTGCGAAATTTTCAAAGAATTGTTTCATGGTCAGATCTGGACTCTGAAGCTCCCCAATGGTGGCCTCGATAGGTTCCCGGGAGCTTTCCCCATTGACGATGAGACCATAATTGATCAGGCCCGCTTCAATCATCAGGATGACATTCATCATCCCGTTCACAAATCCCAGGCAGGCATTGCCAACGTCGTAGTTCATGCAGGTTGGGGGTAATTTAAGATTTCCATGTACCAGGCAGGCCACAGAGGGTTCGATGCAGTCTTTGCTGACCGATGTGTTAATCACTGCACCGATTTCGCCGGGGTCGATACCGGAGGTCTCGATAACTTTGCGGGCCGCCATGGTTGCCGCATCGCTTGGCATGGTGCCGGGATCCCACCAGCGGCGTTCGTGAATGCCTGTCAGCGCTTCCATATAGCCTGGCTTCATTCCAAGCCGCTGCATTGTGTCTGAAAGCCGATTTTCAATCTCCGCAGAGGTGATCGCGTGAGGGGGGGATACATATTCAACTGATTCGATTGCGACATTTTTCACAAACATTATAAAAAAATTGTCCTTCCTGACCGATACGGCACTGCATGCCGGAAACGGGGCGAGTCATTACCTCGTTTCCGGCAGCGTCGACTCGAGATAAATTACCCCACATTTTAAGGTGCTTGGGTTTGATTCGTTGGGCTTTCAGGTAACTAAACCTGCCGGGGGCCATATTCAAAGCCGCCGATGGCATCAAGAGGCGGGTTGAGGCAGAGCCAGCATTGAACCCGGCACGTTGATATCGTGGCTGTTAGAAACCTGCTTCAGAAATCAGAGGTGATTCAGTCTTTGTTTAAAACCGGAAATCGCTTCTGATAAATTCAGCTACGCTACCAGATGGTATAATCCGCTGTCAAATTTATTATTTGATTCAGCCATGACAGGGAATACGGTCCTTTGAACAACGGATGAAACTGCGAGCGCCGCCGTATCTGTGGTGAAGGCAGCGTTTTTCAGTTATCCTGATTGTTCAGCATTGCCATGATGCATTCACCAAGACGGGCAAGATCGATCGCTGTGAACTGGATGCCGATGCCCTCATCGGTAGCCCGGATAATTTTACCATTTGCTTTCACGCTGGGGCCATCCGGATTTTTCGGCTGAAATTGAATCGTGATATCCACTTGCTGATCAATTGGAACAAATTCTTTCGTTTTCAGGAACATCCCGTTCGATCCCAGGTTTTCAACAGCGCCTCTCAGGGTGCTCAGTTGGCGCGAACGGTTGCTGGTTCTGTCAGTGTAGGTCAGTACGGCTTCAGTTCCGGGCCAGGCTGTACTTCGGGTAAACTGTCTTTTTTCCATACGCGTGTCCATCCCATTTGAAGATAACGAGAGGTTTTCGGTTGGTAGTCCGGCATACCCGCATTAGAGAATTTGCGATTTGTGTTTAATCAGCCGGAATAAAACCGGATTGCAGCACCGTTTCAACTCGGACAGGCTTTGGTATCTGTTTCTGTTGAATCATGATTGCCTCTGTCTGCTTCCAGGCCGCGATGTCAATGGCTCCAATGGCGGTTCCCGCTGGCGGTACAATGAGTTGGCGGGTAATCCTCAGCTGTTCCAGGAGGACATCGGGGGGGGTATCCTTGTCGACCTGTTGCAGCGTCTCCAGTGCCCTGGCTTCGTTTTCGGGACTCAGAGATTCTTTCCATCCACGCAGAAGTGCCTGAATGAATCGTTTGACTGTTTCGGGCCGTTTCTCGATCATTTCCCGGGAGGTTACCACCGAATTGGCCACAAAGTGTACGCCGAATTCCGCCGGGTTGAAGTACTGAACCGCTTCGCCTTCCTTTTCCAGTTTCCGGCTCAGTATCGTTGCCTGGGTATTGCGATAAACCGGCCAGATGTCCACTTTTTTCTGGTAAAAAGGCGTGTAGTCATACCGGACGCTGAACAGACGAACGTCCTTTTCTGCAATTTTCCCTTTGGCCAGAAGCGTGCGCATGATGGTTTCGTCATTTCCCCCATAGGTGATGCCGATTCGTCGGGTTTTCAAGTCCGAAAGCGTGTTGATGGGGGGGGCCGAGGCCCTGTAAATCCACTGCAGAGGATTCACCTGAAAGAGTTGGGCGATGACCACAACCGGTGAGCCCTTTGACAATGCGCGTATTACCTGGTCTGCGGAGGCTACACCGAATTGAGCCAGGCCCAGCTCCAGTTCCCGGATCGCATCGCGTTCAGGGCCTCCTGGTTTGACGGTAACCTTGAGGCCATTTTCTGCGAAAACGCCCTGAACATCCGCGTAAATGTCGCCAACCACGCTGGTGTTAAGCAGCCATTTCAGTCGGTAATTAATTTCTTCAGCTGCCTCCGCGGGAAGCGCGAATACGGAAAATGAGAAGAGCATGGCCAGTGTGAGCAATACTGCCCGATATGGAATTTTTCGCATGAAAAGCGTCCTTTCGTCGGGAAAACGGTTAAACAGATCATCGTATTTCCCACAATCGTTTGACGACAGAGCCTGTAGTTTCCAGAAGCCCCTGGTAAACCGAAAGTGTGATTCCAATTAAAAACAGCGCGATCAAAATCTTGGACAGGTCACTTTGGTACAGGGCGATTCGAATGCTGTATCCGATACCGGCATTGGCGGCGATGAATTCGGAAACAATAGTGCCGGCCATGGCGAGGGTCGCGCTGCCGGCGACAACCGTAGTCAGTTTGCTGAGATTCTCAAAGGCCCGGATTTTGACCTCCAGTTGCCAGCGCATCCGGCCCGTTACCCGGTAAAAGTGCTCAATATCGGTAACAGGCTCAGACATGATACCGATGATCGATAAAAGCAGGGGAAAATAACAGATCATGGCGGCAATCAGCAGCCTGGACAGGAATCCATCTCCGAGCAGAATGAATATGATCGGAGCCAGAGCCACGATAGGGTAGGCTTGTATGTTGTAGGCTGCGACTTTGACAAACGAACCGAACCACGTGGTCTGGCGGCCAATAATTCCAACGGTCAGCGCCAGAAAAACGGAAACGATCTGCCCGATGATTGCCACTGAGAGCGTATCCATGACATCTGACATGTAGCGCCGTAAAACGTTTCCGAATGTCGACCATATTTCATACGGTCCGGGGATGACATAGCTGGACAGCCCCAGGGCGTATTTAATGCATAACAGCAGCGTTAATGCCATGAAATAGATGATCAGGAACTGATAGATGCGTCTATGAAGCATTCATGATCTCCAGCATGGTCTGTTCCAGGCGGCTCTTGTTCAGGATGCGTCCCGTCCGATGATCCTGCCCGCGAATCAGCATCGTTTGGGGGGATTTGTGGGCGGATCGAAAGACCAGGATCTCCTTGCAGAATGTGGAGACCTCGATGACGTTGTGTGAGATGTAAAGAAAGAATTTATCGGGATACATGTCTTTGATTTTCAATATAATTTTTTCTCGGGTCCGTTCGTCAACGTTGGCCAGGCTTTCGTCCATAATAAGCATGTCAAAATCTTGAAGCAGGTAGCGAATCAGGTTGATGCGGTTTTTCTGGCCCAGCGACAATTGGGAAAATCGGGAGTCGATGCACTCGGCGAGCCCGAAAAATTGAACCAGTTCGTTCATTTGGTCCTGCTTTTCCGCCGGCGTGATTTTTTTCAGATGTTTTCCAATACCCGACCACCCCGGCAGACGCTCCATGTTATACGAGTAGAGGGGAGAGAGCATATTGTCGATCCGAACCTCTCCGTCATAATCCGTGATGTCTCCCGTAATGATTTTTGCAAAGGAGGTTTTTCCAACGCCCGAAGGACCAAAAAGAGCATTGAAACCGGGTTCGATCATTGTGTAGCAAAGATTCCGGAATACATCGGTTGTGGAATTCGGGTATCTGAATGTGATGTTCTGGCAGTCGAGCATTATGAGGAAAGTCAGTACCGGATGATGGATAGGTGTCCGTGGCGGCCCTTCCGGTTTCAGGGTGCCCTGGCCTGAGTCGAATGAATTTGATCTTCCAGTATTTCAAAATAGGGCATTATACTCGCTTTTCGTTTGTTGTTCAATGAAAACTGGTGGTTGCCGGATAAATCCTGTGACTTGTTTCTCGATTATGTATTCGAAATTGCCGGAACAATAGGCAAAAGACGGTTCCGATTTGCGGGATATAAGAGTTCCTTCAGGCTCGATTCAACCCAAAAGAACGGGGGCGGTGACCGGCCTGCTCAATCTGCCACTGAAACCCTGGTTCCCGGATATGTAGGTTACCAACATGTGTCATCAGGTGCCCGGTTCAGAATGCATGCCTGCCGTGGCCATCAGATTCTCTGTATGGGGCATTACCGGCAGGGTCATCAGTGCAGTCTTTCATGAAATACGTCATCGGTTCCTGCCTGGTCGTCCGCACATCTCTGAACGTACCGCTCCTTCATGATATTCAGGCTCTGTCGATATTGAGCGGAAACTTCGTTGACATAATCGCGGAAAACTTTTCGGTACGCCAGGTTGGTAACATAGGCTCCCCATCCAAAACCGACAACCAGAGCAACAAAGTGGAGGAAATCGAGATCTGCCATTTTGATTACACCCCCCGGGGTTCATTAAATTCAGATGGCAGAATGCAGCTGCGGTCAAATGGCGATCAGTTCATCTGCGATACGACGCTCTCCGTGCCACACAAGCGGAATACAGGCTGAGAATTCCTCAAATCATATGAACCCTAAACTGAATATAAACATGGCTCAGTCCTGCGTGAAGTCGCTTGTCGAGGAATGCGGAGCAAATGAATTGCATCCGAACAATTTGCCATTCGAAATGGTTTTACGTCACTAAGAGCCTGTTTGAAAACCAGGGGATTGAAGCGAAAATGTGTTGGAGCGAGGACAAATTGTTGCAAATTTGAGGTGAACAATTCATCGGTTTTCAAACAGGCTCTAAAGGATCATGGGGAGAATTCACTTTGATGGACGATTTTATCACTCAATCGTTTGGCCGGACCCCGCCGGTTTCGCGCATACGCTGTTATTTCGTCCCACCATGTATCACCAAGAAGGATGATATGGGCTGAATAATCCCTGGTGTCGGTCATGGCATCCACCTCGATCTGCTCGATGCCGAAATCGTTGTATCGGGGTCCAAGGAGAATGCTGGCTGCAATTATGTCTCTGGCGTGTCTGGCCAGAAGATTGCTGAGATAGAGTTTGGACAACGACAGAAACCGGGTATCGTAGCGAAGGGATTTTGCGATCTTGACAAAGCGATCTATCCTGAAGTGGATGAGGTCCACTTCGACTCCGTAATTTTTCATAAAGACCCCAAAGGGTCTATTGCTGCCGACAACCAGAATATCAATATCGTTCGGGGGACGGGCACGTGGACTGCCGAGCAGATAGCGGGCCATTGAACCGAAAAGAAGCAGAACCCGCGGGTGGTACGGTTTCATATCGTCGGTAATCTGGTCGATAGCCCGAAGTTTTGTCTCGATTTCAGCGCGGACGCTTGCCGATTCTGCTGAATCGATATGGGGTTTTCCCAGATCCAGAATCATTTTCTTCCTATTGTCTATTGTTCCGATTTTTCATTCGGTCATTGTGCCGATCTGCAGGCAGGTTTTTAGTCGTTGTCGAATGATCCGTACTGTTATGGTAATTCATCGGTAACGATCCTATCAAGTTGAATCCCGAAATTGCAGCCTGTTGGCAACAGACCTTGTTGTCACTGGCCATTGGACGCTGTGCGGTCTGCATTTGGTTGTTTGACGTCATTCGAGACGGGTTTTATTTTGACCTCAGTCTACGCATATAAAATGTTACTCGTTCCAGATAATAAAAGGAGGGATCACCATGCCGATAAAAAAAATACTCTGGCCCACCGATTTTTCGGGCAATTCGGAGAAGGCCCTGCCATACGTTACCTCCCTTACAGAAAAATACGGTGCTGAAATTCATGTGCTTTACGTTATGGAAAATCTGACCGTTCATAAGTGGTACGGTGAATTTGATCGTTCTCACATTGACAAAATTCTGGATTGGGAGAGACAGACAGCCCGAAAGAGGCTGGATCAAACCTGCGAAACCCATCTCGATGGCTGCCCGCTGTTTGTCAAGCACATTGCTATCGGGGATCCTGCTCAGGAGATACTGAAACTGATTGATAAGGAAACCGTCGATATGGTGGTCATGGCAAGCCGCGGAGACGAGGGGAACTTCCCGTTTGGCAGTGTCGCCGAGAAAGTTTTAAAAAACTCATCGGTTCCTGTTGTTACCGTTCCCATTCACTCGACCGTCTAACAT
>ENA-ORCT01000363-ORCT01000363.1-marine-metagenome-genome-assembly--contig:-NODE-363-length-22773-cov-3.670955_pt1 | contig 22773 bp, 8 predicted proteins | sample MGYA00248632_ERZ508511 | MGnify/ENA primary metagenome ERZ508511 (study PRJEB26182, sample SAMN06268839) | marine metagenome | isolation source: Tt an P1-techrep anaerobic enrichment on pine from sediment...
CGTTCATGGCAGCCGCCATTTCCGCCATGGTGCTGTGGCAGGTGATGCAGTTTCCATCGGGGGCGTCGTGGGCCAGGCTGCGGTTGCACGTTGTCGTGTCGCCGGGATGGCAGTCGTAGCAGGCGGCACCGCGGTTGGCATGCGAACCGTGAATGGCTTCCGACAGGTAGGATCCTGCCGATCCTCGTCCACCCTCGGGCGGTGCCAGCAGGGCGGGGCTGCCGTGGCATTCCGCACAGAGCACCGGCTGGTTGGCGAGCAGGTTGGTCCCTGCCTCGTCGTCATGTTCTTCCAGGATATCCTGGAATGCATTTTGCCCGTGGCATTTGGCGCAGTTGATTTCGTCCGAGGTGGGAACCGTGGCCCGGGTCTGGGCAATCTCCAGGCCCGACTCGTCTTTGACGATGATTTCCATCACCTGGTAGGCCGAATAATTCAGCTGGTCATCGACGGGGGTGACGGGAATCCCATCCACCTGAAAGTGATCGCCGGCCGGTTGCATCAGGCCGGACAGGCCGTTGTTAAGATCCGGCTCCACCAGGTTCAGGCCCGTATCCAGATCTAAATCCACGCCGAAAAGAACAGTGTCAAATTCCCAGAATTGACCGTAGTCCCGTTTATCCGCCGAGGAGGTGTTGTTGACCATGGCGTATTCGACCGTGATGCCATCGGTTACAATCCGGGGCGGGTCACCTTTTTCGATAACCTGTGCCCACACGGTGTTATAGGGTGGAAGAATGACCAGTTCATCGTAGGTGGGATTCAGACAGTGCATGCCAAGGTCATTCCAGGCCAGTACCACAAATTCGGCCGGGGCTGCCGGTCCATCGTCTCCGCCGGGTGAGCTGCCACCGCCGCCGCTGCTGCCACCGCTGCCGCCGCCTCCACCGCAACCGAAACCCATGGACAGAAACAGGATCATAACAACCCACAAAAGTTTTTTTGCGAAGATACCATCGCCGGATGTCATTGTTTTCCCTCCCGCTCTTGTATTGGCTGTGTGATGCGTTTGTCGCAAAAGCCGCGGCGCCTTTATGGTAAAATTGTGGTAAGGCGCCTGAAATGCCGGATGCGCGACCAGTGTTAACCGATCCCAGGCTGAGGCCGGGGTCGTATCCGGTTACTTTTTATTGCTGTCAGATGGCGTCAGGGGAGAGTAGTGCTGTGCAATTCGGATTCAAGAGGATCGAGTTGTCGGTGTGCCTTGAATACGTGTTTTCAAGCCGGTTGAAAAAGAATCTCGCGGTCTCGTTGAAATGTTCCTAAGAGAGCAAATCAATTGCCGGCACCTGTTGTCAATTGAAATTTTTCCGGACAGATGAACTGGCGGTTCCTGTTCAGGAGAACATTTCACCTGTGGTTGCAGTCAATTCATCGGTTTTCAAAAGGGTTTTCAGGTCAGGAACCGGCTGCGATGGGCTCCGGATAACTTCCCAGTGCCCGCTCCAGTTCGGCCAGAGCGATCATGTAGCCGTAAAGTGCCTGGTAGTAGTTCGTGTCCGCCTGGGTCAGATAGGCCCGGGAGTCGAGCACATCGGTTGATGTGGCCACCTGCTGCTGGTACTGCAGGTTGGTGATACGCCAGTCTTCCCTGGCCTGGAACAGGGATTTTTCCGCTGTCAAAATGTTTCGCTCCGAGACTTTCAGATTCAACAGGGCATCCCGCACCTCAAGCCGGACAGCGTCCTCGGCCGTATTGAGCTGCTCGGCCAGTGCCTGTTTTTCGTGCCGGATTCTGGCGACCTGTGCCCGGGTTTTGCCCCATTCGAAAAACGTCCAGTCGGCCTGGAACGAGACGGCCGCGTTGTGGGAGTTGCTGAAATCGTTCCGGGTGGCTTTGAAATTGTTGCCGTCCTGCTCGTAATGCCCGACCAGGGCAATTTCAGGGAAATATGTGCTCCTGGCAAGCCGGATGGCGTAGTCATAGTTTTTCAAGCCCAGGCGAAGTGCCTTCAATTCCGTCCGGTGTTCCAATGCCCGGGGTGCCAGGGTGTCAAATTCGGATGCCAGGAAATCTACCGTTTCAATATCTTCCACCTGAGTGTCGGCCAGGATATCGACATTCAGCAGGGTGTTGAGCGTGGATACTGCCATCTTGAGGCCTGCCGACGCCCGTTCATGCTCCTGTGCCGCATCGGCCAGCGCCACCTGGGAACGGAGAAGATCATTGTAAGGAATCAACCCCTGATCATAGAATTTCTTTGCATCCTCGGCATGGGCCGACAGGGCGTTGGCGGCCTCTTCGGTCACCATGAAAATCTTTTGCGCAAGCAGGACCTGGAAGTAGACGGATTTGACGTTTCGGACCAGGTCCTGGACTGCCTGTTCTTTCTCCAGGTTCCGGATATCCACCTCGATTCCGCTCATACGGTAGCGGCTGGAGAGGGCAAAACCGGTGAACAGGGGCTGGACCAGCGATACATTCCAATGGTACTGGTCTTTGTGGGCCGCCGGGATGGAGGCGAGCTCTGTCTTCAATACCGGCTGATCTTTTAAGCCGGTGTAGTCATAATGCGCTTTGGCCTTGGCAAACAGATCGGCCCGGGCGCTGTTTTTCTCCTCAACGGCACTTTTCTTGATCTCCTCGGCCTGCCGGATGCTGAAACTCCGGTCGATGGCCGTTTGAATCGCCTCATCCAGTGAAAGGCCGGATGCGGTATTGTCGCCGGCGGCCCACAGGTCGGCGGCGCTTATCAGTATCAGGAGGGATAGAACAATCCGGGAAAATCTCCGCATGAATTATCTCCACAAATCAAAGGTGAAATCTTCTTCAGGAATAATCAAATTATGGTTTTTACCACGAAGTTCACGAAGGACACGAAGATGGAAAGAAGAAAAAATTCGTGCTCTTCGTGTCCTTCGTGGTGGTCAATCATAACTTTGCCAGAAGGTATTGGTTTCGGGTTCAAAATCGAAAGTAAAGTAGCAGTAGAATATTGTGTTTTGTTTATTGATATTCCCATTTAAAAAAGCGGAAGTTAGGAGACAGCGCACTAATTTTTTATCTCTCCAATCAGTTCCGGGTGAACGGGAATTCCCGCTGCGCGGGGTTCGGCGACTTTGGCCCGGCCGGCTTTCGGGGTGATCCGGAAAAAAATGGCGTACAGCACCGGAACCACGACCAGGGTCAAAACGGTTCCAAATGTGAGCCCTGCCATGATGGTTACGCTCATACCCACGTAAAACACGTCGGTCAAAAGGGGCATCATGCCCAGCACCGTTGTCATAGCTGCCATGATCACCGGCCGCAGACGGCTGACCGAGGAGTCGAGAATCGCTGTATAGGCATCTTTTCCGGATTTAATCTCCAGGTCGATCTGGTCGATGAGCACCACGGCGTTTTTGATAAGCATACCCGAGAGCCCGAGAAACCCGAGCAGGCACATGAACCCGAACGGCTCCCCGGTGAGCAGCAGTCCGGCCGCGACCCCGATGGTGGCCAGCGGCAGGCACAGGAAGATAATCACCGTCTGCCGGATGGCATTGAACAGCGCTACCACGGTGACCACCATGGCAAGGAAGAAAATCGGCACCATGCGAAACAGTGCGGCCTGGGCCTCTGTGGAATCCTCATATTCTCCGCCCCATTCCAGCTCAAAGCCGGGGGGGAGAGATATAGCTTCGATTGCCGGGCGAAGCCGCTCCAAAAGGGCGCTGGCATTGCCCACACCCGGGTTGCACTGGGCGGTAATGGTCCGCTGCCGGTCTTTTCTCCGGATGATGGGATCCTCCCACGTCACGTCCAGGGCCGAGACGACCTGGCGAAGGGGAAGACTTTTCCCTGTGAGCGCACTGATTACCTGGACGTCGTTGATCCGGTCCACGGTCTGCCGTTCGCTTTCCGGTGCGCGGACCACAATGGGGATCAGCCGGTTCTTCTCTCGGTAGAGGCCAATGGGCCTGCCCGAGAAGTTCATGGCGATCGAGCCGGCGATGGATGGCCGGGACAGCCCGATGCGCCGGGCCGTGGCCTCGGCGACCCGGGGCCGGATGACTTCCACCCGCTGGCGCCAGTCATCGCGGATTTCGACCGACGTGGGATCGGCGGCCATGATGGCTTTGGCCTGATCGCACAGACGGCGCAGCACCGCCGGATCCGGCCCGCGAAACCTCGCCTCGATTTTGGCTTCGCCGCCCGGGCCACGGCGGAATTTTTTGAACATGGGGTCGGCATCCGGAAAATGGACTTGCAGATACTGACGGATTTCCGGAATCAGATCGTCGATGGTCCGGTAATCTTTCACCGTTACCAGGATCTGGCCGTAGCTGGTGCTCGGCATTTTGGGATCATAGGTGAGGAGAAAACGAAGGGCGCCCCGGCCGACAAACGTCGTGGTAGCCGCCACCTCGTCGCGCTGGGCCAGATAGGCTTCGATTTGCTTCAGGTCATCGGATGTCTTTTCAAGGTGCGTGCCTTCCGGTCGCCAGTAGTCGATCATGAACTGGGGTCGCTTGGAGTTGGGGAAAAAACTCTCCTCCACAAAGCCAAATCCGTAGACAGCGGCGGCCAGCATGAAAAGGAGAAGCACTACGGTTACGGTCCGCTGCCTGAGGCAGGTATCCAGAAACCGGCGGTAGAGCCTGAAAAAGGCGCCGCCATAGGGGTCGACAGGTGCGCCGGCCCGGGCGCTGGGCAGAAACAGGACGCAGAACAGCGGGGTGAGGGTGATGGCCAGCACCCAGCTCAGGCCAAGGGATATGGCCATGACCTTGAACAGGCTGCTTAAAAACTCGCCGGTCTGGTTCTGGGAGGTGCCGATGGCGGCAAAGGCGAGAATGGCAACCACGGTGGCGCCAAACAGGGGCCAGGCGGTCTGGGAGACGGTCTGGATGGCCGCCTCCTTGCGGGGCGTTCCCCGCTTTACCCGCACCAGAATGCCCTCGGTGACAACAATGGCATTGTCCACCAGCATTCCCAGTGCCAGGATCAGGGCGCCAAGGGAGATGAGCTGGAGGCTGATTCCCATGACATCCATCAGGATGAAGGTGCCGAAAATGGTCAACAGCAGGATCACCCCCATGAGAATGCCGCTGGCAAGGCCCATGGTCAGGCAGAGAATGACGATGACAATGGCCACGGCCTCGATGAGATTGATTACAAAGTCATCGACCGCTTCGGTGACCGTGTCCGACTGGTAGGCGATGATGCCCAGTTCCATTCCAACCGGGGCGTTTATTTTAAGCTCTTCGATTCGCTGGCGGACGGCTCGGCCCATCTTAACCACGTTTCCGTTGTCTACCGTGGAGATGCCCAGCCCCAGGGCAGGCTTGCCGTTGTAGCGCATCTGCCAGCTTGGCGGGTCCTGGTATCCCCGGTTAAGGGTGACCACATCCTTGAGGTAGATCAGGGAGGTACGGTTGGCGCTGTGAACCAAAAGATTTCCCAGATCCGCCACCGCATCGAAATCACCGGTGGGGCTGATTCGGACCCAGGCGTCGCCGACCTCAACCCGGCCGGCGTCCACCACCTGGTCCTGGCTGTTGATGGTGTTGACGATGTCCTGGATGGATACGCCCAGCTCCGCCAGGCGGGCCCGGGAGATTTCAAGGTAGATGACCTCCTGCTGGTCGCCCCAGATGTCCACGCTGGCCACGTCTTTGACCAGAAGCAGTTCGCGTTTCAAGATATCCGCATAGTCTTTGAGCTCATCGTAGGTGTATCCATCGCCGGTCACCGCGAAAAACACGCCGTATTCGTCGCCGAAATCGTCGTTGACCACCGACGGGTAGGCTCCCGGTGGCAGGTCGGACTGGACATCGGCCACCTTGCGGCGCAGCTCATCCCAGATTTGGGGGATGTCCCAGCTCATGAATTCTTCCCGGATATCCACGTAGATGATGGAAAGCCCGGCACGCGAGATGGACCGGACCTCCTTGATCTGGCCGAGCTGCTGGACTGCGGTTTCAATGATATCGGTCACCTCCTGTTCCACTTCTTCCGGGGTGGCCCCGGGATAGACGGTGGTGACCAGGGCGGTCTTGATGGTGAAGGTGGGAAACTCCAGACGCCCCAGGCGCTGGTAGGAGAACAGACCGCCCCCGATCAGCAGCAGCGTCAGCACGAAGGAAACGGTTTTTTTACTGATGGCATACTCGGTGATTCTCACGCCCGGCCCTCCCCGTCCTGCTCGAGCAACCGGACTTTCTGGCCCTCGCGGAGAAACCGGGCGCCGGCGGTCACCACCCGGTCACCGGGTTCGACGCCGGACAGCAGGTTGACCGAATCGCGGGTGAGGTCGCTGTGGCTGACCCGAACTTTTTTTACCGTCATGGTGGACTCATCCACGGTCCAGACGCAGGGGTTGCCGTCGGCATCCGGGAAAAGGGCGCCGACCGGAACCGGAAAGCCCGGGCGCGTCTGTTCATCGGCAAGGTCAAGGGTCACCGTGGCGGCCATGCCGGGATTGACCTCAAGCCCGCCCGGCAGCTGAAGGACAACGGTCATCGGGTAGCTCTGGCTGGCGTTGTCGGTCTTCCGGCCGATCTCCTTGAGCCGGGCCGGGAACTGCTCGCCGGGGTAGGCATCAAATGCGCACGAGAAATCGGCGATGGCCTCCCGCCGGACCAGGATATCCTCGGGAATGACGATCCGGACTTCCACATCGGTGAAATCGAGCATGGAGAAAATTGGCTGGCCGGGGGCAACGGTTTCAAAATTCTCCACAAATTTGCGGTTGATCACACCGGAAAACGGCGCCAGGAGGCGGGTGTCGGCCAGGGCGTTCCGGGCGGCCGTCAGGTCGACCCGGAGTCCCTGAATGCGGGCTTCCATGGCCTTAATGTCTTCGGGCCGGGCGCCGTGCAGCCCCTTTTCAAGGGCCTGCTCCGAGGCTTCCATTCCGGCTTTGGCCATGTCGTAGGCCGCGCGGACACTGTCGAAGGTGGCCCGTGCGGCGGCTTTTTCCTCGAACAGGATTTTGTACCGGTTAAAGTTCAGCTCCGCTTCGGTAAACCGGGCCTGTGCCGCTTTGAGGTCGGCCTTCAGCTGCGCGATATCCTCCGGCCGGGCTCCGGTCCGCATGGCGCTCAGCGTGGCCCGGGCTTCAGTGATAGCGGCGGTCAGTCTGGCGATTTTAACCTCGTAATCCCGGGGATCGATCCGGGCGATAAGCGCGCCTTTTTCAACTGCCTGGCCGATTTTCAGGTTCAGTTCGACCAGGGGGCCGCCTACGCGAAATGCCAGTTTTGTTTCACAGGCCGCTTTCACCACTCCGGGAAATGACCGGGCCTCTGTGGTTTCCTTTGCATAGAGCATCATGGTCTTGACCGGTCGCTCATAAGCCTTCCGGACTTCGGGTTCCCTGGCGGACAGGGGCTGATTGATGAGAAGATAAGCGCCTCCCGCAACCACCAGCCCCAGAACAATCCATTTGACATGACGCCATGGAATTTTTTTCATCGGCCTTTCTCCTTCTCAGAATTAGAGTCATCAGCAATTAGTTATCAGGTGTTAGTTTTTTAGCTGACGGCTGACAACTAATCGCTTCGCTGTTACTGTTTTTCTGTCGGCGAAACCACTGTGTCTTCTGCCCAAACGGTGTGGTCGATCATCCCGAAGGCCGCAAAGGCACGGGCCAGCCGGGTGCCCAGTTCGCTTGCCCTGCTGCCGAACTCATTCCCCGCCCAGAAAAGACTGACACTGATGTCGCTTTCAATAGCCGCGTGCCGGTGCAGTTTGACCGCATCGAGCCCGGCGGGAAAGTGGCTGAGGTTGAGCCTGTGGAATGCGTCGGTGGCCAGCTCCCTTTCCCGGCTTCCGTAGGACCGTATTCGTATGATTTCAATCCATTTCATATGCGCCTCAACAAGTGATTCGATTGCAGATTGACAGAACAATCGATTTGTATTCAGAGAGTAAGCGAGATTCATGCCATCAGCGGATTGCTGTAAATTCAAGTCATTATCTCCCGACAGGTTTGTCTGGCTGTTATATTTGAAGGGTTGGGCTGTTATATTTGAAGGGAAGGCTGATTTCTGTTAAATATGGTGGATGTTTTTTGGGGAGCCTCATTATACAATCTGGAAATTTGGCCAGGGGGACGGTTTATAGTTGTTGGCCATTGGCTGCTATAAAAAAATCATTATCGGGAGCCTGCGATGCCAGTTGAAGAAAACGATTTTTTCCGTCAGATCACCATGCGGATCTGCGGCAGTTTGAACATCGAAACGGCCTTGAGTAGATGCCTGGATTATCTGGGAGGCCGGATGCCGGTCACCGGTATCGTGCTGGGCATGTACAATCCCGAGCAGAACCTGCTTTGCAAAGTGGCCTCGGTGGGGATGGACGATGTGATCGAGCCCGCCGATTTTGTGCCCATGCCCGAGGATCTGTGGGGGCGGCTGAAAGAGCGCTGGGCCGAGGAGGCCGGCATTACGCTGATCAATGACGCGGATCGGGAGGAACCCTATATTCGGCGGGTGATTTCCCTGATCTGGAAAGGTGATCTGTCGTACATTTTCATGGATCTGGAGCTTGATGATCGGAGACTTGGTGTGGTGTCGTTTACAGCCAACGGAAAGAACCGTTTCACCGAGCGGGATGTCCGGGCGATCGCTCTGGTTCACGAGCCCTTTGCGATCGCCATGGCCAATATCCTGCAGCACCGGGAGGTGTTGCGGCTCAAAGACATGCTGGCCGATGACAACCGGTATCTTCTCCAAGAGCTCTATCAGATTTCCGGCGATAAAATCATCGGGGCGGATTTCGGCCTCCGGGGGGTGATGGAGATGGTGCGGCAGGTTGCTACCCTGGACAGCTCGGTGCTGCTCCTGGGCGAGACCGGTGTCGGCAAGGAAGTTATTGCCGGCGCACTTCACTATTCATCGCCGCGAAAAGACGGTCCGTTTATCAAGGTGAACTGCGGCGCTATTCCGGAGAGCCTAATGGACAGCGAACTCTTCGGCCACGAGAAGGGCGCGTTCACAGGCGCCTTCTCCCAGAAGCGGGGGCGCTTCGAGCGGGCTGACGGCGGGACGATCTTCCTGGATGAGATCGGAGAACTGCCGCCCGCCGCCCAGGTGCGATTGCTTCGCGTTCTCCAGAACCATGAAATCGAGCGGGTCGGCGGAACAGGGCCGATCCCGGTGAATGTGCGGGTGATCAGCGCCACTAACCGGAACCTGGAAGAGCTCGTCAAAAAGAAAGAATTTCGCGAAGATCTGTGGTTTCGCCTCAATGTCTTTCCTATCATGATCCCGCCCCTTCGTCATCGAAAAGAAGATATCCCCGCGATGGTGCATCACTTTATCGAACGAAAGTCAAGGGAGCTTAAGATCCATTCACTTCCGGTCATCGCCCCCGGTGCCATGGATCGGCTGAAAGCCTATCACTGGCCCGGGAACGTGCGGGAGTTGGAGAACATGGTCGAGCGCGCCCTGATCCAGAGCAGGGGCGGCGGTAAGGAAGCTATTTTATCTTTTGACGATTCCTCTTCCACTTCTGCCCCGACCGAAGTAGTTTCCCCCCGGGAACCAGACGATGATTTTCTTCCCCTGGATCACGCGGTCCGGGAATATATCCGCCACGGTCTTCGTCGGACGGACGGCAGGGTCGAGGGTAAGGGCGGAGCGGCCGAGCTGTTAGGGCTTCATCCCAGTACGCTGCGGGGGAAGATGAGGAAGCTGGGGATTAAAATTAGAAAATACAAAAAAAGTTGTTGACTTGCTTGTCGATATGCTTCATATACCCACACTACTTGCTTTAAAGATAATTTCGCTTCAATACATACGCCTCATTCAAATTGAAGTGTTGAATACGGCTTTAGCCAGACTGCAACAACTGGGACCTGTTCGCTAATAATTGGGGATCATACGAATATTGCAGTTTTGTCTATCTGTTCAGTTTCGTTTGAGGTATGTCCTTCTTGAATACTCTCTATCTTGAACATTAAGTTGATGGTGTTCAAGACCCCACAAGTAGTCTTTCCGTAAGTTATTTTTTACCGGTTCCGGTTCTCCTTTTTCGCTTAAAACAGCGCTCGAATAATGCGGTGAACCAGTTATTGGGTAAATTTTTGGTCCTGTAATCAATTGCGTTCAATAAGCTGAGTATTTTTTCAATGGTATTTCCGGAACCATCAATAAAAGTAATCAAGCGAACGGTGAGGACGGTTTTCATCCCTTTTTTCTTCACTTTTATAGACCTTATATTGGTGTTGGTTTCGTGTTCTGACTCTGATGCATTTCAGTTGCCAAAATCGGAAAAATGTCACGAAGATTCGCAACAAATTGAGCTCGTCAAGAAAATTCAATTTAGTTTCACAATACGAAACAGAACAACTCGGTTGGTTCGAAAACCTGAATTTTGGGTATATGGCCCGGTCAAGCAAACCGCTAACCAAAAATGTCAAACCATTGTATCGTCTCATCCATATACTTTGATGACTGATAACTTGGGAAATCAGATTTTGCGCTACGACCTGATAGACTTTCCCCCTTTTTCATCTAGAATCATTACTATCCAGGCCGATTTGTTATTTTCAAGTTCTCTCAGGCAGCCCTATCCGCTGAAAATAAATAACTCTGTCAGTTTTGTTCCTTGCAAAGATGCTTCCTTCGATCAATTGATCCAGGAACTCCGAGGGGAAACACCCTGCGAATCGGCGGCGAAAATTCTCTCTTGGATTTCAGAGAATGTTCGCTACTCTGGCTACATGCGAAATGACCGCGGCTTCTGTTTCCCTTTTAAAAAACTGGAAGGAGATTGCACTGAATTTTCCAATCTGTTTGTAATCATGGCACAATCAATCGGAATCCCCGCGTGTCGCATGGCCGGATTTCGGTTTGACGACGGTTTCAGGTTAAAACCAGAAAATTATCACAACTGGGCTGAATTCTTTGAAGGAGACCGGTGGGCGTTTGTCGATCCACAGAGAGGTAAGTTCAAGACTGATATCTCAAGCTGTGTTGCTATGTTGATAACTGAATGGGATGGGCAGGATTCTGGGCAACCGGTAAATCAATTTGGTTTGAGTACTGACGATCTGGAAGTAAAAATGAACGATTGATCAGTTAACGACGTTCTATCTTTCCGGCATTTTGGAGAATACAATGAGGGAATATACGAAAAATTGCGTGATGAGAGCTTTTTTTAGTATAATCGCTTTATTTTCGTTTTTTTCCCAAGTTTCCTCTGAAAAGAGGGCCTGGGCAGGAGTTCAGAGTTCCGTATGTGCATCAGTTAAGATAGAAATTAAACAGGAAATTACTCTCGAAAGGCAGGCGTTTGATGCTCACATGCGAATCAATAACGGGCTGTCGAACATTTCCCTTGAAGATGTCAGGGTAGACGTCCTTTTTACAGATGAAGAGGGAGAGGCCGTTTGCGCGAGTTCCGTTTCTGATGATCAGGAAGCCATATTCTTTATACGTATCGACAGCCTTGAAAATATTGATGACGTTGACGGGCTCGGGACGGTTGCGCCATCAACTTCTGCTGATATCCATTGGTTAATCATTCCTGCGCCACAAGCTTCAAATGGACTTGAATCAGGCAAACTGTATTATGTCGGGGCCAGATTATCCTACCGGATCGGGGGGGAAGAGAATATTACCGAGGTTACGCCGGATTATATCTTTGTCAAACCGATGCCTGAACTGACAATCGATTATTTCTTGCCCAATGAGGTTTTTGGCGATGATGCCTGGACAGAGGTGATAGAACCTCCAGAGCCGTTTTTTCTTGGGTTGCGAGTGAGTAACAACGGCGGGGGAGTTGCCAGAAATTTCAGGGTCGATTCCGCCCAACCGAAAATAGTTGAGAATGAACAGGGGCTTCTGGTCGGATTTGTAATTGAGGGCAGTCAGGTTGACGAACAACCGGTAGCCGAGAGTTTGCTTGTGGATTTAGGGGACATCCCACCGGAATTGTCAAAAACCGCGCGATGGAAAATGACATGCTCTCTGTCTGGAAAATTCTTTGATTTTTCGGCTGTTTTTTCTCACTCCGATGAGCTCGGAGGTGAGTTAACCTCATTGATCCAGGATGCCAATACCCATTTCCTTCTCAGAAATGTGCTTGTTGATGTTCCTGGACGGGACCGGGTGAGGGATTTCCTGGCACTGGACGATGATGTGATTCGATTGTACGAATCCGATACGATCGACACAGTCGTGCTCGACCAGTCAACTCTTTCCGATTTGAGCCCTGACAGTCAAACAGGGCAGGAAATCCGATATTCTCTCACTACTTCGCCGGGAAGTGGATTCATTTATGTCCAACTTTTGGATCCCTTTTTCGGAAACAAAATCATCTATGAGGTTCTTCGGTCCGATGGTAAGCGAATCAAGCTTGATAATTGCTGGCTATCCAAAACTCGGGGGCCGGATCACACATGGGCCTATCATTTCAATCTTTTTGACAGCAACACAACCGGGCATTACATGATCGTCTTTGTGGAACCGGGATACGGATCTTCTCCCCCGGTCCTTGAACTTATCAGTGATCGAACCGGAGTTGAAGGCCGTCAATTGATCTTTGATGTGATAGCTGTCGACTCCGACAATACCGTGCCTTTACTCTCGGCGACTCCCCTGCCGGCCGGTGCTATATTTACCGACCACGGTGACGGTACCGGCCGTTTCCAATGGCAACCGGCTATCGGGCAGGCCGGAAGGTATGTGCTTTTATTCAAGGCCTCCGACGGAAATCTCGAGGACATGCATCGGGTGGAACTGACCATCAATTCCATTGATGACACCGATGGCGACGGGATGCCGGATGCATGGGAAATGGCTCATTTTGGTTTTCTGGACCGTGACGGTACCGAAGATTATGATAATGACGGCATTCCCGACCTCGAGGAATACCTCAACGGAGATGATCCGATTGCGTCCAATGCTCCGGCTGCACCTCGCATACTGAGTCCTGTAAATGGGGATGAAACTTTGTTAACTGCACCCGAACTGACTGTTGAGAACAGTCTTGACCCGGACGGCGATGCTATCTCTTACCATTTTGAACTATTCGCGGATGATGGTTTGACTGTTCTGCTGGCCGCTGAGCAGGATGTTCCGGAAGGACAAACCTCCACAGCCTGGATAAGCCCCCAGTCGCTTGATGATAATTCCTGGTATTTCTGGCGTGTCCGGGCCACGGATGGCAAGGGCTTCAGTGAATGGACCTATGGCAGCTTTTTTGTCAACACGCTGAATGATTCACCGCGAGCCTTTAATATCAGCCGACCCAGCGACCAGATTGAGGTCGATACCCTGCGGCCTGTGCTCGAGGTCACCAACAGCAACGATGTCGATGAAGATGTTCTGGTTTACCGGTTCGAGATTTATGCGGATCCGCTGCTGAACCATTCCGTAATTTTCTCCGGTAATATACCGGAGGGTGATTTGGGAAACACTTTCTGGCAGGTGGACTCTGATTTGGCAGATAATTGCTGGCATTATTGGCGCTGCCTGGCAATTGATGAACATGGTGCACAGACTGAAACGTTATCGAGTTCGTTTTTTGTCAACACGGCAAACGATGCTCCAACGTCACCCGTTGCGATTTCACCGGAGGCTGAGGAAGAAATAACGGCATTCAACATTTTGCTTGAAGTCGGCAACTCCTCCGATCCGGATGGAGACAGTTTGGTGTATTATTTTGAGGTGGACACAGTTAGCACGTTTGACAGCTCTGATAAGCGAATATCCATAAAAATACCCGAAGGTGTCGCCACCACATACTGGGAGATTTCCGGGTTCATGGATAACACGCCGTATTTCTGGCGTGTCAAAGCAAGCGACGGTTTTTCCGAAAGCCCGTGGATAGTCGAAAGGTTTTTTGTCAACACAGAGAATGACTCCCCCTCGGTGCCGACTTTGGTGAATCCGGTAGACGGCGCATGGGTGGATACGCTGACGCCATTTTTGGAGGTGAATCCAGCGGTTGATTTTGACCGGGATATGTTGACCTACCGTTTCGAAGTCTACGATGATGCTTCGCTTTCAAATTTGGTAGCGGAAGGCGTTGCCGGAAATCCGGGGTGGGCTGTCCTCCCAAACCTTGAGGACAACACGTGGTATTACTGGAGAGCCTTGGCAACGGATGAACATGGGCTTTCTGGCGATTGGAGTGAAACGGGATTTTTCTTCACGGACAGCAATGGGGTCAACGATCCACCGTACATCGAATTTTTAACTCCAGTCCAAGATAGTTACACCAATTCTGACGTTCTGACCATACTTTGGGAGGACAGTGATCCCGACAGTTCGGCTCTGATCAATCTGTATGTTGAAGAGGGTACGTGGGGTCAGGACGGCCTGTTGTTCGAAAGTGGCATTCCCGAAGATGAAGACGGAGAGTCGGATAGCTATATTTGGGACATTTCAGGCATTGATGAAGGCACCTATTACCTACATGCGGAGATTTCAGACGGTGAAGCCGTTGTGTCCGGATATGCTGCCGGAGCCGTGATCATCGACCGAACGCCTCCTAAGGTACATGCGGATCCACCCGGTGGAAATTACGAATCGGGACATTCCATCACCCTTTTTTCGGACGAGGCGGCTCAGATCTTTTTCTCTGTAAACTACTCCGGGCTTCCAAACGAATGGCAAACTTACACCGAGCCTCTCGAATTGGAAGGCAATATCTCATTGTCATTTTTTGCCGTGGATCTTGCCGGAAATGCCGGTGAGGCAGTTGTCGAGAACTACACCACTGATTCAGATCACGACGGCATGCTGGACAGTTGGGAACTTGAGTATTTCGGGACACTGGATCGGGACGGGACCGATGACCTGGATGGCGATGGTCTGACCGATCTGACCGAGTATCAAAATGGCACCGATCCGTTGACGAGCAATGCTCCCTCGGAACCGGAAATAGGTTTTCCGGTAAACTTATCCGAGGTGACTCTCGTATCCCCCTCCCTTGAAATCGTGAACAGCGTCGATCCGGACGACGATCCAATCACATATGATTTCGAAGTGTTCGAAGATGAATCGTTGACCCGGATGGTAGCAGGCGAATACAACATCCGGCAGACCGAAACCAGGACCGCCTGGATTATCAACAGGGAACTCGATGACAACAGGTGGTATTTCTGGCGGGTTCGGGCTGGTGACGGCAACGGTTACAGCTTGTGGACTTACGGCAGTTTCTTTGTGAATACGGCAAACGATGCTCCGGAAATCTTTTACGTCAGCAGCCCTCAGGACCGGACGGAAGTCGACATCCTGTCCCCCACGCTTCAGGTTACCAACAGCTCGGACGTCGATGGAGACGTATTGACTTACAGCTTCAATGTCTTCCAGGATGCGGATCTGATCGTTGCGGTTGCATCAATTTCGGAATTGGGTCAGGGCGGTCATGGCGCCACCAACTGGAAGGTAGATGCCACTCTTGATGATAACTCGTGGTATTTCTGGACGGTTTCAGCTGCAGACGAGCACGGAGCGATAACGGAGATCGGTCCGTCGGCATTTTTCGTAAACACCATGAACGACGCACCGTCCGCCCCGCAAATATTTTCGCCTTCAATCGACAGCGAATCTGAGACTCTGAATCCCGAGCTGGTTGTGCGAAATGCGTACGATATCGACGAGGATGTCTTGACCTACCTTTTCGAGATCGACACCTTAGAGACTTTTGACGGTGATGACCTCATGGTCTCAGATGAGCTTTTCGAAGGCGACGGTCTGACCGGTTGGCCCCTTGAGGGTCTGAATGACAATACCCGATATTATTGGCGGGTGCGTGCCAGCGACGGGCTGGCTGACAGCCCGTGGGCCCGGGGCCGGTTTTTTGTAAATACCGAGAACGACCGGCCTTCGGTGCCGGTGATAAGGAATCCGGGGCAGGGAGCCTGGGTCGACACGTTAACCCCGTCATTTGAGGCCGGTCGGTCGACCGATCCGGACATGGACCGGCTGCTTTACCGCTTTGAGATTCGTCCGTGCGACCCGATTTCGGGTTTTGTCGCTGAAGAAATAACGGACACTCCCCGGTATGTAATATTCGATCCGTTAAGCGACAACATCTGGTATACATGGCGTGTTCGTGCCGAAGATGAGCACGGAGCTGCAAGCAAGTGGACGGAGGACGCCTGGTTCTTCACCGACAGCAACGGGGTCAACGATCCCCCGGCTATTGATCTGCTTACACCACTGGAAGATGCATTCATCAGTTCGGATCGCTTTGATGTACGCTGGGAAGATGCGGATCCGGATAATGATGCCGTTATATCCTTGTATTATGATCAGCTTTTTTCTTTTAACAACGCCGGACTAATCCAGGATGGATTGAGCGAGGACCCGGACGAGGAGGGCGATACGTGGGTGTGGGACCTTTCCGGTTTGGCGGAAGGGACTTACCGAATTCATTCCAAAATTGCCGACGGTAATAAGACCGCAGAAAGTATGAGTCCCGGTACGGTGACTGTCGACCGGACTCCGGCATCAGTGTCGGCCGATCCGGAAGGCGGCATGTTCTGGGTGGAGCAGCGGGTAACCCTTACCGCGGATGAACCGGCGGAAATTTACTATACGCTGGACGGCACTGAACCCACGGAAGAGGCATTGTTGTACAATCGCCCTGTCGATCTTTTCTGCCCGGTCACTCTGAAGGCCATGGCCATTGACAGAGCGGGTAACCGGAGCGGCACGGTAGTGGCGTATTATGCCATTACCATCGTCAAGGGCGATCTGGATTTTGATGGAAATGTCGACCGTTTTGACCGAAAAATTCTTCTTGACGCTCTTCACATCTGCGAGACGAGTGACGGATTTTTGCCGAAAGCCGATTTTGACGGTGATGGGTGCCTCACCACAGACGACCTTCATATGTGGCAGAAATACTACAAGTATTTCGACGTCAACCGAAAATATCTCGAATCATTGAAGGGCGATCTGGACGGTGACGACGACGTGGACACCGATGACCGGGCGATCCTCAAAACCGCCATGGACGCCTGTGAGGGAGACTCCGGTTTTATCCAGGAAGCCGATTACAATGCCAACGGCTGTATTGACAAAAAAGATCTCATCCAATGGACCACTTACTTTGGAAATTTCCAGGGAACCAACCATCTTCTTCAGAAGTTGAGTGAAGAAATAGGTGGGGGTGAGTGATTCTGTTCTGAGGTAAGTGCCCACATACCCTGTATCTGGAATCGACGCTGTTGGTGTTCGATTCAAAATGAGTCGACAATGAGAAAACTGATTTACCTAATGAAACCGGAACTGCGATGCAAAAAAAATGCGGATTGAAATTCAGACACCTTTTCCAGATTTATTTTACCCTGCTTATTGCCTTTGCGTTGCCGGCCGGAGCTGTCGCGGAAAAAGTCGCCTCAACTGCCTCGACGGGGCATTCAACATTATCCGATATGCCGGTTTCAGAGTACTTCGTGCCGGTCGATCATGTACTGAAACTTGTCCGGTCTGATAACCCGCCAATATTGGTGGATGTCCGGTCCCGGCAGTCCTTCGAAAACGTTCGAATTCCGGGTTCGATCAACGTTCCGCTTCATTTTATCAAGGCAAAACCATTTCTGAGGCGGAAACCACTGATTCTCGTCAATGAAGGCTACGCCTGCAGCGATCTGATCAACGCATGCAGGATTTTAAATTCCCGAGGTTTCGATGCCCGAATTTTGTATGGCGGGATCACCGCGTGGTCGAGGGATGACGGTCCGGTTGACGGCGATCTTCTGTTTCTGGCTCAGAGTACTTTCGTGCCCTCGATCGATTTTCATCGCGAGAAAAATGCACCGCACTGGCTGTATGTCAACATCTCCAATGACAGCGCCGTCCCTCTCGATGTCCCACAACAGGCGGTTATGAACTTGAATGACTTAGCAATAACCGCCGTTGAGGAAAAACTGCCTGCTATTATGGCCCAGGTGGAAAAACGGAGAAAAATCATCGGAGTCCCCCCGCTGCTACTGTTTGTTTCCCAGGATGGAAGCGGGGACGAAAAGGTGATGAAGGCTTTGAAGGACAAGGCCTTTTTAAACGTTTTTTCCCTTCAGGGTGGCCTGAATGCATACAGTAATTTTATTGAACGGACCGCCAGTTCCCGCAAGCCCAGGGAAGAACGGCTACTAAATCTGGACAATTGCCGGACGTGTGGGGAGTAACTACATTAGCTGATTTGCCTTAAAGAAACAAAGATTTTTCTGGAAAAACCCGGATAGCCGGAAAATGGCAACGAATAGACAGATCCCTTGGTTTTTCCTTCGATTACCTGAGACCCATCTGAGCTGGACTGAGCAGTACGGAGTGAAAACGCAGCCACCCCAGGAGAACTCATGAACGTTGATCGTTATGTTTCCCGCCGCGCCCTGAAAAAGAATTTCTTGTGCCAGATCACATTCAAGCCCTTGAGATGGTTGCTGTTTGCAACACTCATTCAGATGGTAGCGCTTTGTTCGACAGGAAAACAGGCGATTTCGGCCACCACAGTCGGAGGGCCAATATACATCAATACCCATTGGACGCTTGCCGGAAGTCCCTATGTCGTAACTTCCGATGTGATCATTTTCTCCGGTACGTTGACCATAGATCCAGGCGTGAAAGTTCTCTTCAACCGCGATACCGGTATTCAGGTGGTAGACGGTGTACTTGACGCTCAAGGGACGATCTCGCAGACTGTTTTATTCTCTTCCTTTGCTCGGATGTATACCCCATATCCAACCCCTTTGTTGCAACCGGGCGCATGGAAAAGTATTTATATCAATACTCTCAATCCAAACCTTGTATCGCGGATAGAGAACTGCGTCATAGAAAATGGAGGTGGCAGCGGTGCTCAAGGAAGTGTTGTCGGGATTAACGGAAATTTTATCCTGAAAAACTGCACGGTCCTCAACAGCGGAACCAGTGGGATCTATCTTCAAGGGGCTTCACCTGAAATAAATGGCAATGAAATTACAGCCAATAACGGTAATGGAATATATTGCGATAATAATTCCTTTCCGCAGATATCCGCAAACGAGATAACCTACAATAGCGGGGCCGCCATCAATATATCTCCGGCCGGAGTGGCGAATGTCGGTGGCAATACGGGCTCGGGAAACGGTTTCGACCAGATCAGGATAAGGTCGGGGATCATTGCCTCCAGTTGCACATGGCCCAGGCGAACGGTTTCGAATTTTCCCTACGTGGTGAGCGGAGACATTACGGTTAAATCTTCCATCAGTTCCTCCAGCGGAACGCCATGTGCGATCCTGACCCTGGAACCCGGGACATGTCTTAAATTCGAACCGGGCACGGGCCTGTACGTCGGGTCCGGCCAAACCGGGGACGCAACCGGCTTTTGGGGGGCGCTTTCTGCCGTGGCCACAGTTGATTTGCCGATCATCTTTACACTGAACGGTGAGATGCCGACTCCCGGGGGATGGAAAGGTATCTACTTTTCGGCCTTTGCCCGGGATGATCTGTCAAGGCTTGATCACTGCGTCGTCGAGTATGGCGGGCATACCCACGAGGCCAGCCTTTTCATCGATGGCTCAGATCCATCGATTACCAACAGCACGATCCGGTATAGCGGAGCAAAAGGTGTTTTTGTCGATCACGCATCGCCGATTATTGGCTCCAACCAGATCCACGATAACGCCGGTGACGGTCTTTTCAGCAGCGAAGGGGCATCCCCTTCTGTCTACGGCAATGAATGTTCCTCCAATGGAGAATCGGCTATCAGCGTATGCCCTGGCGGGGTTCAGAATCTTTGGGACAATACCGGTTCTGGAAATGGCGGAAACTGGGTGGAAATCAGAGGGGGGAGTCTGACGACCACAGCCCTTTGGAGAAAGGCTGCCGAGGGGAACCTGCAGTATGTTGTAAGCGGCGATGTCGTCATTCGATCGGCTGATGAGTCCAGAAATGGAAGTACATGGGCGAGTTTAAGCCTGGAACCCGGGGTGGAACTTCGATTTCAACCGGGAGCGGGGCTCTACGTGGGTGAAGATCGGTCCGACAGCGTCGATGACAATTGGGGAGCGCTGTTCGCCCAGGGGACGGAGGCGCTTCCCGTGCGCTTCACCTCGAATGCTCCTTTGCCGGGTCCGGGAGATTGGAAGGGAATTGTATTTCGAAAATGGACCCGGGCGGATGCCACTCTTCTGGAGCACTGCATCATTGAATACGGCGGAAGCACGGAGTTCGACCGACGAAACCTGTACCTCGCCGATTCCAGCCCATCCATCCGGTATTCGGTTATCCGGCATAGCAACGGTGCGGGCATTCTGGCGGACGGCCACGGCAGCGACGGCGCGGTTATCCAGTGCAATGTCATCGAAGACAATGCTCACGGCATTTATGTCATGCGAAATGCGAACCCCGGCATCAGCGGCAACCATTTTGTCAGTAATCGGGAGTTCGGAATCTATAATGCCGGAACCGATCCGGTCACGGCCACTGGGAACTGGTGGGGAGATATTAACGGACCGGGATACAACGGTGATGATGTCTATGGAAATGTCGATGCCGATCCATGGCTGACTTCCGAAAGCGAGTGCTTGAGTTCGCCGCCGACCAATATTCCGCCGCTTCTTCCGGGAGCTCCATCACCGGCGGATCATTCGGTCCGGGTGCCGGTGACGGGTGCCGGCATGCCAGTTCCAGTGGTTCTGTCCTGGACCGGGGGGGATCCCAATCTATGGGATACGGTGACTTATGAGCTCTACGGTGGCACTGAACCGGATGGCTTGTCGCTAGTGGCAGAGGATCTGCCGACCTCGGAGTTCAGCCTGGTCGGGCTGGACGAAGGCATCACCTTTTTCTGGCAGGTGATTGCTCATGATCTGGCCGGCCAGTCGACTACCGGGCCGGTGTGGCGGTTTACCACCCTTGGCCCGCCACCGGACCTTATCGTTTCGGACATCATCTGGCACCCGGATGTCGATATCGAGGTCGGCCAGACGGTGACGTTCACCGCCACAGTCCTGAATCAGGGGACCGGACCGGTAGTCGATCCCTTTCAGGCGGCATTTATTCTCGATGATTCGAACATCGGAATCATTGATGTGGAAAACGTCCTTCATGCCGGGGAGTCCACGATATTGAGTCTGGCATGGACAGCAGGCGCGGGTGATCATTGGATCGAAGTCGATGCAGACATCAACGGCAGTGTGGACGAAACCGCAGAAGCCAATAATTCCCTGCTGCTTTCTCTGCCTCCGGTTGCCGATTACACGCCCCCCGAGCTGGTTGAAACGGAACCGGGACAACATGCGGTTGTCAAAGACATCACCGGGATTGCGGTAACCCTGGCGGATCCGAATGGAGAAATTGCCGATCAGCAGGTAATCGACAGCTTTTCGGTGGTTGACCCCGTCGGACAGCCGGTTTCCGGCACGGTTATGGAATCGAATAATGTTTTTACTTTCACTCCCGATACCCTGCCACTGGCGGACGGGTCCTATGTGGTGACCCTGTTGGCCGTTGATTTGGCCGGAAATACCCTGCCTGTCTCCTTTTCCTTTACACTGGACAACCAGCCGCCGGCAGCGCCGGAAATCACCGGTGGAATTGGTCTGAACGGACCGATTCAACCCCGGCCGGAACAGAATTTGTCCCAAGCCGATGCGCTGCTCATTACCGGAACCCGTGAAGACTATACCGCGGTCTGGATCAACGATACGAGAGTCGCGATCATCGGAACCGGTGAGTGGGCATACGAGGCTTGGTTGTACCAGGGAATGAACAGCTTTGAAATCTACCTGGTGGATGCCGCCGGCAACCGGAGCGATTCCCGTTGGGTGGATATCATCCTGGATTCGGTTGCACCGAAAATTACCGGAATTTCACCTCCGAACGGTACGTTTTTGCATACTCCGCCAATCTCTGTGACAATTTCCTTCATCGAGGAAACCAGCGCCCTGAATCCGGAAAAAACAGTTCATTCCCTTAAAGACGGGGATAAGGCGGAAGTCCCCGGTACGTGGGAATGTGTCGATGACAACCGGGTGGTCTTCACTTCGGCCCAGGCGCTGACGGACTCTGTGTATGAACTGACCATTCAGTTGGAAGATGATCTGGGCAATCGGAGCGCTGCATCGACCACTTCGTTCACCATCGATACAGTCCCCCCGGCGGCCCCCGGCATCAATGCCGCGGTTACACCGACCCATTCACCGGTGCAGGTTCTCTCGGGCACCAAGGAAGCCTATTCCGCGCTTCTCGTAAACGGAACCGAAGTCGTTGGAAACACGCTGGATTCGATCTGGCAGGCGACCGTCAACCTGCAAAGCGGCTGGAATTCCTTTGCGGTTTCCGCAAAAGACCGGGCGGGTAATATCGGGCCTGCATCGGATACCGCCATCTTCTTTGATGATATCCCCCCGCCGGCGGTCGACACCTTGAACCTGAACGAAGCCGGAGACGGCACTCAGATTACCCTGGACTGGTCCGGATATGATGCATCTGCTCATGGCGATGTCGCCCTCTACCGGATCTACACGGCCGCCCATGCGTTCAGCGACGTTTCGGGCATGACGGCCCTTGGCACGGTGGCTGCCGGCGAGTATGTCTATACGGCTTCGAATCTTCAGCGCAATACAATCTGCTGGTTCGCCGTGGTTCCCGTGGATCGGATGGGGAACGTCGACAACTCGGTTCATGCCATCGCCGGTGTTCCGATCGACGTGATAGCTCCTGAAGACGTCACCGGCCTGAACGTTCAATCGTATGCCGACCGCCTGGTGTTCGACTGGAAGCATTCGGCAGATACGGCCGGCGACCTGGCCGGGTACCGGATCGTGGTGGACGGGGCTGGACCGGTTACCCTCCCTGCCTCCCAATCCTCTTACGAAGTGACCGGTCTCGATACGGCAACAG
>ENA-ORCT01000364-ORCT01000364.1-marine-metagenome-genome-assembly--contig:-NODE-364-length-22613-cov-3.291800_pt1 | contig 22613 bp, 20 predicted proteins | sample MGYA00248632_ERZ508511 | MGnify/ENA primary metagenome ERZ508511 (study PRJEB26182, sample SAMN06268839) | marine metagenome | isolation source: Tt an P1-techrep anaerobic enrichment on pine from sediment...
TCCATTGCCGGATAGCCGTTCTCTTCGATATGTGTGAGCAGGTCGCGCTTGGTCGTCTCGGAAATCGTCCACACCTGGTCAACCCCCCAGAGCACCCAGTGCAACGCCAAAGGAAATGTCTTGCGGGTGGTGGGTTCAGCCACATGCCCCCACAGTATCGGGATCAGGTCATAGATTAGGTAGTGCATAGTCCAGCCATGGTCTCGACGCATTTCGCTGGCGAAACGATAGCGATCGTCAGACCAGAAACCGCCGACCGAGACGTAATGCCGGATCGTTGCCATATCGATGCGGTTCTCCTCAATGCAAATCTGGTCGTGCACGGTGCGCAGAATGCCAAAATGGGCGCGGTGGTTGATATCGTCAAACTGTTGGATGCGGCCGCTCAGATGCGGCACGAGGAATGATACCTTCTTCAGTACCCCGGTCATCATGCCGTATTCCTCAAGGCTAAGGCGCAGCAATTCCTCGGCGATGACCTCTTCACGCGCGCGGTGGGTTTTGTCGCCCACGCCGGGCACGGCGCGGCTGCGCGCGCGTGCATTGCGCAAGAACCGTGCGACCCGCATCCATGAGCGCCAACGCGACCGCGCCGTCAGCGCGCGCTCTGGCGGCTTGGGCTGTATTCCATTTTGAAAGACAATCTCTTCGAAAATCTCCTCGGGTATCCGGTAATAGGCGCGGGTGCCGGGATCGTAGATACCCATTGCCAGGTCGTCACCCAAATGCTGCGTGAAGCCCTTGATCACTTCGCGTTCCACACGAAGAATCCCCATCGGTTTCCAATGGCGGAACTGATAGCTGGTCGAAATGTCCAAGAGGATCATACGGCTTCATTTCTCCAATAGAGGGCATTGCAGATGCCGGCTCGGGAAGACGACACGGGAAGGTGTGAAGGTCACGAAGCCTTTTGTCAACGCACGGCTGCATACGGGTGCGGAGATACGCGTCGCAGTGGTGCTGTGCGCGATATAGAAGTGGGGCTGGAGCACGCACAGGTACGTGCAAGGTGCGAAACTTGACAGAGGCGCAAAGGCGGGACACCAATCTAATCTGTTTCTGTTCACCTGAACCGATATCTTGCCTTGGCCTTTTCCAGCCGCTCATCCAGCGGCACAGGGTGCTCGCGCAACTTCTCCCTGAGTATGTGGACCTGGTGGAGCATGAACCGCTCAACCTCGCCTGCTCTGATCCCCTCCGCCGCCGCGCGAGAAATCAAGAGCCCGAGGATTTGGGTGTCCAACATGCGTTTGTGCTCCTCCCGGTTGGCAGTCTTCACCTCATCAAGCACGACGCCAGAGCGCATTTCGTTCACGCCTTCGCCGACCACTTCGGTGACAGCACGCCAGAGTTCATGGACGGGCCAGCGTGACCGGTTGCGGTCTGCCGTCACGATGCAATAGCGGACCTTTTGGCAGAAATCGGCATATGTGAGCCACTCCCCAGCCGTTGGACAGGATCTGGCGTCATCTAATCTGCCCTTTGCACCTGCTGACCGGTTTGGTGGATCTCATGTCTCTGCCAAGAGACCACGGCGGGTTGCCTGCCGCCAAGGGCTGCGTGTGGGCGCTGCCTGTTGTAGAAGGTCATCCGTTTCCGGATGCCCGCCTTCGTCTGTGAGCCGGCCTCCCAGGCATGCAGGGGCACGCATTCGTGTTCCAGCGTTCCCCACAGCCGCTCGATGAAGATGTTGTCAGGGAACCGGCCCTTTCCGTCCATCGAATTGCGCGCGCCGGTTCGGCGTCGGTCTTTTCACCCTTCAGGGCCACCGGCGCGACCTTCGCCTTGATCTCGGGCGCGTGCTGCTTGCGCTTCGGCATCTCCGGCCTCCTTCTCGTCAAAGATCAGCAGACTGCAAATCGTAGATTATGCCAGTGTCCGGATTTCACGGGGCAGTTCAGACATTCAGGACGCGGAAACGCGGCAACCTGAATGGACAGCAGCTTTCGGGCGCTGCCCTTGGTGACCTCCAAGCTCGGCTGCGGGCCGAAGTGGCTTTGTCATTGAAGTCGTGGGTTGCAGCATGCATCTTTTTTCGGTTCGACAATGCTGGTAGCGAGCCCCCGCAGCCAATACCTCAAGACAGTATCAATCACACGCAAGCCGCCCGCCACAGGCGGCTCTGTCATGCCTGAAGGACCGGAACTGGCCGCAGGTCAGACATAGTCACCCCCTTTTCGGAGCCTCGCTGTCAGCTCGCAGGCGGGTTGCGGCCGTCCGAAGAGGTACCCCTGGACCAAGCGGCAGCCCGTGTCCTGAAGGAACTCGAGCTGCTCCCTCGTCTCGACGCCCTCGGCAACGACCTCGTGGCCGAGCTCTTGGCCCAGGCGGATGATCGCCCTGACGATCGACGCATCACTGGCGTCCTGCATCATGTCGCGAACGAACTCCTGGGCGATCTTGATCTTGCTGACCGGCAGCCTCTTCAGATACTGCAGCGAAGAATAGCCGGTCCCGAAATCGTCGATCGAGAACCGGACGCCACGGGCGTCGAGCCGCTTCATCACCTTGGCCACGTCATCGGGCCGTTCCGCAAGGGAGCGTTCGGTGATTTCAAGCTCGAGGCTGTGAGGGTCAAGCCCTGCCTCTTTCAGGGCCGCGACGACCTTTTCCTCGAAATCCGCTGTCTTGAATTGCAGCGGCGACAGGTTGACGCTCATCATCGCCTTCCCCATCAATCCCTGATCATGCCAGGCGCGCATCTGCCGGCAGGCTTCCTTCAGCACCCATCCATCGATCTCCAGCAGGAGGCCGCTGTCCTCGGCGACGGGGATGAATTCACAGGGTCCAAGAATGCCGCGTTTCGGATGATGCCAGCGGAGAAGCCCCTCCACGGCAACCAGGCGGCGGGTGCGGATATCCACCTGTGGCTGGAAGTAGAGGACGAACTGCTTCTTGGCGATCGCCTCGTGCAGTTCCTCGTTGATGGCAACGCGCTGGCGAACCTCTGCCTCCACCTGGGCATCGTGAAAACGGAATCCGCGTCGGCCCTCTGCCTTGGCCCGGTAGAGGGCCGTGTCGGCCTGGCTGAAGAGATGTGTCGGATCGCTCTCCCCAGGCATGTAGAGGGCGATGCCGATGCTTGTGTCGGTGTGAATCTGGTGATCCTCGATGACGAAGGGCTCCGCCAGCAGATCAATCACCCTTTGGGCGTAGCCCGCGGCATCGTTCGCATTTTCCAGCCCCAATTGGAGGATGGCGAATTCGTCGCCGCCGAGGCGCGCCACGACGTCGCTCTCGCGGACCGCCGACTTCAGCCGCTCGCCGACGGCCGCGAGGAGCGCGTCGCCAACGGGATGCCCCAGCGTATCGTTGACGTCCTTGAAGCGGTCGAGGTCGAGAAGCAGCAGGGCGAAGCTCTCCGCATAGCGTTTCGCGCGCGCCGCGGCGTAATTCAGCCGTTCGTTGAACAGGGCCCGGTTGGGCAGCCCGGTCAGCCCGTCATAATTGGCCATGTGTTCCATGCGCAGTTCTGATTTCCTGCGCGCTTCATCGATCTGGTGGGCCTCGATGACCTCGGCAATCGCCGACCAGAACAGCTCCAGCCGTTCGACCACGGCCTCGTCATAGCCGCCTTCCCGGTTGGCCAGGCCGATCGTGCCGATGATCTTCTTGCCACGCTTCAGCGGGATGCCGAGGAAGGCATTGAGTGGCGGATGGCCCTCCGGCAGGCCCTTGCTGCGCGGATCATTGGCAGGATCATTGGCGATCACAACCTCGCCGGTGACAACGGCGACGGCATTGAGGCCATCATAATCGTAGAACTTGAAGCCGTCGGGGGCGTTTTCGTCATAGTAGCGCCGGGTTTCCTCGTCCCAGGCGATGTTCGATATGGCGAGCGCCTGCATAAAGGGCTTTCCCTCGTCGTCGATGCGGCAGTCGTTGACGAAACCGTATTCGCTATCGGTCTGCCTGAGCAATTCGACGAGAACGCTGTCGAAAGCTGCCTGGGCCTCCATCCCTCCTATGAAGCTGGAAAGCGTCCGGTCGACGACCCTGAGGACACTGCGCTCTTCCTTGATGGATTTCTCCATCGCCTTGCGCTCCGAGATATCGCGGAGGATGCCGATGGCGTGCCAGCTGCCCTGCAGATTGGCCGAGGAAACGGAGAGTTCGACAGGGATGACGCCCCGGTGCTTTGTCCGTGCCTGCAGCTCGAGCGTCTTGCCGATCACCGGCCCTTGGCCGGTGTCGCGGAATTTCGACCAGCCGTTCTTGTAGCTTTCAAAATATTCCGGTGGTGCAATCCACGTATGCACACTCCGGCCGCAAGCCTCTTCTGCGGTATATCCGAATATCTTCTCCGCGGCCGGGTTCCACAGCGTGATCCTGCCGTCGTTGTCGAGCAGAATGATGGCGTCCTGCGCGGTGTCGGTGATGGTCCGGAACTTTTTCTCGCCGGATACCAGCGAGTCCAGCGCGTGCTTGTGCTCGCGCACAGAGGTGCCCAGTTCTTCGGCCAGCATATTCAGCCCCACGGCCAAAGCATCAAGCTCGTTCCCCTCGGCAGAGGGCTCCAGCCGCGCCTCAAGATTTCCCGAGGCCAGCCGCAGAATCAGATCGAGGATCTGATCGAGGCTCTCCTGGCATATTTCCACGGGCTTCTGGGTCACGGTCCGAACTCCTTCAGCCACTTGATTGCCTCCGCTTCCGAGGTGAAGAGCCTCACAGGATACGCAGGCTTGTTAAGGCCGAGGAAAAAGCTGCCGAGGACCCTGCTGACCGGCGAACCGACGATCAATGCGGAGGCACATATGTGCCTGCCCGCCTCCTCGCCGCTGTAGTAGCGTCGGGCGTCTTGCGAGATGCTGCGTGACCCGCCCAGATCGATCATGACGGGGCGTTTGCGGCCATCGCAGAGCCTGGCAAAAACCGCGATGTTTTCCTTCGCGTCAGCGAGACTCTCTCTCGTGTCAGAAAACATCTTGACCCGGACGATGCCATCCTCCCCCAGCAGCGTCTCGGCGGTCTGCGTTTGGTAACGTTTTCTTGCCATTCATCTGCCTCCGCCTGGGCTGCAAGGTTTGACGCCTTCGGATTTCCAGACGCGCATGCGCCCAGTGTGGTGAATATCATTCAACGATAGGTAAAAGGCCATTTTCGGGCGAGGCTCATGACCTGACACCGTTCTTCCCTCCGGCTCAGGGGAGCACATCGCTATCAATGCCCTGAGCGAGGTTTTCCTCGTGACGCGGCACTTGGATTTCGCCATCTGCGCCCTCCCGGAGGGCGTTGCGCCCGGCCAAAGCCCGCCGATAGGCGCTGACGCCGGGCCCCTTTCGGCGTAGTCTTCTCTCCGGGACCAGGCGGAACCGCGCGCAACAGGCTGCAGGAGAATGCAGGGACGGCGCGGTCGCGGGACACGGGGCCAGACATGCGCAACGGCACGTCAGACGAGGAGAAAGGCACCGCGCCGGGCGGTCCGGCCGGTGAAAATGCCGCCGAAACGGCCGGCGGGCGGGTGTTCGACCGCGGCGTCATTTCCTGGTGCGTCTATGACTGGGCGAACTCGGTTTTCGGGACCCTGATCACGACTTTTGTCTTCGCCCCCTATTTCATCACCGCGGTTGCCCCTTCGCCGACCCAGGGCACGGTGCTGTGGGGCCACGCCTCCAGCGTCGCCGCGGCGCTCATGGCCCTGTCGAGCCCGGTGCTGGGCGCGGTGGCGGACAAGATCGGCAGGCGCAAGCCCTGGCTCGTCACCTTCACCGCGCTTTGCGTGCTGTTCACCGCCGCGCTTTTCCTGGTGCGGCCGAGGGTCGAGGACGTGCCCCTCGCACTTGTCCTTTTTGTCTGTGCCGCGGTCTGCGCCGAGCTTTCCTTCGTCTTCTACAATGCGATGCTTCCCACCCTCGTTCCGCGCGCCTTTTTCGGGCGGGTCTCGGGCTGGGGCCTGACGCTGGGCTTCATCGGCGCCATCGCGTCGCTGGGCGTGGCCCTGCTGGGCTTCGTGCGCGAGGGGGCGCCGCTGGCGGTCCTCGACCGGGGCGCGGCCGAGAATATCCGGGCCACCGCCATCATGGTGGCGGCGTGGTACGCGATATTCGCCCTGCCGCTGATCCTGTTCACCAGGGACGGCAGACGCAGCGGCCTGCCCTTGCGCCGGGCGGTGCGCGAGGGGGCGGCCACGCTGCTGGCAACGCTGCGCGGCGTCAGGCGATACGCCAATATCGCGCGCTTTCTCCTCGCCTATCTGTTCTATTCCAACGGCCTCATCACCCTGTTCGCATTCGGAGGCATCTTCGCCGCCGGCGTGTTCGGCATGACCATGGAGCAGGTCATCCTCTTCGCCATCGGCCTCAACGTGGCGGCGGGGATAGGGGCGGCGGGGTTCGGCTGGGTCGACGACCGGATCGGGTCGAAAGCCGCGATCATGATCACGCTGCTTGGCCTGCTGGCCGTGGGCGGCGTGCTTGCGGCCACCTCGTCCGGCCTCGTTGTCTGGACCATCGGGCTGAGCCTGGGCCTGTTCGTCGGCGGGGGGCAGGCGGCCAGCCGCGCGATGATGGCAAGGCTCAGCCCCGCGGGGATGGAGACGGAAATGTTCGGGCTCTATGCGCTCTCCGGCCGGGCGACCGCCTTTGCCGGGCCGCTGGCCGTGGCCCTGGCGACCGACGCCTTCGGCAACCAGCGCGCCGGGATGGTGGCGATCCTCGGTTTCTTCCTCGTCGGGTTGCTGCTGATGGGGCGGGTGCGCGGGGCGCGGTGACACCGCCGGGGGCTGGTCAACTCGGCCGGATTGCCCAATAATGAAAATCCATAGTGACCATGGGGACAGTCCAGCCCCGGCGTTGGCGGGGCACACAGGGCGTCCGCTTCACATGGTCCGAAGTCATAGGCGGGTGACGACATTGCGTAGTGACACTTTCAGGAACTGGCTGGCGGAACGCGGCTGCGTTTTCGAACAGACCGAACGTGGCGGCAAGAAGGGCCATGGCTTTCCCGATGTGATCGTCAGGCTCGGCGACCGGAAGAGCGCGCTTCACGTCTTGGGGAAGACGCAGGATCTCGATCCCAGGGAAGTGAAAAGGGTGGTCGAGGAACTGGGGCTGAACTGGGACGAGCTGCCCGGGCCGAAAAGCCGCATGTGACCGGAACAGGCCAACCGCGTTTGCGATCCGGGCCGTGCGGGCGCAAGTCAACCTAGAGGGGCGGATAGCGAAACGGTATGGACCTGACAGTCGGCCTGCTGGAGGCCCCCGCGACCGAAACCCTCGATGTCGAGATCGTGGAGCGCAAGGGCCTCGGCCATCCCGACAGCATCTGCGATGCGCTTGCCGAAGAGTTCAGCCTTGCGCTGAGCCGGTTCTACCGGGACCGGTTCGGCCGCATTCTGCATCACAACGTGGACAAGGCCCTGCTCTGGGGCGGCAGCGCGCGCCCCCGCTTTGGCGGAGGCCAGGTGGACAGGCCATTGGAGCTTTTCATGGCCGGGCGCGCCACCAGCAGCTTCGAGGGGGTGGAGATCCCCGTGCAGGACCTGCTTGCCGAAAGCGCCGAAAACTGGCTGGGCAGGAATATCCACGGGCTCGACCCGGAGGCGCATGTTGTGATCCACAGCCTGGTCCGGCCCGGCTCTGCCGATCTGGTGGAGCTTTTCCTGCGCCAGGAAAAGGCCGGCGCGATGCTGGCCAATGACAGCTCGGTGGGCGTCGGATATGCGCCGCTGAGCCCGCTGGAGCGGGTGGTCGCCCAGGTCGAGCGGCATCTGAACGCGCCGGCCACCAAAGCCGCCCATCCCGAGATCGGCGAGGACATCAAGGTCATGGGGGTCAGGCGCGGCGGCAGCATCGGGCTGACCGTGAGCTGCGCCTTTGTCGACCGGCACGTGGCGGACATCGAAGACTACGCCGCGAAAAAGAGGCGCGTGGCCGATATGGCCCGCGCGGTCGCGGGCCGCGTCTTTGATGGCGAGGTGACCGTGACCGTCAACGCCGCGGACGACCTTGCGGGGCAAAGCGTCTTTCTCACCGTCACCGGGACCTCCGCCGAGGCCGGGGATGACGGCGAGGCCGGGCGCGGCAACCGGATGAACGGCCTGATCACGCCCTGCCGGCCGATGACGATAGAATCGCTTGCCGGCAAGAACCCGGTCACCCATGTCGGCAAGGTCTATTACCTGGTCGCGGGCCTCACGGCCGCCGCGCTGGTGGACGAGATCGCCGAGGTCGAAGAGGCACAGTGCTTTCTGGTCAGCCGGATCGGCGGGCGGCTCGACGACCCCGCGGTGGCGGATATCCGGCTGCGCCTGTCCGACCCCGCCGCGCTGCCCGGGGCGCGCCGCGCGGCCGGGGAGATTCTCGCCGCGCAGCTTTCCCGCCTGGACAGGCTTTGGTCGGAGCTTCTGTCGGGGAAACTCGGCTTCGATCGCTGGCCGCTGGACGGGGCCGACCGATGGCAGCCGTGACCATCGAGAAGGGGGAATTCGCCGAATTCCTGAAATGGTGCCTGCCAAGGCTGAACCTGCGCTGGCCGGGCTTTCGCAAGGTCTCCGGAACGGTGCGCAAAAGGGTGGCCCGCAGGATCGGCGAGCTGGGGCTTGCCGATCTCGCCGCCTATCGCGAAAGGCTGGAGAGCGACCCGTCCGAATGGCCCGTGCTCGACGGTTTCTGCCGGATCCCGATCTCGCGCTTTTACCGCGACAAGGGGGTCTACGAGACGCTCGCCGCCGAGGTCCTGCCGGCCTGTGCCGAGGCCGTCCGCCAGCGCGGCGGGCGCGCGCTGGAGGTGCTCTCCGCCGGCTGTGCCTCGGGCGAGGAGCCCTACACGGTCAATCTGATCTGGCGGCTTGGCCCGTCGGAGCGCTATCCCGGCGTGGACCTGCGAGTCCTGGCGATCGATTTAGACGAGGGGATGCTGCGACGCGCCGAAGCGGCCTGCTATTCCGCCAGTTCGTTCCGGGACATGCCGGAGGGCTTGCTGGAAAACGGGTTTTCCCTCAGAAACGGCGAATACTGCCTGCGCGATGCCTATCGGCGGGGCGTGCGGTTCGAAAAGCGGGACCTCCGGGAACGGGTCCCTGCCGGCCCCTTTGACCTCGTTCTTTGCCGCAACACCGCCTTCACCTATTTCGAGCACGCCGTTCAGGCCGCGCTGTTCTCCGCCCTCGATGCCAGCCTGCGCGACGGCGGTTTCCTCGTGATCGGGGCGCATGAGAGCCTCCCGGTCGAGGCGCCGGGTTACACCCGCCTTCACCCCGGTGTCCCGGTCTTTCGGAAGCGTGCCCGGATGCCCTGAGGCATTGCGGCCCGCGTCGGCCCTCGCCGCGATCTTGGCGTCGGGACCTCTTGATATGTATCAAGGACGGGTGCGGCGCTTTGCTATGCTGTGCTTACGCGACGGAGGGAAAATACGCCTATGGCAAGCCAGGCAAGCAGCGCGAAAGCCGAACCAACGCTCGCCGAGAAGGTCCGTTTCCTGTCCACCCCGGGCAGTTACCCCCACGCGCCGGACGGCGTGGACGTGGTCGAGACGCATATGTCCTGGGTCTTCCTGGCGGGGGATCGCGTCTTCAAGCTGAAAAAGCCGGTGCGCTATCCCTTTCTCGACCTGCGCGGCCTCGACCGGCGGGCGGCGAATGTGCGGGCCGAAACCCGGCTGAACCGCCGCCTGGCGCCCGAGGTCTATCTCGGGGCGCTGGCGCTTCGCCAGACGGCGGAGGGGGCGCTGACGCTCGGGGGCACGGGCCGGGTTGTCGACTGGCTGGTCGAAATGCGGCGGCTGCCGCTGGAAGAGACCCTGAAGGCGCGGATCGAGGACGGGCGCGTCAGCCATGAGGATATCGCGCGCGTGGCCGAGACGCTGGTTGCCTTTTTCGCCGGCCTGCCCGGAGAGGACATTTCCGGCGAGACGGTGATCACCCATTACGAGCAGGAGCACGAGACCACCGCCGCCGTGCTTTGCGACCCGCAATTCGCGCTCGACCCCGGAACGGTCGATGCGGCGCTGCGGGGCTTCGAGGCCGCTTTCGCACGGGCCCGTCCCATCCTGCGCGAGCGGGTGGCTGCCGGCCGTTTCATCGAGGGCCATGGCGATCTGCGTCCCCAGCATGTCTTCCTGATCGATCCGCTGACCATCATCGATTGCCTCGAGTTCAGCCACATGCTGCGCACCATCGACCCCTTCGAGGAGATCGTCTTTCTGGGGCTGGAATGCGCGCAGCTCGGGGCGGGCTGGATCTTTCCGGCTCTGCGTGACCGGTTGGCCGCGGGGCTTGGCGACAGCCCGCCGCCCGCGCTGCTGGCCTTCTACTGGCGCTACCGGGCGCTGCTGCGCGCGCGCTTTGCGCTTCTGCACCTGGCCGAGCCGGTGGTCCGCACCCCCGGGAAATGGCGCCCGCTGGCGCAGGACTACATCGCGCTGTCGCAGGAGGCGGACCTCAGGACCCGGCCGCCGGAAGATCGGTGATCGAACGGTTCTCGTGCAGCCGCCGGATCGCCTCGGCCAGAAGCGGCGCGGCGCTGACGGTCTCCACCCGCGCGAGGGCCGCCTCGCCCAGGCGGAAGGGGGGCACGGTGTCGGTCACGATCCAGCCGGCCATGGCGGGGTCGGCCAGCGCCTCTTCGGCGCCGGAGGTGAACAGGCCGTGCAGGGCCAGGGCCCAGACATCCGCCGCGCCCCGCTCCAGCAGCGCCCGCGCCGCGCGCACCATGGTGCCGCCCGAGGCGATCATGTCGTCGATCACCAGCACGCGCGCCCCTTCGAAATCGCCGGCGACGAGGCTGCCGGAGACCTTCCCCGCGCTGCGGCGTTTCTCCATCATGGCAAAGCCCACGGCCCGGCCCAGCCGCGCCTCCAGCGCCTCGCGGAAAAGCTGCGCGCGCTTGACCCCGCCGGGGTCGGGCGAGGCGACGGTGACCGGGCCGGGGCCTGCCAGTTCGGCGGCGCGGTCCAGGAGCACCCCGCGCGCGTCCAGCGCCACCGCCTCGCAGCGGAAGGCGTTCTGGAAGGCCACGATGTTATGCACCTCCGTCGTCACCACGCGGTCGGCGCCGGCGGCCTCGATCAGCTGGGCGACATAGCGGGCGGTGAGCGGGTCGCGGGGCTTGGTCTGCCGGTCCTTGCGGGCATAGGCGAGATAGGGCGTGACCGCGGTCACCCGCGCCGCGCCGTTGGTCTTCAGCGTGGCCAGGAAGAACAGCAGCCGGCAGAGCTTGTCATTCGGGCTCTGGTCGGGGCCGCCATGCAGGCTCTGGATCACGTAGACGTCGCGGCCGCGCACCGTTTCCAGCGGGCGCGCCTTGTGCTCGCCATCCTCGAAGCCGCGCTCCTCCAGCGCGGCAAGCGGCTGGCCCAGCTCCCCGGCCACGGCGCGGCCCAGATCCTGCGTGGCCCCGAAGGCGAATATCTGAAGATCCATGCGGGCTTCCCTGTTTCCGGCGCGGGCAGTCTCAGCCCTTGATGCAGATCATCGGCCTCAGCCGCGCCACGCGGCGGGCGAGACCGGCCTTCTCGGCCACCTGCACCACGCGGGTGACATCCTTGTAGGCCCCCGGGGCCTCCTCGGCGATGCCGCGGCGCGAGGGGCTCTTGATGATGATCCCCTTCGCGGCCAGGTCCTGCTGGATGCCGCTGCCGGTCCAGGTCTTGGCCGCCTGGTGGCGGCTCATCGCCCGGCCCGCGCCGTGGCAGGCGGAACTCAGCGCCGCGGCCTCCGACCGTTCATCGCCCGCCAGCACCCAGGATTCCGTGCCCATGCTGCCGCCGATCAGAACCGGCTGGCCCACGGCCGAAAGCGGCGGCGGCATGTGGCCCATCCCCGGCCCGAAGGCGCGCGTCGCCCCCTTGCGATGCACGAAAAGCCGCCGCTCCCGGCCGTCGATGTCGTGCATCTCTTCCTTGCAGGTGTTGTGCGACACGTCATAGAGCAGCGGCGCCTGAACGCCGGGGAAAAACTGTTCCAGCACGCCGCGCGCCAGGTGGGTGAGGATCTGGCGGTTGGCGAAGGCGCAGTTGATGCCTGCGCGCATCACGCCGAGGTAGCGCTGGCCCAGCTCCGAGGCGATCGGCGCGCAGGCCAGTTCGCGGTCGGGCAGGGTGATGCCGTGGCCCGGCGCGGCCAGCGCCATCTCGCGCAGGTATTCGGTGCCGATCTGGTGCCCCAGCCCGCGCGAGCCGCAATGGATCATCACCACCGCCTGGCCCTTCGACAGCCCGTAGGCTTCGGCGGCCTCCTTGTCGAAGATCTGGGCCACCTCCTGCACCTCCAGGTAATGGTTGCCCGAGCCCAGCGTGCCCATCTCGTCGCGCTGGCGGCGCTTGGCCTTTGCCGAGACCAGCTCCGGCGTCGCGCCGGCCATGCGGCCCTGTTCCTCGATCCGGGCGAGGTCCTCGCCGTCGCCATAGCCTTCGGAGACGGCCCAGGCCGCCCCGCCCGAGAGCATCGCGTCCATCCCTTCGTCATCCAGGTGGATGCGGCCCCGGCTTCCGACGCCCGCGGGGATGGTGCGGGACAGCTCATGGGCCAGTTCCTGCTGCTGGCCCATCACCTGCGCCGCCGTCAGGTCGGTGGCCATAAGGCGCACGCCGCAGGAGATGTCGAACCCCACGCCGCCGGCCGAGACGACGCCGCCTTCGTCCGGGTCGAAGGCCGCCACCCCCCCGATGGGAAAGCCATAGCCCCAATGCGCGTCGGGCATCGCATAGGCCGCGCGCACGATGCCGGGCAGGCAGGTCACGTTGCGGATCTGCTGGGCGACCTTTTCGTCCATATCCGCCATCAGCGCCTCGTCGGCGATGATCACCGCCGGGACCCGCATCTCACCGGTCGCCGGAAGCATCCACTGGTAAGGGGCGACCTTTTCGAATTGGCTCAGATCCATGGGGTCTCCTTGTTCACACATCCACGACGCATTGCGCGCACCAGCGCCCGTCGGGCTGCTGTTCGACGGCAAGCTCGGTCAGGGTCGCGCCCTTGAGCTCGACCGAGGGCTCGTGGCGCTCGCGGTCGACCTTCTCGCCCTCCATCTCGCCGCGCAGCGTCTCGCCGTCGATCCGCACCCGGAAGTCGTGGAAGAGCATCCCCTCGGTCGCCATGGTGTAGATGATCGCGTTCAGCCAATCGAGCAGCAGGATGGAGGGGTCGGCGGCGCGGCAGGTGACGGGGATGACCCGCTCCACCCGGATCAGCTCGAGCGGCGCCACCACCGCGCTCATCGCACGGGCCGCGTTCTCGAACGCCTCGTCCAAGTCCCGGCCGTATCCGCGGACCCCGACATCGCCGAGATGCGGGAAATGCGTCCAGGCCTCAGTTCCGCTCTCACCATTCATGAGCGTGCCCTCCATCGACGAGCGTAGCGGGGCCGCCCACGGGCGCCTTGAGCCATGTCAAGGTCCGCCCGGGGGGAAGCCGCTATTCAGAATAGCAGGGAAGACGGGCCGCGAGGAGAGCGATCATGTCCGGGCAAGAGATACTGACGACTATTCTGTCCAAACTCAGGCAAGAGTCGCGCCTGGGGGCGGAATTCACGCCTGAAAAGATGGACTTGGCCGCGGACGGCACCCTGACGCTCGTGGCCGAGGTGGCAAGCGTGGCCGCCAAGAAACGCGCGCTGGAACTGGCCGCCGCCCCGGCCGAGGTGCGCGGCGTGGTCGACCGTCTGCGGGTGACCCCCGCCTCCGCTATGGAGGACGGCGAGATCCGCGACCATCTGAGAGAGCTTTTCGTGAACGAGCCCTCCTTCGAGGGTTTCGCGATCCGCGAGGGGCGGCAGGGCGAGAACCCCTCCGTTTCCGCGTTCACCGCGGTCACCACCGCCCCGGAACCCCCGCGCGGCAAGATCGACTACGAGGTGCGCGAGGGGGTGGTGATCCTGAACGGCGAGGTGCCGGGGCTGGTGTCCCAGCGCCTGGCCGGCGTGATGGCCTGGTGGGTTCCGGGCGTGCGCGACGTGGTCAACGGGCTGGAGCCCACCCCGCCCGAGGAGGACGCCCCGATCCGAATCGAAGAGGCGGTGCGCATCGTGCTCGACCGCAATCCTTACGTGGACGACACCCAGATCCGCATCGGCGTGCGCCACCGCGCCGTTCGCCTGACCGGCGCCGTGCGCAGCGCGGCCGAGCGGGACATGGCCGAGTCCGACGCCTGGTGCATCCTGGGCGTGGACGACGTGATCAATGAAATCGAAGTGATGCCCTGAGGCCAGGGACGAAACGGAGGAGGACCGGCATGCCCGTGACCCATGACGAGGTGAAGCATTTCTTCGGTGATATCAGCGATCACAAGATCGTCGAGATCATCGACAGCGGCGCGACCGCGGCGGAGCTGACCGAGGTCGCCGCCCATCTGGCCCAGGAGACCGACGTGATGGGCGAGCTGGAACGGCCGCTGACGGGCCGGGCTCTGGCGATCTACAACATGCTGACCCGGGACGAGGAATACTGGGAACAGGATCGCTGAGCGCGCCCCGCGCCCCGTCGTCCGGTCTCAGCAGCGGTCCAGAAAGAAGTCCCGGACCACGGGCAGGACCTCGGCCCGCCACAAATCACCGTGGAACAGAGAGAAGTGGCCGCAATTGTCGACCACGAGGCGGTGGCGGAGCCGCGCGGGCAGGGCGGGGCACAGGTCATGCGCGGCGGCGGTCTGGCCGGGGGCGGCGACGTCATCCTCGGTGCCTTCCACCGTCAGCAGGGCCGTGGAACGGATCGCCTGCGGCGTCACCGGCTGCCCGTCGCAGCGCAGGCTGCCCCTGGATATGGCGCAGGCGTGAAAGACCCGCTGGATATTCTCCACGTAATGCCGCCCGTCGATATCCATGACCGAGGTATAGAGATCGAGGAAGGGGAACCGGTCGGGGTCGGCACCGTCGTCGCGGCGCAGCTTGCGGGCGATCTCGGTGTCGCCGGTCTGGCGGTGCCTCAGATAGGCGGTCAGCGCCGCCAGGTGCATGCGCGCGGGATAGACCATGCGCCCGCGCCCGGCAAAGCGGCTGCTCACCGGCCAGAGGGGGACGGTCCTGAACCAGGACAGCGGCCGCTGCCGCAGCCGCCGGACGACATCCGTGGGGTTGGCCAGCGGGTCAATCGGCGCGCCCACGAGGGTCAGCGCGGCGGGCTGGGCGCTGTCCTCCCCGGCGGCCAGAAGCGCGCTGGCCGCGAAGGCGGGAACGCCGCCCTGGCACAGCGCCAGCACGCCCCCGCCCGGGCCCATTTCGCGGATTGCCTCGACAACGGCGGTGATGTTGTCGTCGAAGCCGAAACTGCCGTGCCGGGTCGAGACATGGCGGACATTGACCCAGTCGAGCGTGAACACCCTGAACTCCTCGAGCAGGGCGATGATGACATCGCGCAGCATCGGCGTGAAATGCCCCGAGATCGGCGGCACGACGAGGATCTTTTTCTCCGGCAGGCGGTCCATGCGCGCCAGTTCGGACAGGGCGTAGAAGGGCGAGGCCGCGCGCGGGCGGCGGCCCACGGGGGCCTGTGCGGCCCCGACCCGGATCGCCTCGATGCCCAGGGCGCGCAGCGCCGGCTGCCCGGCGCCGGCCCAGAGGCGCCGACCCGCCTTCGGATCGTCCGACAGTGAAAATTCCCTTTCCATCGCGGCTGCGCGCCCCCGGTTGCCGGATCATCCCGTTGCGCCGGCCGCGCCAAGCGCGCCGCCGGTCCGCAGCTGCCCCTGCGCGCCCGGAAACCGCCCGAGGCGGGCAGGGGCGCCGCCCGGGACCCGGTCCTTTCAGGTTTCTCGTTCCGTGGCGCTTTGTCCAGAAGGCCGTTCGGCAAGCGGGCAGGGGCGAGACCGGAATGCCGCATTATGCGGCCTCGTCGCCCTCGCCTCGCCGGGGAATTCCGCTACACTCGACCCCAGCTGGAGGCCGAACAGATGGAACTCGACGATCAGAGCGCGGTTGTTGCCTTTCTCGCAGCGCCCGAGACCCACGGCACAAGTGGAACCGTCGAGGTCATCGAGACCCATATCTCCAAGGTGTTCCTGGCCGGTGACCGCGCGTACAAGCTCAAGCGCGCGGTGAAGCTGCCCTATGCCGATTTCTCCACCCCCGAGATCCGGCTGGCCACCTGCCACAAGGAATTCGACCTGAACGCCCCCGCCGCGCCGGGGCTTTATCTCGGGGTGCGGCGCATCACCCGGGCCGGGGGCGGGGGGCTGGAATTCGACGGCGACGGCCCCCTGGTCGACGCGGTGGTGGAGATGGTGCGCTTCGCGCAGGACGCCTTGTTCGACCGGATGGCCGCGGCGGGGCAGTTGACGCCCGCCCTGATGGAGGACCTCGCCGCCAAGATCGCCGATTTCCACGCGCGGGCGCCGGTCATGCCGGGGGGCGGGTTCGACAACATGAACGCGGTTCTGGACATCAACGCCGCCGGTTTCGCCACCAGCGACCTGTTCTCGCCCGCAGAGATCGCCGCGCTGGACCGCGCCTGCCGCGCGCGTCTGCGCCGCCATGCCGATGACCTCGACCGCCGGGCCGGGCAGGGGCTGATCCGGCGCTGCCACGGCGACCTGCACCTGCGCAACATCTGCATGTTCCGCGGCGAGCCCCGGCTGTTCGACTGCATCGATTTCAGCGACCAGATCGCCACGGTGGACGTGCTCTACGACCTCGCCTTTCTGCTGATGGACCTGTGGCACCGCGATCTCGGCGCGCTCGCCAACCGGCTGGCCAACCGCTATTTCGACGAGACGGGAACGGATGAGGGCTTTGGCCTGCTGCCGTTTTTCATGGCCATCCGCGCCTCGGTGCGGGCGCATGTCACGGCGACCTTCGCGCAAGGGGCGGGCGCGCATGCGGCGGGCGAGATTGCCGCCGCCCGGGGGTATTACGCGCTTGCACTGGCGCTGCTGGAACAGCGCCCGCCGCGCGTCGTCGCCATCGGCGGGCTCAGCGGCAGCGGCAAGACCACCGTGGCCGAGGCGCTGGCGCCCGCGCTGGGCGCGCCGCCGGGGGCGCGGATCGTGGAAAGCGACCGCACCCGCAAGGCGATGTTCGGCGTCAAAAGCGACGTGGCGCTGCCGCAGGAGGCCTATCGCCCCGAGGTGTCGGGCAAGGTCTATGCAAGGCTCGGCGAACGGGCCTGCGCCCTGGTGGAGCAGGGGGCCAGCGTGGTGGTGGATGCGGTCTTCGACCGCCCCGACCGGCGCGCGGCCCTGGGGGCCGCCGTGGCCGGGATCTCTGCGCCCTTCGCCGCCTTCTGGCTGGAGGCCGATCCCGACACGCTGCGCGAGCGCGTGGCCGCGCGCCGGGGCGGGCCCTCGGATGCCGATCTGCGGGTGCTGGAGGCTCAGCTTGCCTGCGATCCGGGCGTGATCACCTGGAGCAGGGTCTCGGCCGAAGGCGCGCCCGGGGCGGTGGTCGCCAGGCTGCGCGCCGCGCTGGGCGACGAGACCCCTTGCGACGCCTAGGCCAGCGCCTATCCTGCCAAGGCGCAAATCCCCCCGAAAGGTGACTGATGAGCCAACGCACGAGCTTTCTGCTGACCGATCTCTACCAGCTGGCCATGATGCAGGCCTATATCGAGGCCGGCGAGACCGATACCGCGGTGTTCGAGTTCTTCGTCCGTAAACTGCCGGAGGGGCGCAATTTCCTGGTCGCGGCGGGGCTGGAGCAGGCGCTGGAATTCCTGGAGACCCTCAGCGTGACCGGCGAGGAGCTGGACTGGCTGCGCCAGAGCGGCCATTTCGGCGAGAGCCTGCTGCAGGAACTCGAAGGCTTCCGCTTCACCGGCGATGTGCATGCCATGCCCGAGGGCACGGTGTTCTTTCCCGACGAGCCGATCCTGCGCATCACCGCGCCGCTGCCGCAGGCGCAATATGTGGAAACCCGGCTGATCAACATCCTGCATTTCCAGAGCCTGATCGCCGCCAAGGCCGCGCGCCAGGTGCTGGCCGCGGGCGGGCGGCGGATGGTCGATTTCGGGCTGCGCCGCGCGCATGGGGCCGAGGCCGGGCTGATGGCGGCGCGGGCGGCCTATCTGGCGGGCTATGACGGCTCGGCCAATGTCGAGGCCGAGCGGCTTTTCGGCGTGCCGGCCTTCGGCACCATGGCCCATTCCTTCATCCAGGCCTTCGACGACGAGGCAGAGGCCTTCGAACGGTTCGCCCGCGCCCGGCCCGGCAAGCTGGCCTTCGTGATCGACACCTACGACACCGAGGCCGCCGCGCATAAGGTCGTGGCGCTGGCGCCCAGGCTGAAGGCGCTGGGCATCACCATCGGCGCGGTGCGGCTCGACAGCGGCGATCTGGGCGCGCTGGCGGTCAGCGTGCGCCGGATCCTCGATGCGGGCGGGCTGTCCGAGGTGGGGATCTTCGCCAGCGGCGGGCTGGACGAGCAGGTGATCGCCCGGCTTGTCGCCGCGGGCGCGCCGATCGACGGGTTCGGCGTGGGCACCGACCTGACCACCTCGGGCGACGCGCCGGCGCTGGATTGCGCCTACAAGCTGCAGGAATACAAGGGCCGCGCCCGGCGCAAGCGCTCGGCCGGCAAGGCGACATGGCCGGGGCGCAAGCAGGTCTGGCGCAGCCATGACATGGCGGGGCGCATGGCCGGCGACATCCTGTCCACCGAGGATGACGCGCAGACAGGCACGCCTCTGATCCGGCCCGTCATGCGCGGCGGCAGGCGGCTCGGCCCGGCGCCCACGCTCGACGAGATCCGCCAGCACGCGGCGCGGGAGCTTCAGCGCCTGCCCGAGGCGCTGCGCGGGCTGGGGCAGGCGCCGGCCTATCGGGTCAGGGTGGCGGACGCCCTGGTGGACCTGGCTGCAGAGGTCGACCGTTTCACCGGCGAATGAGCCGCGAACCTCCCTTCCAGGAGGGGCGGAGCCGGCAGCGGCCTGAAAGCGGCCCGAGCCCTGTGCGAGAGGGCAGAGACAGACTGGACACACCGGTTTTCTCGTCGCAGTCTAAGACCAGGGCGTTTCAGCCCAATCCAGGAATGGCACAAAGAATCCCATCGTGACTGATTTCGAACATCCCGCCCCGCCCAAGACCCCCGAAGAGACCGGCCTGAGCCGGGATTTCATGATCAACCTGATCTGCAAGATCATGAATGTCAGGGGCACGATGACCCCCTCCGCCGTGTCCGAGATCATCAAGCTTCCCAAGCTGGTGGTGCGGGTGCTGGTCGAGGAAATGGTGAAACTCAGGCTGGTCGAGGCCCGCGGCCTCGTCGCCTCGGAGGATATCAAGTCCGACATCCGCTATGCCCTGACCGACCGGGGCAAAAGCTGGGCGCTGGAGGCGATGCTGGTCTCGCAATATGTGGGCCCCGCCCCGGTGACGCTGGAGGCCTTCGAACGCCAGATCCTGCGGCAGGGGATTTCGAATGAGCGCATCCACCGCGCGACGCTGGAGGGCGCGCTCAGCCATCTGGTTCTGCCCACCGGCATCATGCCGCAGCTGGGCCCGGCGGTGAACTCGGGCCGCTCCATCCTGCTTTACGGCGAGCCCGGCAACGGCAAGACCTCGATCGCCGAAGCCCTGTCGGAAACCTTCAAGGACACGATCTATTACCCCTATGCCATCGAGGTGGATAACCAGGTCATCCAGTTCTACGACGAACCGCTGCACGAGCGTCAGGAGGGGCCGGACGATGCGTCGGACCCCCTGGATGCCCGCTGGGTGCGCTGCAGGCGCCCGGTGGTGCTCACGGGGGGCGAGCTGACGCTGGACATGCTCGATTTGTCCTTCGAGCAGACCTCGCGCTTCTACGAGGCGCCGATGCATCTGAAGGCGCTTGGCGGGGTCTTCGTGCTCGACGATTTCGGGCGGCAGCGCCAGAAGCCTCAGGATTTCCTGAACCGCTGGATCGTGCCGCTGGAAAAGAATTTCGACATCATGTCGCTGCACACCGGAAAGAAGTTCCGGGTGCCCTTCGACCAGCTGGTGATCTTCTCCTCCAACATCCCGCCGCATGACCTGGCCGACGAGGCCTCGCTGCGGCGGATCTATTTCAAGATCCGCGTGCCCAGCCCCACCAAGGAGGCTTACCTGGAGATCTTCAGGCGCGCCTGCCGCGACGAGAATATCCCCTATGACGAGCGGGTGCTGGCGGAATTCTACCGGGAGAAATACGAAGGGATGAACCTGGTGCCGTCGGGCGCGCATCCCGGCTTCCTGCTGCGCCACATCATCGCCGCCTGCATCTATCTCGGGCGCGAGCCGGAGCTTACGCGGGAGCTGCTTGAACTGGCCTGGAACAACGTGGCAGCCAGCGTGAGGACCGAGGAAACGACGGCCGCCTGGCGCCTCTGAGCCCGCGCGGGGCAGGCGGCCTCAGCCGCCGGGTGCGAGGGTGAGGAACATCTGGAGAATCGAGATCAGGATCGGCACCAGCACGATCACCAGGTTGACCGGGAACAGGAACAGCCCCAGCGGGAACAGCATCTTGATCGGCAGGGCGTTGGCCTTTTCCTCGGCGCGGATGATGCGCTGCTGACGCATCTCGTTGCTGAAGACCCGCAGCGTCTTGCTGACGCTGGAGCCGAGTTCCACCGACTGGCGGAACAGGATGGCCAGCGAGCGGACCTCCTCCACCTGCACGCGCTCGGCGAAGTTGAACAGCGCCTGGTAGAGCGGGCGCCCGGCGCGGACCTCGATGCCGATGATGCTGAGATGGGTGCCGAAATCCGGGTTCGTCAGAAGAAACTCGCGCGTGACGCGGTCGAGCGCCGCCTCGATGCTGAGCCCGGCATCGACGCAGACGATCAGCAGGTCCATGAAATCGGGGAAGAGCTTGCGATAGGACGTCTTGCGGTTGCTGCCCATCTTTTCCAGCACGTAGACGCACAGGATGAAGGAAAGGGCGGATATCACCGCAGCGAAGATCAGTTGCTCGGCCTTGCCGATCGTGGGCTTCACAGTCGCGGACAGGACCCAAACGCCCACGAACAGGATCGCTGCAAGCGCGACCCGGATCAGGTTGAAGTAGAACAGGCCCCGCTTGCCGAAGAACCCGGCACGGATCAGGCGCGACCGCAGGCTATCGGGCTTGTCATTCTTCTGGACGTCGTAATAGTGCCGGACATATTCGTTCTCCGAGCCCAGCATGGTGTCGATGCGGCTGTCGGTCTGGTCGCGGGACGGGCTCCTGGACTGCGCCGCTTCGATATTCCGGCTCAACTGAGCGCGGCGGTTGATGTAGCTGACCACGGAAAAGGCGAGGATCAGCGCCGCAACGAAGATGGCAGCCAGGAAGAGTGTTTCGTTCATTGTGACCAGACCTGCGCTTTCCTAGAAGTCGAAATTGACCAGCCGATACAGAACGAAGATCCCGAACGACATCATGGTGAGGCAGCCCACGACCACCTGCATGCCGAAGCCGCTTTCCCACAGCGGGTCGAAATAGGTGGGCACCAGCGCGCGGATCATCATGAACAGGAAGAAGGGGAAAATGGCCATGATCATGGCGGTGATCCGGCCTTCGGCCGAGATGGCCCGGATTTTCGCCTTCAGCATGATGCGGGCGCGGATCATGCCGGCGAGGTTTTCGAGGATCTCCGACAGGTTGCCGCCGGTGCCTTGCTGCACGGTGACGGTCACCGCCAAAAGCTTCAGCTCCGGGGCGCCGACGCGCTCATACATGTTGAGCATGCTGGTCTCCAGATCGGCGCCGAAGGTCAGCTGATCGCTCAGGATGCCGAATTCCGTCCCGATCGGGTCAGGCATTTCCTTGGCCACCAGCGCGATGGCGGCGTTCAGGGGATGCCCGGCATTCAGCGAGCGGATGATGATGTCCAGCGCCGGGGCGAGCTGGTTGGTGAAGGCCTTGATCCGCTTGGAGCGGTAATAGAGCACGACGGCGACGGAGACCGTGGCAGAGAAGAGAACCGCCAGCGCCACCAGGAACAGCGGATGGACCGAGAGCAGCGAATAGGCGATCGCGAAGCCCACGAAAAAGAACAGCAGCAGATAGATGAGGCGGCGCGGGCCCGACAGTTCCAGTCCGGACTGCGTATAGAGCCGCGAGAACCATTTCTGCGAAAAGACCCTGTCCCAGTCGCTCGACAGGCCGCGCTGCTTCAGGATCTCGGTGTAGGAGACGGTCTGGTCGCCCGAGGATTTCAGGGCCCTCAGCCGTGAATTGATTTCCGCCGCGCTCCGGCGCGAGCCGAAGATCATGCGCAGGACCGTGTCGCCCGTCAGCAGGGCGGCGACGAAGATGCCGGCATATATGATGATCAGATCCATGCCGTCCTCAGAGCGTCCCTGTGGGGTCGAAGACCGACCTGTCGATGTTCAGCCCCATGGAGCTGACAACCTCCAGGAAACGCGGCCGGATGCCGGTGGCCCGGAACTCGCCCCGCACCTTGCCGTCGTCTTCGACGCCGAGCCGCTTGTACATCATGATTTCCTGGGTCTGGATCACGTCGCCCTCCATGCCCGTGATCTCGGCGATGGAGACGACCTTGCGCGAGCCGTCACGCATGCGCGCAAGCTGAATGATGAGGTCGATGGCCGAGGAGATCTGTACCCGGATGGCGTTCTGGGTCATCGGCATACCGGCCATGCCCACCATCTGTTCCATCCGCCCCAGCGCGTCGCGGGGGCTGTTGGAGTGGATGGTGGTCATCGAGCCTTCATGGCCGGTGTTCATGGCCTGCAGCATGTCGAAGGCCTCGGCGCCGCGCACCTCGCCGACGATGATGCGGTCGGGGCG
>ENA-ORCT01000365-ORCT01000365.1-marine-metagenome-genome-assembly--contig:-NODE-365-length-22515-cov-3.192842_pt1 | contig 22515 bp, 17 predicted proteins | sample MGYA00248632_ERZ508511 | MGnify/ENA primary metagenome ERZ508511 (study PRJEB26182, sample SAMN06268839) | marine metagenome | isolation source: Tt an P1-techrep anaerobic enrichment on pine from sediment...
TATGAAACAGTTGACGCGCCTTGAAGATGAACCAACATCCGGCGCAATATTCTTGCAATTAAATAAATCCTCGTTCCTAAAGCGGCCGCTGCATACTAGCCGCAGAAGGAGAAGTAAAGCATATGGCTGAGTCAAAACTTATCAACGGTGTTGCCGTTGACGAACTGTTCGGCACCATCGATGCCGTCAAAAAGACGCCGGTTATCGCGACATTCAAATTCCGCGCGACCAACCAGTGGATCGACGGCGGTCATAACCGCACGACGATCAAAAATTTTTACGGCACCCAGCAGGAGCACGTCCATGAAAAGGCCTTCGAGCTGGACGCGGATGAGCCGCCGCTTCTGTTGGGCACAGGCCTGGGGCCCAATCCGGTGGAATACGCTTTGACGGCCCTGGCCGCCTGCGTAACCACCTCCATTGTGTACCATGCCGCCGCCAAGGGGATTCGGCTGAATTCCGTGGAGTCCCGGCTGGAGGGCGACATCGATCTGCGCGGGTTCCTTGGCCTGTCCAAGGACGTGCCGCGAGGATACAAAGAGATCCGCATGGTGTTCAAGATCGATGCGGATGTGCCCGACGAGAAGCTGGAGGAGCTGGTTCAGCTCGGGCCGACCTACTCGCCGGTGTTTGACACCATCACCCGGGCGGTTCCGGTATCGGTTCGACTGGAGCGGTAATCTATTTGAGCATGTCCGGCGAGCGGTATCACTTGCGGCTGGCCGCAGATGGCGTGTTTTCGGGCCCGGGGTAAAATCCTTTTGGGGCCAGCTCGGGGAACCGCTCTCTGTCCGCGTAAACCAGAAAATGCCGAATGTCGGTGCACAGGTCGCAGTGATTCAGGTATGCCTCCCGTCTGGGAGTGTATCCGCAGGTTTGACTGGCCAGCTCATAGAGCCCGCGGATTCCGCTTGTCGCCAAACTGGTGAGCAGCGGGTATTTTTTGGCATCCAGGGGCCGGCCCAGATCGTCCATGGCGATGGCCAAGCCGGAACACAGCCCCGGTATGTAGTCTCCATACAGGTCGATATGAAAATGGGTGGTATCACCGAGGGCCCGCGCGCAGCTCAAGGGGCTTCGTTTCAATATGTGCTCAACCGAATGCAGGGGATACACCGGTCGGAATGTGTCAAGGGCCCGACCGCCCAGATGAATCCAGTAGCGGTCGGGGATGCCTTTCAGGTAATCCGGACCGAAGGCAGCCTCAAATTCGGCCATGGTGTGAGTTTTCCGATCCCCCAATCGGTCCAGGTCGCGCACGAAGGCATTGACCCATGGAAAAACGGTTATGCCGAGGCGTCGGCACGTATCGATCACGCCCCTGACCCGGGCAAAGGGAATGTAAGCATTGTGAAAGGGGCTGATGGAAACCAGCAGGGTCCGTAGACCTGAAGCTTGCAACTGAGCGAGCACATCTTCGGCCGCTTCGGGATCGACAAACCAGGCCGAATTGGTTTCCACATAGTCGATGCCCACCCCGGCGTTCCGGGCTGCGGCCAGAACGACCGTCAGCTTTTGCGGATTTAGCAGCGGCTCCCCTCCACCGATATGCACCGACCGGCATCCCAGTTGGGCAATGCGCCGAAAAATGCTGTCGGCCAGGGCGGCATCGAGGTAATTTTTCGATCGGTGGGGTCCGCAGTTGTACAGGCAGTGGCCGCAGCGAGACACGCAGTGATAGGTGGTGATCACCCCGCCTGAGGCCAGGCGTTTGATGGACAGTTCGGTCATGGCATGGCTCCGGGCTCAATGGTTGCTCCGATATTTCCTTGCGGTTTATGAAGGACCTGGCGCTCAAAAACAAGTCAAAAACCGTGTAAAATCAATGTCTGGCTTATCTTGCCTCAATGGCGATTTTATGCGCCCCATGGGCCATGCCCTTGTCGGTATTGCTGTGGCTGCTTTGATCAGCGGCTGTTCCATAAATCGTCTGATGGTCAACCAGGCTGCGCATATGATTGAAACGGGCATGATGGCCTTTGAACCTGCTGGCCGTCCGGCGTGCGAGCATATACCTAACCGGAGCGGACCGACTGTTCCCATGACGCCGGGGAGCGTAACCCGATCAATTGGTGTGATTCCGGAAGGATAGGGCAGGGCGGTCAATAAATGAAGGGCATCTCTCCGGTAAATCGAAGAGATGCCCTTTTTTTTCTCGGAACAGCGATGCTTAGATCACGGTAACATTGACGGCAGCCGGACCCTTCGGACCCTGCTGAATGTCAAAGCTGACCCGGTCGCCTTCATTGAGGGATTTGAATCCGGAAGCATTGATCCCGGAATGATGAACGAATACATCGGGACCATCTTCCTGCTCGATGAAGCCGAAGCCTTTGCTGTCGTTGAACCACTTTACGATACCATTAGCCATAGTGACATCCTCCTTTCAAGTTTCTTCTCATAGTTCCAGACTTAAGGATGTCACCCTGACTGCTGTGCTTTTCCTTTAGAACGAAACCAGCCTGTCAATTAAGATCAGGCTTTTATTGATTATGGTCACCCTAATTACCTTTTTGATAAAGATCAACTGAATTCTTTGCCACAACGGAATGTCAAGTGCCACATGAAACCTGATTTTCACCCGTATCTATGGTAGGATTAAGCCCGATGAAAACGAAAATATCCCACAGTACATGCCGGTACACGGAAATGCCCCCCCCCGGGGGGCACGCGGGCTCCTGCGGGTTTCATTAAAATAAGCGTGCCTCCCCAACAGCACCCGGAATCAGAGGTACGCCTTAACTGCAACACATGGATGGCACAACGATGGATTCAGATCTGATTGTTTTTTCGGGAAACAGCAATGAGGGCCTTGCACGGGAAATTTGCGATCATCTAAACATTCCCCTGGGAAAGCTGGAGATTTCGCGATTTTCAAACGATAATCTGTTCGTTCAGATTGGGGAGAGCGTCCGGGAAAAAGACGTTTTTGTGGTTCAGTCGTTTACCGAGCCGGTCAGCGATCATGTCCTGGAGCTGATGATTGTTCTCGATGCGCTGAGAAGCGCCTCGGCCCGGCGAATTACCGCCGTCATCCCCTATTTTTCCTATTCCCGATCCGACAAGAAGGATGCCCCGCGAATTTCCATTGCCGCCCGTCTGATGGCAGATCTGCTGAAAACCGCCGGGGCCAACCGGGTGCTGACCATGGATCTGCATGCGGATTCGGTCCACGGTTTTTTCAGCGTTCCGGTTGACCATCTGACGGCGATTCCCCTGCTCTGCGATTATTTCAAGCAGCGGCTGGATCCCGGCCGGACTGTGGTGGTGGCAACCGATGCCGGCGGGGCGAAACGGGCCGGGCGATTTGCCAGACTGCTGGAGGCGCCTCTTGCCATCATCGACAAACGACGCCTGGGCGATACCGACGTTACGCAGGGGCTGGTGGTGGGAGATGTCAGAGGGCGCGATGCGATCGTTATCGATGATGAGATCTCCACCGGCAGCACCATGGGCACAACCGTGGAAACCCTGTACGCAGCCGGCGCCCGATCGATCTACATTGGGGTGACCCACCCCGTTTTGTGCGGGCCCTCGATTGACAATTTGCGGGGTTTAACAATCGAACAAATCGTTGTCACCAACACGGTGTCGGTACCCGAAGAAAAGCAGTTGAACAGCCTGACCGTTCTTTCCGTGGCCGGTTTGTTTGCCGAGACGATCATGCGTATTCACACCGGTGAAAGCGTGGGCGCCCTGTTTACCTGAGAGCCTGGTTGAAAACCGATGAATTGGCTGCAACTTTTCGCTTCAATCCCCTGGTTTCAAACCGGCGCCGGGAGCCGGTTTGAAAACCAGATGATCTGGCCCGGCCGGATACGTCCCCCGCGAATTCATGTTGGTTGACTTTTGGCTCGTTTGCTGGTTCCCTAAGAACTAGAAAAACGTCTCTTTTGATCAACTATTCCAGGACGTAATGCCGGGCCTGGTTACCCTCTATATTGCCACTCTATATTTCCCCACTGCTGACCGAGGAGATTGCGGCCGGTTGTCCCGGAGAAATGACGGACGGTTAAAATGCACTGTTCGTAACGGTTTCATTATACCATCACCCCGATTACCGATTTTTTGCTTTTAGTGTTGGGCCTTTTGGTATTCATACCGGCAGGCTGCCGACGGGGCACTAAACGGCCGCTGGTCAGCCGCCTGCAGAACCCGCAAAGGAGGTCATACATGAAGCGACGATTTTTTTTCATCCTGATCACGGCCGTTATCGCCTTTGGCCTGGTCGTTGTCACCGGCGCATCGGCGGAGAAACTGGCCAAAAAGCAGGTGCTCAACATTGCCTTTGATGCAGGTGACGCCAAGACTTTCGATCCTCATCGGGCGGCATCCACCGTGGACAGAAGCACGGTGGATCCCATATTCAACGGGCTGGTCCGCTACCCGCCGGGCGAGCAGGTAAAGGTAGAGCCCGATCTGGCAACTGCCTGGAGCGTGTCCGAAGACGGAAAGACCTGGACATTTAATTTGAGGAAAGGCGTTTTCTTCCATCCGTTTGAGGGTGCTCCCGAGGGGTATGAATTGACCGCCGCCGACGTGGTATTTTCACTGACGCGGGCGGCCAATCCGGAGTTCTCCTCCTATGCCGGTGAATACGGTGGGATCAGCTTCGCAGCGCCGGACAAGTATACGGTGCAGATTACCATCGAAAAACCGATTTCCGAGCCGCTTTTTCTGGCCAAGTTTGCCAACTATGCGGGCGGTTTTATCGTCAGCAAGCGGGCCGTCGAAGAAAAAGGCAGCGAGTGGTTCGCGACCCATCCGGTAGGGACCGGACCGTTCATCTTCAAGGAGTACGATCCCCAGCAGAAGACTACGCTGGTTCGAAATGAGAAGTATTTTCGAGGGGCGCCGATTCTGGAGCGCCTGGTGATCCGCTATATGCCGAGTGTCAGCTCCCGGGAATTCGGTCTGCGAACCGGAGAGTTGCAGATGATCGAGGGATTGAATGAAGACAAGTGGGTCGAGAAAATTTCCACGTTTCCGGAAGTCAAGGTGACGCCGTTCGGACCGTGTGAAGTGCAGATGCTGCATTTCAATATGAGCAAAAAACCCTTTGACGATATCCGCGTACGAAAGGCTTTTGCCTACGCGGTTTCCCGCAATGAGGTGGCCGCCTTCATGGGAAAGAGTCTGGCGGTGCCGGTTTACTCCGGTGCCATGGCACCCCCGGCATTTGGCGCGCTCACCAGGGAAGAAGCCGAGGCGGCCGGTGTGATTTACGAGGATAACGCGGAAAAAGCCAAATCACTTCTTGCCGAGGCCGGCTATCCCGACGGCCTGAAGACCGAGGCGATCATCAGCGAGCTGGCCACCAGCTACCGCAAGCCGATGGTGGCCATCCAGGCCCAGGTGAAAAAGGCCGGCATCGACCTGAATCTCAAGGTGGTGGACCACTCCTCGTTTCACAGTCTGATCCGTGAGGATGCCAGCCCCATGGTCTACTACGCCTGCTGGCGGCCGAATGTGGATGTTTTTCTCACGCGATTTTTCCATTCCGATTCCACCGTGGTGTCGGGGAAGAAACCGGATACCAATTTTTCCCATTACGGTACCCTGGATGCCAACAATGACGGCGCCGTGGACAGCATCGACACGCTGATCGAGTCGGCCCGCTGGGAGCTGGATGCTGAAAAACAGGCCGCCCTGTGGAAGCAGGCCCAGATTCAGCTGTTGAAAGATTCGGCGCATCTGCCGCTGATTCGGTTGAAGTACGCTTTCCCCATGAAGTCTTATGTGGACCTGGGGCATCCGCTGGAATTCAGCTGGCAGACCTATTCGCCTCAGATTACTGAAAAAACCCGCATTCTGGCAGACTAGCGCTTAGCGGCGTCGTATCGACAACGTGTTGTCGATGGTACCGGGTGTTTTGATAATTCAGAGGTTTCAGGTGTCAGGTTTTGTGTGTCAGGCCTCACAGATGCTGATTTCTGAAACTTGACAGCTGAAACCCACAATTTGCGCCAGTGAACGAACAAGGAAACCCGTCGCCGGCAAATACGGTATGTGCCGGCATGCTCGACACCGTTTAACCGGTCCCTGGTTGTCCGGGAAGACTGTAATCCCGGTCCCGGGGGCCTCCGGTTCGGCCGGATGAGCCGAAGGGCCAACCGGCCGGCCTCTCATGGAGTCCCATGTACCAGTATATCGTTCGCCGAATTCTTCAAAGCATACCGATCCTGCTGATCGTTCTTACCCTGGTGTTCGTGGTGGTCCGGGTGCTTCCCGGCGACCCGGCCGTGGCGGCACTGGGGGATTATGCCAGCAAGGAAGCGGTGGAGGCCCTTCGCGAAAAGCTGGGGCTCAATGACCCGATCTGGATGCAGTACCTTCGGTTCATCGGTAACCTGTTCCGGGGCGATCTCGGCACATCGGCCGTCACCGGCTATTCGGTGGCCGACCAGGTGGTCAAGGTGCTGCCCTACACGATCGAGTTGACCGTTTGCGCCATCATTCTCGGGTACCTGCTCGGCATCCCGCTGGGCATCTCATCCGCGGTCCGGCGGAACAGTTTTGTGGATTACTTCAACCGGGTCTTTTCCCTGATCGGGCTGTCGGTACCGGCTTTTTACCTGGGAATTATCCTGATCCTTATCTTTTCCATCAAATTTCCTATCTTTCCCGTGGTCGGGGGGGGCGATCTGTCCGACTTCGGCGATAACATCCGTCACCTCGTGCTGCCTGCCCTTGCGCTGGGTCTTCTGATGATGGCTTACGTGACCCGGATGACCCGATCCTCCATCCTCGATGTGGTGAGAGAAGACTACGTGCGGACCGCTCACGCCAAGGGGGTGCGTGAGCATCTGGTTCTCTACAAGCACGTTCTTCGAAACGCCTTGATTCCCATTGTCACCCTGGGAGGGCTGTATGCCGTGGTTCTGATCGGCTCATCGGTGATGGTGGAGATTGTCTTTTCGCGGCCGGGGCTCGGAAAACTGATGGTCGGCGCCATCAAGCAGCGGGATTACACCACGCTGCAGTCCGTGATGGTCATTTACGCCGTCATTGTCGTGCTGATCAACCTGGCCACCGATCTGGTTTACGGCCTGATCGATCCGCGCATCAAGTACAAATAAGAGGATGGTATGCGCAAAGAGATGTCGCAAGGTCAAAAAATGTGGGCCGCATTCCGCCGGAACAAAACCGCGATGCTGGGCGGCGTGTGCACGATTTTGATTGTACTGGTGGCCATTTTTGCTCCCCTTCTGGCCCCTCAGGACCCGCTGGTCCAGGATTCCTATACCCGACTGTCGGGCAGCAGCTGGTCTCACTGGCTCGGCACCGATGATTTCGGTCGGGATATCCTGTCGCGGATCATCTGGGGAAGCCGGGTCTCGCTGGTGATCGGCCTGTGTTCGGTGCTCCTTGGCCTGGTTGTCGGCACCATCATGGGCATGATTGCCGGCTACTACCGGGGAAAGATAGAGGGGTACATCATGCGGGCCATCGATGTGCTGATGTGCTTCCCGGATCTGATTCTGGCCATTGCGGTAACGGCCGTGCTGGGCTCCAACCTGGTCAACCTGATCATTACCATCGCCATCGTGATGACTCCACGGTTCGCGCGCCTTGCCCACGGCAGTCTGTTGTCGCTGACCGAGGCCGAATATGTGGTGGCTGCCAGGGCCATCGGCGCGGGTGTGCCCCGCATCCTCAGGCGTCACATATTCCCCAATATCTTCGGCGAACTCCTGGTGGCCGGCACCCTATGGGTTGGCGTGGCCATCCGCCTGGAGGCCAACCTGGCCTTCATCGGTCTCGGCGTGCAGCCCCCCACCCCGACCTGGGGGAACATGATCCGTGAAGGGGTCGATGTGCTGATCAACGCGCCCGGGGTGTCCATTTACTCCGGTTTGAGCATTCTGATTACCATTCTCGCGTTCAACATGCTCGGGGACGGGGTGCGAGACATGATCGACCCGAGGCTGCGCGGCGAGTAGAAAAAGATCGGCCCGGGGGCTGACGCGTGACCGATTATCGGGACCGCGAATTGATTGAACCCGCGGTTCTTAAGGAGCAATCCGGTGAGCGATACCTTACTTGAAATCAAGAATCTGAAAACCTACTTCTACACGGATGAGGGAACCGCTCAGGCCGTGGACGGAATGGATTTGACCATTTTCCGTGGAAAAACCCTCGGCGTTATCGGGGAATCGGGGTGCGGCAAGAGCGTTACGGCCCTGTCGGTCCTCCAACTGGTGGCCAGTCCGCCGGGACGGATCATCGAAGGGGAGATATGGTTTGAAGGTGAAGATCTTCTCAAGAAATCATCCGAGGAGATCCGCAACCTTCGGGGAAATGACATCTCGATGATTTTCCAGGAGCCCATGACCTCCCTGAATCCGGTCTTTACTATCGGCAATCAGATCATGGAGTCGATCATTATGCACCAGCAGGTGGATAAGCAGATGGCTCGCCGGCGGGCCATCGAGTTGCTCGGTCTGGTCGGCATCCCCTCACCGGAGAAGCGGGTGGACGAGTACCCCCACCAGCTCAGCGGTGGCATGCGCCAGCGGGCCATGATCGCCATGGCCCTTGCCTGCCGCCCCAAACTGCTGATCGCCGATGAGCCGACCACCGCTTTGGATGTGACCATCCAGGCCCAGATTCTCCGGTTGATGAAGCAGATGAAAGAGGAAATCGGCATGGCGATCATGATGATCACCCACGATCTGGGGGTGGTGGCCGAAGTCGCCGATGATGTGGTTGTCGCCTATGCCGGAAAAGCTGTCGAGTACGGCGATGTGAAGAGTATTTTCGCCGACCCGAAACACCCGTACACCCGGGCCCTGTATAATTCTATTCCCCGGTTGACCGATACGGAAAAGCGCAAGCTGGAGGTGATCTCGGGATTGGTGCCCAACCCCCTGGATTTTCCAGCCGGATGCCGGTTTCACCCCCGGTGCAAGTATGCCCTGGATATCTGCACCGCCGAGCAGCCGGGGCTGATTGACCTGGGCGGGGGGCGGAAGGTGCGCTGTTTCAAGTATGATCCGGCTACGAGGGATCTGTTTTCGACCGATTAAAGCCTTAAGGAGGCCCGATTGTGCTGGAAGTTGAAGGCTTGAAAAAACATTTTCCGATTCACGGCGGGATTCTCTCCCGGGTGGTCGGTCATGTGAAGGCTGTGGACGGCATCAGCTTTGATATCCGGAAAGGCGATATCCTGGGGCTGGTCGGGGAATCCGGATGCGGTAAGACCACGGCAGGCCGGCTGGTGCTGGGACTGCTCGAGCCGACCGAAGGAGAGGTCCGCTTTGAGGGTGCCAACATTCACGAGCTGAACAAAGCCCGGATGCGGGCTCTGCGGCAGCACATGCAGATTATCTTCCAGGATCCCTATGCCTCGCTGAACCCACGGATGAAAGTAGGCGATATCATTGGGGAGCCGCTGTTGATTCACCACGGCATCACGGGGCGCGAAAACGATGAGCGGGTGGCAGGCCTGCTGGAAATCGTGGGCCTGGAGCCCCAGTACCGCAGCCGGTACCCGCACGAATTCAGCGGCGGTCAGCGCCAGCGGATTGGAATCGCACGGGCCCTGGCCCTGAACCCGAAACTGATTGTCTGCGATGAGGCGGTCTCGGCCCTTGACGTCTCCATCCAGGCCCAGGTGATCAACCTCCTGGAAGAACTTCAGGGGCAGTTCGGTCTCACGTACCTGTTTATCTCCCATGACCTGTCGGTGATCAAGCACATCTGCACGCGGGTGGCCGTGATGTATCTGGGGAAGATCGTGGAGATGGCCGACACGGCAACGCTCTACGGCAACCCGCTTCACCCGTACACGCGGGCCCTGCTCTCGGCCGTGCCGGTACCCGATCCCACCGTGGTCCGGGAGCAGATCCTGCTTTCCGGCGATGTGCCCAGCCCCATCAACCCGCCCTCGGGCTGCCGGTTTCGCACCCGCTGCTTCATGGCTGAAAAGGTGTGCGCCGAAAAGGAGCCGCCCCTGATCACCGTGGGCGACAATCACCTGGCGGCCTGCCATTTTGTCCCGCCGGCGTGAGTACAGGCTGCACAGCCGTCAGCCGGACTGCCCGCGGGAGATCCGAGGATATAGGCAGCCCGATGGTTTGCTCAAAGGAAATTACTCGGAGGGGAGGTGCCCATGCGTTAAGAATTTAAATTTTTTCCCATTCGCCTTTTTTCCCGGGTTGTTATTTCATCGTTTATAAATTCCTCATCGCGGCTTTAATCTTCCGGGAACGCCCCCAGACCCGATTCGCTCCATTTGATTTTCAACCGACGTTGAATGTCGGAGGATGCTTTTTTGTAAGTCCGTAAAAAATTTCTGGTGCTGATAGCTGCGCGGTCCTCATCGTGGCAACGTATATAACTGGTAATACTCTTAATAAGCCAGTTCCCGGATTCCTCATAGTGCCCCCCCAATCCCGAAATAATTCCCACCTGTCCATAGGTACTTGCCGCCATGTGCTCGTTGCCCTGTTTTTCTTCTATCGCCAACGATTTTCGATACCAGGCTTCAGCGTTGTCGAAGTCCCTCTGCTCTTGGGCGATCATCCCCAGCTGGTGATAGGTGATCGCCGCCCCGTGTTCGTTGCCCTGTTTTTCTTCTATCGCCAGCGATTTTCGATACCAGGTTTCAGCGCTATTGAAATCCCTCCGTTCTTGGGCGATCATCCCCAGCTGGTGATAGGTGATCGCCGCCCCGTGTTCGTTGCCCTGTTTTTCTTTTATTGATAGCGATTTTCGGTACCAGGCTTCAGCGCTGTCGAAATGCCTCCGCTCTTCAGCGATCCTCCCCAACTGATGATAGGTGCTTGCCGCCCCGTGTTCGTTGTCCTGTTTTTCTGTTATTGCCAGCGACTTTTGGTACCAGACTTCAGCGCTGTCGAAGTCCCCCCGCTCTTGGGTGATCATTCCCAGCTGATGGTAGGAAATGGCTTTCCAGGAATCGTTGCCTTTTTTCTTCCCTAAATCTTTCAATTTCCATGCCCAGGATTCAGCTTCTGACAGACGGTGAGACTGGTGTTCCAGTTGAAAGTTTAACATGCACCATTGCGGAAGGTCCGGAGTAGGTATGTCTGCCTCTTTGATTTTGTCTCGCAGACTGCCGGCACGATGAATATCGTTTATGGAAACGGCGTCCTGGAACATGGGCAGGTAGTACCTTCGAATCAGGGCGGAGGTTTCCATGCCTTTTTGCAGCGAACGGATCAGTTGCTTTTCGAGAGTTGCCAGCCGTTGCCTTGCCGTATGGCTGTCTGCGTTTCCATCAAAGACAAGGTTCATGGAACGGGAGTCGGCATCCTTTCGGTCATGCCTATCACGATCATCCATGATGTGCAGCTTCAGGGGAGTCCAGTCCGCCAAATGATCGGCCAAAAGCAGGAACTTCCGATAGCCGCCCGGCAGCAGAAAGAAGATGATATGGCAGTTGAGTGCCGACAGCCCCTCCCGCAGATTGTTCATCTGGCGCCAGAATTGGTTCTCAATGGGTTCGGCAGCCTTTTTTTCCACCTCGACCAGAAACAGTACACCGATTTCGGCAGGCCAGCCCAAGGTAGCATAGCGGGCATCATCCATAAGTGCATCAGCACCGGCTTCAGGAGCGAGTTCCAGTACCGAGTGTGGACGGTCGCCGATGAGTGGAAGGAGCTCGTTGATGAGGGATTGGGCACGGTACCGGGTATCTGTTTCTACAACCGTGAAGGCTGCAACCGGCTGTCGTACAGCATTGACAAGCAGCGATTGTTGTTCGGTTAGGGGGGTCACTCAAGTCGGCCCAATGCTTTCAGGTTTTCGATAACCAGGGGATGGACGCCGAACCAGCCCTCACCGTTGTATTCGACAATGGCGCATGCTTTCAGCAGAATCTGGTTGATCGCATCGGTTTTCGGCGGGTTCTTGGTTCCCTTATTCTGGTTTCGGCCATATTCGGCAAGTCGATCATAGAGATCTTCCACTCTCTCGGGGCCTCCGGGCAGTTGATCGTAGGGCAGGGTCACCTGCTGCCAGAACTCCTTTCGCAGTTGGCCAAGCCCGTAATCGATCTGTTCCCGGCCGATGGGCGCAGAAACGTTTGCCATCAAGGCCGTTCGGTGAAGCACTTCGAAGGCGTGACGGAGAACTCCCCCGGTCATCAGGATCAGGTGCTCCAGTGCACTTTCTTCGATCAGCCCTTCGGAAATCCGTTTGCAAATGATTTCCTGAACCGTGTTAAAGCCGCTGCAGCGTTTCCCGCCGGGTTCGGTCACCTTGATCATGGGCAGGTTGATAACATCGTCAAATCCGTGTTTGAAGGCATCGACATCGGGCGAGTGAAACAGGAAGATGGGAATCGTGTAGATGATGTTGGTGATAATACCGGTCAGCAGACTGACATGATTCACATAAATTTCTCTTGCCTGTTTGAGATCAAGTTTGTCCAGGTCCTCCACAATGACAAGAAGCCTTTGATCGCCCGGAAGTGCGTCTCTGACCGCTTCAATGACTAAATTGGCATTGGTCAGCAGATCGGCGGGACGTTTCCTCAATGTAGCCACCGTGGTTTCGTCGCTGTGGACATTCAATTTGATTTCCGTACGGAATTTGGCAAAGAGACCAATCAGATTTCCCAAAACACCGGGTTTCGTATCGACACCGGCGCCCGCTTCGGCGCAAGTATCCCGACCGGTTTTTTGGGTGATGATCGTCTGGTTGAAATAGTCGAACACCGGTTGGAGGAGATCGTCCTTTACCTTTAAACCCGCCTGCTGAGCATGCTGCAAAACGCGGTGGGTGACCACAAGAACCAGATCTTCCGCCCTGACGGCCACCGGACTCATTTCATCGTGGACTGAAAAATTGACCGTGAAATATCGATCGCCAAGCTCCGCTACCAGCTTGTTGAGCTCCGTTGATTTCCCGCAACCCCGGTGTCCGTAAAACAGTATTCTGGATTCGCTTTGCATTTCCAGAGTATCTTTGATGCGTTGTCGCGTATGCTGGTGTGGATCCCGGGCAATATCCGTTTCAACAAAAAAGGCATTTAAGGCCTCACCCGTCAGCGGGTTCGGGCGGCACACCCGGCGGATATCGGCGATGTTTTCGGCCTTTTTGCTGTCTGCTGGATTTTCGTATGGCATCGGAGAACCTCTATCATCTGTCAGGTGTTACTTGGGACGCTGCAGGTAACATTTGAAATGATTGGATGGTATCAGAATAAGTATTCGATATCAATCGGCTGTCTTGGATTTCAGCCTAAATTCAACCACAATTTTGTCAACTGTCTTTCGCCATTTGGGCGGCAGCAGTTCCAGCCCCGGTTTGGGATATCCCACGGCCAGCAGCAGGGGGATCCAGTAGTTTTTAATGTTTCAAGGGTCAAGTCGGCCGCAATTTTTTTCCCCGATTCCAAAAAACTGCATTGCGTTTTCAAAGGCCAGGTGTCGACGGGTGTTGACTGAAAAATCCGCTGCGCAGGCAAACCGGTATAGATCCTTGTGAAATGTGCTTCCGGAGTCGGTATTGCACATCATACGGTTAACGGCATCCGGATGGGCTTTGACAATGGCCATGAGCTCCTGAAGTGAGGTTTTCTCCGCACTCAAGGTTATGCCTGCATGGTATTTTTTTTTCAATACCCAGCCCACAGTCTCCGGTGTGCAGTGGTCAATCACGGTCAGCGGGTTGATTCCCGGGTAGTCAGAAAGCAGAGCCAGGGTTTGGCGTGTGGTTTCCGGCTTGTTTTTTCGCGGGGTATGGATACCAAAGCGTTTGTCCATCTGTCGGATCGTCTCCGCAAGTTCCAGATGGGCTGCAAGGATCTCCTTTTCTTTCTGGCTTCCCGTTTCCAGGCCGATTTCTCCGATTCCCCGGCACCAGGGATTGTCCATCATGGGCAGAATCAGCTCCCTCACCCGTTCCGGCCGGAAATTTTTGGGGATGTTGCGGGGGTGGATCCCGCATAAAAAATAGGTGCGTCGCCCCTCCTGGTTCATTCGATCGATGAAATCGCTCTGCCGTTTGAGGTACCGTTTCAGTTCCGTCTCGGTTTCAATCGCCACTCCATAGGACCAGGAAATGGAGACCATATGGCGATCCGAAAGCCACCCGATGCGGTCCGGGTGGTAAAACTGAAGCAAGTCCATGTGCACGTGGCTGTCGATAATGGTGTCAAGATGTGAAGTCATTTCTGTCTTGCCATACAATTTTTTTAAAGAGAAGAAAAGTCGTAGCAGACCACCTGGAACCAGCTCCGTTTTTTACTTCAAACTGAGCAATCGCGTCGCGTTTGATTTCACGCCATTTGAATCGATGCTCCGATCTTTCGGCAAACCTCCGAAGACACCGGTTCAACGCTCAGCAATCGAACGGTTTCAATACATCATAACGAATGAACTTTCAAAGCGAAAAAGAAGATATTGGAGTTGCCGCTTGAGTGGTGAGTGCAATTGATTCTCATCACATTTCCTGTTATGCAACAACTCGTGGTATGCCCATGGCGAATCCAATACAAAAGCCTCCGTCACCATGCGTGTTGCGGCCCGCGGAGAAAAGGGCAACCCGGTTTTTCCCAATGACGCACATCACGTTCTGATTCATTGACAGTTCAGAGCAATCCATTCAGAAACGGAAGCGAATCCAAAACAGGGGCTGAAATGGCCGGTGATTCGGTTAATTGTGGAGGCGAAGCTGCATCACGCCGCTATGTACTTTCAATCGACCTTGGAAGCGGCGGGCCCAAGGCGGCGGTGGTGTCGGACTCCGGTAACATCGTTTCGAGTGCAGGCGAAACGGTCGTCACGCACTTGATTGCCGGCGGCGGTGCAGAGCAGGACCCGGACCAGTGGTGGCGCGGCGCAATGGCCGCCGGCCGGCGGGCGGTAAGGGCCTCCGGTGTCGCACCGGAGGCGATCGTCGCTGTCTGCTGCACATCCCAATGGTCGGTGATCGTGCCGGTCGACCAAAACGGTGAGGCCCTGATGCGGGCCGTGCACTGGCTCGACACCCGGGGCGGGCGCTACAACAGGCAGATTACGCGGGGCCGGATTAACGTTCAGGGCTACGGTCTGGGAAAACTCTGGAAATGGGTCCGCCTCACCGGCATCGCCCCGACCCACTCCGGGGTGGATTCCCTCGGGCACATCCTGTTTATCAAGCACGAGCGCCCGGATGTTTACCGAAAGACCGAGGTCTTCCTGGAGCCCATGGATTTTTTGACCTTTCGTCTGACCGGCCGGGCCACGGGGACCCAGGGCTCACTGCTTCCCCTGGCTCTTGTGGATAACCGCCGGTGGAGCTGCCGGGATTACAGCGACCCGCTTCTGCGGCTCGCCGGACTGGATTCCTCGAAATTTCCGAAGCTGATTCCCAACGACGGGATCGTGGGCACCCTGCTGCCGCCGGTGGCCGAACAGCTTGGGCTTCGGCCGGGCACACGCGTCACCGCCGGGGTCAACGACACCCATGCCTCGGCGATTGGAGCCGGCGCGGTCCGGGATTTTGAGGGTGTGATTTACATCGGCACCTCCGCGGTTCTCACCTGCCACATTCCGTTCAAAAAGACCGACCTTTTTCATATGATGGCCAGCATGCCAAGCCCCCTGCCGGACAAATACCTGTTGCTGGCCGAGCAGGGGACCGGCGGGAAGAATCTGGAGTTCTATCTCCGGCAGATCGTCTACGGGGACGATGAGTTCAGCATCGGGCCGACACCCGGCGATATGTACGAGCGGCTGAACCGGGCCGCCGGAAGGGTTGGAGCGGGTGCGGAGGGCCTCCTGTTTCTTCCCTGGCTGAACGGATCCCTGGCCCCCGAGGAAAACCCCCATGCACGGGGCGGTTTTTTCAACCTTTCCCTTAGCGCCTCACGGCGGCATCTGGCGCGGGCCGTTCTTGAGGGGATTGCCTTTAACAACCGGTGGACGATGGGACCGGCTGAGCGGTTTGTCGGGCGGAAATTTTCAGGGTTCCGGCTGGCCGGAGGTGGCGCCCGCTCGGATCTGTGGGCGCAGATTCACGCCGATGTGCTGGGCGTGCCGATCCACCGGGTGGCCGATGCACCGCTGACCACCCTTCGGGGCGCGGCGCTGCTGGGATTGAGCGCTCTGGGAATGCGGAGAGTTGATGAACTTACCGATTTGGTGACAATTGAGCGGACATTCGAACCGGCTGCCGAGAACCGGGCGGTTTACGACCGCAGTTTTCGGCAGTTCCGCGCTGTTTACCGGAAGAACAAGTCCATATTCAAGGCGTTGAACAAAGGGTAGATACGGCGTTTTGGGTCTGCTTCCGGCAGCGGGGCTGCCAGGCTTTCCGGGTGCGGCACGCTGCGCGACTACAAGAAATTGAGCGGCTCAGGCGAGCCGACTTGCGTATGGGGTTCTTACTGATGTGAATTCGGAGGGAAATATTATGGCCGATCAACCTGTGGATCCGTTTAAACCCTACACCGGACGCTTTGAGAGCTATCGGCGTCTGCCCGGGAGAGGCGCGGATCCGGAAGATATCTTCCGGGATCTTGCAACCATGGCATCGGAAGAGGATCTTGCCTGGAGATCCGGAAAGATCTCCGGTACCTTTTATCATGCAGGCGATGAGCACCGGGCCTTTTTGAACCGGATTTTCGCCCTGTTTTCCCATGTCAACGTGCTTCAGGTGGACATTTGCCCGAGCATGGCGAAGTTTGAAAGTGAAATCGTTTCCATGACCGCAGCGATGCTGAACGGCGATGCGGTGAAGGCGCACAACCCGGATGACGAGGTCTGTGGAACGGTCACCTTCGGCGGAAGCGAGAGCATCATGATGGCCATGAAGGTATACCGCGACCGGGCCCGGGTGGAAAAGGGGATTGCGGAGCCGGAAATCATCATGCCCCATACCGCTCACCCGGCTTTTGACAAGGCCGGTGAGTACTTTGGGATCAAGATGGTTCACGTGCCCGTGGAGGCGCCGGATTTCCGGGTTGACCCCCAAGCGGTGGAGGCCGAGATCACCCCAAAGACGTTGGCTATCGTTGGCAGTGCGGGAAATTACCCCTATGGCCTGATCGATCCCCTGGAAGATCTTTCGGAACTGGCGCTGAAACACGATGTCGGTTTTCACGTGGACGGATGCCTGGGCGGATTCATCCTGCCGTGGGCCGAGAAACTGGGGTATCCGGTTCCGGTCTTCGACTTTCGTCTGCCGGGGCTGACCTCCATGTCATCGGATACGCACAAGTTCGGGTTTGGCTTGAAGGGAACCTCCGTTGTGCTCTACCGGAACAAGGCGCTTCGGCGTTACCAGTTTTTCCAGGTGCCGGACTGGCCCGGGGGCATCTACGCCTCCCCGTCCATGGCCGGAAGCCGCTCCGGCGGACTGATCGCCTCGACCTGGGCCGCCATGGTGTATCTGGGCGAAGCGGGCTATCTGCATGCCGCCCGGTCCATCCTGGATGTGGCTGACCGGATCAAGGCCGGTATTGCCGACATTCCGGAGCTTGAGATCATCGGCAATCCGACATTTTTGATCAGCTTTCGGTCCGATACGGTGGATATTTTTCACGTAAATGATTTCATGAAAGAGAAAGGATGGCGGTTTAACGCCTTGCAGGCGCCGCCGGCGCTCCATTTCTGCGTGACCATGCCCCAGACCATGGTGCCGGGAATCGCCGAGCAGTTGTGCCAGGATCTCAAGGCCGCTGTCAGCTACGCCAGATCACGGACCGGAACCGAGGCTGCAAGCAGCGCACTTTACGGTCTTTCCGGTTCTGTGGAGGGGCGGGCGCAACTATCCCAGATTCTTTTGGGAGTATTTGATCATTTGTATGAGGTGTGAAGCGACATCGCTTCGGAATTCCTGTGTGGCCGGTTGGCAGGAAAGCGATCCGATTCTCCCCGCACGCGTTTCTGCAATCCGAAAAAAGCGATGGTCGTGCACGTTTTGATCCGACTGCATTGTTCAGCGTCCGCTGCTGATCAACACCCGGAGCTGCGGTTGATTACATTAACCGCAGCCGGTGGGTTTTTCGCAGGTTTTCCCACAGTTCCTCGATGATTACCTGGACGGCGCGATCCGGATCGATATTGCTGTTTTTTTCGACAAATTTACAGGATTCGATCAGACGGGTATTGTCGCCCCAGAGACCGAATTCTTTCCGAATATAATATTTGATGGAAGCGGGCAGACCGTTCAGTTCGGAGAAGGTCATGTTGGCCAGGGTCACCCGGTCTTTGAGGGCCATTTCGTCGATCAGCCGCCTTACGGCTTCATTGACGGTTGCGGGCCATGGCGTTGGCATGGGCGGCGGCCGATCCGGGCTGAATCCCATGGCCTCGTGGATGATCTCCAGGTTAAATACGCTCTCCAGTATTCCTTTGACCTGCCTGTGGACTTCCGGGGAATTTTCTTCACGAGCCCCGGTGATATAGACCACATCGATCCTGCAGTCATCAAGCCAGCGGGTAATTTCGGTCGCGGCCTTAAAGGCCGGGGTGCTGGTGAGATCAATCCGAAGAAACGGTCGATCGAGCGCGTTGGCCAGCCGTTCAACCTCAACCAGATGGTCGCTGAGTCCTGTCGATGAGATGATCAGGGTGCCGCCCGCCTCTGCGATATTCCGTTCCGCGGGGTTTGGTGTGTCCGAAGCCCCCAGGGGCCGAAGCGAACTGCCCTCCGGCAGATTTTCAAGGTCCTTATCGAGGGCCCAGCCGCCGTGAAGAATCCCTAAACCTGCTGCCGTATCCATTGCGGCGCGTTCGATTCCCGGTTGCCCGCCGGTTAGAATCTTGTGGATCATCGGATGTATCTGCCTCCCGGTTTCAAACAGGATGAAAAGAATGCGGAATTATTCAATCCGCATTCCCGAGGGCCGTGACGATAAACAGGGTTTACCCGACCTTCGCTCGTTTCTCGTAATGTGCGTCATCCGCAAGAGGGAATCAAGTCCGGCCCCGGAGGATCGATTCGAAACAATGTGCAGCCCGTCAATGGCAGCCGGTCGGCCGGTGCGGAATCGGCGGGATCTTTGAAGTGAAAACCGATGGTTTCCCGTCGCTTTAATTTTTTCGTTCCTGGCAAAAGACATCCCTGAGAAACCGGCCGGTGTAGCTTTCATCGGAGTCGGCCACTGCCTCCGGCGGGCCCTGGGCCACCACCTGTCCCCCGCCGCTTCCCCCTTCCGGGCCAAGGTCGATAATCCAGTCGCAGGCCTTGATGACATCCAGGTTGTGCTCGATGACCACGACCGTGTTGCCGGCGTCGGCCAGCCGGCGCAGCACCGCGAGCAGCATGCCGATGTCCTGAAAGTGAAGTCCTGTAGTCGGCTCATCGAGAATATAGAGGGTCTTGCCGGTTTCCCGCTTGGCCAGCTCCCGCGCCAGTTTGATCCGCTGGGCTTCACCGCCGGAGAGGGTGGTGGCGGGCTGACCCAGCTTGATGTAGGAAAGCCCCACGTCCATCAGGGTGTCCAGGATGGCCCGGATTTTCGGGTGGCTGTCAAACAGATCCCTCGCCTGGTGAACCGACAGGTCGAGGATATCGGCAATGGAATGTCCCTTGTACCGGATCTCCAGGGTGGCGTCGTTGAACCGGCGGCCCCGACAGCTTTCGCACGGCACATACACATCGGCCAGAAAGTGCATCTCCACCTTGATGAAGCCGTCCCCCCGGCAGGCCTCACACCGCCCGCCCTTGACGTTGAACGAAAAACGCCCCTTTTGGTATCCGCGTGCACGGGCTTCGGGCAGCCGGGCGAAAAAGTCACGGATGTGATCAAACACCTTGGTGTAGGTGGCCGGATTGCTCCGGGGAGTTCGGCCGATGGCTCTCTGATCGATGTTGATGACCTTGTCCAGGTGATTCAGTCCCCGGATGCTTCCATGGCGGCCTACTGTAAGGGGTGAGGCGTGCAGGCGCCGGGCAAGGGCCGGATAAAGAATCTGGTTGACCAGGGTGGATTTGCCGGCGCCGGACACCCCGGTGATGGCGGTCATCAGGCCCAGGGGAAACTTTACCGTGATGCTCTTCAGGTTGTTTTCCGAGGCCCGGGTGATGGTGATCCACGTGTTGCCGGCCGCTTTCGGGCTTTTCCGCTGTTCCGGAATCTCGATTGCCGCCCGGCCGCTCAAGTACTTGCCGGTAATGGAAAACCGGTTGGCGGCAATCTGCTTTGGAGTCCCCTCGGCAATGATCTGGCCGCCCAAATGGCCGGCTCCCGGTCCAAAATCGAGAACCCAGTCGGCCGATTCGATGGTCTCCCGGTCATGCTCCACTACGATAAGAGTGTTGCCGATATTGCGAAGATGAAACAGGGTCTCGAGCAGTTTGATATTGTCCCGCTGGTGCAGGCCGATGGACGGCTCGTCCAGGATATACAGCACGCCGGTCAGCTCCGAGCCCACCTGGGAGGCCAGTCGGATGCGCTGGGATTCGCCGCCCGACAGTGTGGGACCCTGGCGGTCCAGGGATAGGTAGTCCAGCCCCACGTTGATCAAAAAACCCAGACGGCTTTGAATCTCCTTCAAAAGCTCTTCGGCGATCATTTTCCGGTTGCCGCTGAGCGTCAGGGCGCCGAGAAATTCGTGCGCCTCGGCGACGGTCATCTCGGTCACACCGATAATCGACCGCCCGCCGACCCGTACGTGAAGGACTTCGGGCTTGAGCCGCCGCCCCTTGCAGGCCGGGCAGGGGCGCGATGACATGAATCGGGCATACCATTTTTTGGCGCTCTCCGAGGTGGTCTGCCGGTACCGGCGCATCATGCTGTTGAGAATCCCCTCAAAAGCGGTTTTTACCTCACCCTGGATTTTTTCCGATTGCCAGTTCACGATCAGCTCCCGGCCGTTGGATCCATGAAGAATCAGGTCTCGCTGGCGTTTGGGGAGCTTTTTCCAGGGCGTATCGAAATCGATGCCCCACTGCTGCTCCATGGCCCTGAGCTGGCGGGCGCCCCAGGACTTTTTGATATCGCCCGGTTTTGAAAAATAGTTTTGCCAGGGAATAATGGCCCCCTCGCGGATGGAAAGGTTCCGGTCCGGGATGATTTTATCCACGTCCATGGCCAGCAGCGAGCCGATTCCGTTGCAGTCCGGGCACATCCCCTGGGGGGAGTTGAAGGAAAACAGCGGCGGGGCCAGCTCCGGGTAAGCGATCCCGCAGCAGGACCGGGCCTCGCTCATCCGGATGTCCTCCCGGCCGACCACGTGGACGATCAGCCGGCCGCCGCCGATTGCAAGGGCCGATTCCACCGAATCGGTCAGGCGTTTTTTAAAGTCGGCGGTTTCCTGTATCCGGAGCCGGTCGATCACCACCTCAATGTTGTGCTTTTTATGCCGGGCCAGTCCCTGGACATCTTCCAGATCCCGCACCACCCCGTCGACGCGGACGCGGGCATACCCATCGGCTTTCAATCGGGCCAGAAGCTCCCGGTACTCGCCTTTGCGGTTTTCAACCATCGGCGCCAGGATCAGAATTTTCGAGGCCGGCGGCAGGGCCAGAATCTGGGACACCATACTTTCCGCATCCCCCCGGCCGACCGGGTTGCCGCAGGCGACGCAGAACTGCTCGCCCACCCGGGCGAACAGCACACGCAGGTAGTCGTAGATTTCGGTGATGGTGCCCACCGTGGAGCGGGGGTTTTTGCTGGCCGATTTCTGCTCGATGGAGATGGTGGGGGAAAGCCCCCGGATGGTGTCGTACCGGGGTTTTTCCATCTGGCCGATAAACTGGCGGGCGTAGGCGGACAGCGATTCCACGTACCGGCGCTGGCCCTCGGCGAAAATCGTGTCAAATGCCAGGCTGGACTTGCCGGAGCCGGATACGCCGGTAAAGACGATCAGCTTTTTTTTCGGAAGGGTCACCTGGATATTCTTGAGGTTGTGCTCCCGGGCGCCTTTGACCTGGATCGCATCCAGTTCCCGGGTGCCGCCGGCGTTTTCAACAGTATGCTCCGCTGGTGATTTGATTTTGTTACTGATTGGTTTCATGGATATTCCTGAGTCTGTGCCCGTCTTCCTGTCGGACGAGTGTCAGATCGTTTCTAAAAAAATCGGGTACGATAGACTTCACGTTCTTAGTGAGCGATTCATCGCCCACTGGCTGAAGCATCGGAAGTGCTTACTACAAACCTGTTTGTGAAGAAAGGGTTCCTTTCCTTTTTATCCGGGTATCCGCCCCCAGCCGAATCTATCCGGACAACCGGTATGAATTTTTCCCGTGTAACCGTTCCCCGAAGATTTCCGACTTAGACCGACAGGATAACGAAAAACCATCATTTTAAGGCGTCCGGCAAAGGGCCGGATGCTTTTGCATTCAGTGAAAGGAGGATTTATGAGCGGAAAACCCGGAGATGATTATACGCTGGAAAGAGAAACCCATTGCCTGGTCTGGTTTGTAGCCGGTTTGGTTCTGCTGTTTATCGTTCACCTCACACCGGCCTGGGCTGCTCGGGGCGGCGCCGAACCGAATGCGGAGCAGGTCATGGCCGTCATCCATGAGCGGCTGAATCTGACCGAGGAGCAGGCGACTGCTGTCAAACCGATTATTGAGGAGCAGATATCCAAACGGCGCCAGGTCGTTGACAAG
>ENA-ORCT01000366-ORCT01000366.1-marine-metagenome-genome-assembly--contig:-NODE-366-length-22487-cov-3.175324_pt1 | contig 22487 bp, 20 predicted proteins | sample MGYA00248632_ERZ508511 | MGnify/ENA primary metagenome ERZ508511 (study PRJEB26182, sample SAMN06268839) | marine metagenome | isolation source: Tt an P1-techrep anaerobic enrichment on pine from sediment...
CCGGCTGCATCGCCTTCGAGCTGCGCGAAAGCGCCGAAATCCCCGGCCGGTTCGAGGTGCGGGAACGGTTCGCCGATGCTGCCGCCTTCCGCGCCCATCAGGCGCGGATGCAGGCCTCCGACTGGGGCCGGATCAGCGCGGGGCTTGCCCGCCACTACACCGTCAGGGGGCTGCCGGAATGACCCACGCGCTGAAAGCCGCCGAGGCGAACCATGCCCTGAAGGCCGCGCTGTGGATGACCGGCGCCATCGTGTCCTTTTCCACCATGGCCGTGGCCGGACGCTTCGCCCGGACCGAGCTCGATACGTTCGAGGTGATGCTCTACCGCTCGCTGGTGGGGGTGGTGCTGGTGCTGCTGGTGGGCGGCATGGCCGGCACCCTGGGCCAGATCTCGCGGCGGCGGATGGGGGTGCAGCTGATCCGGAATATGTTCCATTTCACCGGCCAGAACCTGTGGTTCTACGCCATCACCGCGATCCCGCTGGCGCAGGTCTTCGCGCTGGAATTCACCGCGCCCCTGTGGGTGACGCTCCTGGCGCCCCTTTTGCTGGGCGAGCGGCTGACGCCCACCCGAGCGCTGGCCGCCGCGCTGGGGTTTGCCGGTATCCTGATCGTGGCCCGCCCCGACCCCGCCAACCTCCAGCCCGGCGCCATCGCCGCGGCGCTGGCGGCGATCGGCTTTGCCACCACGGCGATCTTCACCAAGCGGCTGACCCGGACCGAGACCATCACCTGCATCCTGTTCTGGCTGACCGCGATGCAGGCCGTCTTTGGCCTGATCTGCGCGGGCATCGACGGGCAGATCGCCCTGCCCTCGTCCGCCGCCTGGCCGGCGCTGGCGGTGATCGGCTGCGCAGGCCTGTTTGCCCATTTCTGCCTGACCACCGCCCTGTCCATCGCGCCGGCAAGCATCGTGATGCCGATCGATTTCCTGCGCCTGCCGGTGATCGCGGTCGTGGGCATGGCGCTCTACGACGAGCCGCTGGAGCTGCTGGTCTTCGTTGGCGGCGGGATCATTTTCGCGGCAAACGTGGTCAACCTCAGGGCCGAAAGCCGGCCCCGCTGACCGCGCTGCGGAGAAATCACAACACTTTGCTCCGACAAATCCATGACGCCGCGTCAGAGATTGACGGAAACGGAAACCGGCCTCTAGCGTGAGGCACAAGACAAACAACCGCCTACGGGGATGAGGGACATGTATCGTGTTTTGGGAGGGGCGGCGCTGACGGCGCTGATGGTTTCGCACGCCCATGCAGGGGGGCTGGAACGCTCCAGCCAGTCGGTCGGCATTCTGTTCGAAAAGGGCACCTATGCCGAGCTGACCATGGGCCGCGTGGCCCCCGATGTGAGCGGCGAGCACTCGGCCGCCGTTCAACCCTCCCTCGGTGCGGCGAGCTCGGGCGACATGACCAGCAGCTACACCACCACGGCCTTCGGCTTCAAAACGGCGCTGAATGACAAGATCGACCTGGCGCTGATCTTGGACAGCCCGATCGGCGCCAACGTGAGCTATCCGGACGCCACCGGTTATATCTATGGCGGTTCGACCGCGACGATCGATTCCACCGCTCTGACCATGCTCGCGCGCTACAAGCTGCCCTCGAATTTCAGCGTCTATGGCGGCCTGCGCCACCAGAGCGTCGAGGGCGAGGTGGCGCTGTTCAACGGCTATACGATGAGCACCGACAACTCGTCGGAAACCGGTTTCGTGCTCGGCGCCGCCTGGGAAAAGCCCGAGATCGCCGCGCGGGTCGCGCTCACCTACAACTCGGCCATCACCCATGAGTTCAACGCGACCGAGAACATCTCGCCGGTGACCACCCAGTTCGAGACCGAGATCCCGCAATCGATCAACCTGGAGTTCCAGTCCGGCATCGCCGCCGACACCCTGGTCTTCGGCTCGGTGCGCTGGGTGGAGTGGTCGGAGACCGAGATCATTCCCGCCGCTCTTTACGCCGCCAGCGGCACCGAACTGGTCACGTACGAGGACGACACCATCACCTATAACATCGGCATCGGCCGCAAGTTCAGCAGCAGCTGGTCGGGCGCGATCACCGCGGCCTATGAACCCCAGCATGGCGGGTTCTCCGGCAATCTCGGCCCCACCGACGGCTATGCCAGCGTGGGCCTTGGCGCGACCTATACCTATGGCAACATGAAAATCTCGGGCGGTGCGCGCTACATCTGGATCGGCGATGCCGAGACCGAGGCCTCGGCCCCCTTCCCGGACGGCACCACGCTGGGCGAGTTCAAGGACAACACCGGCGTGGCCGTCGGCTTCAAGATCGGCTACACGTTCTGACACCCTCCGATCCGCGGATCGGAGCATCGGCAAGACCCGCCTTTCCGGAGGCGGGTTTTTTCGTGCCGGTTCCGGCGCCCGCGCGAACGGCCGGTCTTAGAACAGCGAGACGGGCCGGGACTGGTGTTTCCGGGCGCTCACGCGGCCCCTGACCCGCCCGGCCCGGCCTCTCCTGACAGCGCCGCTGCGGCCTTGCAGCCCCAAGAGGACGGACCTAGGCTGACAAAGGGCGTTGGGATGAGGCGATGTTGGGCCGACGAGACAGGTTGTGGCACTGATTCGGAATGTCACCGGTTTGGCGCTGCTCACAGCGCATTTCGCGGCCCGCGCGGCCACGGAAAAGCGTCCGCGCCCGAGGTCCTTGCGCGAACGGCTGGACATGTTCCCGGGACGGGACGTGCCGGTGGACCACCCGGTCGACATTCACTGGAATGCGCATCAGGTCCCCTTCATCGACGCGGCGAGCGATGCCGATCTGGCCACGGCGCTGGGCCTTGTCCATGCCCATCTGCGGATGGCGCAGATGGAGATCCTGCGCCGCCTGTCGCAAGGGCGTCTGTCGGAATCGGTGGGCCCGGTGGCCCTCGATCTCGATCACCTGCTGCGCATTCTCGACTTCGGCCGCGCCGTCCCCGCGATGCTGGACGGCCTGCCGCCCGATACCCGGCAATGGCTTGAGGCCTATGTCCGCGGCATCAACCACTACCTGCGGCACATGCCGGAGCTTCCCCACGAGTTCGGCGTCCTGAAACTGGAGCGAGAGCCATGGAGCGCGGCGGACGTCCTGCGCATCGGCCGCCTCGCCGCCGCGGACGTGAACTGGATCGTGTGGTTCCAGCTCCTCGGCCTGCGGGGGCGGAGGGGCTGGCCGGCCCTGTGGTCGCGGCTTGTCGGCAATGGCATGGCGGGCGGACCCGGCCCCTCCGCCGCGCCGGGGATGCAATCGCTGTTGGCCGCGGTCCTGCGGCCGGCCGCCCGATGGGGGAGCAACTCGGTAGCCGTCTCGGCCCGGCGCAGCGCAACCGGCGGCGCGCTGATCGCCAGCGACCCCCATCTCGCCATCCATCTGCCCGGCCCCTGGCTCATCGCCGGCTGCAGGTCGCCGACATATCATGCCGTGGGCCTGATGGCGCCTGCCCTGCCCTTCATCGCCATCGGGCGCAATCCCCGGATTGCCTGGGGCGGCACCAACCTGCACGCGGCGAGCAGCGACTTCTACGACGTTTCCGACCTGCCACCGGAGGCCATCACCGAACGGCGCGAGGTGATCAAGGCGCGCTGGTGGCCCGACCGCCCGGCCGTCCTGCGCGACACGGCGCTTGGCCCCATCATATCCGATGCGCGCCTGCTGGGCCTGGACAGCCGCAAGCCGGTCGCGCTGCGCTGGATCGGGCACCGGCCAAGCGACGAGCTCGGCGCAATGCTCCGCATCAACCGGGCCCGCAACTGGGACGAATTCCGTGCCGGTGTCGACGGCATCGCGGCGCCGGGGCAGACCATGGTCTACGCGGACGTGACCGGACGGGTCGGGCGGGCGACGGCCGCTCACCTGCCCAGGCGAGGGGACGAACAGCTGAAAAAGCTGCTGCTGGAAAGCCGGGACAGCGGCCATTGGCGGCACCTGGTCAGCGGAAAGGATCTTCCGGCGCAGCCCGACCCGCCGGAGGGCTTCGCGGTGTCGGCCAACGAACGCCCGGACGACATGGCCGTGCCCCTGGGGGTGTTCTTTTCACCACCCGATCGCGCGCATCGGCTGAGCGCGCTGATCAGGGCGCAGGGAGGCCAGGCCGCGCCCGAAGACCTCAAGGAGGCCTTGGCGGATGTCTACGAGGCCACCTCGCATGAGCTTTGCCAGCAGTTTTCCCGGACGCTCCGCGCCGCCAGCGCCGTGCCGGACGCCGGGGCCGCGGCGCGGCTCGCGGCGCTGCTGGCGGAATGGGACGGCCGCTACGACGCCGGGTCAGAGGGCGCCCTGGCATTCGAGCTCGTGTTTCAGAACTTCGTCAGGCGGTTCTACGGCAAGGACAGGCGGCGCGCCTACTGGGCCACCTGGACCCCGCGGTCTCTGGTTCTCGAGGACCTGCTGAACAGCGAAACCGACGTCGTCGCACCGGCACTGCGGGGCGCGTTGCGCCGATCGGTCCGGCCTTTCGCGCGGTTCGCCAACTGGGGAGGGATGCATCGGCTCAGGCTGGGCCACCCTTTCGGTTTCGTGCCGATCTTCGGGCGGCGCTACATCGTCAGCGACGCGCCCGCGGACGGCGGCGACGAGACCCTGAACAAGACCGCCCATCGCCGCGGCTTGCGGCGCCACGCGGCCTATTATGGCTCGGGTGCCCGGCATGTCTCTGACCTGTCCGACCCCGACCACAACGAGTTCGTCCTGCTCGGCGGCCAGGACGGATGGCTCGGGTCTGCCAACCATGCCGATCAGCTGCCGCTGTGGCGGCAGGGCCAGTATCTTCGCATCCCGCTGCGCCTGGCGACGGTTCATGAGCGCTTCCCGTATCGCACGCATCTGCTACCCTGACGGGGCCGACGAGACGCCCCTGGCAAGAGGCCGACCACGACATGCTGGCTGCCACACCCTTCCTCAGGCTTTGCGCGAAACGGCGCCTCCGGCGGCTGGGCGAGGCCTCTGCCTCGGCGATGCAGGAGGCCCAGCTGATGGAGCTGCTGCGCCGCGCCGCGCCGACGCGGTTCGGGCGCGATCACGGCTTTGCCGGCATCCGAAGCGTGGCGGACTTCCAGCAGCGCGTGCCGCTTCGCAGCTATGAGGATTTCTGGACCGAGTACTGGCAGCCCGGCTTCCCGCGGCTGGACAACTGCACCTGGCCGGGGACCGTTCCCTATTTCGCCCGGACCTCCGGCACCACGACGGGGAAGACGAAATACATCCCGTTCACAAGGGAGATGCTGCGCGCGAACATCCGGGCCGCCTGGGATGTCCTCTACTTCCACCTTCTCAACCGGCCCGGCAGCCGGGCGCTCGGCGGCAAGACGCTCATGCTCGGCGGCAGCACCGACCTCCAGCAGGAAGCGCCGGGCATCTATTCCGGCGATCTGAGCGGCATCGTGGCCAACGAGATCCCCCGCTGGGCCCGCCCCTACGCCTTTCCGCCGCGCGAGCTGGCGCTGGTTGCGGACTGGGAGGAAAAGATCGACCGGGTCGCGCGGCTGTCGCTCAGCCAGGACATCCGCGCGATCAGCGGCACGCCGAACTGGCTCCTGTCCTTCTTCGACAAGCTGGCGGAACTGCGGCCCGAAGCCGGCCAGCGGATCGTGAACTGGTATCCGGGCCTTGAGCTTCTCCTGCACGGCGGGATCGACTTCAGGCCCTATGCAAAACGTTTCTCGGAGCTCCTGGAGGGAAGCCGCGCCGAGCTGCGCGAAGTCTATCCGGCAAGCGAGGCCTTCATCGCCATCGCCGACCGCGGCCCGGGCGAGGGCCTGCGGCTGATCGTCGACAACGCGGTGTTCTTCGAATTCGTCCCCACCGGCGAGCTCGGCTCCGCTGCGCCGACACGGCACTGGCTTGGCACCGTCGAGCCGGGGGTCGACTACGCCGTTGTCCTGAGCACCTGTGCCGGGGCCTGGGGCTACATCCTCGGCGACACCGTGCGTTTCGTGGATCTCGACCCGCCTCGCGTCCTCGTCACCGGCCGGACGTCCTTCGTGCTGTCGGCCTTCGGCGAGCACCTGATCCAGGAGGAGATCGAACAGGCCGTCGCCGGAGCCGCCGGGGCGGTCGGCGCCTCGGTCGTCGACTACTGCGTCGCCCCGGTCTTCCCCGGGGCCGGCGAGGCCCGGGGAGGGCACCACTACGTGGTGGAGTTCGCCGGCGAACCACCCGCCGCGGCGCGCATCGCCGCCTTCGGAGACACCCTCGACGATCTGCTATGCGGTTTCAACGCCGATTACCGGGAACATCGCGCCGGCGATTACGGCCTCCGCCCGCCGAAGATCGAGGCGATTGCACCTGGCATGTTCGCGGCCTGGATGAAAAGCAGGGGGAAGCTTGGCGGGCAGCACAAGGTGCCGAGGATCATCAACGATCCCGCCCTCTTCGCCGATCTCCTGGCATTCCTCTCACGGGCAGGGGCCAGACGGGACAGGCCGGCCGGCCCTCGGGCCGACGCGTAACGTTGCCCACCGGCGGCCGCCGATCCTGCCCCACCGATCTTGCCTGCCGTTGCCTTCAGGCCCTCATCCGCCCCGGAGCGGCTGGCGTTTCCGGCCCGTCCCGCGGGGCGGCGGGGCTTTCGCCCCATGTGCCGCCGGGGCCCCCTGCGGCGTTGAACGCCCGCCCGGCTAGGCGTCGGTCGCGCGGGAACGTGACGGCACGCCCTTGCTTCGCCGTTCCGCTTCGGCGGCGGCGATGGCCTTGTCGATAGGTGTGCGGTCATCGCACCCCGAGAAGGTTTCGGGCGTGGCCAGGCCCTCGGCGAAGAACAGATAGCGCTCGCCCGCGACCTCAAGCAGGCGGGAGAGCTCTGCAAGCGGGTCCTCGTGGTCATCGGCGCGGATGTCGATCCACGGATAGTCGAGGTTGCGGTGGATGCGCAGCGCGGCGGACTGGCGCCCGCGCTTGTCCCCGCCCGCGGCCTCGCCGGCCTTCATCGCCAGGAGCAGGCGCTCGGCAAAGGGCCTGTCCATGTTGTCGAGATAGCAGGCCAGGGTGTCTTCCACCACCGCCGCCCCGCTTAGCATGTTGCCCGCGACGGAAACCCCTTCCGCGACGCGGTGGCCGGCCCAGTCGATGCAGTCCTTCCCGGTATGCGCCGCGATCTGGCCCTGCGCGTCGATCATGTGAGCCTGCCGCTGGGCCTGCCCGCGATCCCGCGCAGCAAGATCGCCGAGGACAGAAGCGGCGGTTTCGCCGGTTTCCAGCCGCTGCACGCCCTCGACCCCCCAAAGCGGGTTGATGAAGGCCTGCGTGGCCACGGCCGCCCTGGCCCGGATATGCGGGACCAGGGCGCCCACGGCGAAGAAGCGGCTGGCAACCGCTATCCCCAGATGCCCGCTGTCAGGGTCGCGGGCGACGATGGAATAGGTCATGGCGCTCTCCTTATCGGCCCACGGCGTAGGCCTGCATCAGGCGCGGCGTGGCGGCGGCGCGCAGCAGGCCGTCGGGGTCGCGGGACGCGGCGGTCAGCCGGCCGATGGCCCAGGGCTCGGACACGTCGACATCGTGGCCGCGGGCGCGCAGGTCCCCGATCACCGCCTCGCCGGCCGAAGGCTCGATCATCATGCGGCCGGGCAGCGCGCGGCGCGGGAAGAAGGACGCGGTGAAATGCTGCGAATGGAACAGCGGCGCGTCGATGATCTCCTGCATGTTCTGCGCGCCGTGGACGAGGCGCAGGAAGAAGATCAGCTGCCACTGGTCCTGCTGGTCGCCGCCGGGGGTGCCGAAGGCCAGGCGCGGCTTGCCGTCCCTGAGCGCGAGCGAGGGCGTCAGCGTGGTGCGCGGCCGCCGGCCCGGCGCAAGGCTGGTGGGCAGGCCCTCGTCCAGCCAGAACATCTGCGCGCGCGAGTTCAGCGCGAAGCCCAGCCCCGGCACGATGGGCGAGGATTGCAGCCAGCCGCCCGAGGGGGTGGCCGCCACCATGTTGCCCCAGCGGTCGATCACGTCGATATGCACCGTGTCGCCCCGCCGGTTGGCGAGATGCGCCATGGTCGGCTCGCCCGCATCGGCGCCGACAGAGACCTCGGACAGGCGCGTCGCGCGGTCGATGGCGGCTTGGGCCAGATGCTCCAGCCCCGCGATGATGCCGGGGCGTTGCTCCAGCGAGGCCTTTTCGCCGATCAGGCCGCGGCGGCTGTCGGCGTAGCCGTCGGACAACAGCTGCTCGATCGGGACCGGGAAGAAATCGGGATCGCCGTAATAGGCTTCGCGGTCGGCATAGGCGAGCTTCATCGCCTCGATGGTGGTGTGAATGAAATCGGCACCCTGAAGCGGCATGTCCCCGATGCCGGTGCCCTTGAGCAGTTGCAGCGCCTGCAGCATCACCGGCCCCTGCCCCCACGGGCCCGTCTTGCAGACGGTCCAGTCGCCATACTCGGCCGTGAGCGGCTCCTCGAAACGCGCGCTCCAGTTCGCCATGTCGTCGGCGGTCAGGACCCCGGCGCGGCGTTCGCCGGTGCCGTCCATGACCTCGGCGGTGGACAGGTAGTCGCCGATGGCCTCGGCGATGAAGCCGCGGGAGAAACAGCTCCGGGCCTTTTCGATCTGGGCCTCGCGCCCGCTGACGCTTTCCGCCTCGGCCAGGACCCGCTCCCAGGTGTCGGCGAGCACGGGGTTGCGGAACAGGCTGCCGGGCTTGGGCGGGGTGCCGCCGGGCAGCCAGGTTTCGGCCGAGCTGGGCCATTCCTTCTGGAACATCTCGACGAGGCCGCCGATGGCCATCGAGACCCGTTCAAGGACAGGGTGGCCGTGGCGGGCGTAGTAGATGGCGGGCTCCATCACCTCGCGCAGCGGCAGCGAGCCATATTCCAGCAGCATCAGCATCCAGGCGTCGAACGCGCCGGGCACCACGGTGGCCAGCAGGCCCGAGCCCGGGATCAGGTCCAGCCCCTCGGAGCGGTATTTCTCGATCGTGGCCCCGGCCGGCGCCGTCCCCTGGCCACACAGCACCCGCACCCGATCCTGATCGCTGGAATAGACCAGCGCGGGCACCTCGCCGCCGGGGCCGTTCAGATGGGGTTCGACCACCTGCAGGACAAACCCCATCGCCGCCGCGGCATCGAAGGCATTCCCGCCCTTCTCCAACATGCCGAAACCGACCGACGAGGCCAGCCAATGCGTTGAGGTGGCAACGCCAAACGTGCCGGTGATTTCGGGGCGTGTCGTGAATGCCGCCATTCGGTTTTCCTTCCTTCTTGTTATCTCTTTCTTATCTCATCTCGGTGAACGCCGCCGGGCCGACCGCCTGGTAGAGCGAGGGCGTCCAGCGCCGCAGGACATTGGCCAGATGGCCGGCGATGGCGCGTTCGGCGCGGTCCGGGTCGCCCGCGGTCAGCTCATCCAGCAGGGCCCTGTGCTCGGCATCGACCCCGGCCTCCTGGAAAAATTGCCGCGGCACCTCGAGGCTGCTCAGCGTGAAGCGGTGGATATGCAGCGCGCAGCGCAGCAAGAGCGGCGCCAGAAGCTCCATCCCGGCGGCGACGACGAGGGCGCAGTGAAAGGCACGATCCAGCTCGCTGCTTTGGTAGAGATCGTCCTTCTCATGGGACAGGGCCATCTTCTCGATCAGGTCGTCGAGCTGGGGCTTGCTGGCCGAGATGTCCGATTCCGCGATCCGGCGCGCCACGCTGCGTTCGATGGATAGCCTTATGCGCACCATCTCGGCGGCCTCGGCCAGGCTGGTCTCGGTCACCCTTGTGCCGCGATAGCCCGATCTTTTGACAAGGCCCTCATCGTCGAGCCGCAGCAGCGCCTCGCGGACGGTGCCCTGGCTGCAGCCGAATTCGTGGGCCAGGCTTTGCTCCAGCAACTGTTCGTCGGGAGGGATCTGGCGAAACAGAATGGCCCGCTTCAGCGCGGCGTAAACCTGATCCGACTTTTTCCCTCCGATATTGGGCAGATGCTTGGTCATGTCGCCAAGCGCTGAATTACTCGGTGTTGACATCGTTTTCGTTACCTTCCTAATATCAATATCGATAACGATACCCCGGCCCCTTGTCCAGCCGTCTGAAAACCGAAAGCTGCAAATCAATGACGCTTCTGCGTGTGAACAATCTGGCAATCGATGTGGTGCGGGATGGGGAAGACTGCCACCTGGTCCACGATGCCCATTTCTCGGTCGACAGGGGCGAAACGGTTGCGATTGTTGGCGAATCGGGCTCCGGCAAGTCGCTGACCGCATTGGCCATCATGGGATTGCTGGGAGAGGGTCTGTCCGTCTCCGGTGGCCAGATCCTGTTCGAAGGACAGGACCTGACCCAGATCTCTCCGCAGGAGCACAACGCGCTGCGCGGGCGGGGAATCGCGATGATCTTCCAGGAGCCGATGACCTCGCTGAACCCGGTGCGCAGCATCGAAAGCCAGCTGACCGAGGGCATGCGCCTGAAGATGGGCCTCAGCCGCCGCGCCGCGCGGGCGCGGGCGCTCGACCTGCTGAACGAAGTCGGAATCTCTGACCCCGAGCGCCGCCTGCGCCAGTTCCCGCACCAGTTGTCGGGGGGGATGCGCCAGCGCGTGATGATCGCCATCGCGCTGTCCTGCGAGCCGAAGCTGATCCTGGCCGATGAGCCCACCACGGCGCTGGATGTGACCATCCAGGCGCAGATCCTGGCGCTGACCTCGCGCCTGTGCCGCGACCACGGCGTGGGGCTGGTGCTGATCACCCACAACCTGGGGATCGTTGCGCGTCATGCCCAGAACGTCGCCGTCATGTATGGCGGCCGCGTGGTCGAGCGGGCAACCGCCCGGCAGCTCTATCGCGAGCCGCAGCACCCTTATACCCAGGGCCTGCTGGCCTCGGTGCCGCGTCTCGACCTGCCGCGCGATGTGCCCCTGCAGCCCGTGCCGGGGGCGCCGCCCGACCCGATGGAGCATGTGCCCGGCTGCCGCTTTCATCCCCGTTGCAGCAAGGCAACCGAGATTTGCGCGCAGCAGACGCCGGGCTTTGCCATGTCCGGCGGGCATGAGGTGGCCTGCTGGCATTCCGGCTTCGGCACCCCCAATGCAGAGGACCCCGCAGCATGACCTTCGAACGCCCCTTGCTTGAGGTCGATGACCTGCATGTGAGCTTCCCCATCCGCCAGGGCCTCTTCCAGCGGACGGCCGGAGAGGTTCGCGCCGTCAACGGCGTGAGCTTCAAGGTGCGCCGGGGCACCTCCTTTGGGCTGGTGGGAGAATCCGGTTGCGGCAAGACCACGGTGGCGCGCGCGGTTCTGCGGCTGGTCGAGCCCAGCGACGGCGCGATCCTGTTCGACAACAAGGACGTCTCGCGAATGGACGCCGCCGCCATGCAGCAGTTCCGCGGTCGCGTCCAGGCGGTGTTCCAGGACCCGTTCTCGTCGCTCAACCCCCGCATGTCGATCGGCCGCATCATCGGCGAGCCGATCCGGGTGCACGGGCTGAAACCCGACAGCGAAGTGCGCAGCGAGGTTCTCCGCCTGCTGGATATCTGCGGCCTGCCGGGACGTTTCGCCGATCTCTATCCGCATGAAATGTCGGGCGGCCAGCGCCAGCGCGTCGGCATCGCCCGGGCCCTGGCCATGAACCCCGAGCTGATCGTCTGCGACGAGGCGGTCTCGGCCCTGGACGTGTCGATCCAGGCGCAGATCATCAACCTTCTGGAAGAGCTGCAGAAAGAGCTGGGGCTGACCTACCTTTTCATCGGGCACGACCTGTCGGTGGTGCGCCATATCTGCGACGACGTGGCGGTGATGTATCTCGGCCGGATCGCGGAAACCGCCGCCTCGGACGAGCTGTTCGCGACCCCCAGGCATCCCTATACCCAGGCCCTGATCGACGCGGTGCCAAACCCCGACCCCGATGTCGAGGCCGACCGCGTGATCGAGCCCTTGCAGGGCGAGGTTCCCAGCCCCGCCAACCTGCCGTCGGGGTGCCTGTTCCACCCCCGCTGCCCGATTGCCACTTCCCGCTGCCGGCAAGAGGCGCCCAGCCTCGAAAAAGCCGCGCCGGCACATGCGGTTGCCTGCTGGGAAGCAGGCTCTTCACAACAAGCGGCGCTTACCTCCTCACCAAAGAAAACAATCTCACAGGGAGCTGCTCCATGAGCAAATCAGATGACCATATCCTCAAGAAAATGCGCGAAATGTGGAATGACGCGCATGACTTCGACCCGCGCGACCCGATGGTCGGCCTGACCGGCAAGGACCTGTCCGGCCCCAAGCTGAGCCGCCGCACCACGCTGCGCCTTTTGGCCGCCAGCGGCGCGCTCACCGCGGCGCACCTGGCCCCCGGCTTTTCCGGTGCCGCCCGCGCCGCCGGCATGAGCGGCGGCACGCTGAACTGCGGCTGGGCCGGCGTCGCCGAGATCCAGACCCTGGACCCGGCCAAGATCGGCCAGGTGCTGCAGTTCCAGATCACCTCGAACGTGCTGTCGGGCCTGATGCACATCGATTCCAGCCTGGTGGCGCAGGGCGACCTGGCCGAGAACTGGACGGTGTCCGATGACGGGCTCGTGTATACGTTCAAGCTGCGCGAGGGCGTCACCTTCCACAATGGCGACCCGTTTACCGCCGATGACGTGATGTTCACCTTCGAGCGCTCGTCCAACCCCGACATCTCGATCCATTCCAAGGTTCTGGACAATGTCGAAAAGCTCGAGAAGCTGGGCGATTACGAGGTCAAGTTCACCCTGAAGAAGCCGCAGGCCTCGTTCCTGACCAAGACGCTGGAGCGTGCCTCGGGCCGGGCGATGACCATCGTGTCGAAGGGCGCGCTGGAAGCGATGGGCGAGGCCCAGTACGGCCTGACGCCGGTCGGCACCGGCCCGTTCAAGGTGACCGAGCACGTGCTCGGCCAGGGTGTCGTGCTGGAGAAATTCGCCGATTACTACGACCCCGAGCGGCCGAAGCTGGACAAGATCACCATCAAGCCGATCGACGGCGTGGAGCCGATCGCCGCCGCGCTCGAGGCCGGCGACATCCAGTATATCGGTGGCAACCCGCTGGCAGCCCAGCTGATCGACCGGTTCAAGGCCAACTCGGACCTCGTCGTCGACATCAAGCCGGCGCCGGGCTTCCAGTCGGTCTGGCTGAACCCGTGGCGCGAGCCGATGAAGGTCACCGACTTCGACAAGCCGATGGAAGAGCTGATGAAGGACAAGGGCTTCATGGTCCGCCTGGCGCTGGCCAAGGCGCTGGACCGCGATGCCTATGTCAAACAGGCCCATTTCGGCTACGCGGTGCCGGGCTACGGCACGATCAACCCGGCCATGTCCTTCTATTATGACGAGGACATCGCGGACAAATCGATGCAGGCCTTCGACCCCGAAGGCGCGCGCCAGCTTCTGGCCGATGCCGGTTTCCCGGGCGGCAAGGGCTTCCCCGAGCTGGAGCTGATCACCACCCCCGCGCAAAAGCGGAACGGTCTGGTTCTGGCCAATATCTACAAGCAGGTGCTGGGCATCACGATCAAGATCGTGCCCAAGGAATTCTCGGTCGGCATCCAGGATTTCAACAACTGCGAGTACGACATGCGCCTCGGCGGTTCGGGCGGCGACTATGACCCCGATGACGGCGTCGTCGATTGGATGAAGACCACGTCCAAATTCAACGGCCGCACCCGCGACACCGAGAAATACGCCTTCGGCTATTTCAGCAATGCCGAGGCCGATGCGCTGATCGACGAGCAGTCGGTGACCGCCGATCTCGAGAAGCGCAAGGAGCTGGTGCAGAAGGCCAACCAGATCACCTCGGACCGGGTGGCCTGCGGCTTCCTCTACCACCCTGTCGACGTCCAGGTGCGCCACAAGTCGGTCAACTTCCCTGCAGAAAGCCGGATCCCCGGCCTGCATGACTTTGACCGCGTGACGCTGGGCTGACGCCGATACGCAACCCCACCGGGCCGGTATCAGGCCGGCCCGGTGCCACTCCGACCTGAAAGGACGCACACCATGGCGACTTACATGCTGCGAAGACTGATCGGATCGGTCGTCGTCATGTGGGCGGTGGCCACGCTTGTGTTTTTCATGCTCCGCCTTGTGCCCGGGGACCCGATCGCCGCCATGCTGGCCGATGCCGGCGGCCCCGACGAGATCGCGGCGATGAAGCACAAGCTCGGGCTCGACCGGTCGCTACTGGTCCAGTACGGGATCTGGTTTTCGAACATGCTGCAGGGCGATCTGGGCAGTTCGATCTATGGCAGCAGGGCCGCCGTGAACGACGTTCTCGCCGAGGCGATCCCGCGCACGCTGTCGCTGTCGCTGCTCGCCTTTTTCGTGGCGATGATCATCGCGGTCCCGGCCGGCATCCTGTCGGCGACCCGGCGCAACACCATGACCGACAACACCGTCTCCCTGCTGGCCTTCCTGGGGCTGTCGATGCCCGATTTCTGGCTGGCGATCCTGCTGATCATCGTCTTCGCCGCCAACCTGCAATGGCTGCCGGCCATCGGTTACACCGAGCTCAGCGAGGGGCTCTGGCCCTGGCTCCGCCACCTGATCCTTCCCGCGATCGCGATCGGCACGGCCTTCTCGGCGATTATCGCCCGGATGATCCGCTCGTCCTTGCTGGAGGTTCTGAAATCCGACTACATGCGCACCGCCCGCGCCAAGGGGCTGACCCCGTGGATGGTCATGTTCGGCCATGCCCTGCCCAACGCGATGATCCCGGTCATCACGGTCATCGGCATCGCCTTCGCGCTGCTGATCTCGGGCGCGGTGGTGGTCGAGAACGTTTTCGCCATCAAGGGGCTGGGGCGCGTGCTGATCGAAGGCATCCTGAACCGGGACTACCCCGTCGTCCAGGGGGCCGTTCTGGTCGTCTCGGCGATCTTCGTCTTTTCCAACTTAATCGTCGATCTGCTCTACGGCGTGATCGACCCGCGCATTCGGCTGCACTGATGACGGATACGACACTGACCACGGAAATCGCCCCAGCGCGCAAGCGGCGCTCGCGGCTGCACGCCACGCTGATCAAGGACCGCAAGGCGCAGGCCGGGCTTCTGGTGCTGCTGCTCTTCGTGCTGGGCGGGATCTTCGCGCCGCTGCTGGCCCCGTTCGACCCCAACGAGATGACCTTCGACATGATGGGCGGCCTGAGCTGGACGCATCCGCTGGGCACCGACGACCTGGGCCGCGACCTACTCAGCCGGATCCTGCACGGCACGCGGGTGTCGCTGTTCATCGGCATCTCGACCGTAGGCATCGCGCTGGTCATCGGCATCGCCCTTGGCCTGATCGCGGGGTATTTCGGCGGGTGGATCGACCTGCTGATCATGCGCTACATCGACCTTCAGTGGGCCTTTCCGAACTTCATCATCGCGGTCTACCTGGTCGCGGTGTTCGGCACCGGTCTGCTGAATGTCATCGTCGCGCTGTCGCTGGCCTTCGTGGACGATTTCGCGCGGATTGCCCGGTCGATGACCCTGACGCTACGCGAAGAGCAATATGTCGACGCGGCGCGGACGCTGGGCTTTTCCGACCGGCGCACCCTGTTCATCCACATCCTGCCCAACGCCGTGGCCCCGATCATCGTGCAGGCCACGGTCAGCGTGTCCTACGCGATCCTGGGCGAGGCGAGCCTGTCTTTCCTGGGGCTGGGCGTTGATGCCTACACGCCGACATGGGGGCTGATCCTCGCCGATGGCCGCGGCTTCATCACCCAGGCCTGGTGGCTGGGGGTCTTCCCCGGGCTGGCGATCATGCTGGTGGTTCTGGCCATCAACTTCATCGGCGACTGGCTGCGCGATGCGCTCGACGTGCGGCAGGCCGTGTCGGACTAGGGTTCGCCGGCGGGGCCGCGCGAGACAGGACCAGGCTGGTCGCGGCATCGCATGCATCCACGCGCGAGAGCCCTTCGATCGCCCCAGAGAAAGAACGGGCCTCCGGCGCGATCCGGGGCCGCCGCGCAGAGGCGAGGGTGGATCGCCGCGCTGGCCGGGCATTCGGTTTGAGGCCCGGTCAGTGCCGTTTGTCGCATCCACGGTGTCAGGACGACTGCGCTTTGCCGAGGCTTGGGCCGGAAATCCCGGCGAAGCCGGCGATCCCCCCTCATCACTGCTTCGGCCGTCCGGATTGGGAACCCGGGCACGGCCAGGCGCGGTCACGATGCAGCGCGAAGGCGGGGAACCGCGCGCCACGCGATGACAAAAGCGATCAGGAACAGCAGGTCGAACCAGGCCCAGGGCAGCCACATCCCCGGTATGCCGATGGTGAGCTGGTACCAGAAGGCCATCCCGGCATAGGCCACCTTCAAGGCCATGCCATAGGGCATCATGGCGCGCAGGCGGACGGGGTCGGTGCTGATATGCAGGAACATCGCCCCAAAAACGACCAGCAGAATGGCCGGAAACTCGACATAGGCGGGGTGGTTGGCGGGCTCCACCCCGAACAGGGCGAATATGCGCTCATGACCGAAAAAGAAGAGCAGGCCGAGCAGCCCGTCGTAGAGACCGCAAATGACGAAAAGCGTCTTTATCCATTTCAGCCTCATGCCAGGCACCCCCCCTTGCTCAATGCAAAACCTTGCGTTGCTTGATGATATCCATGTAGTGGCGTTTTCGGCGGGTGAATTCGGCGGCGTTGTAGACCTCGCCGAAGAGCCAGCGCAGACCGGCCTCAAGGTCCCCGACGCTCATGTGCCGCGGCCGGAAATTGACGTCGAACAGCGTGCAGCGGTCCCAGAACCGATCCTGAAGAAGCCGCCCTTCCCGCCTGAGCCTGTGATAGAGGGGCGTGCCGGGGAACGGTGTCAGCACCGTGAGCTGCGCCTCCAGCAGGCCGGAATCGCGGATGAAATCCCGCACCTCCTCGAAGATCTCCGGCCCATGGGTGTCAAGCCCGAGCACGAAACACCCGTTGACGCTGATGCCCGCCGCCTGGATCCGCTCGATCGCCGCCCGGTAGCCGTCGAACCGCCGCTTCTTCCAGTTGTGCGGGTCCAACCCCTCGAGACCCTCCCGCGTGGGGCTTTCGAGGCCGATGAGGATCTGACGGCAGCCCGCCGCGTGCATCAGCCGCAGCAGTTCCGGATCGTCGGCGACCGAAATATCCGTCTCCGTGAACCAGCGCAGCTCAAGCGGCGCGATGGCCCCGAGGAACGCCCTGCCCCATTTCCCGTTCACGAAGCTGTTGTCGTCCGCAAGCTCCACGAAGGGCAGATCGACGGCCTCCTTCGCGGCGCGGAGCTCTTCGACCACCAGGTCGACCGGTTTCTGCTGAAAGCTCGAGGTGATCCTCAGGCTCGCCGCGCAGAACTCGCAATTGATCGGGCAGCCGCGGGAGGTCTGCACCGTCACGCGGTTGTACGCCCTGCCCTTCAGCAGATCGAAACGCGGCTTGGCGTAGTTGCCCGGCTTGAAGACATCCTTTTGCAGCCCCTGGTAGCGCGGCCTCATCTCGCCGCGGCGAAAATCCTCGATCAGCTGCGGCCAGGCGCCTTCGGCGCCGCCAATGACGATGCTGTCTGCGTGCCGGGCGGCCTCGTCGGGCATCATCGAAACGTGCAGCCCGCCCAGAACAACCGGCACGCCCGCGGCGCGGTACCTGTCCGCCATCTCATAGGCGGCGTCGATCCGGGCCGTGAAGGACGAGATTCCCACAAGGTCGAATTCCTCCAGGGCGCCGTCCGGCGGCAATTCGTCGATCTCGCGGTAGGCGACGTCGACATCCTGCGGCGTCAGCGCCGCAACGGTCAGCAGACCAAGGCTCGGAAGCGACGCGATCACGCGGCCGCGGCTGACGAATTGCGGCAGGGTAACGCCCATGGCCGCGAGTTCCTCGCTGCGCACGCGCACGCCGCTCATGGCGATCAGCCCGACGCGCATCAGGCCGGCTCCGTATCGGCGTCGGCCATGTGCCGGTCGATCGCGCGCAGCATGCGCCCGATCGTGGTGGCGGTGCTCAGCGCCTCGTCATCGAAGAGGAAATCGTAGCGCTCCTCGGTCTCGGCCAGCAGTTCGAGACGGCCGAGACTGTCGAGACCGACAGCCTCTTCGAGATCGGCCTCGAGCGCCACCTCATGGGCGGGCCTGCCGCTGATCCGCGTGATCGTCCTTCTCAGCCATGCCTCGCGCTCGCCCTGGGTCATGGCGTCCGCCCTCGGGCCCGCTGAGCCGCGGCGTAGGCTGCAATCACCAGGGCGACGGTGACGGCGGCCGCGGGAAGGCTCATCAGGTATTTCGCCGGCTCTATGAAGGCGGCGAGAATGAGCGTCAGCGGAAGCAGCACGTTTCCGAAATTCATCGATCCAAGGGCCACGCGGCCGAGGGAGCGCCTGACTGAACCGGACGCCATGTGCCGCGAGAGCATGATGTTCAGCATGCCAAGCCCGAAAAACGCGATATGCCCCAGGCGCAACAACCGCCGCGGCAGCTCGTCATATTCCCCCAGGAAGGCCGGGACCGGCACCGGACCGCCGAACGACCACAGGCCGAGCAGCAGTCCCGTCGCCGCGCCGGTCGCAAGGCTCGCCCAGGCAACGGCAAGGCTCAGGTCAATGTCGAGATCACGCTCTGCACCTCCGGGGGCGCGCGCGGCGGCTCGGTTTTCTTTCACTGCCAAGGGATCGTTCCCTCATTGCATTCAATGAATGCAATCATTCCAGACGAGACGGGCCGCCACATTGATCGGGGTCAAATCAGAACCTCCGCCGTCAAGCGACCCCGCCGGGCCGCCGGCCCCCCGCCCCCCTGGACGGCGCGACATTCCGTTTGACCGTTCGCCCGCCTCTCACTACCACTCGGGCAATGGCAGGGGAGTGGCGATGATCTACAATTCGGCAGCTGATTGGCGGGGCGCGGAGCGCAAGCGGGTGCTTCTGTTCGGCATGTCGGGCCTGGGCAAGACCCATGTCTCGAACATGCTGCGCGCCTCGGGCGACTGGTTCCACTACTCGGTCGATTACCGCATCGGCACCCGCTACATGGGCGAGCATATCGTCGACAATTTCAAGGCCGAGGCGATGCGCAACCCCTTCCTGCGCGAGCTGCTGATGACGGATTCGATCTACATCGCCTCCAACATCACCTTCAACAACCTCGCGCCGCTCTCGACCTACCTGGGCAAGCCGGGCAACCCGGAAAAGGGCGGCCTGCCCTTCGACGAGTACATGCGCCGGCAGGAACAGCACCGCCAGGCCGAGATCGCCGCCCTGCTGGACACGCCGCATTTCATCGAGCGCGCGCAGCGGATCTATGGCTACGGCCATTTCGTCTGCGACTCCGGCGGCTCGATCTGCGAGGTGGTCGATCCCGATGATCCGGCGGACGAGGTGCTGACCACCTTGTCGCAGAACCTGCTGATGGTCTGGATCGAGGGCTCGGACGCGCATACCGAGGAACTGATCCGCCGCTTCGACCGCGCGCCCAAGCCGATGTATTACCAGCCCGCCTTCCTGCAGGAGGCCTGGGCGGAATATCTCGACACCAACAAGCTGACAGAGGATCAGGTCGATCCCGACGCCTTCGTGCGCTGGACCTATGCCCGCGCGCTGGCCCACCGCCAGCCGCGCTATGCGGCCATGGCCGACAACTGGGGCGTGCGCGTCTGCGCCGAGGCTGTGGCGCAGGTCAAGACGCCACAGGATTTCGACAGCCTGATCGCCCAGGCCCTTGAGAAAAAAGGCTGACAGGCCTATCTCTCGCCTCTCGCTAACAGGAACCCGCCCATGCCCATCAAACTGCCCTCCAACCTTCCCGCCTTCGACATCCTCACCCAAGAGGGCGTGATGGTGATGGAAGCGGGGCGCGCGGCGCGGCAGGACATCCGCCCGCTGCGGATCGGGCTGCTGAACCTGATGCCCAAGAAGATCCAGACCGAGACGCAGTTCGCGCGCCTGATCGGCGCCACGCCGCTGCAGATCGAGCTGTCGCTGATCCGCATGACCGAGCATCAGAGCAAGAACACCGCCACCGAGCACATGGAGGCCTTCTACCGCCCCTTCGCCGAGGTCGAGGCGGCGGGCGAGAAATTCGACGGCCTGATCATCACCGGCGCCCCGATCGAGCATCTCGAGTTCGAAGAGGTCACCTATTGGGGCGAGCTGACGCGCGTCTTCGACTGGACCCAGACCAACGTGCAGTCCACCTTCGGCGTGTGCTGGGGCGGGATGGCGATGATCAACCATTTCCACGGCATCCCCAAGCACATGCTGGACCGCAAGGCCTTCGGCTGTTTCCGGCACCGCAACCTGGCCCCGGCCTCGCCCTATCTGCGCGGATTTTCCGACGACCTGATGATCCCGGTCAGCCGCTGGACCGAGATCCGCCAGGACGAGATCGACGCCGTGCCGGCCCTGCGCACCCTGCTGGGCAGCGACGAGGTCGGCCCCTGCCTGGTCGAGGATCCGGGCCATCGCGCGCTCTATATCTTCAACCACCTGGAATATGACAGCGGCACGCTGAAGGAAGAGTATGACCGCGACGTGGCCTCGGGCAACCCGATCGCCGTGCCGGTGAACTATTACCCCGACGACGACCCCAGCAAGCCGCCGCAGAACCGCTGGCGCAGCCATGCGCATCTGCTCTACGGCAACTGGATCAACGAGATCTACCAGACCACCCCCTTCGACCTCGACAGGATCGGGACGGAGGAACGCTAGGCCCGGAAAGGCAGCCGATGAGCGACGCGACCGAGCGGTTCCCGCCCACGGGAAAGATACTGACGGTCCATGGCCACCGGGTGCATGTCCACGTCTCCGACCCCCGCCCGCCGGTGATCCTGATCCACGGCGCGGGGGCCAATACCCGCGACTTCACCTTCTCGCTGACCGCGCGGCTGGAGGATCGCTACCGCCTCTATGCCTTCGACCGGCCCGGGCTGGGGCATACCCCGCCCCTGCACCACCACGGCGAGACGCCGGAGGAACAGGCAGCCTTGCTCGATGCCGCCGCCGGCGAACTGGGCATCGGCCCGGCGGTGATCGTCGGCCATTCCTATGGCGGCGCGGTGGCGCTGGCCTGGGCGATGAACCATCCCGGCCGGGTGGCGGCGGTGGTGGTGCTGGCCGGCGCGGTGATGCCCTGGGGGGCCGAGCTGGGCTTTCTCTACCGCGCCGTCGCCTCCTGGAGCGGCGGCATGGTGGCGGTGCCGATGATCGCGGCGCTGGCCCCGCGCAGCCTGGTCAGCCAGACCCTGCATGAGGTCTTCGCCCCGCAAAGCCCGCCCGAGGGCTATGAGGACTATATCGGCGCCGACCTCACCCTGCGCCCCGAAAGCCTGCGCGCCAATGCCCGCCAGATCCACGGTCTGAACGAGGCGCTGCACCAGCAGGCGCCCCGCTACCCCGAGATCTCGGTGCCGGTGGAAATCCTGCACGGGACCGAGGACCGCATCACCCCCATCGGCGTCCACGCCCGCCCGCTGGCGCAGGCCATCCCCGGCGCGCATCTGACCGAGCTGGAGGGCATGGGCCACATGCTCCACCATGTCGCGCCCGAGGCGACCGTCGCCGCCATCGACCGCGCCGCCGCGCGTGCCGGATTGCGCTGAGCCGGGCGTTGGCCATACTGGTCGGACGATCACAGGAGACACGCATGGACCTGCCATTCGACAGCGCGATCAGCCATTATTTCGCCGAAGCGGCCCCCAAGGAGATACGCCGCGCCGTCGAGGAGGGCAGCAAGAAGGACATCCTGTCCGACAGCTATCCCTACGACCGCCGCCTCAACCGCGAGGACTATGAGGCGACCCTGCACGCGCTGCAGGTCGAACTGGTCAAGCTGCAGGCGCATGTGAAATCCGGCGGCGGGCGCATCGCGGTGGTGTTCGAGGGGCGCGACGCCGCCGGCAAGGGCGGCACGATCAAGCGCTTCCGCGAAAACATGAACCCGCGCGTGGCCCGCGTGGTGGCCCTGCCCAAGCCCTCGGACAAGGAGCGCAGCCAGTGGTATTTCCAGCGTTATATCCACCAGTTGCCCGCGGGCGGCGAAATGGTTCTCTTCGACCGATCGTGGTACAACCGCGGCGTGATCGAGCATGTCTTCGGCTTCTGCACGCCCGAGGAACGGGCGCATTTCTTTCGCCAGCTGCCCGATTTCGAATCCATGCTGGTGGATGAGGGGATCACCCTGGTCAAACTCTGGCTGAACGTGGGCCGGGCCGAGCAGCTCCGCCGTTTTCTCAAGCGCGAGGCCGATCCGCTGAAGCACTGGAAGCTCAGCACCATCGACATCGAGGGGCTGCCGAAATGGGACGCCTATACCGAGGCGATCCGTGAAACCTTTGAACGCAGCCATACCGAAAGCGCGCCCTGGACGGTGATCCGCTCGGACGACAAGCGGCGGGCGCGCATCGCCGCGATCCAGAGCGTGCTGAGCCGCGTCGACTATCCCGGCAAGGACATCGACGCCATCGGTGCGCCGGACCCCGAAATCTGCGGAGGCCCCGAGATCTGGGATGCGTAAGCGCGGTTATCATCACGGCAACCTGAAACAGGCGCTGGTCGACGCCGCGCTCGTGCTGATCGAGGCGAAGGGGCCGCAGGGCTTTACCCTGTCGGAGGCGGCGAAATCGGCGGGCGTCACCCCGGCCGCCGTCTACCGGCATTT
>ENA-ORCT01000367-ORCT01000367.1-marine-metagenome-genome-assembly--contig:-NODE-367-length-22413-cov-3.266655_pt1 | contig 22413 bp, 11 predicted proteins | sample MGYA00248632_ERZ508511 | MGnify/ENA primary metagenome ERZ508511 (study PRJEB26182, sample SAMN06268839) | marine metagenome | isolation source: Tt an P1-techrep anaerobic enrichment on pine from sediment...
TATTCTGAAGGGCAAACACCCAAAAGTTTAAATTTGTCTACTCCTGTAATTGCGCCCGAGGAATGGCCCAAAAGTGCGGATGAATGGGCAACTCCCTACCAGTTTGGCGCCTTAGGAAACGGAGAGGCTGATGATACCGAAGCCATTCAGGCTGCTTTTAATTCCGGTAAGCCATACATTTTTCTAACTCAGCCACGTTACAAAGTTTCTGCGCCCATTAAAGTTCCGGCAACGATAAAATACATCGATGGCATGTTTCGTCACAATCCAGATTTACAACTGGTGATTGCTGAAGACAGCGATACCCCGGTTCGAATGGGCTATTTTTACCGTTGTGATATTGTGCACGATTCGCCGCGTACTTTTATTGCCGACATGGCACAAAACACTTATAAAAATACCATCAATGCAAAAAGCGGGACATTTATTTCGTTAAACGGAAGTTACCCGCGCATCAAAGAAAACCCGGCTAAAATCGATTATTATGGCTGGTCAACCAACAACGAAGGCAGTGGGTTGCCCATTGTTTGCGACGGTGCAAAGTCGTGGATTTACGGGTTTAAAGTAGAACGCGGCCCGGTTTTGGAAGTGAAAAACGGTGGCTCGCTTGAAATTCTAGGAGCAACCATTGGTGTGCGTACGCCTGATGAAAATGCGATTATAAACAACGAATCAAACCTTTGTTTAGTGGCTAATAAAAGTGCCGGCGAGTGGGGATTGGATGCGGTGGCTATAAAAGAAATGATCAACGGCAAAGAAACCTTGTTTATGGCGAAAGATTTGCCGCCGAGAACCAAGGCACACCCTGAATACCCGGTGATCCCCATGTATGTGGGCAGAAAATAATTTGAAAGATTTAAATAGTTAGAATATGAAGTATCGAATTTTGTTTAGCTATATGTTTTTGTTGGTGCTAATTTTTCCAAATGCCCATGCACAAAAAAATAGTGAAACCCGTCCCAATATCCTTTTTATACTCTCTGACGATCTTGGTGCAGGCGACCTTGCTTGTACCGGTCATCCTTATGCACGGACACCTAACATCGATAGACTGGCGGAAAACGGTGTACGTTTCGAAAAGGCTTACATGGCGGCTTCTTGGTGCTCGCCCAGTCGCTATGGTTTAATGCGCGGACAATTTCCGGGACGAAAATTTTACGCTACCCACAACCTGATGCCCGATGAGCCCAGTGTAACTTCTCTGGTGAAAAAAGCGGGTTATTCAACTGCCCATTTCGGGAAGTGGCACATGAATCAGGGTACCTTATATTCGCAGTCGCCAGGAGATTTTGGAATTGACAAACACTTTACAACATCCAGCAATGGCCCGGGCTGGACTAGAGAAGAGATCAATGATAAATATTTCAGGGCAACCAGTACGGGAAAGTATGTTGATATGGTGATTGACTGGATTGGTGAAAATAATCCGAATGAAACTGGAAAACCTTTTTATATCAATCTTTGGGTGTCGCCAACGCATTCTTATATTAACCCCACCCCGGAACAGTTGGCAAAATACGATGGCTTGAAAGTAAACCTTGAGGACTTTAAAAACCCGCTACAGCAGGAGTTTTTAAAGTTTGTAGCTCAATATGGAGACATCAATAAAGCCATGCAGGCCTATTGTGCCGATGTTACCAATCTTGATGATGAATTGGGGAGATTGTTCGCTTTCCTGAAAGATAATGGTTTGACAGAAAATACCATGATTGTTTTCAGTAGCGACAATGGCCCCGGCCCGCTCACCGGGCAGGTTAAAACCGGCACGGTGGTGGAGCGCTACAAAAAAATGCCAACCCTGTTGAACAATGTGGGATCGGCCGGCGATTACCGCGACCGCAAATTGAGCATTCATGATGGTGGAACCCATGTTCCGTTTATTGTATCTTGGCCTGCAAAAGCACCCAAAGGAAAAGTTAACAGTAACTCGATCATTTGTGGTGTTGACTGGTTACCAACCATTGCATCGATTTGTGGATTGGAATTGCCTGATGCGAATTTCGATGGGCAAAGTGTAAAAAACGCATTCCTTGGTGAAAATGTAAAACGTGAAAAACCAATTTTTTGGTACGAGAATTTTAACTCCTGCGCAGTCCTTCAAAATGAATGGAAGGGGATTCTTGATGGTGAAGGGAAATTTGCCCTTTTTTACCTAAAAAACGATCCATCGGAGAGTCGCAATTTGAAAAGTGAAGAGCCTGAAAAAGCAAAAGATATTAAGGCAATGATTGAGGATTTTCTGGCATCGGTTCCTACGATGAAAGAAAATAAGGAGAATATGAAAGGAATACATGATTAAGGGGACGGGCTATTGCTCAAAATGAAATAGATATTTTTTGTGGAATTTTTTTCATTTTCTTTTAAATGAAATGTTAAATTTAGGGATGTTGAAGAGAAGCTGTTTTGATTTTATTCTTAGAGAATGTCATGATGTATGTTTTGCGGTATACATGTGAAAAAGATGCATTGGATTATTTAGTAAAAATAAAACAGTCTCTGTTTTTCCGTCTAAAATTGAGGAGAAGGTTTGAGTTTTAATTTTCAGAAACATATAAAGAGAGGTGATAAAGAGGCATTCAATTCATTTTTTGAAAGCTTTTATCCTTCAGTATTTGTTTTCGCTTTCAAATTTGTTCGGCAAAAAGATATAGCTGAAGATATTGCTCAGGACGCTTTTGTACAATTTTGGAAGGCTAGTAGTAGAACCAATCCCGTCAAATCTGCCAAGGCATTTATATATACCACAGCCAGAAACGCTTGTATAAACTACTTAAGGCATAAACGGTTTTGTGATGATGCGTTATCGTGTCAAATTTCCTATAATGATCTGTCATACGAGTTAATCATTGAAGAAGAAACATATAGTGGTCTGTACCGTTCAATCGATTCGCTGTCACCTCGGATGAAAGAAATTATTTTATTGAGTTTGCAGGGAAATAGAAATAACGAGATAGCCAATAAACTCGATATCTCCATTAATACAGTCAAAACACTGAAAAAGAATGCCTATAGGGATTTAAAGCTAAAGTTAAGTGATCAGGCTATCCTCTTGTTTGTTTTCAGCCAGTTGTTTAGCTGAAAGGTCCCGTCTTCTTTGGTTTTTTCGGATAATAAGCTTTCGGTTTCATTCGGTCGTTTCGAAAAGTGTTAGCTTTTTGTATTAAAAAGGGTAATTTTTTTCTCATTCATTCACCCACTTTGCAAGTGCAATTGTCATTAAGTTGTAAAGGAATCTACAAATGAGTAAAATCGAATCATTAATTGAGGTTTCGGAGCTTATAGTAAAGAGCAATACCGGGAAGATAACAGAAGAAGAAAGCAAGAGGTTGTCGGCCTGGTTGAATGAATCAGAGCGAAACAGGGTTCTTTTTGAAAAGATTCATAACGGAAACAATTTGATGGAACGAAGTCAGCTTATCAGGGAGTCTGATACCAGTGGCGCATGGTTAAACGTATCTGAAAGGATTGGAGAGAAAAGCAAAAACTTGTTGATCCTTAATATCCTAAAATATGCGGCCATCCTATTGTTCCCGATACTGGGCGTAACTGCCTACCTCCTCAATCAACCGGACAAGGATATTGCTGAACCATTGGTTCACGAAGCAAAAATTGAGCCTGGTTCAAAAAGTGCAGTTCTGGTACTGGACAATGGCCGGAACATTAACCTGGGAGATTTGGATTCCCTGAAGCTGAAAGAACATGACGGAACGATGATCTTTAAGGATCAGGAGTTTTTGAGTTATTCAAAAAATGAAGAAGGAAAAAGCCTCGATCTTAAAAATACATTGATAGTACCCAGGGGTGGGGAATACTGTCTTTATCTTTCGGACAGCACCAAGGTGTATGTCAATTCGATGAGCAAGTTGGACTATCCGGTACAGTTTTCCGCAAACACACGGGAGGTGTCTCTTGAAGGCGAAGCTTGCTTTTTTGTGAAAAAGGACGCCAAACGACCCTTTGTGGTAAATGTGGACGGGGTCAAAATTGAAGTCCTAGGGACTACGTTTAATGTGAATGCCTATGGGGAAGAGTCAAAAGTAATTACAACCCTTGTTGAAGGAAAAATAAAATTGAACCTCCGTGAGGACAAAGAGCAGGAGTTTATCATGTCCCCGAATGACCAGGTTGTTTATAACAAAAAAAGCAAAGGGGCGACAATCGAAAAAGTCAATGCAAGAGACTATGTAACATGGACCAACGGGATTTATACGTTTCGGGATCAGTCACTGGGAGAGATAATGAAAACATTGTCTCGCTGGTATGATTTTAATTACTGGTTTGAGTACCAAGTCTTAAAAGACATCCGCTTTGAAGGAGGGTTGAACAAATATGAAAGCATTGAACCGATCCTTGACATCATAGGGAGTACTGAAAAAGTTAACGTTGAAATTAAAAATAATAACATCTTATTTAAACGAAATAAATAAAAAAAGCAGGAAAAGTTGACCGCAGTTCCTGCTTTTACATTCCTAAGTTATATAGAAATGCTTAACTAAAAAGAGAACGTAAATTTATGGAAAAAAAACGAAATCATTGCTTTCCCTTTCGGGATTGCAGGTTAAAAACTTTGAGGGTTATGAAGCTCATAGCTTTGATTTTGTTGGTTGGATTTATGCAAGTTTCTGCCAACATCTATTCGCAAACTGCTAACATTAACCTCGATGTTGAACAATCGAGTTTACGGGAAGTCATTGAAGAAATTCAAAAACAAACTGTTTTTACTTTCTTCTACAGCCTGGAAGACATTAAGGGTATCGAAGTACGGGATTTGGACTTGAAAGGTTCAAGCCTGGAGAGTACGCTGGATCGATGCCTGGCAGGGACAAACCTGAAATATGAAATCAAGCACAAGGCTGTTATTCTCAGAAAGGAAGTTGTTAGTCCTGTTTTGGAAACAAAACCTGAGCAAGAAGCCCCGGAAAGCAAAAAAGTGACGGGAAAGGTCTTATCCAATGATGGTGAACCCATCCCGGGTGTGGCCATCATCGTGAAAGGGACGACGCAGGGAACAGTTACTGATATCGACGGAAACTATAATTTGGAAGTCCCATCAGAAGGATCAGTGCTGGTATTCAGCTTTATTGGTTTTGTAAATCAGGAAGTTGCTGTTGGCAACCAATCGGTTGTCAATGTTACGCTATCGGAAGATGTTGAGACCCTCGACGAAGTCGTGGTTGTGGGATATGGAGTGCAAACCAAACAAAGTGTTGTTGGTTCCATTGCGGTCACTACCAATGAAGAAATTATGCAGACCGGTGGGGTTACCAACCTTGGTAACGCATTGGGCGGCTTGATCCCTGGTGTGGTAGCTGTTGATGTGGCCGGGCGGCCCGGTCAGGATGATCCGGAATTGTGGATCAGGGGCCGCGGTACATGGAACGGAGGTCAGCCCCTTATTCTTGTCGATCAGATTGAACGCAGGATGAGTGATATTGATTTCAACGAGGTGGAAAGTATCTCCGTTTTGAAAGATGCTTCGGCAACTGCGGTATTTGGAGTGAAAGGGGCGAATGGTGTGATCCTGATTACCACCAAGCGTGGTAAAGAAGGAAAACCTGTTCTGAAATTCTCTGCTAACACCACCTTGAAAACCATCGACGAACTACCAGACAGGGTCAACGCTTACGAAGAGTGGGGGCATTACAATGCATCGATAGAACGGCAGTTGGGAAGTAGCTTTGGCGAGTCCTTGTGGGCCGACTACATGCCTTACGAAGTACGCGACATGTACCGCAATCAACAAACGCAGGAAGATTATTATCGCTACCCGGATGTTGACTGGTATGACAAGTATTATAAACCAATGGCAACTGACTACCGTTTTAATGCTTCGGCAAGCGGTGGTTCCAAGCTGGCCAAATACTTTTTCTCTTTATCCTACCAGCACGTAGCGGATATCTTTGATACTACAACGGATGATGTAAGAAGTTACGATACTGACTTTAACTACGACCGTTTCAATTACAGGATCAATCTGGATTTTGATATCACCAAAACGACCAGGCTTTCAACCAATGTAGCGGGTTTTTATGCCATGGCATCAGAACCTAGTTACCACGAAAAGGCCGGACAAATTATACGTTCGTCGATAACAACGGCGAGTGGGGTGTTTTATCCCTATTTTCCTGAAGAAGATTTGTTTGGGAAAAGTCCTTATGGTTTGGGGGGGAACGCCCTTCCCATATTAAACCATGAGGGGGCAAGGTACCAACAACGCTTTGAGGTTACTTCTGATTTTGTCCTTGATCAGAAACTCGATTTTATAACAGAGGGCTTGTCATTTAAAGGATCGCTCTCATACGATAACCGTTTCATTTATTACCGGAAATTGAGTGATTATTCAACAACTCACATCGAAAACCGGAATGTGGTCTATAAATCGATTGACCCGTTTACGGGAGAGGTAACTATTGAGGCACCGGCCTTCACCGGAAATGCAAACAACTTTGACCGGGTGAAGTTCCCGTGGAATATCAGCGATTTGATATCGGAAGATGGGGATACTCGAAGACGTATTTTTTACCAGTTCGCCTTAAACTATAAACGTTCATTTAACGCAGTGCACAATGTGTCGGTTTTGGCATTGATGAACCGTGAAGAATATGCACAGGGAAGTATGTTACCACGTTTCCGTGAGGACTGGGTAGCCCGCGCCACCTATAATTATGATAGCCGTTACTTTATTGATTTAAACGGTGCATACAACGGTTCGGAAAAATTCGGGCCTGACTACCGTTTTGAATTGTTCCCCTCGGTCGCTTTAGGTTGGATGCTATCCGAAGAAAGTTTTCTGAATGGGGTAGAATGGTTGGATATGCTGAAGATCCGTGGTTCGTACGGTTTGGTGGGTGACGATTCTGCCGGTGCCCGCTGGGGATATTTGTCGCAGTGGAACAGTGGGGGAACTGCAAAATTGAGCAGTAGCGGACCTAACGCTCCTACTCCATACAATCCTATTTACAGGGAAGCATCGATTGGTAACCCTGATTTGAGATGGGAAACGGCAAAAAAAACAAACATAGGTTTTGACTTTTCTGCATTGGGAGGAAAATTTACCGCGGCATTTGATGCGTTTTTGGATAAACGCTACGACATTATTATTGTGGCAAGCCAGCGAAAAGTGTCCAGTATTTTTGGCTTTGCTCCACCGGCAGGCAACCTTGGTGAAACGAAGGTTACGGGTTACGAAGTTACCCTGGGGGGCAATCATACCTTTGATAGTGGGATGAAAGTGTGGTTGAACCTGGCATTTACCAAAGCCAAAGACGAAGTCATTTACAGGGAAGACCCCGAACTTGCTTTACCGCACATGAGACAGGCTGGCTATCCAATTGGGCACCAGAGATTGGGTATTGAGGCAGGAATGCTGCAAAGCTGGGACGATGTGTATATGTCAACACCCCGTTTGGTCAACCAGACTTTCATGCGCCCCGGGATGTATGACCTGGTTGATTTTATCGGAAACGGTATTTACGATGCCACTTACGATGAAGCTCCTTATGGATATACAACCAGGCCACAGAATACGGCGACTTGGACACTTGGTTTCGATTACAAAGGGTTTAGTGTGATGGCAAGGCTTTACGGGGTTTGGAACGTTACCAAAAACAAAGGGGGCTTAAACAACTTCCGTGACGATTCCCCAAAAACATATGCCTATACAACCGATTATTGGACGGTGGATAATACCGATGCCGCCCGGCAGATGGAACTGATTGGGAACAGCTCGATGCGGAACCCAACTTATTTCTGGCACGACGCTTCTTTGCTCCGATTGAAAACGGCTGAGGTTTCGTACAACTTTACCAAATTGAAGCTGATGGGGATTTCATCGATGAGGGCATTTGTCAACGGGAATAATTTGGCTTCGTGGCATCACATGCCCGACAACAGGATGGGGAGCGACTTTTCTTACCCCATGCTTAAGCAAGTTAATATTGGTTTAGACATTAAATTTTAAATCGAGAAGATATGAACCATATAAAATGTAGAATAAAATTACAGATAGCAGTATTACTACTTCTGTCGATGGCCTTGGCTTCCTGTGAAGAATATCTCGACAAAGCCATTGAACAAGATCTTAGCCAGGAGGAAATTTTTAAGGATTTTTTCAATGCCCAGTCATTTGTTGAAGAGTTGCACCTGTATGTAACCGATTACAGTGATACAAGGAACTGGAGTTCAATTGAGATGTTTGCGTATGCCGATGCGGCCATTTCAAACCAAACCAACGGTTATGATGCTGTAATTGACCGCGGCGAGCACAATTGGTGGGAAGCCCAGGGGGCATTTTACCACCCGAACTATGATACAGACCATCACCGACTGGATAAAGGGCCATGTGTCTGGAACCAGTGGGACGGCATTAGGAAAGCCAACATTGTGATTGAGAGTGAAGACTTAATGGGCGGTTTAACCCCGGAAGAGAAAAATTGCATCCTGGGGCAGGCCTATTTTTTTAGGGCGTATGTCCATTTTGAGATCATGCGTTTTTGGGGGCGGATCCCTTATTTGACTTCTACACTAAATTCTGATAATTGGAAACAACCACGTCCGGCTACCTATAAAGAAGTAGCACTTCAGGCCGATGCCGATTTTGATAAGGCGATCGAATTGCTTCCTGCTGTAAGCTGGGACAACTACGAGTTTGGCCAGCGTACCCTTGGCAAGAATGCTTTACGTGTGGTAAAAACAACAGCCTGGGCTTATAAAGGCAAAAATTTACTGTATGCGGCAAGCCCCTTAATGAACGGTTCTGATGATACCTATCATTACGACACCGAATTGTGCGCCAGGGCAGCTGATGCTTTTGCCGAGGTCATGAAATCCGGTGAGTACCAGTTGGCACCATGGGATAAGTTCCATAACGTATTTTACATTTATACGCCGCAGGATGGGAAAAACCATTTTCCGGGCCTGCAACCTGGACGCAGGGAAACCATTTTTACCACCGAAGGCGGTGCATGGAATGGCTGGGGGTATAAGTTGGTGGAGATTTTACAGGTAAAACCCTATACAACAAGGACTCAGGGAGCTTTCCCATCACATAAATACATCTTTGAGAATTTTGGTATGGTTGATGGTTTAACATGCGACGAAAGCCCTTTGTACAGTGGCAATCCTTACGACCCTGCCAACCGCGATCCAAGGTATCATTTGTGGCTGACACTCGATGGCGATAAAATGGTTACCAATGTTGGAAAAATGAAACCTGCAGACAGGGCACAACATGAGTTCGCCCAATTATATGAAGGGGGCGCTCACCGAGGAGGTTCAGGAGGTTCACTTACCGGGTACGTGGTGTGTAAATTTTTCAAACGTGAGATTTGTAACCAGCAGTGGGACCGATATAAAGACCGTGTTTTCCCACGCAGTCCGCTGATGCGTTTGGGCGATGTTTATTTAATGTATGCTGAGGCTCTTCTTGCTGCCAAAGGCAATGCAACAACAGCCCCGTCATCGTATTCAATGACTGCTGAGGAGGCGGTGAATACCATCCGTGCCCGGTCGAATGTGGCCAATGTGGCCGCAAATAAGGTGTCAGATTTTCAATTGTTTATGGATGAGATTCGTAGAGAAAGAGCTGTGGAACTGGCTTGGGAGGCACACCGTTATGGCGACCTAAACCGCTGGAAACTGACCGAGAGGGAAGAATACAGGAAACTTACCGCCCTTAGCTTCGATGAAGATCATTTGTCAACAGGTGATTATCGGGAGGTAGAGTTGAGGACCCGTGTATTTGATAAAAACAAGCATTATTGGTTACCCTTCCACCCGGACGATGTGCTGCTTTACGAAGGGTTTGAACAAAATCCCGGTTGGTAAACAGGTCGGTTTAAATTATTAATGGAAAAATTATGAATTTAAATAAAGGAATATTAAAGATATTTTGTGTCACATCCTGTATCCTGTTGACCGCTGTAATCGTTCGCGCACAGGAAGCGACGACGCAGGAAGGTGATGAACAAAACAAGTTATTGTTGGAAAACACGGAAACAAAAGTTAATTTCGGTTACCTTGAGAAGGAAAAAAGGACCATCGGTAGTTCTGTTTCCACAATAAATGTTGAAGAACTTTATAAGTACGATAATCAAACAGATGTTGAAGAACTTATCAGGGGACGCCTGCTTGGTGTGATGGGAACGAGCAACGTTAGGGGGCTTGGTGGTGCTTTGATCATCATCGACGGTATTCCCGGGCGAGATATCGACAACCTGAACATGGAAGAGGTAAAAGAGATTACCGTATTGAAAGATGCCAACGCAATTGCCTTGTACGGCTCGGAAGCTAAAAACGGGGTGATTGTGGTAACTACAAAACGAGGGACTGTTGGGAAAACCAGAGCAAAAGTGACTGCAAACTACGGGATCCGCGATGCAATTGCTTATCCTAAATACCTCGGTTCGGCCGATTACATGACTTTGTACAATGAAGCACGTGTAAATGACGGTTTAGACCCATCATTCGACCAGGGGGTCATCGATTCTACACGAAATGGAGTTAACCCCTATCGTTATCCCGATGTGGACATGCTTTCAGATGAGTATGTAAAGCCGATGACGGATTTCAAAAAAGTGGCCGTTGAGCTGACCGGTGGGAAAAACGACACGAAGTATTACGTTAACATGGGCTGGTTACAGGAAGGCGAATGGGTTAAACTAAACCCGGACGTAAACAAAGCTTCCAACCGGTTTAGCATGCGTGGGAATGTTGATTTCAGGGTGAACAGTTTCATCACAAGCAGCGTGGATGTGGTTACGGTAATCGACCGCCAAAGGAATGCCCATACCGACCTGCTTTCAGCAGCCACATCACGGAAACCGCATATTTTTGCCCCGTACCTTCCGCTGTCGTTAATGGATACGGCCAATAATGAAACGCTCCAAACCAAATTGAACGGGGTAATTTTAGTTGATAATGGCATTTTGGGGGGAAGTTCAGCATATAAGAACATCCATCCGATAGCTGATATCATTGCAGGTGGGTACCGTACTGACTTAAGAAGGACAACGCAGTTTAACAACACCATAAATTTCGATTTGGACGGGATTACCGAAGGGCTTTCGGCACGTACTTATTTAAGTTTCGATCATTACGCCCACAACCGGATTTCTGTAAATAACGACTATGCTATTTACGCCCCCACCTGGCAGGGTGACAGCATTGTTGATATTACAAACGAGGGCGACGATGATAAAAGGGATATTACTGAACACATTTCATCGCAGAACTTTAACATGAGATACGGTTTTATCGGGCAGATAGATTATACTAAGGACATCGATGAGAATAACCATCTGGATGCTGGATTATATGCCTATTATTACCAAAATGAAAGACAAGGTAATATTCAACCTTTGAAAAATTCGCACCTGGCTTTGCAATTGCAATACGCCTACAAAAACAAACTTTTTGCTGACTTTAGTTCGGCGTATGTTTATTCGGTTAAACTTCCTGAAGGAAACCGTACTGCTTTGTCCCCAACATTAAGTTTGGCCTATATTCTAAAAGACCAGTCGGTTGGCGAAACTTCAGGATGGTTGAATTACCTGAAGCTAAAGGCTTCCGGTGGTATCGTGAACAACGATGTGGGTATCGATGGTTTTTACCTGTACGAAACGCTTTATGAAGAAGCCGGAGGTACTTATGTTTGGGCTGACGACTTGCAGAACTCCCTGAAAAGGATGCAACAGGCGGGTAACCCTTACCTGGGCTACGAGAAAAGGCAAGACATAAATATTGGCTTTGAATCTGTTATGTTTTCGAAATTGTATGCAGAGTTTAACGCATTCACATCCCGGTTTAAAGACCAGCCAACAACTTTAAGTTCGAAATACCCATCTTTTTACGACCCAATGATCCCACTTGAAAACAGCAATGTTACCGGTTTTAGCGGGGCTGAATTAGGGCTGCATTACGAAAATGATTTTGGTACCCTGAAGCTTGTTGCCGGCCTGAATGTGCTTTACTCGAAAACTGAGGCCGTAAAACGTGAAGAATTTTATGAGTACGACTATCAGCTAAGACAGGGAAAACCTACCAGTGCCATGTTTGGCCTAAAAGACCTGGGTTTTTATACTGAAAACGATTTTGATGCCAATGGCGACCTACTCACAAGCATGCCGGTACCTGCTTATGGCAGGGTACAACCCGGTGACATTAAATACGAGGATGTAAACGGCGATATGCTTGTTGATGCCAACGATGAAGTAATGATTGGGCAAAGCAGCGCAAAATGGACTTATAGCCCGCACGTAACATTATCTTACAAAGGGTTTACCCTTTATGCCTTGGCATACGCACAAAGCGGGCACAGTGCCCGTTTGAACGATCGCGATTATTACTGGATTGACGGTGACCGGAAATATTCTGAGTTTATACTCGATCGCTGGACACCCGAAACAGCAAACACGGCTACTTACCCACGCTTGTCGTCAACGAGGAACCAAAACAACTTTAGGAATTCAACATTCTGGTTATACGATAATTCTTTTTTCAGTGTTGAAAGGGTTCAGTTGTCGTACCAGTTTCCACAACGCATAGCAAATGTGTTGAAACTGCAAGGCCTGAATATTTTTGCCAACGGAAGTAATTTGGTTCAAATTGCAGCCAATAAAGAATATCGCGAGCTTAATATTGGGGGTAACCCACAGTATCGCCAGTATTCACTGGGTGTAAAAGTTCAATTTTAACTAAAAAGGAAGAATCATGAAGTATATTAAATATTGTTTTTTCATACTCAGCGTTGTCTCCATTGTTTCGTGCGAATCAATGTTTAACCCGGTAGATGAGAATCTGCTGACGGAGGATCAGATTAACTATGCTCCGGAATGGGCCGAAGGTATTTTATTGAATGCTTACAAAGGCCGTCTGGACAATCAATACCCCATGGATTTGGATGCGGCTACCGATAATGCTGTTCATACCGACCAGGAAAACCAGTACCGCAGGGTGGCTACCGGCGAGTGGTCGGCGATGTACACACCGGGCTACCTGAACCGTTGGGGCATGTACCAGGATATTTTTTACGTGAATAAGTTTTTAACTACCATCGAAAACGTAACCTGGCGAAAAGACGAAGAAGCCAACGAGTTGTTTAAGATGCGTTTATACGGCGAAGCGGTGGGAATGCGTGCATTGCTCCACCTTGATATCCTGCTGGTTCATGGTGGCGTTGGTGAATCAGGTGAATTATTAGGGATACCCTATTATTCGCGCTTCCTGGAATACACCGAAAATTTTAACGTGCCACGCTTGTCGTTCGAGGCAACAATCGACAGCATTCAGGCGGACTTTTCTGAAGCTCTGGAACTTCTTCCTATGGATTACACTGACAACCCGGAAGATGTGCCGGATCGTTATAAAGACAATGATTACGAAAAGTATAAGTTGGTTTTTGGTTCGAATACTAACCTCAGGCTTTCAGGCCGGATGATCAAAGCATATCAGGCACGCCTGGCATTGTTTGCAGCAAGCCCTGCTTTCCTGAACAGTTCTGCCTATTACAACGAGGCCGCTTCTTTGGCAGCTGAATTGATTAACGATTTAGGAGGTGTTGGTGCGTTAGACCCTACGGGGAGTACTTATTACCGTCAAACGTCGCCTAAACCTGAAATGATTGACCGAAGTTCGGTGTATAGTAGCAGTGGTCCTGAGAAAAACCATTACCCTCCTTCATTAAGGGGCAAGGGGCAATTGAACCCGTCGCAGGAATTGGTTGATGCTTTCCCAATGAAAGACGGTTACCCGATCGATGATGCGAACGGGGCCTATGCTTATGATGCCAACGACCCGTATAAAGACCGTGACCCGCGTTTGAGGTTGTACATTATTTATAACGGTAGCAATGCTTTGAATAACCGGATGATCCATACCGGAATCGGAGGAGGTTTGAACCGTGTTGACTCAATCCCCGGACTATCGACCCGTACAGGCTACTATGTCCGGAAAGGGCTTTTTGATAACGTGAACATCAATGCCAATGGTTCGGCCACAGACAGGACGAGGTATCATGTATTGATGAGATATACCGAGCAGTTCCTGATCTTCGCTGAAGCTGCCAATGAACTGGGGGGACCGGATCATATGGTCGATGGAATTTCTGCCAGGCAGGCGATTGCGGAAATAAGAAAACGTGCAGGAATCGAGCAACCGGATTCTTACCTGGAATCGGTTAGCACGAAAGAAGAAATGCGTGAGTTGATCCGTAACGAAAGAAGGCTGGAGCTTTGTTTCGAAGGAAAACGCTTCTGGGATCTGCGCAGATGGAAGCTGGAATTAACCGAAAGTGTTTCCGGAGTGTTGTTTGACGGTTCTGCATATCAGACTTTAAACGAAGTTGAAGAACGAATCTACAACAATGCCGCCTACTATGCGCCAATCCCATTTGGTGAAATACGGAAATTTGATGCATTGGAGCAAAATGCAGGTTGGTAATAAAAGAATGTTTTGAATGTAATATATGATGACAATGAAAAATATAGTTTTAATAATCCTAATCTCAGTAGTACTGTTCTCCTGTGAGAACAGTGAGTGGGAATTTGATGACTTTGGGACGAAAGCTTGTTACTTTCCCCACCAAACCCCCGCAAGGAGTTTGATACTCGGTAAATATACAGAAGGTCTGAATGAAAATGACAACAAGGGCGTGTTCCAGATAGGGGTCACCATGACTGGTGTATATGAAAATGAGAAAGAACGAAAAGTCTATTTTGAGAAAGATGAAAGCTTGCTTGCCAATGCTGCCAATGTTCAGGCACTTCCCGATGCCTATTACACGATAGAAGCATCGAGCCCGGTAACAATTGAGCCGGGTTCAATCAAAGGGATCATTCCTATTCAATTGAACGAGGCATTTTTTCAGGACACGCTTTCTTATGCTGCATTTGAGGAAGTCAATTATGTAATCCCATTGCGTATTACCCAGGTGGAGGGGCTTGATACAATCCTGTCAGGGGTTCCTGTAGTAGCCAACCCTGACCGTTTGAACCCTGAACACTGGGCTGTCCAGCCGAAAGATTATACCTTGTATGGAATAAAATTCATCAACAAGTACCACGGAAATTATTTACGCAGAGGCGTGGATGTAAAAACAAATGCTTCCGGCGAAAGCATTAACAATGTGTATCACGCGCAGTATGTTGAGTGGGACGAGGTTGTTCCGGTAAATACATCGGGTTATACAAAAGTTCAGCTTTCGAAAATGGCCGTGCGCGGTGGTGAGGGGGAACAAAGCCCTGGCGATATCAAGATGGTACTAAACTTTGATAATGATGGAAGCTGCACGGTTGCTAGTGCGCCCGACGATGCATTTAATATTTCCGGAACAGGACAGTTTGTGGAAGAGGGTGATACCTGGGGCGGAAAACCCCGCGATGTGATCCATCTTTCTTACACTTATTCTGATGCTGTAAATAATGAAACACATACCGTAAAAGATACCTTGGTTATCCGCGATAGGAATGTAACTTTCGAAGAATTTCAGGTGGAACTTAATTAAACCGCTCATTCAGAATTCATATTTATTGAGCAATTTTTTAATTGCTATAAATAGAGCAGTCGTTTCAGTAGAAAGATCTTTTCAGTATGTATTGGAAAGGTCTTTCTTTTTTATAAATATTGAGGGAGTATCCGGATTATTGGTTGTCTAATAAAAAGACTGTTTGGATTTTATTAATTGGATAATTTTTAAAGAGTCTCTGGATTTTGAACCAAAACAACTAAGCCTAATACTAACTAAGAAACCGACCGATGAAAAAAAAACATCACAAGTTACTTGCCTGGTTTTCTTTTGCAATTTTACTGTTGTCCATTGTGTTATTTAAATTAGGGGAAACATCCCTGTCCGGCCCTTTTTTGATTGGAGGGTTCGTCGGACTGGCAATAGCGGTCCGGGGGTTTGAATTGTTCAAAGGCTTTTCTTATTCTCTTTGGATTTTTACAGCGGTAGCAGTTTCCATGTATTACCCCTCGTTTTTTATATCAGTTGGTGATTTTGAACTTAAAAAGCTGATTGTTCCTTTATTGCAGGTGATTATGTTTGGCATGGGCTCGCAAATGAGCCTGAAGGATTTTGCAGGTGTGATAAAAATGCCCAAAGGCGTTATTGCCGGTATTATTTGCCAGTTCACGATCATGCCAATCGTTGGTATTACCGTAGCTTTTATGTTTAACTTCCCTCCGGAGATTGCTGCCGGGATTGTATTGGTTGGCTCTTCACCAAGTGGAATGGCATCCAACGTGATGTCCTTTCTGGCAAAAGCAAACCTGGCTTTATCGGTTACATTGACTGCTTTTGCAACCTTGTTGTCTCCCATCATGACCCCGTTTTTGATGAAGGTATTTGCCGGGGAACTTGTGGAAATTGATTTCTGGAACATGATGTTGGGGATTTTCAACATGGTCATTCTGCCAATTATTGCCGGCTTGATTTTTAACCTGTTTTCTCATGGCAAGCCTCTGTTTCGAAAAGTTGTCATTCAGTTAGTTTCTTATCTTTTGATCCTGCTTCTGAAGAATTCCATTTCATTTTGGTCGACTGATATTGCCTTTGAAGGTTTTGTGAACGGGTTTTTTACGGATATTTTTTGGTTTGTTGTTTTGCCAGTCATTGGGGCATTCTTGTTTAAGTACCTGGCAGGAGGGGACAAGGATTTATTGAGCAGAGCATTGTCTTTCATTAGCATGTTGGGGATTGCAGTCATTATTACTGTAATTACAGCAGCGGGTCGCGACAGTCTTTTGGATGTTGGCTTCTTTTTGATCCTGGCTTGCCTTGTTCATAATTTGTTTGGGTATGGATTGGGGTACTCAGTTGCCCGATTTGTTTTGAGGATGAAGGAACAAGACTGCCGGACCATTGCCCTCGAAGTTGGTATGCAGAATGGTGGATTGGCTTCAGGTCTGGCGTTTCAAATGGGAAAAGTTGCTACAGTTGGTTTAGCACCTGCAATTTTTGGCCCGATGATGAATATCACAGGATCGTCATTGGCCATTTGGTGGCGGAACAAGACCCAAAACATCAAATAGACATGGTGCTGAAAAGTAAGTATTTAAATTATTCGATTACGATTGCTACAATTGTTGTCGGATGGCATTTTTTATACGAAGGGATTGCAAAGCTTATGATGGACAATTGGAGTGCCGAAGGTTACCTACTTTCGTCGACCGGACCATTTGCTCCCTTTTTCCATTCACTTACAACGTCTCCTGTACTACTGAATTTAGTCGATTGGGCGAATATCATAGGACTTTTGGCGATCGGGTTGTTGCTTATGGTCGGTTTGTTTGTTCGTTTTGCAGCCATTGCAGGAGCTTTGCTTTTACTGTTGTATTATTTTGCGAACCCTCCTTTTATCCCCACTGAGACTGGGTTTGCCATTGAAGGACATTATTGGTTGATTAATAAAAACCTCATCGAGGCAATTTTACTACTGGTCATAGCTACTTTGCCAAAGGAAAGTTTTCTGGGGATTCAGCAGTTGATAACAAGGAAAAGGGCAAAAGAGATAAAAGACGGATACAGCACACTTCCCTCAAACGAAACCCTGGAACGGAGAAATTTGCTGCAAAATTTGATATGGCTACCTTTTCTTGGAACTGTTTCATTATCCCTCTTCAAAGAGCAGGATTCGACAATTAACGGCACAAGCAGTGCTACAATGAGTCAAAAGGAGGAGATTGAAAAGAAAAGAGCACGAACACACAAGCCTAACTTGCCGATTGGAAAAGCAAAAGGCATTTTTCCGGGAAGGGTTGTTTGGAGTTGGAACCCGAAGTCAACAAACGGATTATGCACCAATACCCCAACTGAATCAGGAGTTTTTGATGAAAATACCGATGTCTGGTTTACGGACAGAAATACCTGTCAGGAGATTGTAGACAAGATGTTAGCTGATGCAATCAAGCAGATATCAGGAAAGGAAGACTTGGCAAGTGCATGGATCAAAATTTTTGAGTACCATAACCAGCAAAAAGAGGGAAGGACTAAAGGATATAGACAGGGACAGAAGGTTTTTCTTAAACTGAATCGGACATCGGCTTTCTTTGGGATAAATGAAGATTTGTCAAGAGTACTGGATCGCCGATCGTTTTGCAGTGAGACCAGTCCGCAAATTGTGATGGCCGTTTTGAGGCAGCTGATAAATTATGCTGGGGTTTCGCAAAAGGATATTTATGTGGGCGATCCTATGCGTGAAATATTCCGTGATGAATTTGAAAAATATTCATCTGAATTTGCTGACGTAAATTACCTTTCTCATACCGATGATCCAAGCCGGACTAAAGTAACAGAATCAAGGCAGCCTCTAATTTTTTATTCTGATAAGAAGAAAGTGATGCCTAATGCAGGATCGGACAAACTGTATCATGTAATTGAACAGGCGGACTATTTGGTTAATCTTCCGGTGATGAAAGCACACGTGGCAAGTGGGATTTCCCTTTTTGCAAAAAATCATTTTGGAACTCAATGCCGCGAAACGGCAGCACACTTACATCCTGGGCTGAATGAACAAAATCCCGGGCGAGAGAAGTATGGCGAATACCGGGTCTTGGTTGATTTTATGGGTAATAATCATACTGGGGGAAAGAACTTGATTTATATTCTGGATGCCTTGTGGGCCGCAAACAACTGGAATGCGTTACCGGTGAAGTTTATGTCGTCTCCATTTAATAACCATTGGAGCTCTTCCTTATTGGTTTCCCTGGATCCGGTTGCTATTGAGTCAGTTGCCTTTGATATTCTCAGAACGGAATTTGTTAATGCTTACGATAAATCACGCTTTTTTCTCGACAAAGCCGGCGTTGATGATTATTTGCACCAATCAGCTGATTCAGGAAACTGGCCCGGGAATATTGTTTATGCGCCGAATGGCGATGGTAAGCCAATACCAGACAGTTTAGGCGTACATGAACATTGGAATAATGCAGATGAAAAAATGTACAGTCGAAACTTGCAGGTTGGAAATGGAATTGAATTGATAAAGCTATTTAACGGCTAAAGGATTTAGGGGATTGAAGAAAATCATTAAAAGAATCAAACACTAAAATGTTATTTCGATGAAATGGACAATTAAACTGACCTTGTTCGTATTGTTTTTTACACCAAATGTGCTGCATTCTCAAGTGTTCAATTATAAAATCAAAGATTTGGGCGACCAATATTTTTGCGATTGGATTGGCAATTCCTTTCCTGCCACAGAATTTGTTCCCGGAAGCAGATATGATGATAATCAGGCTTTTGGGTTTAAACACATGCCATTCCAAATGACTATAATCCATGTTACTCGTTCTGGTGATATATTTACCAACGGGCACTCTTCCGAACGGAGCTTTCACGGGATTCACATAAAGGATGGCGACATTAAGGCAAACCTAACCAAATATGCTTTTAATTCGGGCGGCTATTGCGTTACGGCTGATGACAAATATGCATACCTCGGCAAAGTTGATAAGAAAACAGGAATTATCGGTGTTACAAGGTACCTCAAAGAAACGGGTGGATTTGCTGCTTTTGATAATGGAAAGGGTGAAGGAAACGCAACGTTGGAAATAGGCGCACAGCCATTGGGTTTATCCATCTTCGAGGATAAGTTGTATGTTGCCGTTCCGGAAATGAAAGTTGTCAAAATTTTCAGTTTGTCGGACAATTCAATTGATTTTGAAAGTGAATTTACAGTGCCGGAATCAGGCCAGATTGTTCACGATAAAACCGGTGTGTTGTGGGTGCAGGACATTCAAAACAATAAAATCTTGGCTTATCAAAATTCAAATCAATTGGAAAAGGAAATTCAACTGGCAAAAAATTTTACCCCTAAAGGAATAGCTATTGACAATAACAACCAGCTTTTGATATGCGATGCCGGAGACGACCAAAACATAAAGGTTTACGGCAACCTTTCTGCTTCGCCTCAATTGGTTGAGGAAATAGGTGAAAAAGGCGGGATTCTTTCCGGAGCTCCCGGAGTTTACGAACCGTTTAAGTTTGTTAATCCATCCGGTGTAGGGGTCGATTCGTTGGATAATATTTACGTGCTGCAAAATACGGGAAGTGGTTATGAAGCCCCGATGCTACAGGTTTTTTCGCCCGAGAGGGAATTGCTGTGGGAGATTTCAGGGAATGAGTTTGTAACCGTGGCCGATGTTGACCCACGCGATGAAACCCTGTTTTATTCCACCAATTCACTGTATAGATACGATTACAATGCCCCGGTTGGGAAAGCGTTTAAGCGAATTGCAAACCTGGGCACCAACGAAGCCCACCACTCCGTGAAAGTAGGATATGTAAACAACCAAAAATTACTGTTTTTGCTGAATACTGCTGGAGGGGATGTAAAGGTTTATCGCTTTAAAGGGCACCGGGTTGAACACTATACATCGTTAAAAAACGGGCGAGGATTCGATATCGACAAGGACGGGACGGTGTGGACTTCACATGAGAAAAACGCATTGATTAAATTCGCTGTGACCGGTTTTGATGATTCAGGCTTGCCGGTCTGGGACGAAGGAGAATCGGTAGAACTTCCCGGACCATTTAACGATGTGCGCAGGGTAATGTACGACGAAGATAAAGATGAAATGTACCTTACGGGCTACACCGCTGAGTTCCCTTACGATGAAAGTTTTGGTCCCACAGAAGGGTATTGGAAAAAAGCCGGGCGTTACCTCGCGAAATTTTCAACATGGAAAACTAATCCGAAACTGGAATGGGGTTTTCATACCCCCTGGTGCGATGGTTGCGACCGTGAAGTGGCACAATCGGTTGAGCAGGAAGGCGACTATGTTTTTCTGGTAGTAGGAAGTAAATCAAAGACAGATGACCAATTGCGGAGGCCAATTCTATTTGTGTACAGCAAAACAGACGGAGCTTTGGTGGGAACCATGCAGCCGGGAGGAAATGTAAACGACCGTGCAATGGTTGACATGGCTCACAGTTTTAATGTGCATAAGCGGGAAAACGGCGAATACATTATAGTTATGGAAGATTGCGCGTATGCCAAGAACATTGTTTTTCGATGGACACCAACGTTAACGAGAGCAGAACTTATAAAACCGGCGAAGCAAGCAGCCAATATTTTTCCGAACCCCGCGACAAACTCTGTTTCAGTTTATGGTTTTAATAATTTTAATTTTGAAATTGTGAATATGAACGGGCAGACTGTTCGCAATGGTTATGTACAAGATTCAAAACAAATATGTTTAAACGGGTTAAAAAGAGGTTTGTATATGGTGATGTTGACAAACAGTAAAACCCGGTATTTGCAAAAATTGGTAATAAATTGAACGAAATGATGCAGACTAAACCTTATTCAAACTACGGGCTAACTTTTGGTTGTGTTATAATCTTGTTTTTTATTACGAATCTTTTGTCAGGAAAAGAAATTTACAAAAATTCTTCGCTCCCCAACATAGTAATTATTTTTGCCGACGATTTAGGTTATGGCGATGTTTCGAGTTTAAACCCAAAAGCAAAAACCACAACCCCGGCCATTGATAAACTGGCTGAAAACGGATTGGTTTTTACCGAAGCTCATTCCAGTGCTGCCGTTTGTACGCCGTCGCGCTATGGGCTGTTAACCGGAAGATATGCGTGGCGGAAAACCGAACAGATTAACGGTCCATGGGGTTTTTTGCCCCCGTACATTGAACCGGGCCGGGAAACTCTGGCAAGCATGCTGAAGAAAAAGGGCTACTCTACTGCCAGTATTGGGAAATGGCATCTCGGGCTGGGCTGGCAAACAAAAGATGGTTCCGGCGAAGTGAAAATTGACCGGAAAACAAAACATTCGAATGTGGACTTTTCCAAGCCGGTTTCATCGGGGCCAAATAATTACGGCTTCGATTATTCCTTTATCCATGCCGGCTCACTCGATATGACTCCGTATCTATTCCTAAGAGATCATTATGTAGTTGATACAAACATGGTAAATGTTACCGATTTTTATCCCACCCGTATTGATGGAATAAAAGACGATTGGGATGCTAAAAAAGTGAGTGCCGATGATGTGTACTGGGGGCGTGGAATTTGGTGGCGGCAAGGTGACATGTCAAACTCATTTCGCCTTGAAGATTGCCTGCCAACCCTTGTTGACGAAGGTGTCGAATACATTGAAAAGCAAGCCCGTAAACAAGAATCAAATCCGTTTTTTCTATACCTCTCGCTTACCGGGCCGCATACGCCTTGGTTGCCGTCAGAGCCATTTAATGGTAAAAACCCGATGGAATATTACGGCGACTTTGTAGCAGACATCGACCAGGTTGTTAGCCGTGTTATAAGCACTTTGAAAAAGCTGGGGATGGACAAAAATACTATCGTAATTTTTTCGAGCGATAACGGTGCACCTTGGGCGCAACAAGATATTGAAAGATACAGGCACAATGCAAACCAGGGGCGAAGGGGGCAAAAAGGTGATGCCT